>Ga0302325_10003364_pt1 | contig 37823 bp, 31 predicted proteins | sample Palsa_T0_2_FD_201948 | JGI IMG/M metagenome (GOLD analysis project Ga0302325, IMG submission 201948) | Peat permafrost microbial communities from Stordalen Mire near Abisko, Sweden - Palsa_T0_2 | ecosystem: Environmental > Terrestrial > Soil > Palsa > Peat permafrost | place: Sweden: Abisko...
GATGTCGACCTGGTCCTCGGAGCCCACGGCGATTCGGTACTGCCACAACATGTGGCCGTCGATCATCAGCTCCAGGCCCGGCCGGAGTAGCCACACCCCGGCACGAGCCAGCCAGACCCGCGCCGAAGTTTTCGCCCGCGGCGGGCTGACGCCGCGCAGGATGCCACGGGTGGGTGCGGTGGATGGCTCCCGTGAGCGCGTGATGATCAGACGCTTTCTCATAGCGCCAACCATCGTAGCTACCGCTGGAGTGGCGGCAGCCTGACGCTCCACGCGCTCCTGAACATCCACGCGCTTCTGCGCGAACTCCACCGTCTGATCGCCCACTCGCACGGGCGCTACCCGACCCGCAGACGACGGCTGCCGCCTACCCCGGCAGACCACCCCGAACTAACGGAGCAGTCCTACTCTGCCTACTTCAACCCCGTGACGACGGTCAGGAAGTGCTGCCCAACGAGAAGGTCATCAGGCCGTGCGCGTCTGGCGGACCGATTACCTTCAGCTTCAGTGACTGCGTCAGCGTGTGAACCTGGCCCAGCTCTCGAACGCGTGGAGCTACGTAGCCCTTCGACCCCACGTCATTATGCTCTGACATCCATGCTCCTTTTGTCCAAGGCACCCAGTAGTGCCGCCCCTGCAAACACCTACAGGGTCACAGTGTAGGCGAGGGGGGCCGGGCTGACAATGGTTCACAAGGATGCATCTGGCGTTCAGGGATCTGAACGGTTTCCGCGCCCCGGCGGTGTGTACGGCTTCCGCCCCGTAGGCGTGCCGTCGGCTCGATCGCTGCTGGTCGATGCACCGCCAGATTGGCCGGAGCTCGACATCGCCGTAAGCGTCACCGCTCGCACGGATCCCGTCCCAGATTATTACGACCGCGACCGGGCGATGCTCAAGTTGCGCGCGGGCGGCACTGTCACAGTGGAGCGCTCCTCCGCCCGCGCGAGCTTCGCGCTGCCCGAGCGCCCTAAAGACGGTTCGCTGGTGCATCCGCATCTGGCGAGCGTCGCCGTTGTCTGGGCCCACTGGCGCGGGCGCGAGAGCTTCCATGCCGGAGCGTTTATCGCGGGCGGCGGCGCCTGGGGCGTCCTTGGTGACCGTGAGGCCGGCAAGAGCTCGCTGCTGGCGGCGCTGGCGCTGGCGGGCACGCCGATCCTGGCCGACGACGTGCTGATCGTGGACGGCATGACGGCGCTTGCCGGGCCGCGGTCGATCGACCTCCGCGGTGACGCGGCCCGCGCGCTCGGCGCGGGCGAGCCACTGGGAGTCGTCGGCAACCGTGAGCGCTGGCGGCTGACGCTCGAGCCGGCGGACGCCGAGCAGCCGCTCCGTGGCTGGGTGTCCCTCGGCTGGGACAGCGGCAGCAAGTGCACGGTCGCGCCGCTGACCGGCTCAGACCGGCTGCGCACGCTCGGCGCGCACCGTGGAATCAAGCTCTATCCGCCGGACCCCGCGGCTCTGATCGAGCTCAGCGCGCTTCCCTTCCTCGTCCTGCGCCGTCCGCGTCGCTGGGAGCGGATCGGCGATGCCGTCGATCGGCTGCTCGACGCCACGGGCTGAGGAGAGCCAGGCCGCCTGCAGCAGCGGGTAGGCGTTGGCGGCCGGCGCGCTGGATTGCCAGTGGTTGGCCAGCGCGTCTGCGTCGACGAGGTTGGACGGGACGCCGCTGCCGTCCCAGTCCCGTGCGAACGCGCGGGCGCGTTCGGTCCAGAAGGCGCCTTCGAACGTTGCTTTCGACCGCCGAGCACACATCTCGTCCGGGAGGAGCCCCCCGAGCAGCCGTCGCATTGCGTCGGTGCGTCCCGCGAATCCGATCGGCGCCGCCGCCTGGGCGACCGCATTCCAGACGTCGAGGTCGAGCAGCGGGTGCACGAGCAGCGTGCCCGTGTCTTCCGCCGGCAAAGCGAGTGCCGCCGTCGATGTCTCGAGATAGCGGACCCCCCGCAGCCATCTGAGCCGTTCGCCAACATCGACCGGCTCCCGAGCGGCCATGTCGGCGAACGCGAGCGTGGCGAGACGCCGCGCACGAGGTCGGAGCCACTCGAAATCGATCCGATCGCGCAGGCTGAGAGCTCGGCGTCTGACGCGATGGGGCGCGACCACGAGGCCGAGCCGCGCCAGGTCTCGCGGGGCGGGGCGTACGAGACGGGCCCGCACCGCGGCGAGACGATTTCGCTCCGCTCCGTCGAACAGCTCGTCGCCGCCGATTCCGGTCAGGAGCGAGCCGCCCGCCGAGGCCTGCAGCAGCGGCACGTGGAAGTGAGTGTTGAACGGCCACAGCAGACCATGACGTCGCAGCATGTCCTGGGCATACGGGCCGATCAGATCGAGCTCGTCGGTGTGCTCGATCCGCAGCCAGTCGGAGAGGCCCAGCCAACGAATGACCTGCTCCTGCCAGCGGGCCTCGTCGCTCGCGGGCGCCTGCGGGAACACGTTGGTGGCCGGGATCGGAGCGGGCAGTCCCTCGCGGCGCGCGAGTGCTGCGGCGACCGCCAGCACTGCCGAGGAGTCGCGCCCGCCGGAGAAGCTCACGAGGCACGGCGGTGTGCCCAGCGCGGGGAGGATCGCCTGCTCGATCGCCGCGATCACGCTCGGCGGGGTGCGCGCCGGGAAGGATGCGGCACGGGGCGAGCTACCGAACACGATCCCGCTGGCGAGCTCGAGCTCGGACAGCCCACTTCCCGCCGCGACCCGCATGCGGGTTTCGACCATCACGGCGCGAGGCGGGTTTCGACCGTCACGGCGCGAGGCGGGTTTCGACCGTCACGGCGCGAGGCGGGTGAGTTCAGTGAATCCGGCCGACAGCGCATCGCCGTCGCCGTCGAGCCACGCATGCGCGATGAAGTCGCGACTGGGAGACCCGACCCCGATCACGACGTCGCGGCGGATGCCGTGAGCGGCGAGCCAGCTCTGCCAGATCAGCGCCTGCTCGAGGCAGGTGTGGCGCCTGAGCCTCAGGAGAAGCGCGACCCCGCGACGACCCGAGTCGGGGAGGCGCGCGGGCGGCGCGATCGAAACCTCCGACAGCGGGCCGGCGGCAAGCTTCTCGCGCAGCTGCCCGAGCGCCCGGTTCGCCCACCAGGCGGTACGGAGCTCGGCCAACGACACCCGACGGAGTCGAGAGATCAAACCGGGTCGGAGCATTCCGACTGAGACCGGCAGGGTCAAGAGACGAGCAATCCGCGTTCGGCCAGGTCCGCCAGGAACACGTCGATGTCGTGCCCGGCCCGGTCCGGCTCGATGTCGTATTCGTCGACGAGCGCCGCCACCAGTTGCTCACGGCTCGCCCCCGTCTCGAGCGCGGCCCAGAGCGACACCCCCGAGCCCTCGATCGACAGATAGCACGACGCGCGGCCATCGAGCACGACGATCTCATCGTCGATCCGCTTCCACTCGAGCTCCTGTTCACGCAGCTGGAACATCCCCCTAACCCCCCTTTCGTTCGCCGGATCCGAGCTGCTGATGGTGCCGCGACCCGGCCATCGCCGCGTGCCTGACCGCGGTGCCCGAGCGGCGAAGCTTGTCCGGCCAGGTCTCGCCCGGCGCGGGTGCGGCCGTCAGTGCCAGCGTCGCGGCGACGGCACGCGGGACTCGCCGGGGCGGCAGCGCCGCGATCGCACCGCCGATCGGCGCCAGATGCTCCTCGAACACAGTCCGTTCGCGCACGGACGCGAGGTGGCGCGCCCACAGGCGGGTCGCCGGCGACCCACTCGAGCTCGCCAGCAGGCCCTCGATCGCGGCGAGGGTCGTCGACCACATCCGCTCCCATCCCCATGCGCAAGCAAGCCGGTCGACGCTCGTGCGATCGCAGTCGGACAGCAGCACGGCCACATCGATCAGATCGATCACGCGCCAGAGCGGCTGATGCGCCCACGCGTGTCCGGCCAGCAGGAGCGCGTGGGCCGCGGGCGCAGGGGCGAGGATGCCAGGAACGCCCGTGGCGCTCGGCACGGCCGACTCGATCAGCCGCTCGGTCGGCGGTGGGTCGAGCCAAAAGGGTCGGTTCCCCTGGCTGTGCAGCTCGATCACCAGCGGCAGCCCCGGGTATACGAGCGGTCGCAGGTGATGCGCGTAGGTCGAGTCTCCGAACTCGACGAACCCCGCAGCGACCAGGGCGAGTTGCGCAGCCCGAGGCTCGTCACAGAGCAGATCGAGGTCCCGGTAGCCGCGCGTGGCGGGGTCCGGATAGGCAGCCGCGACCTCCGGGCCCTTCATCAGCACGAGCCGGCCGGGACATGCGGCTCGGATGCGTCCCAGCAGGAGCGGCGCCGCGGTCGCCATCATCGCCATCAGGCGCTCGTCGGCACGCACCGATTCGGGGATCGGGCGACCACGAGCTCGCCATTCCGCGGCCGCGAGCAGATGGAGCTTGTGCATCCGCAGCGCGGACTGTGAAGGCGCGCGTTCGATCAGCTCCCAGACCCGGTCCCACATCGTCAATACAGCCCCAACGTGCCCTTGCGTCGCTCACGCGCGAGCGAGAAGCGAAAGGCCATCATCCCGGCGCCCAGCGCCAGCAGCGCAGGCACCGTCAACTTGAGCAGGTCGGCGCCGATCGGGCTCCAGCCCGTGCCGCCGATCAATGACTCGCGGAGAGCATTGATCGTGATCGCCAGCGGGTTCTCGGCGGCGATCCGGGCGAGCCAGTGTGGAAGCAACGACAGCGGGAAAAGCGCGCCGGACCCGAGCCCGAGCCCGGTGATGGCGAGCGTCAGCGCCCCCACCCCGCGCCGCACGGTGAGGATCACGCCGGCGGCGATCAGGCCGAGGCCCCACAGGAACGGGACGAACGCAATGATGACCACGACCCCCGGCAGGATCCCGTCGGCGTGGAAGCGTAGCCCGAAAACAACCGCGAGAACCGCGATGTACAGTGCCGTCCGCAGCGGAATCGTGAGGACCATCAGCGCCGCCGACCCGGCCTGGATAGTTCCCACCTTGGTCGGCGTGCAGAGGAGCGACTCGAGTGTGCCGATGAGCTGCTCGTTGCGGATCGCGGTTGCCACCTGCGTCACCAGCGCGATCACAATCAGGCTGACGGCGATCCCGATCACCACGAACTCCATGTAGCTGGCGCGACTGCCACCGTATTCCGGCAGCCGGGCAGGATCGACGAGCTTGCCCACGAGCGACAGCACCAACACGTTCGCGGCGACGGCGATCAGCCCACCGATAGCGGCGAGCCTGTAGCTGAGCGCGATCCGCATGTCGCGACGCATGAACGCCGGGAGCTTCGCGAGCTCGGCAAACGCCGTCATCCGGACCCTTCCGACACGAGCGCCATGAAGGCCTCCTCGATCTCCGCCCGCTCGGGGCGACAGCTGAGCACGTCATAGCTGGACGTTGCGAGCGCGACGAAGGCCGCGCCCAGCGTCCGGTCCTTGCTGGGCACGAGCACGAACTGGCCCGCCTCGTGCTGGCCCGCCGACACGTGGGCGATTCCGCTCAGCACGTGCTGCAGCTGGGCGGGGTCGGGTGGCCGGTCGGGGTGGCCGTTGCGTATCGTCACGACGAAGCGCTGCTCCGGGGCGCGCGCGATCAGCTCGGCGACGGACCCCCTGAAGCGGACGACGCCTTCGCGCAGGACGGTGACAGTGTCGGCGAAATCGCGGACCTCTTCGATCCGCTGCGTCGTCCAGATGATCGCAGTGCCCTGAGTGGCGAGATCGCGAATCAGCGCTCGCACCTTCAGCGCACCCTCGGGATCGAGGTCGTGGGTGGCCTCGTCGACGAGCAGCACCGTGGGCGTCTGCAGGAGCGCACGTGCGACCGAGAGCCGCTTCTGCATCCCGTGCGAGTAGCGTCCGACCGGGAGCCGCCCGGCCTCGGCCAAGCCGACGTCGGCGAGCAGCTCGTGCGCACGCCGGCGGGCCGCACGCAGCCGCAGACCCTGTAACCGGGCGAAGAAGATGAGGTTCTCCAGTCCGCTGATGCGAAGGTAGAAGGTACGGTCTCCGGAGGGCACGAGCGCGGCGGCGCCGCTGGTTCTAACCTCCCCGGCGCTGGGCTCCGTGAGGCCGGCGAGAATCCGAATCAGCGTTGTCTTTCCGGCGCCGTTGGGTCCGAGCAGGGCGTGGATCTCGCCCGCGCGGACGTCCAGATCGACACCCGCGAGGGCCGTCGCCGGCCCGAACCTGCGGACGAGGTGGGCGACGTGGATCGCTGGTTCTCGCGATTCCTCCATACGCCATCAACGGTGCGAGGACCGCGGGACTCGCGGCGGCTGCTGTGAAGTTGCAGGGACAATGTAGTCGGTCGTGACCGGCGGGATGAGCGTCGCAAACGGGGTTAGGCCTTCGTAACCCGCGCCGCGCCAAGTCGTCACCCCATGATCACCCCAGTCAGGGGACGACAACAGGGCGGTCGGGCCTCATGATTCCGATCAAGCTTTCTCAGGGACACGGCAAGGGGTACACACCAGGAGTGGGGGCCTACGGGAGACCCCGCTCCGGAGCTTTCTCAAAGGGGCGGCAGCAAGGGGGCACAAGTAGCCAGGGAGCGGGCCCCGCTCCCTGGCTACACGTACAGGTAGTGGGCCAAGACTCAACTTTGGTCCCATGGACCTGCGCAGCCTCAGGACTAAGCTCGTACTCGACCTCGTTCGGCGTTGGTGCGACCCGGACGCATGGTCCGTCCATCGCTGTGAGATCGGAGCTGGCCGGAATGGGGACAACAACAAGGCTGCGGGGCCAACCGGCGCTACCGGACGTAGCCGAGCCGGCGCCGGAGCTGGCGGAACGGCCGCCGGCTGGACCACCGCGCGTCATCGCGGACGTCGTGGCGCGCGCGCTGTACCTGCAGACGGAGCCGGATCCGGTCTTCGCCACGATTCACCTCCCGGTTTCGGTCCGCGCCGATGCCACGGGCGTGGTTCTGTGCCCACCGTTCGGCTGGCCCGAAATGTGCACCTACCGCACCAGACGCACCTGGGCCGATGCCCTGGCACGGGCGGGTCATCCGGCGATCAGGATCGACCTCCCCGGTACCGGCGACAGCGCAGGATCACCGCGCAGTCCCGACCGCCTCGCCGCGTGGACGGCGGCCGTCGCAGCCGCCGCCCGCTTTCTCCGCCAGGAGACCGGGTGTGAGCGCGTCGCCGGGGTTGGAATCGGACTCGGTGGGATGCTGGTCTGGCTAGCGGCGACGCAAGGCGCTCCGATCGACGACCTCGTGCTGTGGGCGGTCCCTTCGCAAGGTCGCAGGCTGCTGCGGGAGATGCGGGCATCAGCCGCCCTCGAGATCGATACCCGCCTGGAGCCCGAGTACGCCCCGAGCGCCCCGGCCGCGACGGCCGCGGATTCACCCGACGCTCCGGAGGACCACGGCCTGCTCGAGATGGCCGGGCGGGTAGTGACGCAGGACACGGTCGATTCGCTCGCTCGAATCGACCTGACGAAGCTTCCACTCTCGGACCCGACGCGGCGGCGAGTCCTCCTGCTCGAACGCGACGGAGCCCCGGGGGACGCCGCGCTGCTGGATTACCTGAATGCTTCCGGCGCCGAGGTAACGGTGATGCGCGGCGAAGGGTACGGCGCGATGATGCAGTACGCCCGGTATGCGGAGATTCCTGAGGCCTCGATCGCGCACTCGATCTCCTGGCTGTCGGACGCGAGGCCTGGTTCACCACCACGATCCCACGGTGGGGCGGCGGGCCCATCAGAAGCCCCCGTCCAGACGAGTGAGTCGCTCGAGATCCGGCACGGCGGGGTGGCGATACGGGAGACACCGCTGGCCATCCAGCTGGAGTCGGGGAGACTGCGCGGCATCCTCACCGAGCCTGCCGACGGGGCCACCGCCGATGTATGTGGCGTCCTCTTCAACGCCGGTTCGGATCGACGCACCGGGCCGAACCGGGCGTGGGTCGAGACCGCCCGGCGGTGGGCGGCACGGGGCGTGCCGACCGTTCGGTTCGACCAGCCCGGGATCGGGGACTCAGACGGCGAGCAGTCCAGCCATTACGACGAATTCGCAGAGTATTACGACCCTCGCATTACCAACCGCACGATCGCGACCCTGAACGAGCTGGAGGCGCTCGGACTGCCCGGTCGATTCGTGCTCGTCGGCTTCTGCGCAGGTGCCTACTGGTCCTTCCAGGGTGCGCTCGCCGACAAGCGAGTCGCCGGCGCGTTTGCGATCAACCTCCCGTTCTTCTTCTGGAACTGGTGGTCGGCTCACGTGCTGCACGGGTGGTGGATCCATCGTAAGCGCCGGTCTGACGATTCGTGGCTGGTCAGGTGCGTGCTGTGGTCCCTAAAGCGGGCGTCGCGGTTCGTGCCGCGAGCCCGCCGAGTGGTCCTACGCCCGCTGCGGCGCGCCCCGCACAAGCTCAACACCGCGCTCAAGCGGCTCAGCGACCAGGGCACCGAGGTATTGCTGCTGTTCAGGTCCGGCGAGCCGCTGTACGACGACCTCGTGGCAGACGGACGCATCGACTGCCTCCTGGCCTCCCCCAACGTGCACGTGAAGCACATCCCGGGCAGCGACCACACCTTCCGGCCGCTTCCGCTGCAGCGCTACGTCAGCCACGAGCTCGACGATGCGCTCACAGGCGTGCTCGAGTCCGAGGCGCGTCGCCCCCTGGTTATCCGTTAAAAGCCCGGCAGGCCGAGCCCGCCCATTCCACCGGCGATTCCGCCGAGCTTGGCGCTCGCCAGCTCCTGGGCCGCGCGGAGGCCTTCGTTGACCGCGGCCAGAACCATGTCCTGAAGCAGCTCGACGTCTTCGGGGTCGACAGCCTCGGGATTGATCGTGATCGAGTTGACGTGCAGCTCGCCGGTGACCTGCACGGTCACCATTCCACCGCCCGCGGACGCGTCGACTACCTCGTCCTTGAGCGACTCCTGCGCAGCGAGCATCTCCGCCTGCATCTTCTGCGCCTGCTTGAGCAACTGCTGCATGTTCGGCTGCGGTGGCATCTACGTGGCCTCGCCTTCGTCGTGATGATCGTGCCGTGGGACTGCGGCGTCAGCCGAAGTCCCAATGGAACCGGCGTCAGCCGGTTCCACCAGCTCCTCGGCGTCGAACTCCTGCAGGAAGCGTTGCACGAGCTCCTCTCCGGTCAGCACGGTCGCATCCGCATCGCTCGACAGCTCCTCGCCTCCGAGCTCGTAGCGAAGTGCGAGCGTGCGGCCGCTGACGGCGTGAAGCGCCTCGGCGGCGACCCTGCGGTGGTCCTCCTGCTCGGCCTTTCGCTTCAGGAACGCGGCGCCGGGCGGGAAGGCGAGCTCGAGCTCGCGGCTGCTGACGCCGACCGGCCGCGCGTCCTTCAGCAGCGCCGCCAGCATCTTGTTCTGATCGCCGACCAGCTCGACCACGGCCGGCCAGAGCTCGACGGCCGCGGCGAGATCGAGCGCGGGCTGCGCCGCCACCTCCGCCTCGAACGCGGGCTCGACGCGGGCTGCAGCCGCCGGCGCGCCCGCGGCACGCCCGGAAGCCGTAGCCGCGGCCGGGGCCGGGGCCGTAGCGGCGGCGGGCGGCGGGGCCGTCGCGGCGGCGGGCGGCGGGGCCGTCGCGGCGGCGGGCGGCGGGGCCGTCGCGGCGGCGGGGGCCGGGGCCGTCGCGGCGGGCGCCGGGGCCGTCGCGGCGGGCGGCGGGGCCGTCGCGGCGGGCGGCGGGGCCGGAGTCTCGGCCGAGGTCTGCTCGGGCGGCCCGACCGCGCGCAGGCCGCCGCTTGCAGCTCCGTTGCGGCGACCGGCCTCGAGTCGCTCGATCCTGGCGAGCAGCGCTCTGGTCGAAGGGTCAACTTCAGGCGCAGCCGCCTTGACCAGCGCCAGCTCGAGCTGGACGGCAGCCTGAGAGCCGTTCGTGGTGGACTCCAGCGCAGCCGACACGAGGTCGAGCAGCCGCACGGCGTCGGCACTCGAAAGCGCCCGCGACTGCTCGGCGAGTCGGCGATCGCGCTCGGGCGTGACCTCAAGCTCGGGTGGGACCTCGCCCAGGATCTGAACCATCAGGAGCTCGCGGCCGTGGACCTCGAGATCACGCAGAACCTGGCCCGCATCGCGCCCTGACTCGGACAGCCGAGCGGCGGCACGCAGCGCCGCGGCCGGATCGCCCGCGACGATCGCCTCGACCGCTCCGAACAGCTGCTCGGCGTCGGCGACGCCGAGCACGGCAAGCACGTCGGCGGGCTCGATCCGCCCGCCAACGTAGGTGACGAGCTGCTCGAGCGTGCCGAGCGCATCCCGGAAGCTCCCGGTCGCGTGCCGGGCGACGAGCGCCAGCGCTCCAGCATCGATCTCGATCCCCTCCTGTTCGGCTACGCGCCGGCATACCGCCGCGACCTGCTCGACCGAGGGACGACCGAAGTCGAAGCGGTGGCAGCGGTCCACGACCGTCGGCAGCACCTTCTGAGCCTCTGTCGTCGCAAGCACGAAGATCGTCCGGGGAGGCGGTTCCTCCAGCGTCTTCAGGAACGCATTCCACGCCTGCGGGGAGAGCATGTGGGCCTCATCGAGGATGTAGACCTTGTGCCGGCCCGACACCGGCGCGTAGGCGACCTTCTCGCGCAGGTCACGGATGTCGTCGACCGAGTTGTTCGACGCCGCGTCCATCTCGATCACGTCGAGTGACGTGGCGCTGGCGATCGAGGTGCACGAATCGCACGTCCCGCACGGGTCGCTGGTCGGACCGCGCTCGCAGTTCAGGCACGCGGCGAGGATCTTCGCCATGCTCGTCTTGCCGGTCCCGCGCGAGCCCACGAACAGGTAGGCGTGGTGCACCTTGTCCTGCTCGATTGCGTTTCTCAGCGTCCGCACCACGTGCTCTTGCCCGACCACGTCGGCGAACGTGCGGGGGCGATGGCGGCGGTATAGCGACGGGCCGTCAGACACTGAGGGCCAGTCTAGTGGCGGCTCCGGCGAGGCCAGGCGATCCGGCGTCCATGAGCGGCGTCTCCAGCCTCCGTCGGGCAGCTCAGAGCGGTCGCGAGCGCGATTCGGTGAGCCCATGAGTGGACCGTGCACCCCCCGTCGAAGCCGGTACCTGGGCCGCGACCACCGTCAGTTGGCTCCGGTCCGGCGTCCCCGCAGCGCCTGGAGGTGACCGCTTAAGGCTGCTTCCTTCCGGACCTGACCTGGTTCACGGGTCTCCATCGCCACGGGACCGGGCCATCATCGCCGCTGACGAGGCGCTAACCCAGGGCCTGCGCCCCTCGGAGAGGGATTCAGCCCCGCTAGAGCGGATTGCGGGTTCAGGGCGCCGCTAACTCCCCGCCTAGCACGGTCCACGCAGGATCGTACTCCAGGCGGGAGAATCAGACCCGATGGCCGATGCCCCCTTCATCCACGACCGCGCCCTGGTGGAGACCGATTCGGTCGGCCCCCGAACCCGCATCTGGGCGTTCGCCCACGTGATGCCCGGCGCGGTCATCGGCGCTGACTGCAACGTCTGCGACCACACGTTCATCGAAGGCGACACCGTGATCGGGGATCGGGTCACGATCAAGTCAGGCGTCTACCTGTGGGACGGCCTGCGTGTCGGGGACGATGTGTTCATCGGCCCCCAGGCGACGTTCACCAACGACCGCTTCCCCCGCAGCCGGCAGCCGTTCGAGGCCGTGATCACGACGATCTGCCGTGGCGCGACGATCGGAGCGGGCGCCGTGATCCTGCCCGGGCTGACCGTCGGTGAGCGGGCGATGGTGGGAGCCGGCGCAGTCGTCATCGCCGACGTGCCGAGCGACACCGTCGTGGTGGGCAACCCGGCCCGCGTGGTGCGAACGCTGTAGGCGTTTCAGCTTGGGGCGCTGCTCGTGTCCTCACCCCTCCCCGTTCGGGCAGCCCTCGCCACCGAGGCCCCCCACCGTGCGCACAGCATTGGCTTCGAGAGCCGCTTCCAGCCGCCAGACTCGGTGCTGTGTCCATCGATACAGCACCAGCGAGGCCTGCGGCCGCCGACTTGCCGGCTCAACCGATCCCTCTGACCCGTCTTGACAACGCCGACGGCGCGCTGATGGAGGAGCTCCTCGACACCGTGCGCCGGATCGCCGCCTCCGCGGCCTTCACGCTCGGTGCAGAGGTCGAGGCCTTCGAGTCCGAGTACGCGGACTATTGCGGCACGAAGCACGCAGTCGGGGTCTCGTCCGGGACCGAGGCGCTGACGCTCACGCTCAGGGCACTCGAGATCGGGTCGGGCGACGAAGTGATAGTCCCCACGAACTCCTTCATCGCCACCGCTGAGGCCGTATCGCTCGCGGGGGCGACTGCGCGATTCGTCGACGTCGACCCGACGACAGCTTTGATCACGGCTGACGCCGTCGAGGCCGCGATCGGCCCACGGACGCGCGGAGTGATCCCCGTGCACCTCTACGGCCGGACGGTCGAGCTCGACCCGATCCTCGGCCTGGCGCGCGAGCATGGTCTCGCCGTGCTCGAAGATGCCTGCCAGGCCCACGGCGCACTGATCGACGGTCGACGCGCGGGGTCGCTCGGCGACGCCGGATGCTTCTCCTTCTACCCCGCGAAGAACCTCGGCGCCTGGGGCGACGGCGGCGCACTAGTGACGAACAACGACACGATCGCCGACCGCGTTCGTCTGCTGCGCTCGCACGGCGAGGTGACGCGCTACCACCACGAGGTGATCGGCACGACGGCTCGCCTTGACGCACTTCAGGCCGCCATCCTGCGCATCAAGCTGCGCCGGCTCGACGACTGGAACGCAGGCCGCCGCCGCGTCGCAGCGACGCTCGCGCGTGGGCTGGAGGGCAGCTCAGTGACGCCACCCGCGCCGCCCGCATCCCGCGGCGACCACGTCTTCCACCAGTTCGTCGTGGAGACCGACGCCCGCGAGGCACTGCGCGCCCATCTCACCTCACTCGGCGTGGCCAGCGCAATCCACTACCCGGTGCCGATCCATCGCACGCCGGCATACGCTTCGGCAGGTCTCGATGAGGGCTCGCTTCCGGTCGCGGAGACATTGGCTGACCGTATCTGCTCGCTCCCCCTTCATCCCGCGATGAGCGAGGAAGAGATCACGCGGGTCGTGCGGGCGGTACACGGGTTCATGGTGCCGGCGCTGCGCGCCTGAGGCGGAGTAACCTGCCGCTCCTGGACCGACTGGGCGAACCTCGTCGCGGAGGGTGTGTTCCTTTGCGAACCTGGAGTTCGCAAAGGAACACACCCTCCCCTGGAAACGCCGCGAACCGGCCGCCGGCCGCCGATTCGCCGGCCGCCGATTCGCCGACGAGCAATACTCAGGCCGCGGCTGCCGGGCGGCAGACGAAGATGTCGTCGTCCGAGAACAGAGCGCTCTCTCGCCGCAGACCCTGACGCTCGATTTGGGTCGCGTCGAAGTGATCGATGTAGGTGATCGTTTCGACGCTGAACCCTTGTGCCGCGACGCGGTCGGCGAAGTCCCGGCCGTAGCGACGCATGTGGTCGCGCTGCCAATACACGCGCAGTCGCTCCTCCGGTGTGTCAACGTGCTCATCCTCCACCGTCGATGCGGTTGCGCCGTCGATCGGAGACATGATGATCGCGCGGCCGTCATCTCGGAGCACCCGCCGGATCTCGTCGAGGCCGCGCCGATCATCGGCGACGTGCTCGAGGACGTGATTGCAAATCACGACGTCGAACGAATCCGCATCGTATGGCAGATCAAGGAGATCGACGTGATCCATCGCGATTGGCGAGTCGAGGTCGGCGCTCACGTAGTCCAAGTTGGGAAGCTGCTGAAGCTCACGCTGCAGGCACCATTCCGGCGCCACGTGGAGGACCCTCAGCGCGCCCGTGAACAGATCGGTTCGTTCGCGCATGTAACTGACCAGCAGCCGATGGCGCTCCAGCGCCCCGCAGCGTGGACACTTTGCAAACGGCCGGCCCTGGTGCGGGATGAACCGAGAGAAATCGCCGTCACAACATGCGCAGTGCACAGCACCGCCCCGGTACCTGAGTGGGCGGACGATGCTCGCGACGGTCGGCCGGTACCTTCCCGGCACGAACGAGCGCGCGGCGCGGCGCGCGAGCGACGGTTGGTCATCCGGAACCAACGTCGCGCTGGTGGTGTGGGCGTTCAAGTCGTCCATGGTTAGTCAGGGTCGCAGCACCGGTGAGTCCCGCGTCCCATTCCCCTTTCAGTTCGTGTGCACGGTCTCGCGCACATCGCTTATCGATGATCTTCCCAATGTCACACCGCCACCTCGCGGCGCGCGCGATACCCGGCGCCGGGCGAGGGCGCGCCCCGGCGCCGGGCGAGGGCGCGCCCCGGCGCCGGGCGAGGGCGCGCGCTAGGCGCGAGCCCGCACACCAGCTCCCCGACACGAACCGCAGGTTCCAGGACGATCGCATCCCGCACGCTCGCTCGAGCTCGAGCACCGGACCGCGCGACGCCCATCCCGTCGCGAACTCCACATCGTGAGTCAGCACGAGCGCCCACTTGTGATCGTCCGGCCAGGGCGCGATGTAGGGGACGGGCTCGCCCGCAAGCCCGCCGAGGATCGCCAGCATCAGGTCGAAGAAGTCGTGCAGGCAGGTCTCTACCGGCCAGCGCGGAAAACGTGAGCGACCCTGCACGAGAGCGAAGCACCGCCGCAGCCAGATCTGCAGCGAGCGGGGAAGGAACGGGCGCAAGCGGTAGTAGAGGACCATCAGGCTGTGTCTGAAGCCGCAGACAGTGGCTCCGACCCCGATCGCCGAGTAGCGCTCGCTCCAGTAGTTGAGGATCACCTCATCAGGGTCGAACGGCAGGAACACGCTTCCGTCATTGCTCCGCCAGATCGACCCGACCTCACGGCCGTCGCGTTCGGTCAACGAGCGCGCTCGGCGCCAGCCACGGCCCCGCTGGGCGAGCAAAGGCTCGGCAGCATGATCCGGCAGCACCTCTGCGAACACCGGAACCTGTCGATGTCCATCGGAGCCGCCACCTATCGTGGCGGCGGTGACGCGGCCGTTCGTCGCGGCCGGCCAGAACAGCACCGGTCCGTCCGCGGAAAGCCGGACCTGCTCGATGCCATCGTCCGGCAGATCGGCGTCGAGCCGATATGGGATCCGGAAGTGTTCGAGCAGCGTAGCCCGTCGAAAGGCCGCGAACATCGGGGAAGACGAGTTGACTCCCCCACCCGCGGTTGGAACGGGGCTAGCGTGGCGTTGCATCGCCACCGAACTCCCGGTAAACCCCGAGTAGCGCGACCTCGGAGGTCTCCCACGTCAGCTCGCGGGCACGATCACGCGCGCGATGAGCCAGCCTTGAGCGGAGCGCCGGATCCTCGGCGAGCATGGCGATCCGTTCCGCGAAGGCCCGCACGTCGCCTGGTTCAACGAGCATGGCCGCATCGCGAACCGTGCGGCGCGACTCGAGCAGGTCGTACGCGACGACGGGCTTGCCGAGAGCCAGATACTCCATCAGCTTGATCATCGTCGAGCGCTCGTTGAGCGCGGTGGCGGGCGCAGGATCGACGCACACATCAGCGTCCTGCAACAGCGCCGGCACCTGGTCCGGCGCTACCCAGCCCTTCATCCTGACCTTGTCGGCCACCCCCCATCGCTCGAGCGCTGCCTCGAACTTGCCTCGCGCGTCGCCGTCCCCGATCACTGTCAATACGACGTCAACGGCGGGAGTCCGGTCTCCCAAGCACGACAGAACCTCGGCGATGCCGTCCAGGCCGTCTTGCTCGGCTACCGTTCCGAGATACGCGAGTCGAATCGGTGCCAGCACGCCGTCGCGGATTTGAATCGGCAGCCGCGTCCAGCTCGCGGGCGGACCGTTGCGCACCACCGTCACGTCTTTTGACCCCATCCGGCCGCGGCCACGCGCGATCTCGGCGTGTGACTCATTGGCTGCGAGCACATGGCTGGCCACCGCGAACGTCAGCCGTTCGCTGACTCGCGCCACGCCGGCAAGAACACCCCGGCCGAACCTCACGTCGGCAAGCTCGGGACCGAGGTCGTGATGATCGAAGACGACCTCGCGACCGGCCACTCTGAACATGGCACCGGCGAGGAACAGCATGTCCGGCGGGTTATGAAGGTGCAGCACGGTACTCCCGTGCGCGAGCGCGCGGATCGCTGCAGCGTGCAACGCGAACCAGGCGACCAAATACTCGAGCAGCATCGCCGCCGTCCCGCCGCGAGGCCAGTTGATCGCGCGGAACCTTCGTACGTCGACACCGTTCACGCGCTCGCGCGCCGCCTCGCCGGGCGCCCGCGGTGCGATCACCTCGACGCTGTGGCCGGCAGCGACAAGTGACTCCGCTTCGTGACGCACGCGCGGGTCCCATGGATACGGGTTGTTTTCGAGCAACATCGTTATCCGCTCCCCGGTGCGGACCGGAGGTCCCCCTCGCTTGGGCGAACGCCCGATTCTCCACGCAGTTCGCTTCTGATCGGCTGTGCGTGGTGGCGCCTGCAGCGTGCTCATGACTGTGCCAACCGGTCCGCCGGAGGCAGCAGCAAGACCACAGCGGACAACGCGATCAGGGTGAACATGAGGAATGTTGCTTGGGTGAATCCAAACGCGTCGTAGGTGGCCATCGAGGCCGCGAAGGTGGCAACCGAGGCGGCGAGCGCCACGGGTAGCCACCCTTGGGGCGATCCCCGCTCGAGTTTCGAGCGGGCCCCGAGCCGGCGGATTACGCGCGTAAACAGCCAGATCCAACCGAGGATGCCGAGGATCCCCGTCTCCAGCAGCGTGCCCAGCCACTGGTCATCGAGCACCTGAGCATTGTCATCAGGATTCAGCGCACCGCTGCTCGTATTGCCCACGACCCGGGTTCCGTACCCCTCTCCGAACAGCGGATTGTGCTCTGAGAACTCGTGCAGCGACGGTCCGAGTCTCGACAGTCGCGTCTCATCGACGACGACGCCGCCCCTACCTACGAAAGTCTGGGTCTGCTGCGCGACCAGGCCGCCTGACGGGAACAGGGCGCCTGTCACGCCACCGAGCGCGCCAGGCAAGAGGAAATGCACGATCACCAACGTTGGGATCAGCGCCGGCCAGCACCGAAGTGTGTGCCGGGGTCGCAGCCAGATGCAGATCAGGATGATCACGACGATGCCGATGACCCCGGTACGCGAGCCACCGGCGAAGTCGCCCGCGAGGAGGATCACCACCGCCACCCACCAGCCCTTCTGCCTCCGGCTGACAGCAAGGTAAGCGGCGATCGGCATCAGCATGGCCATCGTGCAGCTGAGCTCGATCGGGTGGCCCGCCGATGCAGTGGCGCGCACGGCCCCGCCGCGAACGAGCGTCGAGGTGACCGCGCCCGGGTTGAATGTGAACATCGGCAGCAGGAAGTGCAGATGGTCGAATATGTTGGTGCCCGTCTTGCGCTGAATCACCGCGCCGACCCCTTCGATGCACCCGGCGCAAACGAGCACAGTCAGGACACGTTCCACGACGACACGCGTTCGGACCACGCTAACTGTCAGATACACGAAAAGGAGGAAGCAGGCGAATAGCCAGAGCGCCTTCACGACGTATGTCGACGTGGTCCCGACGCGTCCCGCATTGACGACCTCTGAGCCCAGGGTTGCGAGGAGGATCAGCATCAGTGGCGCGTCCAGCTTGGTCCTGCGAGCGCGAACCCGCGGATCGACTAGCAAGGCGATGAGCCACCCGATGATCAGCAACCCGACGAAGATCCGGTACGGCTCGAGCTGGAAAGGCAAGCCTCCCGAGAGGGTGTAGCGGCCGTCGCTCGGGATCAGGATGACGACTAGCCCGATCCCGCAGATCAGCCGGGACCAGCTCGTTGCGATTCGGACCGCGACGAGCAGCGCGAGGATGCCGAGCAGCGCTATGGCGGGGCCCTTGCTCTCGTTGCCGCCCGCCAGCACGTCGGCGGCAAGCAGCGCAGCCGCCGCGCAGATCGCCGCAGCCGAGAGCGGGAGCTCGCGCGCTCGAGCAATCGCGAATCGCATGCTTACTCGCCCGAATCAGACCTGAACGCGACGGCCTGCGAGCCGGTCTTCTGCGAAGCTGCCCAGTTCTGCTGGGCAGCATCCCAGAGCGACATCGCCGCCGATACGCCACCCCGCGGCTCATCCGACTCGCGCCACGTCCCGGCGCCGCCACCGTTGGTCGTGACGTACTCCTCACCATCGATGGGGTGACTACCTCCGCGCTGAGCCGACACCGCAGGTTCCGCCTGTCCGAAGGGCTCGGGCTGATCGGGCTCGTCGTCGCTGGACGGAGCAGCATCCATGCCGGCGAGCAGGTGATCCAGGCGCACGATCGCGCCTCCCCGATTCAGGCCGATCGCCGCCTGGCTCGGGGCGAGCGATCCTTGGCCGGGACCGCCCGGTACGCGTCCGAGGGCGGCGGCCGTCCGGGGCCACACGCTCTCCAGAATGAACGCCAGTGCGATCGCTGCGCCGAACAACGCCATGAACACGAGCAAAGGGAGCGTGACCTTGTGACCTGTCACGAGCTGGGGACTGCGGCCGTTGCGAACGACCTGGAGCTCTACGCGGTCTTTCGCCGGCACGGCAGCCGCGGTCTGCTGCTGTGCAACATACGCCACCAGCACGGAGGCAGCGCTCGCCGACAGCTTGGCCGCGTTGCTGCTCGTTGGAGCCGTCGCGGTCAGCTCGACGAACGGAAGATCCTGTGCCGTTGCGGCATCGGTTACCTCGGTAGCGTTGAGCGTCCCAACCGGGGCCGTTTTATGGGCGAGCCCCTGGATTACATTGCCATTTGCGAGCGCCGCGTAGATGGGCGCAAGGCCGGCCATGTACTGCTGGTCGCCGACAGGTGTGGCCGGGGTGTTGGACTTGACGGAGCCCGGTGCATACTGCTCGGCCGCCCGACCGTAGGGAAAGCTCGACTCGGTGATGAGCAGCTCGGCTTGACTTTGCCAGCTCTCGGCTCCATGCGGGGTGATGCTAGGCGTGCCGTGGGAGAAACCGGGAGTTCCGTATGCGAACACCGCTAATACGGCGGCGAGTAGAAACCCGCCGATCACCAGCCGCTTGAAGCGCCACAGCACGGCGCAGAAAAGGCGCACATCCATCTCAGTCCCGTCCCTTGTCTTGAAGATGAAGATAGGCCACCGCGGCCTCCGTTCTGTTTGCCACACCGAGCTTGCGGTAAACCGAGGACAGGTGGAACTTGATCGCGTAGCTGGTAACCGTGAGACGCTGTGCAATCTGCGCGTTCGTGAGTCCGAGGGTTGCCATCTCGATGACCTGGGTCTCGCGCGCTGACAGGCGCTGGCGCTTCTCGGGTGGGGCTTTATCAAGCATGCTCGTGATGGTATGTCCGTGGGTGGTCAGCGGCATATGGTCATCGGGGTGGTCTTGCCCCACATCCACTGGCCGATCGGGTAGGTCGGTCCGGCCCGCTGCCGGCGCCTCAAGAGCGCTGCGGCGCCTCAGGAGCGCTACGGCGCCTCAAGAGCGCTGCGGCGCCTCAGGAGCGCTACGGCGCGTCAGGAGCGCTGCGGCGCGTCAGGAGCGCTGCGGCGCGTCAGGAGCGCTGCGGCGCGTCAGGACCGACTCCGGCGCGCGCCGGTGCCATCCGCGGGCCCTGCAAGGGGCCGGAGCGAGCGCCAAACGGCGGCGGGGCTGCTCCCACCAGCGTCCGCAGTGCCGCCCGTGCGGCGGCGCGCCTGGTCCGCGCCTCATCATCGGCGCGAGCGAGCGTGTCGACGGCTCGCCGCGCATAGTAAAGCGCGAGTGCGGCGGTGCTCAGTCTGCGTCGCACGGCGCCGTCGTGCTTGAACATGTACTGGCGACGGGCATATGCCTCCTGTGCAGCGAGGCGCGCGTTGTAACCGTTCTTTCCGAAGTAGTGGACGATCGTCATGTCGGGGACATAGCGAACCTCCCACCCCGCGGCCTCGATGCCGGCGCAAAGGTCGGTTTCCTCGGCAAACAGGAAGAAACGCTCATCCATCAGCCCAGCGTCGAGCACTGCTTGGCGACGGGCGAGCATGTACGAGCCGGCGACCCAATCGCAACGCGTACCGCGATCGTAGGCGGCGGGGTCGAGCTCTTCCTCACCCAGCCACGGGGCGCGGATCGGGAAGCGCTCAGAGCCAAGCGCCTGGAGCAGGTAGCGCGTTGGCGAGGGAAAGCGACGGATCGTCGGAAATACCGTGCCGTCCCCGTCGAGCTGCCTACAGCCGACGAGACCCGCCTTCGGGCGCTCGCCCATCAGGCGCAGGATGTCACCGAACGTGCCCTCCAGGATCTCGGTGTCCGGGTTCAGGAAAAGGACGAACGGAGCGTCGGCAGTCTCGAACCCGCGGTTGTTCGCATGCGCGAAACCGAGATTCTCGTTTCGAATCACCCGGGTCTGCGGGAACTCCGTTTCGACGAGCTCGGGTGAGCCGTCGGAGGAGCCGTTGTCAACAACGACCACGTCCAGCTCGGCCTCACCTGCGTGCCCGTAAACCGACTCCAAGCAGGCAGAAAGGTACCCGGCGCTGTTGAACGAAACGATGATGACGGCTAGATCGGGCATACGGAGTTCGCGAAGACTCAGAGGCGGTCGGAGCCGACCGCCTACCGCCAGGCCCAGAGATGCCCGTTGGGCCCCGGTGGACCAATCTGGAACCCGGTGTAGCCGGCGCTTACGAGGGCATCATGTGCGGCCTGTCGTGCGTCCGGCTCGGGGCAGCGCATGCTGTGCCACTCCATCACGACGACGGGCGGTCCCTCGTCTGCCATCCGCGGGTCCGCGAGGATCTCCCATTCGCCTCCCTCGATGTCCATCTTCAGCAGATCGGTGCCCGCGAACAAGGGGAAGACGTCCACCTTCTCGATCGGATCGCCACTCGGGTCAGCCTTCGACAGGCACGCCCGTCCGCCGATGAAGTTGATCGTGCCGGGGGAGTTGCTGGCGAAGCCACGGATCACGGTCCACGGCAGGCCGTTGAATGCGATCATCCGCTCGAGGAGCTCGGCGTTGAGGTCATCGGCTTCGACGGCCGTCACCGTTACCTCACGGCCCAGGTGAGCTGAGAACAAGCCGATGTTAGCTCCAAGATCGACGACTTGCAGCGGGCCCTGGAGTCGTTTCCGCAGCGGCTCTGGTGGCTCGTAGAGCCGCCGGAAGAAGATCCTGGTGAACATCGCCATATCTCCGGTGCGGTGGCGAACGAACACCGTCACGCCATTGCGAAGCTGGTATGAGCCTACGGTCTGGCCGGCTAGCTGCCGCCGCACGAACGCGCCTGGGTGGTCAACCGCCCGGGCACCCCTAACGCCGTGAAGCGCCGCTTGCACCGAGTCCGTCTTAACGACCGAGTTCACCACCGGATTCCCCGCAATTAGGCCGCGCATCGAACCCCCAAAGCTCTAAAGTTTCTCGTCATCTGACGATGAGCGTAGCCCAGTTCCGGCGGTCCGCTACTAGCCATTGGGGTAGATGCCGCAGGCCCGAAACCGCCCAGTTTGGCGGTGTCAGCACCGCCAGAACGTGACCTCGCCAACGCGGCCACGCATTGGCTATGAAACCGTCGCCGAGGCCGGCCGGAGGTTCCTCCCCCGCCCCCCGAGCTGCGGCACAACCTTGACCACGAGGGTCAGGAGATCATTCCAGGTCGAGCGGAAGGCGGTGCGCAGCACCATCGCGTACACGAGCAGCCCGACCGAGCCGACGATGCCGATGGTCAGTATCCGAGGAAGCAGCGGCTCGAGCAGAACGCGCAGCGGCATGCACACGGCGAGAAGCGCCGCGCACCCTGTCACGGCGGGGCCCAGGCCAGGTATCAACCGCCGCACGGTAATCCCGAGCTGCGGTCCCAGCAGGAACCTGTAAGCGGCGAGCAGAACCAGCATATAAACCACGACCACCGCGATTGATACCGCGATCAGGCCGTGTCCGACCGCGATCCATACCGCCGTCGCATACGTTGCGAGCACCGCGAGGTTGAACTTCAGCAGCGTGCGCGGACGGCCGACGGCGAGCATGACCTGCGGGTAGCCGGTGAGCACCGCGGCCACCATCCCCGCGCCTGAAAGCACCTGGGCGGGCAGGACCGCCGGTTTCCAGGCGGGCCCAAAGACGAACGGGACTACCACCGGCGCGAGAACGACAAGGGAAGCAAGCAGCGGGAAGATGACCGCGGCGTGAACCCTCGCAGCGCGCTCGTGGAGCACCCGCATCTCTTCCCGGCTGGACAGCCGTGAGTAGACGGGGAACGCGATCTGCATCATCACGTTGCTGATCTTGCTCTGGTAGACCACCCCGAGGTTGAATGCCCGGTAGTAGATACCGGTCTGAAATGCCGACAACCGCGCTGCCAGTATCCAGTAGTCGACGTTGTCGCTCAGAGTTCCGACCAGGCCACTGAGAGACGCAGGCAGGCCGAACGAGCCGATCTCGCGGGCCTCGCGCCGGTGCCAGCGCGGGAACGGCTCCGGCGCGGCCCAGATCATCAGCAGAGAGCCGACTGCGGTCCCGGCGACAGCACCGATCACGATCGCCTTTGCACCGAGCCCGGTTGCTGCCAGCGTCACGGCAACGACGCTGCCCACGAAGTTACTGGCCAGATCGATCATGGTCATCAGCCTGAAGTCGAGTCGGCGCCACAGCGCCGCTCGCGACACCGTGCCAACTCCGGCGATCAAGAAAACGGGTGAGGCAAGCACCACGAGGCTGCCGGTTTCGCGCCCGAAGACGGGACGCCACAGCACCGGAACGGATGCCAGCAGAGCCACGCTCACCGCGGCACCGGCCGCAAGGCTCATCAGCACTGCGACCTGCCGATGATCGTCGGTGATCGACTCTCGCTGAACTAACGCGGACGCGAACCCCTCGAACGTCATGATCACTGCCAGGGGGATGAACAGCAGGGCAACAGCGGCATGCCCGAACTGTGCGGGCGACACCAGACGTGCGAGAACGACCGCGGTGGTCAAGGCGATTCCCTCGCCCAGAATGCTCTTCATCGCCAACCACCTCATGCCACTGAGCGTGGAGTTTTTGACGGATTCGGTGGGCACGTTCGTCTCGCTCGAGGTACAGGCTGATGGCGTCGCGGGCCCCGCAGGGTCAGCGAGAAATTCGTTTCCGGAGGTGAAGATTCCCCGTGCTCGCGTCGACGTACGGGAGGTGCCTCACCACTCGGTCCGTGGAGCTGCAGGCCCGTCCGTTCCATATGTTGTCGGCGTAGGTGACACCTCTGATACATGGTTCATACCAGCGGTCGCCGCCGATGTTCCCGATCACGCGATCATTCGTACCGACCAGTGGTCCGCCGTCGTCGGTGACGCCCTCGTCGGGCGCAAAGTTGTTGAACTGAATCAGCACATTGCTGATGGGGGCGCCGTTACCGCCGAAGTCGACGGCGTAGATCGTCGAGCCCGCGTCGTCCTCCGTGCGGTAGAACCAGTTGTTCTCGATCACGACGTTGTTGAACGGCTGGCCGCTGTACGGCTGCATGAAGATCCCGTAGTTCTGGCAATAGTCGAACCGATTGGCATCGAACGTGATGTTCGTGCCGCCGACGATGAAGACGCACTCGAAGTGGGTGCTTCCATTGTTGATGTAATCGTGAATCGTGTTGTGGACGATGTTTACATCGGTCGTCGTATATATGGTCCCACCCGAGTTGTACCCAGAGTCGACCTTGCTGTTGTTGTCACATTGGCCCGTGACTAAGCTACCGCTGTAGCAGGGGCCGAAGGTGGAGTTCTCGATCGTCATGTTGTGTACCCCGTTGACGTAGAAGCTCCCACCGTGGATGTGGTCGATCGTGACGTTGTGAGCAGGGGGCAGGACCTGGAGACGGTTCCCGAGCGCGACATCCCGGAGCGTCCACCAGGAGGCACCGTTGGTTGTCACGTCGCCGTAGTTGCCGGCCTCGACGTTGTCCAGGGTCACACGTGCGCCGGGCGCTGATTGGAAGACGACCGGTGTCGTGCAGGAGTCGAGCGCAGGATCTTCCTGGATGTCCTCCGTGTTCGCGTACTGACCGGTCTCGATGTCGACGATGTCGCCGCAGTGCGCCGCATGGTAGGCGGCGTTGAGCGACCCGCAGTCAGCGGCGGGGGTCTGGCTACTCGCCTCCGCGCTCCGTGTGCAGCTCCCGCCGCTGAGGCTGATCCAGAGGTTCGCACCGCTCGGGTCGCCCCTCGGTGGGTGTCTCGGGCGGGTAGCGGCGAGGACCACGCCGGAAAGGACCGCAACCACGATCACGATCGCAGCAGCAGCGCTCCAGAGGATGCGTCGATGCGCGCGCACCCGAGCTTCAGACTACTCGGCCAAGCGACTCGCGAAGCCGGAGTGGAAGGCGCCGGACGCTCTGCTCGCTGCGCAGATGAGCCCGCACGGCAGCGTCCGGACACCGCGATTCGCGCCGGGCCACCGCACGCATGTATCCGGGGATCATCGCCAAAGCAAGCGGGTCCTCGCGGGCGCGCCAGAAAGCACGGACGAGCAGGTATGAGAAGCGATAGCCCATGTAATGAGCCTCCCCGCCCATCCTTGCCCAGCGCTTGCTCCGGGACCCGTCGCGCATTCCGTCGCGCCGGTAGTGACGGAACGGGATGTCGGCAAGTATCCCGACGCGCCAACCGAGGATCTGAGCCTTGATCGCATCGATCTCATCCCAGCCTCGGCGCTCCTCGAGCGGCAGCACGTCTTGCAGACAGCGCCAGCGGTAGGCCCTCGACATGCCCGCAACGTACGAGCGCGTGCCGAACACCGGGCGCCATTCCCCATCGGACGGCTCGAGGCCGATGCCACTCGCCAGCCCAAGATTTGGGTCGGCGGCGAACGCGGCGAGCACGCGCTCAAAGTAATCGGGCTCGAATGACGTGTCCGCATCCTGCTTGATGAGGATGTCCGGCGTCACCTCGAGCGCCTCGATCCCCGCGACGAAAGCGCGCACGATCGGACCCCCTCTGGTGGGGACCACCGGACCGGCGACGGCCAGGGTGCGAACGAACGGCAGCCGGAGCGCGAGCCCCTCGAGCAACTCGAGCGTTCCGTCGGTGGAGCCGGTGTCGACGATCACCCAGGCGCACGGACTCACCGTCTGGCGCTCGATGCTCGCAGCCAGGCGGGTCAAGTTCGCCGCCTCGTCCTTAACCGGCGTCACGAGAGCGTAGGTCAGCAGGTCCGTTCTCATCACGTAAAGTGCACGAGCTCACGGGGCGCGACGGGCGGAGCCAGCGCCCGCGGCAAGTAGGTTCGCAGCCAGACCTCAAGCATCAGGATGCCATTCAGCAGCTGGCCATTCGAGACGTCATTCCCGTCTCGGTGCGCGAGCGCGAGTTCCTTCACGAGGCCGCGGTCGAGAAACTCCCCGCACCGCGTGTCGGACCCGAACAGCAGCTCCGGTGCCGCGTCGCGCAGCTGACTCTGAAGCCAAGCCTCCGTGGGACCGCGAAAGAACCCGAGCTTGCGCTTGTGAATGACCCGGTCGGGAACGATCCCGGTGGACGCCTGCTTGAGAACGTATTTCTGCTGCAACCGGTGGACCTTGAGATCAGCGGGGATCCGCGCGCAGTACTCGACGACGTGATGGTCGAGGAACGGCACTCGGACCTCCAGCGAATGAGCCATCGAAGCACGATCGAAGTAGTGCAGCAGCATGTCGGGGAGCGCCAGCTGCGTATCGATCTGCAGCGTGACCGGCAGGGGCTGATCCGTCGTTCCGGCAATAGCCTCGCGGACGGCGTCGAACGCCGCCAGGCCCACCTTGCCTTGTAGTGGCCCCCGGTAGAGCGACTCGCGAAGGCCACCTCCGAGACGCTGGCTCATCTCCATCCAGCGCGCGACGGGATCCGGCGCGGCAAGCGTTCTGGCGGCGCGGCGAAAGCGGCTTGGACCTCGTAGAGCAATCGCGGCTCCGGTCTGGCGCAGTGGCTCCGGCAGCGACCTCCAGGCGCCCACCAGTGACGCCGCGCGGTGTTTCTTGTAACCGCCCAGCAGCTCGTCCGCCCCTTGCCCGGAGAGGCCGACGGTGACATGGTCCGAAGCGAGACGGGAGAGCGCGTCGAACCCGAGGGCCGACAGGTCCGAGAGCGGCTCGTCCAAGGACCACACCAGGTCGGCAAGATCCACCGAGTCGTCGACGAACGACAGCTCGAGCTCGTGGTGATCAGTCCCCAACACTGACGAGACGTAGCGTGCGTCGGCGAGCTCGCTGAGGCTGTCGTCGGTGAATCCGACCGAGAACGTCTTGACCGGCTCGTTCATGTTCCTCGCCATCAGCGCGACGATCAGCGAAGAGTCGAGGCCGCCGCTGAGCATCGCTCCCAGCGGCACGTCGCTCATCAGGCGCAGTCGAACGGCCTCCTCGAGCACCTCGAGCAGCCCCTCGGCGTACTCCTCGTCCCTGAGCCTCGGGGATTGGACGATCGGCTCCGGGTAGTTCCAGTAGCGCTCGATCCGGAAGGCGCCATCCTCGACCACGAGCTGGTGGCCTGGCATCAGCTTGGATACCTGGGCGAGCGGCGTCCGCGGCGCGGGCACGAAACCGAGTGTCAGGTAAGCGTCGATTGCGTCGTAGTCGAGTTCGCCGCCGATCAAGCCGCTACCGAGGAGGCTCTTGAGCTCTGATGCGAACACCAGCAGGTCGCCGCTACGGGCCCAGTACAGCGGCTTGACGCCGAGCCGGTCGCGCGCCAGCACTGCTCGGCGGCGAGTTTGGTCCCACACAGCGATCCCGAACGTCCCGCGCAGATGCTCGGCGAAGGCCGCGCCGGCCTCCTCGTACAGATGCGGGATGATCTCGGTGTCGCAGCGGGTATGCAGCCGGTGACCGCGAGCTTCGAGGCCCTCGCGCACGAGCTGGTGGTTGTAGAGCTCCCCGTTCTGCACCGCCCACACATCGCCGCGCTCGTTCAGGAACGGCTGGTGGCCGCCGTCGACATCAACGATCGACAGGCGGCGCATGCCGAGGGCGATCCCCGGTGCCTCATACAGACCGCGGTCGTCGGGTCCGCGATGCGTCATCAGATCGGTCATGTGAACGAGCACGTGTGACTCGACCACCTGACGTGGCTCGCCTCCCAGCTGGATGACTCCGCATATCCCACACATCTGCCAGCGAAGCTACCGGAGGATCACTCGAGCTCGAGCAGGGCCCTGGCCGTCCGGCTAGGGCGATCTCGGCTTAGACTGGTCCCGAGACGAGTCAATGGATTGGATCGCGCCGGATCCCTCGGCCAGTGCGGTGAGCCGGTCTACGTTGTGCGCCATGGCGCACAACTTCCCCGACCAGACGCTCCCGTCGCCGAGCGCTCCGCATTCGGCGCAGACGGTCGAGGCGACCTACGATCACGCCGGCTCCGCGGGCGTGACCGCGGCGCCGGACATCATCTTCACGTTCGCGTTCACCTCGTGGAGCGGCGCCGCCGCGCGTGGCTTCTCGTTCCCCGAGGATCGTCTCGCCAGCGCCCTGCCCGGTCACCCACGGGTGGGGCGGGTGCTGGTGTGCGATCCGTTCCGGGGCGCGCCACGCAAGCTCGCTCACGCTGCGCTCGGTCATCGCGACACGCCGTTCCCGGCGAGCGAGGTCGCGTTCCATCACGCACCAGTCCGGATGCGGCGTGACGATCCGGTGGACCTCAGATCGCTTGAACGCACGTACGCCGCCTATGAGCGCGGCATCCATCGCGCGGCGGTCCGCCACGGCCTCACCCGGCCCGCGGTCGTGACCGCGAACCCCCTGCTCGCGGGCTTCGGTGATTTCGGCTGGGCGGGGCCGGTTACCTATTACGCGTGGGACGATTGGGCGGCGGCCGAGCCCTGGCGGCGCTGGTGGCCGATGTACGCCGAGGCGTTCGCGCGGCTGCGAGAGAAGCGGCGACGCGTCGTCGCCGTCTCAGCCGGCATCGTCAGCCGGTTAGCGCCAACCGGAGCCCACGCCGTCGTGCCCAATGGCATCGAGGAATCGGAATGGCAGCGTCTACCGCCCCCGCCCGACTGGTTTGCGGCGCTTCCGGCGCCGCGCCTGCTCTACGTGGGCAGCCTGCAGTCGCGCATCGACGTCCAGCAGCTCCGGGGACTCGCAGCGGCGTTCCCGGGTGGCTCGATCACACTCGTCGGCCCGTTGCTCGATCCCGCGCATTTCGCACCGCTGCGCGACATCCCAAACATCCGGATTCATCCCGGGGTTCCGCGGAGCGAGATCCGCGGCTTGATCGGCCATGCGGACGTCGGATTGATCCCTCACATCCGTTCTCCTCTGACCGAGGCGATGAGCCCGCTCAAACTATACGAGTATCTCGCGGGCGGGCTGCCGGTTGCAGCCGTCGATCTGCCGGCGATCACCGGCGTGAGTGAACGCGTCGCGCTTGTCCCCCCCGGTGCGGACATGGCGCCGGCAGTGCGCAGCGCGCTCGCTCTGGGACGCGGGGCCGAGAGCGAGCGGCTCGCGTTCGTGGCGCAGAACTCCTGGGAGCGGCGCTTCAATGGTTTGCTCGACGTCGCGCTAGCTGGTTTGTTGTTCTGATCCGGTGTCGCGGGGGCCGTTTGTGGGTCGGGTGTTTCCGTCCATGTCGTAGCCGAGTTGGTAGTTGGTGGTGTTCGGTGTGACGAAGTCGTGTGCGTCGGAGTTGGCGGTGAGGTGGAAGTCCTCGGAGCCGGTCTGGGTGTTTAGGTATGGCAGGGTCGCGTTGATGGCGTCGGTCGAGCTGCATGCGTACGTTGTCCAGATGTTGTATGCGTAGGTGACCCCGGCGACGCATCCTGCTGTCCCGTCGGCGTAGTAGTCGTTCCCGCCGATGTTCCCGATCACGTAGTCGTTCGTGCCGGGCGGATAGTTCGTGCCGTCCGAATCGACTCCCGTGTTCGGCGCGAAGCTGTTGAAGCGGATCAGGATGTTGCTGATGACCTCGGAGCTGTTGTTGTCCCCGAAATCGATCGCGTAGTTCGGGGTACCGGACCCCTGCCCGATCCCGTCGCCGCTCTCGTCGTTGTTCCAGATCTCCCCGAACCAGTTGTTCTGGATCGTGACCTGACCGAACGCGTTCGTCGTCGCACCGGACTCATCGGGCTGGGGCTGCATGAAGATCCCATAGTTCTCACAGCCAATGATCTTGTTCGAGTCGATCAAGATGTTCGAACCGCCACCAAGGAAGAAGCACTCGAAGTGCGCATTCGCAGCACCAGTCGCGTTGTTCAAGAAATCATGAATCGTGTCATGCTCAAAGGTCACATTCTGCGTCGTGATCGGCGACCCATACGACCCATTCACATACTGCTGCCAGCCACTCGTGATCTTGATGTTATTCCCGCACTGCCCCGCCGCAGGCGCGCTGTAGCACGGCCCGATCGTGCTGTTCTCAACCGTCAAACCATTCACACCATCAATGTAATACCCGCCCGTCTGATCATCATTGATCACAATGTTCCCCGCCGGCGGATACAACGTGATCGCCTGCGACACCGTGACCCCCTGAAGCGTCCAATTAGACGCACCATTCGTCGCCGCATCGCTCTCCAACCCCGCATCAACCTCCGAAATCACCACCGAAGACTGCGCAACCCCAGCCGCCGCCTCGAACACGATCGGATCACCCGAACAACGATCCTGCGCCGAACCACCCGCATACCCACCCGGATCCTGAATATTCTGCTCCCCATAACTCCCCGCATCAATAATCACAACATCCCCACACTCCGCCGCCGCATACGCAGCATTCAACGACCCACAATCCTCAGACGAAACCTCAGCACCAGCCGAAGCCTGCCGCACACACGACCCACCAGACACACTCACCCACAAATTCGCCACCGAACCCGACGACGACGGCGGAGTCGACGGCGAGCCCGTGACGGTACCGCTCGGGCTCGCCGGCCACGACACACCACTACCGCCCGCATTGGTAGCCGTGACGACGACATCCATCCTGTCCCCGACATCAGTCGACCCAAGGACATACGCACTCGACGTGCCACCCGCAATGTTGACGCAGTCAGCACCCGCCGGCGTGCAATCCTGCCACTGATACGCATACGACGTCGGACTGTTAGACCACGAACCCGGCGAAGCCGTCAACGTATCCCCCTGCACCGTCGAACCACTCATCGTCGGCGCCACCGTGTTCGCTGGAGCCGGTGGCGTCGGTGTCGTGGGCGTCGTCGGCGTCGTCGGCGTGGTTGGTGTCGTCGGTGTGGTTGGTGTCGTCGGTGTGGTTGGTGTCGTCGGCGTGGTTGGTGTCGTCGGCGTGGTTGGTGTCGTCGGCGTGGTTGGTGTCGTCGGCGTGGTTGGTGTCGTCGGCGTGGTTGGTGTCGTCGGCGTGATCGGCGTGGCCGAGGCCGTGACTGCGTTGCTCGGGCTCGCCGGCCACGACGTACCGGTCCCAGACAAGTTCGTTGCCGCCACGACGACGTCCATCCTCTTGCCGACGTCGCCCGACTGAAGGACATACGTGCTCGACTTGGCGCCGGAGACGTTGATGCAGTCAGCGCCCGCCGGCGTGCAATCCTGCCACTGATAGGCGTATGACGTAGGGCTGTTCGTCCACGTTCCGTGCGAAGCCGTGAGCGTTTTTCCCTGCACCGTCGTACCGCTCATCGTCGGCGCCACAGTGTCCGCAGGAGGTGCCAGGATCGGCGCGGGCGAGTTTCGCCGTGTTTCCGACGCGTAGCTCGGGATGGCCCGGTCGTACACCCGCACGCCGTCGATCAGCCCACGGAAGTGACGCCCCCAGACGCTGTCGCCCCCGACCTGCAACGGACCGGCCGAGGTGCTCAGGCGCCCATGCGCGGCCCTGGAGGCAGCTTCGTGACCGTCGACGTACAGCAGGAGCCTTCTGCCGTCATAGGAAGCCGTGATCAAGGACCAACCGCTCGACAGAGCAGACGACGCGCTGACCTGCACGAGCCTTCCACCGATCGTGGCGTACGCATTCGGCACGCCGCCCGTCAGCTCCAGCCCGTACGGAAAGTTCCCTCCGCGTCGAGTCTTGACGACGATGTCCCTGCGCCCTGACAGCTTCGATGCCGGCCACACCCAAGCGTCGATCGTCAGTGCATGCGACGGCTCGAGGCTCGCTGTGTGGCGGACCGTGACGACATTTCTTCCATCGAACGCAGCTGACGCCGCGTCGACAAATACACCCGCGCTCGGAAACGTCGCCATAGGGCTCGTCGCAGCGGACGCCGTCCCGACGAACGGGCCGAACGCCGCCGCTGTCGTGACGAGCGCGATCATGACTCTGCGAGCTTGCATGCGGAAATCTCCTACCCCGGGTCGCTGGATGCGCCTCATGGCGCGGACTCCGCTGTCATCGTCACCCGGGATAGGCCTCCGGAATATGGGCCCAAGCCCTTAGACAAAAAGCCGATGCTGCGCGAGATCAGCGCACAGCTGGGTCAGAGTCGCCAACGCAGGTTGGTGCCGCGGTGCTAGCTGGTTTGTTGTTCTGATCCGGTGTCGCGGGGGCCGTTTGTGGGTCGGGTGTTTCCGTCCATGTCGTAGCCGAGTTGGTAGTTGGTGGTGTTCGGTGTGACGAAGTCGTGTGCGTCGGAGTTGGCGGTGAGGTGGAAGTCCTCGGAGCCGGTCTGGGTGTTTAGGTATGGCAGGGTCGCGTTGATGGCGTCGGTCGAGCTGCATGCGTACGTTGTCCAGATGTTGTATGCGTAGGTGACCCCGGCGACGCATCCTGCTGTCCCGTCGGCGTAGTAGTCGTTCCCGCCGATGTTCCCGATCACGTAGTCGTTCGTGCCGGGCGGATAGTTCGTGCCGTCCGAATCGACTCCCGTGTTCGGCGCGAAGCTGTTGAAGCGGATCAGGATGTTGCTGATGACCTCGGAGCTGTTGTTGTCCCCGAAATCGATCGCGTAGTTCGGGGTACCGGACCCCTGCCCGATCCCGTCGCCGCTCTCGTCGTTGTTCCAGATCTCCCCGAACCAGTTGTTCTGGATCGTGACCTGACCGAACGCGTTCGTCGTCGCACCGGACTCATCGGGCTGGGGCTGCATGAAGATCCCATAGTTCTCACAGCCAATGATCTTGTTCGAGTCGATCAAGATGTTCGAACCGCCACCAAGGAAGAAGCACTCGAAGTGCGCATTCGCAGCACCAGTCGCGTTGTTCAAGAAATCATGAATCGTGTCATGCTCAAAGGTCACATTCTGCGTCGTGATCGGCGACCCATACGACCCATTCACATACTGCTGCCAGCCACTCGTGATCTTGATGTTATTCCCGCACTGCCCCGCCGCAGGCGCGCTGTAGCACGGCCCGATCGTGCTGTTCTCAACCGTCAAACCATTCACACCATCAATGTAATACCCGCCCGTCTGATCATCATTGATCACAATGTTCCCCGCCGGCGGATACAACGTGATCGCCTGCGACACCGTGACCCCCTGAAGCGTCCAATTAGACGCACCATTCGTCGCCGCATCGCTCTCCAACCCCGCATCAACCTCCGAAATCACCACCGAAGACTGCGCAACCCCAGCCGCCGCCTCGAACACGATCGGATCACCCGAACAACGATCCTGCGCCGAACCACCCGCATACCCACCCGGATCCTGAATATTCTGCTCCCCATAACTCCCCGCATCAATAATCACAACATCCCCACACTCCGCCGCCGCATACGCAGCATTCAACGACCCACAATCCTCAGACGAAACCTCAGCACCAGCCGAAGCCTGCCGCACACACGACCCACCAGACACACTCACCCACAAATTCGCCACCGAACCCGACGACGACGGCGGAGTCGACGGCGAGCCCGTGACGGTACCGCTCGGGCTCGCCGGCCACGACACACCACTACCGCCCGCATTGGTAGCCGTGACGACGACATCCATCCTGTCCCCGACATCAGTCGACCCAAGGACATACGCACTCGACGTGCCACCCGCAATGTTGACGCAGTCAGCACCCGCCGGCGTGCAATCCTGCCACTGATACGCATACGACGTCGGACTGTTAGACCACGAACCCGGCGAAGCCGTCAACGTATCCCCCTGCACCGTCGAACCACTCATCGTCGGCGCCACCGTACTCACAGGAGCCGGAGGAGGCGGAAGTGGCGCCACCGTGTCGCCCGGGCTCGTCGGCCACGACACTCCGCTGCCGCCCGCATTGGTTGCCGTCACGACGACATCCATCCTGTCCCCGACGTCAGTCGACTGAAGAACATACGTGCTCGACGTGCCGCCCGAGATGTTGACGCAGTCAGCACCCGCCGGCGTGCAATCCTGCCACTGATAGGCGTAGGAAGTGGGGCTGTTGGTCCACGTGCCGGGCGCGGCGGTGAGAGTGTCGCCCTGGACTGCCGAACCGCTCATCGTCGGCGCGATTGTGCTAGCTGGAGGCGCGGGAACCGGCGGCCTACGCCGTGCCAAAGAGGTGCCAACTGTCTCCACAAGGCATGCCACTGTCGTGGCGAGCGCGATCACCAATATGCGTCGTTGCATGCGAAATCCCTCTCCCGCCGCCGGTCGATGAAAGAGCTGATCCGAGCCGCTGCTTCGGCCCCGATGGGCAAGAGGTCGGCCTTTCGCGCCGGTTCTTTAGCCCTTCTCTCGCATCGAACCAGTCGATGAGAGGTGGGCCGTCCCTCAGCTAAGGCTCAGGACGCGTCGCTGCAAACGCCACATGACAGCCAGGAGAAGGACCAGCCCGCCCAGCGCGGCACCCTCCTTGAGTCCCACGATCGTCTGGTAGGACCAGCTGTCATAACCCCACCCGATCGCCAGGGAGAGAACCAGCACGTGGATCACGTACGAGACCAAGAGCGTTATCAGGCCGACGAACATCAGCAGGACCTGATCGGTGCCCGCCGCGAGCCGAGCGACGCAGATGACGAGCACGAGCAGAATCGGGGCGTACAGCAGCTTGCCGTAGCTGATTTGCCCGAAGCGCGTGAGGTGATCAACGTGCGCGTGCAGCGAGGAGATCTCGTCGAACATGAAGAAGACCATGATCAGCGCGATCGAGATCCAGAGTCGCCGCCGTGCGCCCGACTGCAGGGCGCCGAGAATTGCGACGATCGTTGCCGCCGCGAGGATCGCGGCATCCGCGCGGTGCGACCAGCTGGAAGCCAGGTTAGCGTTGAGCAGGCGGATCCCGAGAGCGTAGAAATGCGAGTCGACCAGGTTGGTCAGGATCACCGCTCCGACGGCGAAGGCGGCCATCAGCAGCGGCACGGAGCGGCCGCCAGAGCGAACCCGCCTCGCGCGCCCGCGCGAGGACGCGGGAGACACGGAGTCGTGGATCGCCATTTCTGGGGACTGTAGGCGCGCGCCACCGGGTCCCGCTGGCCAAACGTCCAGGGGCACCCCCACCCCCAGGAACTGTCTTATCGCGCTGGAGGACCGGTCTTGTAGTGCTGGGCCACACGAGCGCATCGCCGGTGTTCATGCTTGCGCCCGATGCACACCGTCACACCAATCGGAGCAGCCCGGGGATCCATCATTCCCGGTGTCGCGGATCCGCTCGATACGTTGCCCGTGGAGGCGTTCGACGTCGTCGCAGCGGTCGATGAACACACGCGAGAACTCCTGGGCCGCAAGCCGGGCGCGCGGCGCCGATCCCTCGTTCCGCGTGCGCTGGTCCTTGCCGACCTCGTGGGTCTGAGCACCGCGTACTTCACTGCGATGGTCCTGTGGGGCGACCGCAGCGGGCCGCAGCGGCTCGGTTCGCCACGAGAGCTCGCGCTGTTCGCGCTGATGCTCCCGTGCTGGTTGATCGTGGCGAGCCTCCACAATCTCTATCGCCGCGATGAGGAGCGAGTGGACCACTCGACCACCGACGATGCAGTCGGCATCTTTCACATCGTGACGATTGGCGCGTGGCTCCTACTCGTCGTTTCACGGATCGACGGGCTTTCCGACCCCGACGTCTACAGGCTGATCGGGTTCTGGGTGCTCGCCTTATGCCTCGTTCTCAGCGCCCGCACGGTCGCGCGGCACGCTTGCCGCCGCAGCACCGCCTATGAGCAGAACACGGTCATCGTCGGCGCCGGCGACGTGGGCCAGCTCGTCGCACGCAAGTTCATCAAGCACCCCGAGTACGGCATCAACGTGGTCGGATTCGTAGATCGGGAGCCGCGGATGCGCCGCGCGGACCTGCCCGAGCACCTGACCATTCTCGGGAGTCCAGAGCGCCTGCCGGAAATCGTCGGTCTCCTCGACGTGGAGCGCGTGGTGATCGCCTTTTCGACCGAGCCGCTTCCAGATCTGCTCGCGGTGTTGCGTCGCCTACGCAGCACCGGCGTCCAGATCGACCTTGTACCACGCCTGTTCGACCTTGTCGGCCCGCGCGTCGAGCTGCACACGATCGAGGGTCTGGCTGTTCTCGGGCTCCCGCCTGCCCGCCCGACAATCATCGCGCGCGGCCTGAAGCGCACGATCGACATCGTCGGAGCGAGCATCGGGCTGATCGCTACCGCGCCGCTGCTCGCGTACATCGCGATCCGGATCCGGCTCGACTCTCCCGGACCCGCGCTCTTCCGGCAGACGCGGCTCGGTGCCGGGATGACGAAGTTCACGGCACTCAAGTTCCGCACGATGAAGGTCAACACGGACCCAGCCGCGCACGAGGCATACGTGCGCGCGACGATGTCGGCCACGGCCGAGAATGCCGACGCCGACGGCATCTACAAGTTGGATCGCCCCGATGCGGTGACCAATTTCGGGCGCTGGCTGAGGAAGACGAGCCTGGACGAGCTCCCGCAGCTCATCAACGTGCTACGTGGTGACATGTCGCTCGTCGGCCCGCGTCCCTGCATCCCCTACGAGACCGAGAACTACGAGCCTTACCAGCTCGAACGTTTTCAGATGCCGCAAGGGTTGACAGGGCTCTGGCAGGTGACCGCAAGGGCTAACTCCACGTACGGGGAAGCGCTCGACATGGACGTCGCTTACGTACGCGGCTGGTCGCTTGGGCTTGACCTGCGGCTGCTTCTTCGCACACCCATGCAGGTACTCCGACAGCGGTCAGGGACAGCGTGATCCACCGATGGACAAATCAGGACGACCACGGACAGGGGGCAGGACATGATTGGTGACGGACACGACGGAAACGATGGAGCCGGCAAGCATAAGGGCGAGACCCTGAACGTCGCGGTAATCGGGCTGGGGTACTGGGGCCCGAACCTGATCCGCAACCTTCAGGAGCTGCCGCTGATTGAAGGCCTGACGGCGTGCGATCTGCGCCCCGATCGCCTCGCGGCGATCACGCGCCGGTTTCCCGCGGTTCACACGACTACGAGCTACGAGGAGGTCCTCGCCGACCCCTCGATCGATGCCGTGCTGATCGCGACGCCGATCTCGACCCATTACCGGTTGTCCGCCGCAGCCCTGAGGGCCGGCAAGCACGTGTTCGTGGAGAAGCCGCTAGCCGCTTCCTCCGATCAGGTGCTCTCGATGATGGCGCTCGCCGGCGAGCGCGGCCTCGTGCTCATGCCCGGGCATACGTTCCTCTACAGCCCACCCGTGGTGATGATCAAATCGCTTATCGACGAGGGCGAGCTAGGAGAGATCTACTTCATCTCGACGAGCCGCGTGAACCTCGGTCTGCACCAGTCGGACGTCAGCGTGGTGTGGGACCTCGGGCCGCACGACTTCTCGATCATGCGCTTCTTGCTCGACGCAATGCCCACTCGCGTGAACGCACTCGCCCGCGGGTGCATCATCCCTGACATTCCGGACGTGGCGTTCATCGACCTGGAGTACGGATCGGGCACGCTCGCCCACGCTGAGCTTTCCTGGCTGGCGCCCAGCAAGCTCCGCCGCACCACCATCGTCGGGTCGCGAAAGATGATCGTGTACGACGACACCTCGATCGAGCCCGTCCGCTTGTTCGACTCCGGCGTCGCCTTGCGCGACCCGAAGACGTTCGGGGAGTACGCGCTCAGCTACCGCACCGGCGACATTCTGTCGCCCCGCGTCGAGGTCGCCGAGCCCATCTATCGCGAGTTGGAGGACTTCTGCCTGGCGATCCTCGAAGACACCACGCCACGATCCTCGGCCAAGCTCGGCCTCGACGTCGTGCGCATGATCGAGGCGGTGGACGCATCCCTTGCCAGCTCCGGCATGCCAGTCGAAGTTGTGTCGGAGCCCGCGCTGGCATCGGAGCGCGCAATCGCCCCAGAGCCCGCGCGAACCCACGAGCCTGCGCGAGCCCCGGAGCCCGCGCTGACAGGCTCGAATGGGGATCACCGGAACGGAGCCGTGAACCGCTAGAGAACTGGGCTGCGCGCCGCCACGGTTCGCCGGCGCGCAGCCCAGAAACAGCTTGCTCTCGGGGAACGCCTACGAGGCTTCCGCGACCTTCAGCGCTATCGGCGCTGTGGGCTGTACGTCAGCCATGAGGCCGTTGACGTGTGCGTAGTGGCTCGCCTGGGTGCGGTTCCCGACCTCGAGCTTGCGGTAGATGTTCGAGAGGTGGAACTTGACCGTCTGCTCGGTCACCCACAGCCGCCGTGCGATCTCCCCATTCGTCGACCCCGCCGCCACGTACTGCAAGATCTCAAGCTCACGCGTCGTCAACGGGCAATCCTCAGCCGCGACAGCATGCGCACGAACCCCACGATTACGACTCGAGACGGCAGGACGCGACCCAACATGGATCACATGACCGTCAAGCGTCTCACGCACAAGCGTTGACAGCGCCAACGGCTGAATCGCCTTCGAGATCGCCCCCGACGCACCCGCATCAAACAGCCGATCGAGCCACTCCGGATCCATCCGGACCGTCAACGCAAGCACCGTAATCGCCTCGTTCTCATCCTTGATCGCACGGATCAACCCCACCGCCAGCTCCGAATGATCCATATCGTCGACCAGCACCACATCCGGCGCCGCATCCACGATCGTCCGCGCCGACGTCCTGCGGCCATTCGCATGCCCCAGCAAATCGAACTCGCCACTCGTACGCAATCCAATCCGGATCGCCTCAACGATCAACGAGTTATCAGCAACAACAACGAGCCGCTTCATCGCGCACCCGCCCCCAC
>Ga0302325_10003365_pt1 | contig 37821 bp, 28 predicted proteins | sample Palsa_T0_2_FD_201948 | JGI IMG/M metagenome (GOLD analysis project Ga0302325, IMG submission 201948) | Peat permafrost microbial communities from Stordalen Mire near Abisko, Sweden - Palsa_T0_2 | ecosystem: Environmental > Terrestrial > Soil > Palsa > Peat permafrost | place: Sweden: Abisko...
CCTGAGGCGTAATACCGTTCTTTGCGGCAGTGGCCGCTATTGGGAAAAGTGAAGATGCCGCGTCAGCGGGTGCTGTTGGCCCCGGCACCAAACGGTTTCCGCCGATTTCGTCTGGCGTCGATGACCGCTGCAGCGCTGCGGGTCTACCGGCGAAACGACTCTGAGGTCGACTGCAAGTCGACCGGTACAGACTTACCGCGGCGGCAAACGCAGGGTTCCGGGGAATTTCCAGTCATCGCGCGTACTATCACCAGCAATATCTGGCGAAGAATCCCAGCGGCTACTGCGGGTTGGGCGGCTGTGGAGTGCCCTTTGAATCTGCAGAGTTACAAGTGGATGAGAAGGCGTCGCGCTACGCGGCTCCGGTTCGGCTACATACGCTCTAAACGGGAAACTCCGGTGACAGGCCGGAAGTTGCAAATGACCGCGGCGCGGCCACCCGCCGACTGACCTGCCAGCGGCGGCGTAGGTCCCAACGCATCCAGCTACGTCTTTTTGAGCTACGCCAGTGTTGATGCTCCTCGGCCGGGCGGACCTGAGATGCGGATCACACTTGCCGCCGCGCGCGCCTTGCATCCATGTGACGTTATCCGCGGCAGGAGCGTTCCCTGAACCGTATGGTGCAACACCATAAAGGCGGCGGGTCGAAGGCGATGAACAGCGCTGATGGGAGCATTGCCGGGCCGGAGATAGAAGCTCTGCTGGGGGAAACCCACCCCCGGCACCTAGAGACGTTATTCCGCAATACGGTAGAGGATGCTCCGGTCGGCATCGCGTTCACCGACCGTGAGGGTCGCTATCGCTACTGCAATCGGGCCTTCTGCGCCATGCTCGGCTTCGATACCGAGGAGCTCAAGGGTGAGTCGATGGCGAGCCTCACGCACGGAGCGGATCTTGAGTCCACCACAGCAGGCCTCGAGCGGCTGTGGAGCGGAGAGATTGCTCACCTGGATGTCGAGAAGCGCTATCTGCGAAAGAACGGCGGCGCGCTGTGGGTTCGTGCAACCACTTCACTCGTCGGCGGCGGTGGCCCGGAGCCGGAGTGCTCGGTCGAGTTTCTGCGCGACATCTCCGCGCGCAAGCAGATGGCAGCCGCCCTGCTGCAGAACCAGTCACTGCTCGCCACTGTCATCGCCGAACTCCCGATTGCGGTGGTTGCGTGTGACGTAAGAGCTCAGGTGACGCACCACAACCGCGCGGCGGCCGAGCTGCTTGGAATTCCCGCGGAAAAACCCGTCCACGCGCTCCCGCGCAACCCCTATCCCCTCACCTCCCAGGTCTATCTGGCGGATGGCACTACGCCGGTGCCGCGTGAGGATCGTCCGCTGGCGCGGACCGTGCGCGGTGACAAGGTGCGTGACGCCGAATTCGTCATCGTCCGCCCGGACGGTGCACGCCGCACCGTGTTGTCGAGCGGGCAGCGCTTGATCGGCCAGGGCGGCCAGCCACTTGGTGCCCTCGCGGTGATCGAAGACATCACCGAGCGGCGGCTCGCCGAAGAAGAGCTCGAGCGCGTACACAACCAGCTGCTGGTCGCCTCCCGGCATGCGGGCATGGCCGAGGTGGCTACGAACGTCCTGCACAACGTCGGCAACGTGCTCAACAGCGTCAATGTTTCGGCGAGTATCGTCTCCGAGCGCATCACGAAGTCTAAGTGCGCCGGGCTGGCACGGGTCGCTGCACTCCTGAGCGAACATGCGCCCGACCTGACGGCCTTCCTGACGGGCTCTCAAGGCAGGCACCTGCCGGTGTACCTGCAGGAGCTTGCCGCCGAGCTGATTGCCGAGCGCGATATGGCCATCGCGGAGCTGGCGGTGCTGCGCGGCAACGTCGAGCACATCAACGAAATCGTGGCGATGCAGCAGAACTACGCGCGCCGCGGCGGCGTGACCGACACGGTCGACATTCGCACTCTGGTCGAGGACAGCCTGCGGATGAACGAGGGCGCTTTCAGCCGTCATGGGATCAACCTGGTGCGCGACTTCCAGGAAGTGCCGCTCATCACGGTCGACAAGCACAAGGTGCTGCAGATCCTGGTGAACGTGATCCGCAACGCCAAATATGCCTGCGATGAGTCCAGGGACGCCGAGAAGCGCGTGACGGTGCGCGTGTGGACGGCCAATGGCACGATGCTGATTGCCGTCATCGATACCGGCGTCGGCATACCGCCGGAGAATCTCGAGCGCATCTTCATTCACGGTTTCACTACGCGCAAAGACGGCCACGGCTTCGGTTTGCACAGCTGCGCGCTGGCGGCCAAAGAACTTGGCGGTTCGCTGCAAGGCGCGAGTGCCGGACCCGGTCAGGGCGCGACCTTCACCCTGACTTTGCCTCTCGCCCAGCCGGAGCCGCCCCATGGCCGATGAATCCGAGCTCCTGACTCACCGCCTGCTGATGATCGACGACAATCCGGCCATTCACGAGGATTATCGCAAGATTCTCTGTGGCCGCGCCGACAAGAAGATCTCGGCGGCGGAAGCGGCGCTATTCGGCGAGCCGCAGCCCACGGTGTCGCGCCCGACATTCGATGTGGACTCAGCGATGCAGGGACAGGAGGGCGCCGAGTTGGCGCGCCGCGCGCTCGTAGAAGGTCGCCCCTACTCAGTCGCCTTCGTAGACATGCGTATGCCACCTGGGTGGGATGGGCTGGAAACGATCGAAAACCTCTGGAAGGTCGACCCCGAGATCCAGGTCGTAGTCTGCTCGGCCTACAGTGACTACGACTGGATGGAGCTCCTGGCGCGACTCGGGCACTCCGACAAACTCATCGTCATCAAAAAGCCTTTCGAGCCCATCGAGATCCTGCAGTGTGCGAGCGCGCTGAGCCGCAAGTGGCAAAACGCACGCGCACTCAAGCGCCACGTCGAGGGTCTCGAACGGGTCGTCACCGATCGCACCCGCGGACTTGAGACCGCGAACCGACAGCTGCGGCACCTCGCATCGCACGACTCGCTCACCGGGCTCCCCAACCGCCTGCTGCTCGATGACCGCATCACTCAAGCGATCGCCCAGGCGAACCGTCAAGCGCATGAGTTCGCGGTGGCGGTGCTCGATCTTGACCGCTTCAAGCTCATCAACGACTCGCTCGGCCATCGCGCCGGCGATGAGCTCTTGTGCGAGGTGGCGGTGCGGCTCAAGGGAGCTATTCGCGCCGTCGATAGCATCGCGCGCCTCGGGGGAGACGAGTTCGTGATCGTCTTCGACGGGCCGATGACGCGGCCGGAGACGCTGGAGATGGGCGCGCGCCTGCTTAAGGTGATGGAGCCGACGATGCGGCTCCTCGGCATCGACGTGCACGTCTCGCCCAGCATCGGAATTTCGTTCTATCCGCGCGATGGCGCGACCGTTGATACGCTGCTGGCGCACGCGGACGCCGCCATGTACTACGCCAAGGAGCGCGGCCGCAACAACGTGCAGTGCTATGCCGAGAGCATGGGCACGGTCACGCAGGAGCGCGTGAAGCTCGAGAGCGAGCTGCACGAAGCACTGCGCGTGGGGCAATTCGAGCTGCATTACCAGCCCAAGGTCGACACTGCGACGGGCCGGATCAGCAGCGCCGAAGCGCTGATCCGCTGGCTCCATCCGCGGCGCGGCCTGCTGCTGCCGGCTGAGTTCATTCCGATCGCCGACGATTGCGGCCTGCTCGATGCCATCGGCGAGTGGGTGTTGGGTGAGGCGTGTCGCCAAGGCAGGATCTGGCAGGAGCGCGGGCCGCGCGCCCTGCGCGTCGCTGTCAACCTTGCGCCGTCGCAGTTCCGCCTCGTGGACCTCGTGGGGCAGATTCGGCGCGCTCTCGATGACTCGGGGCTCGACCCTGCACTCCTTGAAATCGAGCTGACCGAGACCGCCGTCATGAGCGATGCCGAGGAGTCGGTGCATATTCTGGAAGCCATCAGCCGAATGGGTGTGCTGGTCTCGGTCGATGACTTCGGCACCGGCTACTCCAGCATGAGCTACCTGCGCCGCTTTCCGATTGACAAACTCAAGATCGACCGCTGCTTTGTCGAGCAGATGACTGCGCGCCCCGAAGACGCTTCCATCGTGCGCGCGATCATCTCGCTCGCCCATAGTTTGCGCTTAAAGGTGATCGCGGAGGGCGTGGAGACACCCGAGCAGCTGCAACTGCTCGCTAAGCTCGGCTGCGACCAGTACCAGGGCTTCTACTTCAGCCCCGCGCTCGTCCCGGCGAAGTTCGAGGAACTGGTGCGAGAGGATCCACTTCTGACCGAGGAGGATGCGGTGCGAACCCACAGCAAGCTCGCCGGCTTGAAGGGCTGAAGACGCACAACCCCGTGGCGGCGGGAATTCCCCCGCAGCGACTTGCCCTTCCCTTGCCTTTGATCGTCTGCTCCACGCGCTCGCTACGCAAAACCGACAACAGGTTCCGCGCGGCGAGTCCCCGAGGCCCGATGACGCCCGCCTTCAGGCGCGGCGCGACGGTGGCCTCATTGATGCGATTGAGTTCCAAAATTCTCTTCGGGTGGAGAACAAGAAAACCCGCTGCCCGATCTCAGAAGGTAACGGAAGGCAGCCACGATCCATTGGGCTCATCGTAGAAGCCGATCGTCATCAAGGTCATGGTCTGAATAATGCGCAGGTTTTCGCCGAGGCACCAGCGCATCAGATCTGCATTGCGAGTCGGAACGAGAAAACCGGGGCCTGGGAAGCTTTCCGCGGCGGCAATGAGTGCCTTCAGATCATTGTTCGATTCTCCGACCGCATGCCCAAAAAAGGCCACACAACCGAGCCCCCTCTGGCTCCGTCACTCGAACCAGCTGATCACGTACTGCATTGAGTTTTTCCTTTTTGTTCAGTTGAAATCGATCGACCGACTGCGGCTTGGATGGACCAACGTCCAGTTGCACCGCGTGTAATTAATTGTACCCAATCGAATCACGGTAATGCGGATATTCCGCCCCAGCTATCCCGCAAAAAAGCTAGCGCGGTCGACTGGCGGGACGTGACAGCGCCGATTATCGATGCTGCGAGTCGGCCTCGATGAGCGCTTTACGCATCGAGAGTGCGCCGAGAATCAGAGCCGGCGGTACCCAAAAGCACAGGACGCCGAGCCGCGCGTAGAAGAGCGCCCCGAGCGTGCAGCCTGCTGCGAACGCAAATACGCCGACCGTCATCTGACTCAGGCGCTCTTTTGTCGCTCTTGCCTTTTCAGGCGCCAAGCCGTGTATTAGGTCGCCGAGGTCCATCATGATCTGCGTGCTGGTCGCCGTCATGATCGTTGACGGCGGGGAGCTGGCGAAGTGAACTCGGTGAGCTGCATTTTGAATCGCCATTGCGGCGACCAGGATCATCCCTGTCACCACCGCCGCAGACCCATCCGCGCTCGCGAACGGCCCAAACCAGGTGGCGACAGCTGCACCAACAATCGTCAGCGCGAGCTGCGCCGCCAGCAAAGTGCTCATTACGGGAAGAGCGAGCGCGCGCAGGCCGTGTGAGGAAAGTCGCGCGAGCAGCACTGCGACGCAGAACACAGGCAAAGCGAGAAGTTTGGCAAGGGCGCCTGAGGTTCCCAGCACCAGCGCCGCTCCCAGGGTGACAAAATTTCCAGTCACGTGGGCAGTGAAAAGACCCTTCAGTGCGAGATAACCCGCCGCGTCCAGGAACCCCGCATTGACGCTGAGGATGCGGGGTAGCGTGAATTGCATCGTTGTTTCTCCTGGCTATCGTCGGACGCGACTGCTCTGCCCAATGTACGAACCGCCATGGTGGCATGGAGGAGAACTGGTGGTAAACGAAACTTCTTCGTCTTTCTCAGTAAGGCGATTGCGGCGTTTGCCCGCGCTCAACCCAAAAATAGAATTGATAAGAAGGAGCGCGTTGGCGAGGAGACACAAAGCAACGACAGCATGTTTGACATGCGCAGGTTCGCGAACGGCGACGGGAGATAGAAAGGTCGACCAGAAACGAACGCTTGCGGGGTTGGTGCAAAATCCCTACAAGCAGACGTTCGAGTATCCCTTCAGGCTAACCGCTGCTCGGCAGAACTCGCACCGCACGACAACGTGTTTGCGGCAAGATGCTGTGCGCCGGCGGCCTCCGCAGCACACCCAGGAGGCGCTTGGGGATGTCTGAATTTCCCGCCCTGACCGCAGCGGCCCGCCATGGGCACCCCGATTCGTGCAACCTTTGATAGATTCCTGCAGGCGAATGTAACTGGCCCCGCACCCTAGCGGCGAGCAGGGCCAGTCGATTTTACGGCGTTCGGCGCCGACCCGCGGTGTTCGCGATCAGGCTCTGCCACGCGCGCCCAAAGCCCGCGGCACCGACCTGTACCAGCAAAACCAACAGCCACAAGGGATCCATGGCGCCGCCGCCTGAACTGGATCCCGCCGTTTCACCCGTCGACTGACTTTGAGTTTGCGTTGAGTTCCCGTCGCTTTCACCTGATGTCGGCGTTGATACGGCCGTGTCGCTTCCCGAAGTCGCACTAGCACCGTTGGCCATTAGCCAAACGAATCCATGCCGTTCATTCTTCGCATCAAGATACGTTCCCGTGATCGATCCGTCTGAATTGATGCTGTCCGCCGACGTCAGTAACGGCGAGCCATTCCCCTTCGGTTCATCAATGACAGTGATGGCGCCGCTGACCGCTCGCAGAAACGCGTGTTGATTAAGAGCTGCATCCTTAAAATATCCCGCGACAATGCCATCGTTATTAATGCTGGTGGGAATCACTCCATTGGTATCTCCCGGGATGTCAAACTCCACGATGGTTCCATCGGGTGCTCGCACGAAACCCCTCAAGACCTCATTTGAATTGCGCGCGGATCCCGTGATCGCGCCGCTATCGTTGATGCCAGTCGGATTGGTACCATTAGCACCATCCGAAACGTCGAACTCCGTGATAGTTCCATCTGCCGTGCGAACGAACCCATGGCTGATCTCATTTACGTCAGCGTAAGAGCCGGTCACGATGCCGGCGGAGTTTATGCTCACCGGACTGGTTCCGTGGCTGCCCTCAGGAACATCCAGGTCGACGATGTTGCCGTTTGACCAGCGGATGAACCCGTGCGTCATCCAATCAGGGTCGTTGTACGTTCCGACGCTCACGCCGGCTGAATTGATACTAACGGGAAAAGTGCCGTTCCCCGCCTGACCGCCGACTCCTGGGCAGTCAAATACGGAAATATCTCCGCCGGGTGCTCGGATGAATCCGTGGTACACGTGCAGGGCATCCGCGAAATCTCCGGTGATGGTACCGCCCGAGTTGATGCTCCATGGAAACGTTCCACTGCTGGAGTCCGTCCCCGCATTCGGCGCGGCAAATTCCAAGATGTCCCCACCGGACGACCGTACGAAACCGCGGGTTACGCTCTCGGCGTCTAGGGTATACCCCGCGATAGCGTTTGATGAATTGATGCTTGTGGGTATTGTCCCCAAGTAGTCCGTCGTCCCTGCGTTCGGCGCATCGAATTCAACGAAAGTCTGCGCTGATGCGGGTTGCGGCGCGCTGGCGAAGACACCTGCACTCACCATCACTATTAGTAAATGCACTTTGCCCATCGATCGTCTCCCTTTATAGATGTCACTTAGAGTCAAGGGCTTAAAGCGACCATTTTGCAAAATCAGTCCCTGCCGCCTCAACACCGCAATCCATCGATTGTTGAAAGGCCAAAGGTATTGGCGGCTATGGCGATCATTCATTTACTAGTAGACGAACAACGATCGGCAATCCTGCATTTAACACGTGCTCATCTGCTAGGCCTTGCCGGCTTTGGTCCAATAGGACCACGACGAATCGAGGGCCCGTCAAATCGACCCGAGCCCACATTTGATTCGCGCAGTCCTTTTGCACATGGAGGCGCCTGCCTCCCCGTTGCCCGGGTTTCTGATTGACATTCATATCGTTCATCTGTCGGAAGACGAACGGGTCGGCAAAATCCTTCGCCCACCGCGAAAATATTGTCATTTTCTGGAATACGGGCGTTGCTCGCTATACCTTATCGCCATGCTTTCTCCGTTAGATCATTGGTTCGTTAGCGAAATACTTCCCCACGAGGGCGTACTGATGAGATACCTGGCGCGCTCTTGGCGTAATGAGTCCGAACTGCCGGATCTGCGCCAGGAGATTTATGTGCGCGTCTACGAGAGTGCCCGGGATGGCCTGCCGACTCATCCCAAAGCGGTCTTGTTTACCTCGGCTCGTAACCTGATCATCGATCGAGTTCGACGACAACGCGTGGTTTCGATTGAGTCGCTTGAGCAGTTCCATCACCTTGACGAATTTGTGGATGAGATTTCACCTGAGAGAATATTGAGCGCACGGCAAGAGTTTTCGCTGCTGTCGCAAGCCTTCAGATCGTTGTCCGAGAAATGCAAAGCCGTCATTTGGCTGCGCCGCGTTGAAGGGCTGTCTCAACGTGAAACAGCAAAGCGCTTGGGGCTAAATGAAGGCGCCGTTGAGAGTCAGCTCGCCAGAGGCCTAAGAGCACTTGCTCATGCGGTGATGGGTCCCTCGAGGACGCTTGAAGGACAGACCAATACGGAGGTTCCGCGTGACGGGTCCCATCGAAACTAATCTTCAAATTGAAGAGACCGCGGCCGCGTGGGTCGCGAAACGTGAAAGCGGCGCATGGCAAGTAATCGACCAGGCCGCCCTAGACGTGTGGTTAAGCGCCTCTACGGCCCACCGCGTTGCCTTTCTCCGACTTCATACGGCATGGGAGCACCTGGACCGACTCAGCGGCCTTGGCGGCGGCAAGACCAGCGGGGCTGCTAACGATCTGGCGGCAGCGGACGCCGAAATCAACGTCGATGGCTCTCCGATAAACACGAATCGCTCGGTTCGATCCCTTCCTTACGCGTGGGCGGCCACGCTAGTAATCGCTTGTACCGCCGGGGGATTTTGGTATCTCACAGGCAACCGAGGGACATCATACGAGACGAAGATTGGTGAAATCTCCAATGTGTCGCTTGCCGATGGAACGACTGCCGTTATCGATTCCGGAAGCAAATTAACGGTTCGAATGAACGGCCGAGAGCGTCGCGTGGAACTTGAGCGCGGAGGAATATTCCTGAGCGTTGCGAAAGACGCTACTCGTCCCTTCGTGGTGGATGCGGGTGATCGGCATCTCACGGACGAAGGGACGCAGTTTGCCGTACGCCAGGAAACCGACGAGCTGATCGTTTTAGTGACCGAAGGCATGGTCCATTTGGCGACGACTGGATCCGATGCCTTCGGTCAGGCAAATATTGCAGCCGGCTCGGAAGCACACGCGTTTGGCGGGAAAATCCAGGTGGCTCCGGTTTCAGAACCCCGAATGCAAGAGTTACTGAGCTGGCGCACCGGACATCTGGTCTTCCACGATGCCGCGCTTTCCGAAGCAGTGGCGGAATTCAATCGTTATAGCAAACGAAGAATAGTGATCCAAAGTCCCTCATTGCGTGACATTCGAATCGGCGGCAGCTTTCGTGCGACCGATGTCGACGGATTTCTGTCACTTCTAAAGCGCGGCTTTCCCGTGCAAGTGGAGGACGGAGATGCTCAAATTAATTTGACACATCGATAGCCGCTATCGAAGGTAGTCGAGCCGGCGCCAGATTTCGCCCGCCGTATTACCATTGCTTCTTGAGCGAGAGTTCTATGAACCGGCCCACTGCCGAGGCGTTCGTCCCATCGAAAGGAATCGTGGGGCGGCCGATCGTTGCTTCGTCCTCTGGTATTTGAACGAGCGGCGGATGGCGATCAAAAACGTTCTGCACACCCAACCATAGTGTGATGTTTCGCAACAGAAAATTATCTTCAGCGGGCCAATCGTAGTGAAACGCCATATCAACCGTGGTGAAAGAACCAACGGATTGGTACGGGCTCGCCAGGATATTTTGGGCGCCGCTGATGGAATTTATTCGAAGTTCCAAACCGATCGCTGTCGATTCCCAGTCTGCTCCGCTGACAACCCTCCATTTGGGCGGCTCTCCAACCGTTCCGACCACGTTGACGCTGGGCACCCAATAAACGCTTTGCGTGTGGTCGGATAGGATCAATAATGCGCTCGCGAAAAAATCCACATAGCCGATCGGCAGGCTATAGCGGTAGCGATTATCCAAAGTCAGGCCGCCCATGGTGGTCGACTCGGAGTTTACCAATCGGTTGTCTACGATTAGAGAAACGCCGGACGGTCCCAACCCTGCGTTGTCGCGTTGAAAACCGGGAATATCATAAAAGGTCGCGATTTGGGCCGGGTCGGCTGTGTAGGCCGAATGAGCGAGGATTAAAGGCTGCAATAACACCGATGTCGCTTCAATGTTTTGCGACTGGATCCGGTTACGAAATTGCGTGTAGAAGTAAGAGGTCGTCGATTTAAATCCTCGCAATGCTGCGGGCTCTATCTCCGCCCCGAGAGTGACCGAGAGCGATTTTTCAGGAGACAGTCCACGGGTGCCGCCCTCAACCACCAACGTATCAAGAGGCGTCGGTTGAGCCGGGAGCGTCGTTGTATAGGATGTCACGGGTGAATACATCTGCGAAAGCAATGGCGCTTCAAAGGACTTCCCAAAAGTGCCTTTGAGCTTGTAGCCTTGGAAGGGAACCCAGGACCATCCAAACTTGGGTTTCGCAGCGGTCCCGATGTCCGTGTAGTCATCAAATCGATATGCAAGAGATAAATCGATCGCTTGCGCCCAACGCAAGCCTGCGTCGCGACCAACGATTGGAAACGAGGCTTCACCATAGATACTTCGGACCGTGCGGCTCTCAGAAATCAACGGAAGGGGGGCAATGCTTGGGACCGTCCCGCTATAGGTTTCGTAGCGGATTGCCAAACCGGCCGCGAGGCCGGCCATACCTCCGGGAAGCCGGAATAGGTCGCCATTGACCGACAAATCGACGCTGGCCAGCTGAAAGTCTGCGACCAGAGTATCGTTCGAAGGGGTCAAACCCGGCGAAAGCGCCGTGCCGTAACGTCGCTGTTGTGTATTGGAGTAGTCGAGACTCGCAGCGCCTGTCCAGTAGGGCAGCGACGTCCTCAGCGACGCGGTCGCAATAGCCTGGCTCACTGTTCCCCGCGCACTTTCTATGCCTGGAGGAGCACCGTCCGCGGTCAACGCCACGCCATCGCTGGCGAACGCGCGGCTTGAGTAGAGACCGATCATGGAGATGTCGGTGTCGGGCGATAATTCTTGCTTACCGGCGACATAAATAGTTCGTTGGATGTTTGCCGGCTCCAAGGAGTATTGGCTCGGTTGAGCCGGTATCCAATCCCGCTGCGATGCGTCTAAGTTCTCTTGATCGCTGTATTCGAAGTCAAGCAGCGCGCTGCCAGTTCCCCACGAATGGCCCAGTAGTTGCGCGCCCATTGATTGCGCTCCTCCGCCTTCTGTTGAGCGGCCGTATCGTGCAACAGATTCCGCCCCTTCCAACGAGCTACGTGTCACGATGTTAACGACCCCGGCTACCGCGTCTGAGCCATAGACAGCAGAGGCGCCGTCAGTCAGGACCTCTATATGGTCAATCGCGGACAGCGGAATGAGTGAGATATCCGTAATTGAGCCATCCAGCCCGGCTGGCGACAGACGGTGCCCGTTTAAGAGCGTTAGCGTCGCGCCAGGTCCAAGTCCCAATAGATTGAACCCCGAACCGCCGAAAACGTTGGAAGCGGCACCTTGACGAAGATCTCCGATATTGCCGTTCGTATTAAGGGTCGCGAGTGAGTCCGCGCCCGTGAAATTAGCGATCATGTTTCGACCCAAGTTATCGAGCGAAACGCCGCCGGCGATCTGCAAGTCTTGGACGTCGTACACCGAAAGCGCCGCGCCGACAGGAATCTCATTACTGAGGTGTGTACCGACGACAACTACTTCTCCGAGCGGCGGTTCACCGTTCTTGATGTGTACCTTTTGTTGCGGAGAACCGCTAGTTGGCGACGAAATTCTGGCAGGTTTCTCACCAACGGCCGCCGACGGAGCTACTAGATAGGAACCCGGCTGACTTTCGATGATCGATAGACCGGCGAACTGTGCAAGCGCCGCAAGTGCCTCGCGAGCATTCATGTAGCCCCCAAGTCGAGGCACGCTAATGCCCTTGATCAGGGACGCGTCATACACCACATCGATGTTGTAGCGCTGAGCCAAATAGGTCAAAGCACTGCCGAGGTCCGACGCAGGTAGGTCGATTAACTGAGCCGCCTCATCTCGCGTTACGTTCTGAGCAGTAGCCACGGTCGCTGGCCCTAGAAGGGCTGCGGCAATAAGCCAGATTGTCGCTCGTCGCACGCTGTAGCGTCACTCAAGCAATGAGATCGGATGTTTTCGCGCCCTTGACAAGCCGTTCGCCCGCGAGACCTCTCAAATCCTAGCGAGTAACAGTACCATTCCGCCGTCATAAATAGGTCGTGTTTTACGTGACGCGTCATCGTGGATCACGACCGCCGACTCATTGTTCTCGAGCTAATTTGGTGATCATTGATCATGCGGACTGGCTCAGATATAAGACTCCCTGCTCGTACAAGGAAACCACTATGGCTGTGAAAGCAATTCCCGATGGATATCACTCTGTGACGCCCTACTTAATGGTAAAGGGTGCGAATCAATTCATTTCTTTTATGACGGCCGTCTTTGGTGCCAAGGTGACTGAACAGCTCCTGCAGCCGGACGGCACACCTGGCCATACGGAATTGCGGCTCGGCGACTCGCTGATCATGCTCAGCGAAGCAGGGAACCGTCCACCGACGCCCATCATGCTCCATATATATGTCGAGGATGTTGACGCGGCCTTCGAGCGTGCCGTAAAGGCAGGCGGTAAGGTTGTGGCGCCGCCTGCCAACCAGTTTTATGGCGACCGCTCTGGCGGTGTTATTGAGCCATCCGGCAACACGATCTGGATCGCGACGCACGTTGAGGATGTGGCACCGGCCGAGTTACACCGTCGCGCGCGTGCTGCTCGGGGCTAGGTTGGGCCGCCGCCGGGTCTCAGGAATCTCCGAGCACGGTCAGCGCCGCTTCGACGCGATCATCCGGAACGAGCAATTGCACGCCGGCGCCCCCACCTTCCATGCCCAAGCTTATACCGACGACGACGGCAGGTATGCCGGCAGCGTCCAATGCGATCCTAGCCAGATCGGCTTCGACGTTCGTCGCGTAGCTCTTTATTGCTTTCATTGATGGGTACTCAAGATGTTGCACGGGGAAAGCGGCGCGCATGTTAAGGACCTCGGTCCTAAGGCGTCTGGAATTGCACAACCCAGCTCATCATTTGGGGCGCCCCGCGCATCGGCTATTTTCGCCCGTATACGTCCAACGCTGAAAGCGTGAATCGCCGACTGAGATTGCGATGCCAACAAGCCAGAATTGGTTTCGAAAACGGTCACGGGGGCTAGCACTAAGCCTTTAAATCCGCATCCCGTCCGGGCCGAGCGTTAACCGTACGTGAGGTCCGTGCTCTGTCCGACTTCGATGATATAGCCGTCGGGGTCGCGGATGTAGCAGCGTATCTCGCCGTACTTGGGTATCGGCTCCGTGATGAACTCGGCTCCGCGACTTTTCCATAATTCATAGCACGCTTGAATATCCGCAACGCGGATATTCATAAAGCTGCTGATCTTATCCGGGTCGGCGAGTACGCTGAGGGTTACCGTCGGCTTATCGGGGGTCGGCCCGCCCCCTACGTTGACGATGAGCCACGTATTCGCGATCTGAATGTGCCCAGACGCACCCTTGCTGTCGCCTCTGCTCAGAATTCGGCCGCCAAAGACTTTTTCATAGAAGCGAGCCGATCGGTCGATGTCGGCAACGGTGAGAAAATGTGTGACAGTGAACCCGTCGCGCGGGGGCATCTCATAGCCCTTCTGTTCGATTTGTACGCTGTTCATTGCCGGCTCCAATCCTGATAAACGGTGCTCATCCGCTGATTTCCGTATTCTACCGGCGGCCGATTAAGCCTGACGAGGAAAGGCAAAACGGACCAGGGTATCGCGCGATGACTCTGACATCGTCTGCAACCAGATGTCCGGTAAGGACGTCATCCGTCAACTCGTCGGCAGAAAGAACCATGGAACCTAGCCGACTATCGTGTGGATCTTAAGGTCATGCAATTTCTGGCGCCTTTTCAACCTAAGATAAGCCTCCACCATGCGCGAGGAAACATTCGCATCAGCGGTAGATGTGGGTCATGGCTGTGGGAATCCGAACATCAACCACGACTGATTGGCTATCCAATGCGGGTATAGCTCCGTCATCTGATCGAACAGCTCTTGGTCAGACGCCGCGGTTTTCTGCACTCGATCGAAGTCCTGCAGGTAACGCTTGGTGTCTTGGATCGTCGCGGGAGAGTCGGGTGCGCCAGGTTTCTTGTGACCGGCAACAACAATAACCGGGTTCAGCGCCGCTAACCGGTCCAGTGCCGCGATCCAATTCTCTCGGCTCTCGGGGGTGGTGTCGCCGACGTAGATTCGGCATTGATTGTATACAACGTCGCCAGCGACGATCAGGCCGATCGACGGAACGTATAGAGACGTCGAATCGGGACTATCGGTGCGGCCCTGCTCGATGATGCGCAATTCGTGACCCTCGAGAGTGAACGTGTCGTGCTCATAGGGCTCGGGTGCAACCAACTTAGTGGGCACTTGCCCAGGAAACAACCGGCGGGCTAACCGCTCCACTGGGGGAGAGAAAGACATCTGCATGGCGTTCACCGTCTGGGGCGCTGCTATCGCCCGAGCGCCGGGAAAACGGTCGAGCAGGATGCCCAGACCGTAGAAGTGGTCGAAATGCGCGTGCGTTATATAGATGGTCTCCAAATTCCGGTTGTGCAGGGCAACCCAATCCGCGAGAGCCTCCGCCTCAGCCACAGTTGTCATCGCGTCTACCAGCACCGCGTCGTAGTCGCCGAAGATTAAAGTCGACGTGATCGGGTCAAAGCCCAGTGCTTCGCCGAAGAGCTTTGGCCGCTCGCCGACCATAGCCTTTCCGGGGGCGGTAAAAACGTTGACACTAAGCGTGGTCGACGCGACAGGCGCAGTCGCGGGCCTAGCCTCTTCCAGTAAATTTGTGCCGTCCATCAGATAACCCCTTCGATGTCAGAAGCAGCCGCTCTTTGACGCAATCTTCGCAGAACTGCGACGCAGAATCGATTGAACGAACGTATAGATCAATACCAAAGTATCGGTTGGAATGCGGGCGGTTAGGCGCACGCGGATGGACGCGGCAACTTCAACCTTAGGTGCTAGTAACGAACGCCTTGAGCGCGGCGAGCGGTCCGTGGTCGGCCGTGGCAGACAACTGTCACGCTGGCGCTTACACGGCGGCCTTGGTCAATCGCGTTCTTGGTGGGCGCATTGCAACGATCACGGAGCCCTCGTTACCGTGGGTCCCTGGAGATTATCCAGTTCACCGCGATCAGCCACTCAAGGGCTCTTTGATAGTGCCCTATAGCCTACCTCAAGGCGTGAACGACTTCCGGGCGCCTATTTCGGGGTCGCTACAGTATGCCGATCTGGCCAAAAGATCGTTACCTCACTTCCGTAACACTCCTCTCACAAGCGGCCTCGACACCGTGTTGCCGCTTATTGCGATAACAAATCCATGGCGCTCTTGAGTGCGGCATTGACCATCTCATTGGCTTCATTCCCGTCCGGAAGCGCACGAGCCACGGTCAGTGATCCCACCATCAATGCGATAATGCTCCACGCTCGGTCACGCTTCTGTCGTCGCGTGCCGCCCTCGAGCGCCTTGACCATTTTATCGATGAGCTCATTCAGCCTTTGCTGATATGCACGCCGCACCGCAACGCTTGCTCGCGATACATCGGCGCTCAGCGCTGGCATGACGCAACCAGCCGCCGGATTGTCGCGATGGTGTGCGCTGATATAGCCCGTTAAAAACTCTTTAAACCGAGCATGCCAGTCGACCTTGTCGCCCTCCCGCGCATCGGTATACGGCGCACCGAGATACTGGCCGATGATCTCCTTAAGAAGATCCTCCTTGCTTGAGAAATTCGAATAAAGCGATCCCGACGTAACACCCGCGGCGGCGGCAACCTGATCGACCCCAACGCCGGCAAACCCGCCCGTTTTCAGCACTTTAGCGCCGGACTCGATGATCGAACGGCGCGCTTTAGATTTTTGATCGCTCGAGTACCGCATAACATTCGATCATCCACTTGACTTGGCTCTCATCATAGCATAGCGTACGTTACCGTAACGATCGTTATTTTATCCGATCATCCCTGAGCATTATTTGGAGAGTCTTATGAATACCTACACGCGGACTGAAACGAAGACCATCAAAGTAAACGGGCTGGCATTTGCTTATCGCGAGCTGGGTCCCAAGAATGGGGTTCCCGTGGTATTCCTGCATCACCTGACCGCGGGCCTGGACGACTGGGACCCTAGCGTCGTCGATGGCATCGCCGAGTCTCACCATGTCATCGCATTCGACAATCGTGGCGTCGGCAGATCAGAAGGCCAAACGCCCGACGATGTGCATGCCATGGCGCACGACGCGGAAGCATTCGTGGACACCTTGGGATTGAAGAAAGTGGACTTGTTCGGCTACTCGCTCGGAGGCTTCGTGGCCCAAGTTATAGCAAAGGAACGCCCGACTCTGGTGCGCAAGATCATCCTCGCCGGCACCGGCCCAGCCGGAGGCGCTGGAATCGCCAAGATCGGCGAAGTGCTGCAGACGGCCATGCAGCGCAGCGCAGCCGAAAAGAAACATCCGAAAACCTTCCTATTCTTTACGCAGTCCCTCTCCAGCCAGAAATCGGCAGGCGAGTTCCTGTCTCGACTCGGTGAAAGGACCGTTGATAAAGACGCGACGGTCAGTAACGAGACCATTCAGGCTCAGGCAGTGGCCATCACCAGATGGGGCAGGTCGCCTGTTAATGACTTGAAGGCCATCACCCAGCCTGTGCTGGTCGCGAACGGCGATGACGACACCATGTTTCCCACGATCAACTCCTTTGAGCTTTTTCAGAAGCTGCCGAATGCCACACTCAGCATCTTTCCCGACGCGAGCCATGGCGGCATTTTTCAATACCATGGCGAGTTCGTTCGTCAGGCTGTGACGTTTCTTGACGGCTGATTGACTGCATCACGTGCATCGCTCATTGAGAACCAAGAGCTGCTTGCGCGAAACCCTCTTACCCCGTTTATCAACCCCATGCACCTGAAATACGTTCTTCGCCAATCAATTCCAACCGTTGTAATCGTCATGACTGGACGCTCCCATTCTCTAAGTGGTTACCAACATCTCCACTTTGGCACATCGATGCCGTTTAGAGTGGGGGCGTCCATCCCATTGCTTCTGGGCCGTAACACGACGGTTCAGCGCGCCACAGAAACCCGATTGGTCAAGCGAGGAGCGACCGAAATATTGCACCCCGGCGCAGATATTAGACAAAGAGTTCATTGGTTTCGATGCAATTCTCGATTCGAAATATTGATTTGAATGGTGGCCAGGTGGAATTGAACCACCGGCATGCGGATTTTCACGTCGGGGCTAAAATCGAGATAAAGCATGGATTTAGGTGAGCAGGCAGCGACTTTGTTGCGATACTTGGGGATAGCCCTAGGTGTCATTGAGGTGCGGAGGGAATGTTGTGTGGTTCGTGGAGGTTTGATACTCAGAACGTTGGTCAACTACCATATCGTCTAACTTAATGAGATAAGTAGCAGCCTGGCGTCAGAAGCGCATCGGGGAGCCGTCGGTCACAGTTATTTTGAGCTGGCGTTACTGGGTCAACACACCGACGGCTGATGTCGGGACCCCGAAATGTTCGCGCAATAAGACTTCTGCTGACGAGACATGCGATGTTCATTAATAGCCGCGTTCAAGGTGCTTCTGGGGGAAGCAGGACTTGTTTGCCTATTGGCCGCACGATAACCACCGAGAGTATTTGTGGACGCGCCGAAATACCGCGCTTTCATTAGCTACAGCCACCGCGACAGCAGGTGGGCCGAGCGTCTTCACAACTGGTTGGAGAGATACCGACCGCCGAAGCCGCTGATCGGCGTCGTGACCGCGCACGGTACGGTGCCAAGGCGCCTGGTACCAATCTTCAGAGACCGGGATGAGTTACCGAGCGCCACGGATCTGGGAGTGCTGATTAACTCAGCGCTAAAGGATTCGGCCGCGCAAATCGTGATCTGCTCCCCGCACGCAGCGCAATCTAAATGGGTCAACGAGGAGATCCTCGCCTTCAAGCGCCTGGGTCGAGAGGACCGGATTTTTTGTCTGATCATCGATGGTGAGCCGAATGCAACGGATATATCCGGGCGCGAGGCCGAGGAATGCTTCCCGCCGGCGCTGCGCTTCCGGATCGGCCTCGATGGCCATCTCAGCAGCCAGCGCACCGAACCCATCGCGGCGGATGCCCGCCCCGGCAAGGACGGCGAGTACAACGCGAAGCTGAAGGTGATCGCAGGGCTCCTCGGAGTCGGTTTGGATGTACTCAAGCGGCGCGAGGTGCAGCGCCGCAACCGCCGCTTGTTCAAATTCGCGTGTGCAGCGACGGCGGGTATGGTACTGACCAGCGGCCTCGCCGTTTACGCGCTCTTGCAACGCGGCGCGGCGCAGCGCCAGACTGCGCGCGCCGAGGCCGAGACTCGGACCGCCAAGGAGACGACCCGCTTCCTCGTGGATCTATTCAAGATTTCCGACCCGAGCGAGGCGCGCGGTAACACCGTTACGGCACGGGAAATGCTCGATAAGGGTGCAGGACGCGTCGAGCGTGAGCTTGCCAAAGAGCCGGCTATCCAGGCCACGCTGATGGATACCCTCGGCACCGTATACATGGGCCTAGGCCTCTATACCCAGGCTCGGCCGCTGCTCGATCAGGCGGTGGCAACTCGGCGCCATTTGCCGGGTATTGATCCCTTGGAGCTATCCGATTCATTGAGTCATGAGGGTGATCTGTTGTCTCTGCAGGCCGAGTTCGACGCCGGCGAGAAAGCTTACCGCGAAGCGATTCGCATCGCGTCCCAGCAGCCGCAGGACCGCCAGAGCCGGGTGGATCTTGCGAACTCACTCGCGGGTCTCGGCACGTTGCTGGATCTGGACGGGCGCTATGCGGATTCGGAAAAAACTCTACGCGAGGCCCTCAAATTGCAGGAGGCTCTGTACGGCCCCATGGATCCTGGTGTCGCGCGCACGCTAAAGGATCTCGCGCGAACGATCACTAACGGCGGCAACCCCAACACCGCGATCCCATTGATGCAGCGCGCACTGGCTATGCAACGGCAGTTGCGCGGTAGCGAACCGCATCCGGATCTCGCGGAAGTGCTCAACGACATGGGGTACGTGCTCGGCGAGAGCGGAGATCTGGATAACGCCGAGAAGTTCTATCGCGAATCGCTCGCGATGTACCGGCGGCTGCTTGGCGACGAGCACCCGTACGTCGCGACCGAACTTGAGAATGTCGCCTTTACACTGCAGAGCAAAAACGACCTCGCCGGCGCGGAGGCGCTGCTTCGGCAGTCAATGGAAATCCACCGCCACCTGCAGGGCGAACTCCACCCGGAATTTGGACGAGCGCTATTCAATCTTGCCGGCGTGCAGTACGACCGCGGCGAAACACATGAGGCGCTCGAGAACATGCGTCAGGTTCTGGCGATTTATCGAAAGGCGTACCCCCCAGATCATCCTGAGATTGCTATTGTGCTCAACGTGATGGGCTTCGGGCTGACGATGTCCGCCGATTACGGTCCCGCCGATCGGTATCTGCAGGAAGGGCTGGCGATGCGGCGGCGACTATTCAAGGATAAGACGCCGGAGGTTGCCTCGAGCCTGATGATGCTTGCGGTCCTGCGGGTGGCTGAAAACAAATATCCCGAGGCCCTCGAGCTGTCGCAGGAGGCCAAGGATATTTTTACCGCTTCGCTGTCGGCTGACCATTGGCGGACCGCGATCGCCGAAAGCATCGAGGGCGCGGCGCTCACGGGGCTCGGCCGCTATTCTGAGGCGGAGACGCGACTTACGCACGGCTGCGGAATTCTGGGCAAAAACAGCGGTGCGGGGGCGGCGTACCGGCGCCTTGCACTGCAATATTTAGATACGCTGCACCGACGAGAGCGTCAGTCAGGTGACGCGACACGACTGTCGGCGGTCAAAACCAGTTGAGGCGACGATATGCGCCGCTTGGGTCCCAAAGCGACAAATGACCGGATGTTGACATAATTAATACCAGTTTCATGCCTGTTGCCATGGTGGCGCTCGAGACAATCGCTGTGCTAGCGTCCACCGATAAGAAGCCTGCGTGCGATCGACGCGGCGGGGCATGACGCATCCCTGCGATGCATCCCTGCGCGGAAAAACTCATTGGGGAGAAGCCATGCACGTCCAACTCATGACGACTTTCACCAACTTATTGGGGGCCGCCCGGCCGCGTCGGGCACTAACGCAAGTCGCCTTGATTGCACTCGCATGGGTGACCCATACCCTTGCCAGCGCACAGGGGCTTCCCGTGCAGCAACTAACCGTGGCCTTCACGAATGCCTTTCCCAACGGTTCGGTCGACGCGCTTACGATGCCAAATCAAAACAGTGCGGCGATCGTAGCGACGGATCCCATCCTCACTGGTGGCAGCGCGCGGAATCTCTACACGGCACTTGTCTGGGTTACCAACCCCGCGACCAGCACCCTCGACCTGATCTACGCGGATGCTGAGCAGCATAAGATCTGGCGCCTGCCGGGCCCGCAATACCAGCGGCCGGTCGCCATTTTCTCCTGGCCGGGCAGGGGATCTGGACCGCCATATCCGGTGGGTCTGTCCGCGGATCCCAGCGGCAACCTGTACGTCATATCGCCCAGTTGTCTCTGGGGCAAGCCAGGTGTCTGGGTCCTGCCAATCACCGAGACGGGAACCTATGGAGCGCCGCTTCTCATCGACAGCACATTCACTGATCCTGCAACGCACAAACCCGCCCTGACGCTCGCGCTGGCGGAAGTTGCGGTGGCTGGTGCCGCTGCGACCGCGGCTTCCTCGGGGACACCCGCGTGGAACGCCCTCGATCTGCTCGTGCTTGTTGGCGACACCTTCAACACCCGAGTGATCCGCTATTCGCAGGCTCAGATCCAAAGTGTGCTCGGTTCGGAGCGCCCGCTCCAGGGTCCGGCTTCGACCGTCGTTACGCAGGCGCAGTTCCTGACGCAGGCAACCAAGAAGATTCCACCTATCCCGGTCGGGATGGACATCGGGCAGGATCCAACGACGCAGGACATGACCCTGCTTTTCTCGACAGCGGACGGCAGAATCCTGAATTTCGATTCGACCAAGAACGCATTCATCACGCCCTACGCGATAAACCTCGGCTTCGGCCTGACGAGGATCAAAGTCGGCACTTTCCAGGGCGCGAAATATGCATTCGTCGGACAACTCCCTGGGCGGATTCTGGAGTTCGCAGCGCCGCCGCCCGGGGGCTCGAACACCACCCCGTTCGCCATCGTAAGCAAAGGTGTCAGCAATCCCTCGGACCTGGCCGTGACGCAGTCCGGCTCGACGGAGGCAGGCCAATGCATCAATGCCCCCTGTACCCTGCTTCCTCAGCTTTCCCTGCAGTTCAGCGGCCCGGGCACGTCTAATATTCCAGCGAATGCCCCTATCGTCGTGGACAGCTGCGTCATTGGCGCCGACCCGCGCGTCACGATTGTCGAGGGTGAAACTATCTACAGCTACGTGCCCCTGGATCTCGGGCCCTTGTGCGCCAACTTCCCGAACGTCGTGCTGTCAGCCAATGTGTTCGGCGCTTCCGGCCCCACCGGGGCCGCAATTTATGCGGCGAAGCTCACGAGCACGGTACTCAACGACTATCAAAGCATCAACAACACCCTTACGACGCCCATCAATAACACCTTAACCCAGTTCTTCCTCAACCCGAGTGTGGTCCTCGGCACTAACCCACCGTGCGGTACTGCCAACGGGCCGGTCGCTGCGTGGGGACCATTGCCCGGCATCGAATCAGCGATTCCCGAAGGCACGCTCATCGACATCACGGTGGCCTGCACGCCTGATCCGCCACCCGCGGGAAAAAGTAATCACCCGTCGGTAATCGTCCAAGGCACCGTACTGGGGGGGTTGAATGCCACCTACATCGACGGTGAGTTCAACAGCCTGCAGCAGGCGTTCAACCAAATGCTTTCGCCACAGGTGACACCGCCCACGACTCAAATCATCGATCCCACTAATCTTGGCATCGTTTCAACTGTTCAGAACTACATCACAAATAGTCTCAACTACTTCAACCAGCAGAATTACAACTGCGCCCTCAACACGCTTGCGACGGGCGCGAGATACGTGAACTCGACGGTTACGAGCAATCCGGGAGATTTCCTGGCAGGGCCGCCGCCCTTCGATGATGAAAATCCGTCAGGCACCTTGTTAATGCGGTTCGATCATTTGTACTACGACGTCAACATATTCGCGGGTAATGCACCCATCACGACCGACGCCTTGAATCCGGCGACCGTCGTGCCAGCTTGCGGCTCATTGAACGGACCGAGCGGTCTCGCTTTCAATCCGGCAACGGGCAATCTGTACGTCGCCAACTACAACAACGGGCAGGTCCTGGTTTTTGCGCCGTCCGGGCCGAACGGACAGATGGTGTTACAGCCGAGTCTGACGCTCAGTGGATTCACGAATCCTGTCAGGATCGCCTTCGCCCCTCCAGCGGAAGGTTCGGTGATATCGGGCGACTTGCTGGTGGCTGACACCGGCAGCAACCTCGTTACGGTCTTCAACGGCAGTACCTTGTCCTATACGATCGGTAAGCCGCCGCAGACGGCGATAATTACGCGACCGCTTGGTCTTACCGTCGATTCCAACGACTTCGTCTATGTGGCGGAAAACGAGGGTGAGGGTAACGGGGGGGAGGGGTCAGGGAACGTCAACGACATACAGGTTTACTCGTTCGTGACCGGTCAGCCGGCTCTGTTCGCCACCTATCCCGAGGACCACAATGGCCTGGCGTTCCAGTCGGTGGGCGACCTCTGGTACAACAGCAATACGAACGACGTCCTGGTGGGATTTCCGTCTGAGATTGGCTTCTATTTCGCGTTCGGCGGCAATTGTGGCAACGATTGTGCTCCGGTACCCGACGGGAACGAGACCGCGATCACTTCGGGGGTGAATGGCGTGATCGGCATCGCGACCGACTCGAACAATGACGCCTATGTCACCAATTACAATGGTTCGCCGTTCGCCCAATTCGCCCCGTTCACGGGCGTGCAGACCACGCTGACCTTGAACGGCACGCCGAGCCCGGCGATCCAGAACCCGCAGGGCGTGGCCCTCGATGCGGCAGGCAATATCTACATCTCCAACACGGCGAACAATCTCATCTACGTTTACCACAACAGCGCGGCCTGCAATCCGGGGCCGGCCGCCTGTTATTGGTACACGATCCAGTAACTCACCGCGGGGGCATTTGGCAGATTTAGCGGCGTCGGCGACCAGTCTTGGATTGAACGGAGTTGGGCCGTTGATTTGCGGAGTATTGGCCCGCTGATTTATCACAGCTCGGCGGTCAACTCGAGCCGACAGCTCAATGTGTCGCGGTCCGGCAGTTGGAGACTGCGCTCTTACTGAAGCGTCCTTAGCGGTCGAGGAGGCGACGGCTGAATGCCACTACCGCGTGAGCAGCAGTTCTGATGTGCTCTGATGCAACTTCTCGATGTGAAATATTGAATTAAATCGTGGTCGCCGCAGGAAAAAATTGGATTCGGCTACCGCGGCGGCGGTCGGATCGCCACGGCGAAACCAGAACATCAAACCTTAGTCACCCTGTAGTCACGCCGAAGCTCCCGACTGATCGGAAGCAAGCCTGCGATTAAGCATATCTCACCAACAATCATCAAGTTGTCGATGTCCCAAAACGCCAGAAAGAAGACGCGGCGATGTACGCGCATATGACCCCCGACATTTGCGCCGCGATTTGTAGCAAGCATGCTGCTTACCTTGATCGCCTGGTCGCTCGAGCAGCCCGGCGTACCATCGCCCGACGAACTTCAGGGAATTTTCCGATCGCTCGTTGGTCGCGTGCTTGGGTAGTCAGCGCATGAATGGATGTATTTTGGCATTCAGATCGCCGCCGGTCGTGACGGAGCGCTTCGGGTCCAAGAGCAAGCATAGCCGGGGCGACCGTCGCTACCCGGCCCGTCGGAGACATCCGTGACTAGCCGCCATTCGGAAGGCAAAATGCCTGCTGCGGTAGTTCAGGGCGAACGACAAGTGTCTGGCAGTCAAGGTTTGATCAGTTCACGGGGACATTACGGCCTCAACGCTCGATGCTAGCGTAAACGCCGCAAATTCTTCTCTTTAGGCGGGTGCAGTCGATGGCGCAATTTATAACGCCGCCGGGCCCGCGTTACTCGAAGCTTGCCGTGCAGATGCGGAGATTCGAACTGGCGCTCCGTGCGGGCATCGCGGCATTTTTCGCTGTGAGCGCCCAGCTCGACGCCCAGGAGCTGTCAGCCGCTCCGATGGCGCCATCTCCGTCTAGCGTGCCTGCGACCCAGGCCGACTCTGCGACACTGACTCCCATTTGTACCGACCGCCCTAGCAAATCAAACTACGCCTGCACGGCCGACGCGGGGCATTTTCAATACGAGTCCGACCTCCTCAATGCGAGCTCGCTGCGGCAACGCGATGAGGCGACCACGACCTGGTTAATTCTCAATCCCACCCTCAAATATGGCCTAACTGACACCGTCGACGTCGAGGCGAATATGACGGCGCTTGAGATCCTGCGCACCCAAGACACGCCCGGTTCGAAAGCTACGCTGATGGGAGTGAGTGACCTGTACCTGCGGGTAAAGTATGAATTCATAAATCAGCCGAAGGTCGTGCAAGCGGCGATCATTCCCTACTTGACGGCGCCGACAGGCCGCGCGGGCATTGGCGACCGCACGGTCGAGGGAGGCTTGCTGTTACCAATCAACTATGAGCCGAACTCGCTGCTGACGCTAACTCTGATGCCCGAGGCCGACGCCTCCCCGAATTCGGTGGGCACTGGTCAACACCTCAACACCTCAGAGGTGTTCACGTTGGCGTTTAATCTGCCACGAAACTTTACCCTTTATACTGAGCTCTGGGCGGACTGGAATCTCGATCCGGCCAGAACGATTCGACAACGTTCAGCTGACTTGGCGCTGGCTTTCGGTCTGACCGATTACCTGCAGATCGATGGCGGTGTGAACCGCGGGCTAAATGCCGCCACCCCGCAGGTGCAGGGGTATCTCGGTTTATCGCAGAAGTTTTGAACGATACGCGATAGATGTTCGCGGGATCATTTCGCTCCGACCTGAATACAAACCGCGGGCCATCGCTTGAGAATGACGTCGGATAGTCCAAACCTGTCAACGGCAGCAGCGCACGGTTCTCGGTGTCGTCCCATCGATTCGGGAAATAATCCGTCAACGAAGAGATTCGGGGGATAGCTGCTCACATTCTCACCAGATCAAACCGATCGAGATTCATCACCTTGCTCCAAGCCGCGACGAAATCCCGCGCGAACTTCTGCTTCGCGTCGGCGGACGCGTAAACCTCAGCAATGGCGCGCAGCTGCGAATGCGAGCCGAAGATGAGGTCGACGCGCGTGCCAGTCCATCGCAGTTCTTTGCTCTTGCGGTCGCGACCCTCATACACACCCTCGAGTCCGGCAGGCTGCCACTCGGTGCGCATGTCGAGCAGATTGGCAAAGAAGTCGTTGGTCAATGTGCCCGGTTTCTTGGTGAACACACCATGCGTGGATTGCCCTGCATTGGCGCCGAGCACGCGCAAGCCGCCAATCAGCACGGTCATTTCCGGCGCGCTGAGCTTGAGCAGTTGTGCCCGATCCACCAGGGCTTCCTCAGGTGCCATCAGCTGTGGTCCACGACGCAGATAATTGCGGAAGCCGTCGGCAACGGGTTCGAGCGGAGCGAAAGAACCGACGTCGGTCTGCTCTTGGGACGCGTCCATGCGGCCCGGCGCGAAGGCGACCTTCACATCGACACCGGCATCCTTCGCGGCTTTTTCGATCGCCGCGCAACCACCCAGCACGATCAGGTCCGCAAGCGAGACCTTCTTGCCGTCGGACGATGAGGCGTTGAACTCCTTCTGGATGGCTTCGAGCTTCTGCAGCACCGATCTGAGCTCGGTCGGCTGATTGACCTCCCAATCCTTCTGCGGCGCCAGCCGAATGCGCGCGCCGTTAGCGCCCCCGCGTTTGTCGGAACCTCGAAAGGTCGACGCCGAGGCCCAGGCAGACGAAACGAGTGCCGAAACCGAAAGATCGGATGCGAGGATTTTAGTCTTGAGTCCCACGATGTCCGCGTCTCCGATTAGCGGATGATCAACGGCGGGGATCGGATCCTGCCAGATCAGCGTTTCCATGGGCACGAGCGGGCCGAGGTAGCGCACGATTGGGCCCATATCTCGGTGGGTGAGCTTGAACCAGGCGTGCGCGAACGCATCCGCGAACTGCTCCGGATGCTCGTAAAAGCGCCGCGAGATCTTCTCGTAGGCCGGATCGAAGCGCAGCGATAGATCCGTGGTCAGCATGGTCGGTATCTGCTTTTTGGATTTGTCGTAGGCATCCGGAATCGTGGCTGGGGCATTTCTTGCCTTCCATTGCTGCGCACCGGCTGGACTTCTGGTCAACTCCCACTCGTATTTGAAGAGGTTGTCGAAGAAGTAATTGCTCCACTTCGTCGGCGTCTGCGTCCAGGTGACCTCCGGCCCGCCGGTGATGGCATCGGCTCCCATGCCGGTACCGTGCTTGCTCCTCCAGCCAAGACCCTGATCCTCGATAACCGCCCCCTCCGGCTCGGCGCCGATGAAGGACGGATCGCCGGCACCATGAGTCTTGCCGAAGCTATGGCCGCCCGCGATGAGCGCCACAGTCTCTTCGTCGTTCATCGCCATGCGTGCGAACGTCTCGCGGATGTCGTGCGCCGCGGCGAGGGGGTCGGGCTTGCCGTTGGGTCCTTCGGGATTGACATAGATGAGGCCCATCTGTACCGCGCCGAGCGGCTTCTGCAGCTCCCGTTCGCCGCTGTAGCGCTCATCGCCCAGCCAGGTTCCCTCCGGGCCCCAGTAGAGTTCCTCGGGCTCCCAAGTGTCGGCGCGACCGCCTCCGAAACCAAAGGTCTTAAAGTCCATCGACTCGAGGGCAACGTTGCCTGCCAGAATCATGAGGTCAGCCCAGGAGATTTTGCGGCCGTACTTCTGCTTGATGGGCCAAAGCAAGCGGCGCGCCTTATCGAGGTTGGCGTTGTCGGGCCAGCTATTGAGCGGCGCGAAGCGCTGCTGGCCACCGCCCGCGCCGCCACGGCCGTCGGCGATTCGATAGGTGCCCGCGCTATGCCACGCCATGCGGATGAACAGCCCACCGTAGTGGCCGAAGTCAGCCGGCCACCAGCTCTGAGAGTCAGTCATCAGTGCGCGCAAATCCTTGATGACAGCGTCGAGGTCGAGGCTCTTAAACTCCTTGGCGTAGTCGAACGACTGGCCCATTGGGTTGGACTGCGGAGCGTGCTGGTTGAGGATCTGCACGTTCAGATGATTCGGCCACCAATCGCGATTCCTACGCGCCTTAGTCCCGGCTACAAAAGGGCACTTTGCTTCCGCCAACTTGCTCTCTTTCTCAGTTGCCATGGTTGTCTACCATCCCCGCGTTAACTTGAGCCGGATCACACATCATCGTAAAGAACGAAGACGCTACTTATGTTGGCGCCTTCACCTGAGAGTCCCGGGGTCTGCGTCCGGTGCTCAGTACACTATTCTCCGCGTGAAATGGAATGAAGTCGATTTTCTCGATTACGGCCATTGAGCAAATCAATCGATGATCGATTGCCTCGCCGAAATGCGCCCTGGCACTGGCGCCGCCCCTTGCGACAAGTTGTCCATCCTGGTCCGAAAACGGTGAGCATCAAGGCACCGAGCAACGGCAAAACGGCGGTTGCAGACCTGCTCGACGCCCCCTGTTCCCAGCGCAACGCCGGAGCGAATAGTGGGAATAAAACAATCAGCTCAGCAGTCTTACAGACGGACAGAGCAAATCAGAACCCGAGCGGCGCACGAAAATGAGCCATTCGAACGTCGGATTCGGACCGCAATATTTCAACGACAGTACAAAGGAGCCAATGCCATGAAAGAGACTATAACCAGTAGGCCTTCGAAGTTTGTACGCCGAGCCGTGATCGCAATTGTTGCAGCTGGTACCGTCGCGGCTCCAGCCGCTTATTCCAGAACCTCCAACGATCTCATTGTGGTGCCGCCAGCCGATCTGCCTGATTTAGCGCGGCAAACAGGCGAGGCGATGCTTCTCCACGAAACATTCGACGGTAGAACGCATCTTTACATCGAACAGAACCACGGCGTTCAGCTCGCTATATTTGATGTCACTGACCCAAGTCACGTCAAAGGCGAGGGCTCGGTGCAGATTGAGGCTCCTGGACCGTTTGACTTTGTTTCCACTCTTGGAGACCGAGCAGAAGTCGTTCAGTTCCGGCAAGGCCAGGGAAGCGCGGTTTTAGATTTGCACAAGGTCAACGTTCCGACCCTCACTAAGGTTCAAGGACTGACCTTGCAGGGCGCGACCATGGCTCTGGGCGATGATGGATTCATCGTCACCAGTCGGGCCGATTCCAATGCGCAATCGGCTCAAGACGCTCAGGTGGTCGTCACAGCGAGCCGAGGTGATCCGAATCACATCTTTGATATCGGCGAGGTTCGCCAGGAACTTACGAAGCACGACACGGGAACCACTTTCCTGCTCACGCAGGGCGGCCTGTACGTTGTCAGACGCCCCGTCGTAGAGAGGCAGAACGAGCTTCGTGAGCGGTTTCGTATGGAGCAGTACGCCGGTGGTACTGGTTGACCTCAGGTTCAAATTGCAATGATCTGCTGAAGAGATTCGAGGCTACTGCCAAAAGACGCAGCGGCACATCCTGATCGCCCTGGCACAGGCCCGGGGCCTTGCATGTGCCGCACTTACATGCCGTATCGGACTAATCCCGCTTTGAGTCACACTCGTAGTTGCAGCACCCTGAAGGGAGTAAACGCACACTTCACGCACAGTACGAAGCCGAGATAGATCTCACTTTCCAGCTCCCGACTGCTCACGGGCGTCTATTTTCCATTCTTCGTACTGCGAAATGCGGAGTCCAGCAGCTCAAGATAGGTACCACACAGCTGCGCAGCCGCCGCGCGATCGAAGTTAGAATCGTCGAACAGAATCTCTTGCCAAAACCCGTCGAGCATCCCAATGAAGCCGCGTGTCGCGCTATCCACCACCAGGTCGGAAGGCCTGCATCCTAATTGCCGTGCACGCTCCCTGAAGCAGTCTATGATGAAATCGTAGAACCGCCTGTCATGTTTTCCCGTGACCTCCAGGTAGAAGTGCTGCCAGCCACGTTCGCCCATGAACGCATACCAGACAGCCACGTGGCACTCGGAAGCGATCTCTTCATCCAACATCATTCGCACAACGCATCTCAGTTTCTCTCTTGAATCTTCAATAACTTCAACTCTAGTTTGCAGCTGACTTTCAAAGTCCGCAGCAAGATGCCGCAGAGTTTCAGCAAGAAGCCCTCTCTTGTTCGCGAAATGGAAACTAACCACGGCCGGGGTTACTGAGGCAATATCTGTAACCTTCTCAAGCGTAAGATTCTGGAGACCGTGAATCTGAATTGCTTGCATCGCCGCATCTAGTAACTGCGTTCGACGATTTCCGATGGCCATCATGTCCGATTTGGTAGGACGGCGTCTAAGGCCTCGACGGCTACGCCGGTTCACGAACGGTCGACTGATCAGTTTGGGTTTCGCCATTCGCCAACATTAAATGGCCATTTAACAAGTTGCAACTCGACTATCGATTATTCACGCTGACGGACGATCTTCGACCAAGGATCTTGCAATGAGTGCCGCGGTCGCCTAAATTAAAGGATCGTTGAATTTATGCTAGATCGCGATGCCAGCGGTGGTTTGCCGCGCAAGCCCAATTGCGGTGCGCCCAAGAAGCACCGGTGCACTAGCAAAGAAATTTAGCGGTTGGTAGCGACTGCGACACTCAGGTTGCCGGATTGCGGAGCCAGGAGGACGATCATGCCACTGAAGTCATTTGACGCAAATGCATCACCAGCAGCGGTTGTCGACTTTCTGAGACGCGATGGTGGCGTCATCGTTCGCGATCTAGCTCAAGTTGGTCTGATTGACGCCTGCGCCGGTGAGCTACGATCGGCGTTTAATGAATTCGACGAAGGTCAACGCACGGACTTCAGTGGCCCCAAGACGCGTCGATGTAGCAGCGTTTTGCGCTACGCCCCAAGGTGTGCGGAATTGATCGCTCACCAGATGGTACTGGCTGTGGCCGATGCCATCCTATTGCCGTCTTGCGCCGAATATCAGATCGGGAGCACTACGGGCATCGAGATATTGCCGGGGGAGAGCGACCAGCAACTTCATCGCGACGACACGCCCTACCCGATTCAGGTCGCAGGACTCGAACTCCAGATCGGTGTGATGTGGGCTTTTAATGACTTTACGGCGGAGAATGGAGCAACACGCGTTATCCCAGGCAGTCATCGCTTTCTCCGCGCCTGGCACAGACCTGATCTGACACGCTGGCTCCAAGCAGTAATGCCGAAAGGTTCCGCACTATTCTATCTGGGATCGACTTGGCATGGCGGTGGCGCAAACCGCAGCCATTCTCCTCGGACTGGTCTTATCAATACCTATTGTCTGGGATGGCTTCGTTCGGAGGAGAACCACACTCTCGAGGTTCCCCCGCAAGCGGCACGACAGTATGACGAGAGAGTCCGCCGACTACTGGGATATACGACTCATGGGGCCGGTCACGATCAACTTGGCTATTACGGTGGTAATGACCCGGTCTGGGTGCCGCCAAATAGCGAGGAAGCTGCCGCGCGCGGGCAAAAGCCGGCAATGGAGGACATGCGCCAGTCGATGGCAGAGTCTGAGCCACGCTAATGGCCGGGTCAGGGGAACGGCCAACGATGGCGTGTCGAATGGAAGCATACTCCTCAGCTCGCCACTCGAGATTGGGCACAAGGCGTTGGGATGTCACCGAACATTTTCAGGACACGATGCTACCAATCTTCGGTTCTGGCATCAGAGCCAAATAGCGTTAGGATAAAAGCCACACAACGAATGGATTGAAATGATCACAGGCCCAGCGGTGCCCAGGTCTGGGCTGCCGGCAGAAGAATCGCCAAGATGCGATTGCAGCAACAAATAAAGGGGCGCAAATGCTGCCGCAACCGCTTGGCGGCTTCTTGAGGGTGTGCGGTTGACAAGAAAGGTCGCGCTTCTTTCTCAGTTGGCGTTCACATGCAGTGGAGTGCCGACGACGGGCATTATCAGCAATGGTATCGACTATTTCCTCTTCTTCTTCTACAGCCAGGTCATTGGTCTATCCGCTGCTCTGACCGGACTTGCGCTGGCGATTGCGCTTACTTGTGATGCGGTATCGAATCCAATGATGGGATACCTGTCGGATCATTGGCGATCCCGTCTCGGCCGGCGCCATCCGTTCATGTACGCATCGATACTTCCGCTCACCGTTCTATATGTGCTCGTATGGCATCCGCCGGCTGATTCGCATACGCAATGGGTTTTGTTCGGGTACCTTTTGACGGTGTTGATCCTCCTGCGACTGTGCATGACGATGTTCGACGCCCCAGTCCGCGCGTTGGTGGCGGAATTGACCCCTGATTATGATGAGCGTACCCGACTCGCTTCACTGCCAACTTCGGCAGGCTGGTTTATCAGCTCGATGATGACGATCGCGATGTACGGCATCTGGCTCAGGGATTCCGCGGAGCACATCCACGGCCAGACTGATGTCGTCGGGTATCAGAAGGCCGCTCTCGTCTGCGGAGCGGTTATTTTGGTTTCGCTGCTGTTTTCCACTGTGGGGCTGCATCCGGAAATCCCTCATCTTCATATGCAGACCTCGGAACAGACAGCCGGACCAAAGGACATGGCCCGCTCCCTCGGCCAACTTTTGCAAAACCGTTCGATGCGGGCCCTGCTCCTTTCCAGTTTGTTTGTGGGAACCGGCCTCGGCGTGACTGCCGCGCTTTGGGTCTATCAGTACACCTACTTCTATGGGATGAGCAGCGGACAGATGTCGGCGCTGACCGTCGTCGAGTCGCTGGCCTCCTTCGCGGTCGCTCCCGTCATCCGCCAGTATGTCGTCAAGGGCGACAAAAAGGTCATGGCGATCCGCTTTCTGGTCGCCTCCGTGGTCATCAGCATGATCCTGCCGCCGCTCCTCAGTTTGAATCTGCTTCCAGAACGTGGCAGCAGCGGTCTGATGTACCTTCTGACGACCTATGATTTCCTCAGTCAGCTGATCTGGATCGTGACAGCTTCCATCATCTACTCACTGTATGCAGACGTCACGGATGAAGTGGTGCTGCTTACGGGCAAACGTTTGGAAGGAGTGATATTCGCTTGCCAGACATTTGTCGAAAGAGTGGCGATGGCGGTTGGTGCATTGCTTGCCGGCCTGCTACTCACCTTGATTAGTTATCCGACGGCCGCCGAAAACACGCTGATTCCAGCGGCGATTCTTACGCGGCTCGGTTTAAGCTACATGGGGGCGTGGTTTTTATTCGCTTCTATCGGAATTTGGTTTATTTCCACATACGAGATCACGCGTTCCTTGCAAGCGGCGGAAGTTGATGTTGTGGAGCGGTCGACGGGCTTGGCGGGGCCAAGATGATGGAGTACACAAAATTTGGCGGGACCGGGTTGACGGTCAGCAAATATTGCTTGGGCACGATGAACATGGGCTCCAGCCAGTGGAAACCTTGGGTCCTTGATGAGCGGAACGCTCGTCCATTGCTTAAGCACGCCATTGAGGCGGGGATTACATTTTTCGATATGGCGAATTGGTACTCCCTTGGTGAGAATGAACGGGTTGTCTGCAAGGTGCTGCTGGATCTCCTCCCGCGTGACCGATTGGTTCTAGCGACGAAGACGTACTATCCGATGAGCGACGATCCGAACGATCGCGGCCTGTCGCGCAAAAGCATCTTGCGATCCGTCGATGCGAGTCTAAGACGCATGGGCACCGACTATGTCGACCTGCTGATCATTCACGCGTTCGACACGACCACACCGATCGAAGAGACGATGGCTGCTTTGAACGACGTCGTGCGCGCGGGAAAAGCGCTCTATCTCGGTGCCTCCACGATGTTTGCCTGGCAATTTGCTGAAATGAATCACGTCGCACGTGCGAACGCCTGGACAAGCTTCGTCAACATGCAGTGTCAATATAATCTTCTCTATCGAGAAGAAGAGCGGGAAATGATTCCCTACTGCCGCAACAACAGCATCGCCGTGACAGGGTTCAGCCCGCTGGCGCGGGGTTGGCTTACGAGTGCGAAGGGTTCGCGTTCCATCAGCGACAACTATTACCACGAATTCTATGGTGATCCTGTAGATCAGGAAATCGTGGCCGAAGTTGCTAGAATCGCCGCGCAGCGAAATGTATCAACATCGGAAGTGGCGTTGGCCTGGGTCAGGCAGGCTCCCGGCATTTGCTGCCCCATCATCGGGGTAAGCCTGGCTGTGCAGCTCGATCAGGCGCTCCAAGCGCTCAGTTTAACGCTCGATGCCGATGAACGGCTGCGACTAGACCTTCTCTATCGACCCCGCGATGTCATCAATGACCAGGTGACCAATCCCCGGCCCCGCTATATACCGTCTGCTCGCTGACAAATTAGACCCGGAAGCAACGCCCGCCCGTTAGCGCGTCCGCTCCGGAGGCTATTGCCGTTCAAACACGAAGACGTTCGGCTCATTTCGCGCTGCGGCGTGAATGCTAATGGTCAACGCCTTGAGGTCGGAGGAAAGCTTGATCTGCTGAGTGTCGTAGATTTTGCCGTCGCTCTTCTTGTCCGTCACTTCGAGTGTGTGCTCGTCTAGCCTGCGTAGCGAGGACGCAGCGACTACAGCTGCATTTGCGCCCATATTCGGATAATCCTTACCATCTTGTTTCATGTTCTTCGTCAGTTGTGAGGAGGAATTGCTGATGGAAAGGCCATCTTCCCCGTACGGTCGGATCTGGAGCACATACACGAAGTTCACCACCGCGCTCGTGCTTACCCACGTGCCCACGAAACCGGATCCCCGTCCCTTTCTCTGATACACATAGTCCACCGTGGAGGTCGCCCCATTAGGCGAGATTTGGTTGAAATTGTCGGTGAGCATATTGCCGTCTTTGGAAAGCTTCCAAGTCGCGGTGATGAGCATGCGGCCATCCTTCTTGCGGACGACCTTCCAGACACTAGGCCGTTCGACGCTGACCGACAGGGTAGTCCCTGAGAAGCCGGGCTGGTCCGATCCATCGATCACGATCGTCTCGGGGCTGTCGACACCAAAATCAAAGGTGTACTTGTTGGAGTTGAGTTGTTCCACGTTCATCACATCAGTGAGTATGCTTCGGGTCGGGTCAAGCTTCCAATCGCCGACGAAAGGGTTGCTCGCGGCCCATAATGCACTGGTGGCCAACATGGTCGAAATCGCTGCCAAGCCAATCGCTAGAAACGTCCGAGAGAGAAACTTCATCTCAGAGAGCTCTTCTGCGTGGGAACAACGCACGCGGATCGTCGACGCAGTCCAGATGCGGGACAACGAGATTCGTTAGGCGTCAAATCCACAATTGATTCCCTTTTTGATTAACGCTCCCCGGCCAGCGAGAATTTGCACTGCCGTTGCGAGCCTAAGGCTTTTAGCGGGATCTGTTCAAAACCACGCCTTACTCACGCGGTGGAACGAATAAAATGCGCGACGAAATGCAGCTTGGCTCGTGTCGCGCTTCACGTCAGCCTGGAGGAAAGCGGCTGACCAAGATCACCGTCGACAAAGATCTCCTCGCGCCCGGCGCGTTTCAGGTATCGCCATAAATAGGTCGGGCGAATTCTGGCGACACACGACGATGTGGCGATGCTATGTACGGTGCTGTACAAGCGGGTCGTAAAATCCTCTGTGCTTTGACAACTCCGGCTTGTCTTTATGCCTCGGTCTCCCGATCACCAAAACAACCATCTACTCGCTCGGCTGTCGTTTGAGGAGCGCAATCGTCCGTTTCCGTACTTGCAGTACGTGGCTATGCCACTCGGTAAGGCCCTGTACGAGTCCGGTGACCGCCTGCGAGATGTCTACTTTCCGGTGGACTGCATCGTGTCGCTTTTGTATGTGATGGGAAACGGCGCATCCGCGGAAATCGCGATCGTGAGCAACGAGGGATTGATCGGAATTGGCCTTTTCATGGGCGGTGAAACCACGCCCAGCCGCGCCATCGTGCAGAGTGCTGGATATGCATATCGGTTGGACGGGCAGAGACTCAAAGACGAGTTTCAACGCAACGGGGCATTTCAGGTTTCCCTGCTGCGCTACACCCAGGCTCTAATTACCCAGATGGCGCACACCGCGGTGTGCAATCGGCTTCACTCCGTAGACCAGCAACTGGCTCGCTGGCTACTTTTATCCCTAGGTCGATTGCAATCAAATCAACTGGTCATGACTGAGAAGCTGATTGCCGATATGCTCGGCGTCCGGCGAGAAGGCGTCACCAATGCGGCAGGAAAACTGCAAAAGCTTGGGTTGATAAAGTACCACCGCGGCCAGATCACCGTCCTGGACAGGCCAAGACTGGAACAGATTTCTTGCGAGTGTTACGCGGTGGTTAAGAGAGAATCGGATCGCCTGCTCGCGGTACAACCGGCGCTTTGAAACTGTGCGCCGGGGGACCGCACGGCGCGCGAATTCGGTGGTGCTCGACTGATCCCTGAATTTCCCGCGATTCCACGGATCGGCTATCCAGGCGCACATCGAAAAGCCGCCGCGACTCCCAGTGACAGAGGTCGATCCGCTCCGTAGCTATTCAGGTTGTTTCGTTTTCTTGTTAACGTCGATCTGTCGGTGCAGCGCACGAGGCTGCGGAGCCAGCGACGCGAGACGGTAAAGCCAAAGATTTACACGTTCCACGGCCTTCTTGGCCTGCGCAAATTCGCCTGCGCTGCGGAAACGGACGGCCTTTTCGGCCCAGGCGTACGCGCGTTGATGCGCTACGAGGTAAGGGTCGAAGGCGTGGCAATATTTGGTGTTGTGCATGCGTTGAGCGGGCCATCGGCATAGCGCAGTCCTTCGCACGGTCTGCGTACAACGTATCATCCTCAGCGCGATGCGCAAGCGACGGGCGTCACACCCCTTGATTGTGAGTAAGGTAACAGCCCGCAAAGGCTCGGCCGCCGCAGCGAACAACGGGACATGTAGGAGCCCATGTCGCTGTGGCGACTTCAGACTGGGGCGCCCTCGTTTTTCCACCGGGTGGAATTAACGTGAGTCGATCTATTACCGCGATCTCACACAAGCCTCGAGCACGCAGAGCGCCCGACAGGTGTGCATTAGATCTTACTTCGGAAGCTTGTTCCCGTTCGCCTTGAATTTTTGCCCAAACGCCGTTAGCGGCCCGCCACCTTTGGGGTCCGTGTGGCAATCCCCACAAGACTTTCCAGTGTCTGAAGCAAACTGCGCTGTTGCGGCGGCGGGTTGAAAAACAAACAATGATGCGACACCCGCTACCATAACCGCAGCAGCGGTGCCGCACACCAAGGCTAAGCCTTTATTTGATTTCACTTGCATAGGCGATTCTCCTGTACTGATGTCGCGTGTTCGGTCACCGGATATTGCCAATCGGTGTCTGTCAATCCGCACGCATGGTGACGGCATGCGCCTGTAAGAGCCTAAAGGCATGCTCTCATCGCGTCCGTGCGGTATCGTACATACTGCGGCCGGGCCGATCCCTGGGCGCCATGTCGTAGTCAGCGCCTAAAGCCCGTATCTCTTCGACTTCGCGCGCCCAGTTGGCACGGTAATTTCGCCGTCGACTCATTGGCGCGAAGCCGCGGCTTCGCGGATTATCTCGTCAGCCCAATATCCGGCGCGGCCATAGTGCTCGTATATGCTGGCCTCCCGCGCACGATCCAGCTGCACAGCCGACTCGTACGGCGGAGCGTCTTGCACTGCTTGGCGAGTCAGCTTTACGGAGACTTTGGCGTCCGGCCAGCTGACATCATGAATCCATTGCGGCGCGATGAGCACCTGATGACCAAACCACCAGTTGCTAGTGGCCACGATTAGGTATCTGACTCTCCACGTTTCATCGTCGATGAGCATATCTTGCACATGGCCGATGTCTCCATCTTTGGCATGAATGTGATAGTCCATTACCTCCTTGCAACTGCGTAAATGAGGATCGGCATTCTGAATTTGCCGCGCTTCTGCATCGGTCTGGACTCGGTTCGCCAGCATTTGAGGGTCTTGGATCGTCGAGTCTAAGCCTCGCAACATCATGTTAGGGTAAGCGCTTTGACCCCAGACCCCGGCCCCTGACCAATAATAGGGATAGCCGTAATAGTCGAGATATTGTGATTCTTGGTGTCGGGAAACTGGCTTCTGGGTGTCAATGTCTGGGCTGTTCTTAACTTGCTCTGTCGTGATCGAGACGGGCAGTAGCTTGTCCCGCCAATTCGGCTGGCCGATAGCAACGGGCGAAATCAAGACCCGTCGGCTCAAAAGCCAAGCGCCTGTGTCGACGACAAGATAGCGGATGACCCACGCTTCGTCATCGAAATACAAATCCTCAACGTGACCAATCGCGCCGTTGATTGCGCCGATGGCGTAACCCTCAAGATCCTTCATGCTGCGTAACATAAAACCCCTCTCCTACCGCGACATTCGAACGGCGCGCGATAAATCGGCTAAAAAGTAATGGGCGTAGGCGTCAAAAGTTACGCAGAAACGGTAGTCGTGTCTGTTCGCTTCCGTACCGATCTGCATTTTGCCGTTAGCGCCAA
>Ga0302325_10003366_pt1 | contig 37812 bp, 29 predicted proteins | sample Palsa_T0_2_FD_201948 | JGI IMG/M metagenome (GOLD analysis project Ga0302325, IMG submission 201948) | Peat permafrost microbial communities from Stordalen Mire near Abisko, Sweden - Palsa_T0_2 | ecosystem: Environmental > Terrestrial > Soil > Palsa > Peat permafrost | place: Sweden: Abisko...
AGGCTGACGCTACAACGGGCCAAGCCGCTGCCCTGCCGGTCTATCGCAAGCCGGGCTCTCTGGAGCGTTATATAGATCCTCTGCCTATCCCAAAACGATTGATCCCGGAAAGCACGGGCAAGGGCGGGACTCAGTATCGGGTACGCATGTTGGAGCTCACCCAACAGATGCATTCGCAGCTTCCACCCACCAGGCTGTGGGGATATGAGGGACATTATCCTGGTCCAACCTTCGAAGCGCTGCGCGGCGAGCCAATCGCAGTCCAGTGGGAAAACCGTCTGCCTTCGCAGCATATCTTTCAAGTCGATCCTCGCATGCATGGCGCAATGCCTCCCGCTCCCGCAGTCAGAACTGTGCCGCATCTGCACGGCTCTCGCAGTCCATCCGACAGCGATGGGTTGCCGGAGAAATGGTTTACATCAGGACAATCGGCGCGATATCACTACCCCAATGACCAGGCGGCGGCGACACTGTGGTATCACGATCACGCGGTAGGCATCACGCGCTTGAACGTCTATGCGGGCTTGTCAGGATTCTTTCTGCTGCGCGACAACGACGAGCGCAGCATGGGCCTGCCCTCAGGCGAATATGAAATTCCACTTGTACTTCAGGATCGCACGCTTGACGACCAGGGCCAGCTTGTCTATTCTCCAACGTTCGACGATGGTCAGAAGCCTCCTCCAGGTCTTTGGGCACCAGAGCTTTTCGGCGACCTTCCTGTTGTGAACGGCGCCATCTACCCTTACCTGCAAGTCGAGCCTCGGCGCTATCGACTGCGCCTGCTGAACGGCGCCAATTCCCGGTTCTTCAATCTCTTCTTCAACCTTGCGAAAAGCCCCACGGACATACCCGCACTTGTGTCATTTCACCAAATCGGAAGCGACGGCGGATTTTTACCAAGCCCGGTTGCATTGACCCAGCTATTGCTGGCGCCGGCTGAACGCGCTGACTTGATCGTCGATTTCTCCGGAGTGGAAGGCAAGACTGTGACCTTGTCAAACAACGCCGCGGCTCCGTTTCCAGGATGGGATACGCTCCATCCACAGCATCTGGCATTGTATGAGTTGATGCAGTTTCGGGTGACGCTTCCGCTTTCCAGCAATGGGAAATCTTTCAGCATCCCGCCGCCTCGGCCGTTCCCCAGGCTGGATGAAAGCAAATCCATCGCTACACGGGATTTCGTACTGTCCGAAATGATGGATGGCCAAGGACGGTCCCTGGGAGTACTGATCAACGGCAAAGGATACGACGAACCAGTCACAGAAGTTGTGAAATTGGGCTCCATTGAGAAATGGAGATTTATCAACTCCACTGAGGATGCACATCCGATGCATTTGCATTTAGTGCAATTTCAGATTCTTGAACGCCAGGGATTCAACCCCGCTGCTCTTCCCAACGGCACAGTGCAGTTGGTGGGGACACGCCGCTTGCCGGCGGCAAATGAGGCCGGCTGGAAAGATACAGCGGTAGTCAGCCCGCGTGAGGTGCTCACGATCATCGTCCGATTCGAAGGCTATACCGGCCGCTATGTCTTCCACTGCCACATGCTGGAACATGAGGACAACGACATGATGCGGCCCTTTGAGGTAACTGCCGATCACGGTTGAAACTCCAACGATCAACACTATGGCGCCAGTTCCAGGCTCACGGCCCCATGCTCGTGGGGTTACAGTTGCTGACTGGCATCGGCGTGGGCGGCATGGGCGGCGTGGCCCATGGAATGCCGGTGAAGTCGAAGAAGTCCAGAAGATTTGGCTGGGCAGCGTCGCGGTTCGTCAGGTACTTTTGGTTGCCGATAAACCGGTCTTCGACGAACTTGATCACCGCCGTATGGTCCATGGGTATGTGTGAAACATAATGCCTCCGCGTGAAAGGCGAGATGATGATGTTCGGCAGGCGGAAGCCAAGCTGAGCGGCAAATCCATAATCATACGCTGCGTCGCCTAGAGTAGCCCCAGGGTCAATCGAGGCCAGGTCGCAATGGGTCGTCGCCACCCCGCCGGGCGGCACGCAGGGGAAGTATAAGGTCGGATCTTGAGGAGTCGCATCGGGATTCACCGCTATCCCGCCGGTCCCGGCGACCCCGTCTTCCGCGCCAACCCCGCCAATATCGGGGATATTCGCCACAGGCGTGTCGCCGACCATCGCATCCGTGAATAAGTTTGAATAGCCGGGGACCGGCGGAACATGGTCGTATGGTCCGCCGCCTTCGTCATAGCTGAAGAAGAAGACGGAGTCGCTCCATGAAGTACTGATCATGAATGCATTCACGACCTTCGCCACTTGCAACTGTCCATACAGAATCGACTGCTCCGACCCTGGATGCTCGTCATTGTTGGCGTAGCCGGCCTCAATGAATGCAAAGCTGGGCAGCGTGCCGGCGTTGAGATCGCTGAAGTAGACCGACAGCGGGGCAATGTGATTCACATCGATGCAGAAGGTGTTGTTCGCATCGCCGACCGCGCTGGACGCCACCGTGGGAGCGGTACAGGGAGCGCCTGAAGTATTGTCATAGAGATATTGTAACGAGTAGCTCAGGCTAGAGAAGTCGGTCGCGGGATACTCTGCGTTCGATCCGCCCGTGCAGTCATCGTCCGTGAGGCAAAATCCCTGCGTGACCGTGTAGTAGATCTTCCAGGATACCTTGGCCGTATCGAGCGCCTCGAAGATGTTCGGAATATCGAGCTGAGAAAGATGGTCGTCTCCCCCTGGATCTTTGACCAGACCCTGCGTCGTGCCTCCCGTGAAGGTGGCGATGCGATTGTCAATGCTCTTGCTGGCCACCGGCGAAAACCAGCGATCGGACACTGCAAACTGGGAGGCCATGTAGTAGTAGTAGTTGAGAAATCCCTGGTCGTAATAGCCCATGGCGCGCTGACCGGTGAGATCGGTGTACTTGCCGCCACAGGCGCCAGACAACTTACAGCTAGTTGCGTAGCCTTCGCCAGTGTGGACGAAACCATTCTCCGAGATGGGGCGTGTGGCAACAAAATTGTAGCGATCGACGTCTCCGTAGCTCGCCAGCCAATCCGAGCTATCGTCGTCGATGCACGTGCTGGTGAACTTGAAGAGTGGGTAGGATGTGCCCGCATCGTCCATGTCGCTGATCGTAGTCAGCTTGTCGTCGATGCCATCGACGTCATAAGTAACGCCATCGTCGCCGATGTTCCAGCACTGAGCAACGCCGGACGCATTGTTGGGACAGGTCCCGTTTCCATTCGGGTTATCCCGATAAGGGTTGAGCATTCCGAAATAATTGTCGAACGTGTGGTTTTCCTGCAGCATGAAGACGACGTGATCGATGGCCTGAACGCTGCCCGCGGGTATCAGCGTTACCGTTGCGGTGGCCGAAGCGTTTCCCCCAGCGCCGGTCGCGGCCGCTGTGTAGGTGGTGGTCGTGGCAGGGCTCACTGCCTGCGTTCCACCGCTGGGCTGCAGCGGATACGTGCTTTTATCGGTTCCGGTTACTATCACTTGAGTGGCATTGGTCGCAACCACGGTCAACGTGGATGAGTTCCCCGAGACAATCGAAGTGGGGTTCGCGACGATGGTGACAGTCGGCGCAGGACTCGTCGCCGCCGTCACCGTCACGGTCGCACTCGCCGAGGTGTTGCCTCCAGCGCCGGTCGCGGTTGCTGTGTAAGTGGTGGTCGTGGCCGGGCTCACTGCCTGCGATCCACCGCTGGGCTGCAGCGGATACATGCTGGTGTCGGTTCCGGTTACTATCACTTGAGTGGCATTGGTCGCAACCACGGTCAACGTGGATGAGTTCCCCGAGACAATTGATGTGGGGTTTGCGGTGATGCTCACGGTTGGCGCCAGAATCGCACTAACTGTCACGGTTGCAGTCGCCGAAGTGTTCCCACCAGGCCCGATCGCGGCCGCAGTGTAAGTGGTGGTAGCTTTTGGGCTGACTGCCTGCGCACCGCCGCTTCCCTGCAGGGTATACGCGGTGTCGTCGGATCCTGTCACTTTCACTTGAGTGGCGTTCGTCGCATTCACCGTCAGAGTAGACGAACTTCCCGCGGCAATCGAAGCAGGGGCGGCGGAAATGCTCACCGTTGGTAAGGCGGATGTAAGGCTGACGTTCCCCCCGCATCCGGTGAACAGCAGAGGCAGCAAAATGCAAGGCACAAGCCGGATTGGAATTGAGAGCAGAGATCTGCTAACGCGCGCCTCGGTCATGATCATTTCCTTCCTATCCCGCTAGGGGACCGTGCTTGTCCGATATTGGAGCAGCAGCCGGCTTCCCTAAACTGGCGCTTCGATGCCTCAATTTGTAGGTTGATGTTGGGGCGGATGACCCCGATCTCCTTGGCCATTCGCATGGTCCTCTGGGACTATGGCGTGGTTCCAGGTGAAGGGGGACGGCGCATTGTCGACGGGAGTATAGCGTCCCGTTGGCCCAATGGAATGGCGATCATCGGTGAGGGGTCTTTGTGGGACCGGAAAACCGGTTTGCAAACTCCAGCCAAGCGCTGGCCTGCCGGCCCGCAGAACATGGCGCCAGAGACGCCGGCTCATTCGAATGACTCCCGGACCGCGTAACGCACTCTTGCACTTTTGGAGTTCAAACCAGCGAAGGTAATTCTTGACAACGCTGGTCATCGTCATTTCAACTCCCGCCGCGAAGTTGTGCTCCGACATCTGGCGTTGCAGTTGCGGAGATTTCAGAATGGCGATGAACTGTTCGGCCAGATCGTGCGCGTTGCCCTTTTCGTAGAAGCGGATCGCCATACCTTCGCCCGCGGCCATTTCTTTGAAGTCGTCGATGTCCGCACACACGATCGGAACGCCATACTCACATGCCTGATGGGCGGGTCCGCTCGATCCTGTGGCCGAGTCGTAGGGCAAAACCAGGATCGACGTTGACTGAAAGAGCTCAGGGATGGCCTCTTCGGGGACATATCCGCGGAACTCAATGGGCAGGTGCGCAGGTTGCGCATCGCGTATTGACTCCCAATATCCAGCCTTGGTGTGATGATTCGCGCCAGCAACAATCAACCGTGCATTGGGAATTTTTTCAAGGACCGCCGGGAAGGCGCTCATCAACGTCTCAAGCCGTTTATAGGTTCCCCAGTGGCCGATCGCCAGGATGCGCAGATCCGGATTGCCGCGCTTCGTAAAATCCGGCGGACTGGGAATCGATGCAAATGTTCCATGCGTACCCAGCAGGACATTTTGAGCGGAATACTTCGCAATCAGCGTGGAGCGGAAGTGAGGAAGCAGGACAGACACTGAATGCGCCTTCAGCAAGGCTTTCGTTGCCAGGTTGGTGCCCAATCGAAACAGTCTCTCTCGCCGCACTCCGGCCGCGGCAAAATCGACATGCTCAATGATGTGGTGCAAGGTGATATGCGTGAAATAGCCCGCGGCCCGCGTGAGAGCGGGCGCGGAAAGCCCGGCAAACGCGGCAAACGGATTCTTGGGTGTTGCGAAGCTGGAGAAGACAAGGTTGTACCACACAACATCGGGCTTCAGTTGTCGAATGGTATTGAGCAGGCGCACCGGGGTGGCAATGCTGCCGAATTTCCAGCAGCGGATCACGTTGAACCCCGGCAACTCTGAAAGCTGATGCGCTTTTTGCGAATTGCCATTCTTGTCTGTTGCAAAGTCATACTCGCTCAGTTCGTCCGCAAGGATGGTCAACTCGACGTCAGGGTTGCTCTTGAGCTCCCGCGCTATATGGAACGCATACTCGTTCAATTGGCGTCCGCTCGGAGGAAACGTGGCAACTAAACAAATTCTCATCGAAGCACACTTTCAAAATAGACTGATTTGCACATATGGCCTGAGCTGCTGATTGTGACCTCCGGTAAAGTTGGGGAAGGTTTCCTCTTGTACGCCCGCTGAAAATCGAATCGGATACTCAAGGACTACGGTTCCGGAATCGTCATTGAATTTGCGATGGAACGGCCTTGCATAGGAAACAGAAAATCCATTTTGGATTGCGTCGTAAGCATGGAAGCTTCTGGTACTGGAGTAGGCCGTCGAGAGCTTCAGGTCCCATTGATGATTTGGAGCAAAATCAACTGTTCCCGCGGGGCGCAGATTCTGCGCAATTCCCGAGTTTGTTCCTACCACTCGCCAAGCCCGGAGGTCTTCTGCCACAGCTTTCACGTTCAGCCGCTCCCCGAAGCGGCGCTCAATGCCGAGATAAGAGGATGTCAGGTAGTCCTCGTAGTTCACCGGCGAGAACTGCTGATCGCTGGCTCCCCATCCCGTCACTAGAGCAGTTTTCCCCCACGGCGCACCGACGCGAAAGTCGATCGCAGCGGTCAGCGCGCGCGAACTCAGATTACTTTCAGTGAAAGGGCCGGTTTCACGGATGACATACCCGCTCACCGAGACCGCATTGAAAAACGCGCTGGTCGACATATAGGTAAAAACGCGAAAGAGGTTCTGGTTCATTGCGACGGGAGACTGGGAATCACGGCGAATGGTCCCTTGTATTCCGCTATTGAATGTCAGCACGTTGTTGCCGATGTTGATGGTGGGATTCATCCCCACGTCCAAGGTGTAATCGGTCGTATCGCGGTTAACAATGGAGTTGGTGCTGGGCACCGATATTTGCCCACGGGCGTTGCGCACCTGAAAGAAGCCGATGGTTGTGGGCAAATGGCCAAGATGGAGGTGGTATGCGTTGGTCCATTGTGTTTCAACGGAGGACCGTGGCGGTGGAAGAAGAGCGGTGTCGGAACTCAGCACTGGAAATGTAGCATCGAGCTTGGAGTCCAAGACATAAACCGTCGAATCTTCGAAGATAGGTTCTACTGAGAAGTCGGAAAGCACGCTGACGATGGGAGTGATCCTCAAACCCTCGTCCGCTCCTGCCTGAAGCAGGGCCTGCTGACCGGTTTGATCTTCGCCCTCCGCGTTGGATGCCTGCGCAAAGGATGTGAGCGCCTGGGCATCACGGTGTTGCTGGCGCAAGACATTGGCCTCGGCCAGCAGATACTGGTAATTGGGCGCACTGCCCGCAACAGCGCTAACCGCGGCAAGCTCGGCTTGCGCCCTGGCGGTGTCTCCGAGGGCTAGATAATTGTCAGCCAACCCAATCCGCACCTCCGCATCCTGCGCACCTGCCGCCTTAGCGCGTTCGAGATACGTCTGCGACAATTCGTAATCGTGCATGGAACGAAATACGTCCGCCGCCGCGATGAACTGGCTGCCGGTTGGCGGCGCTGTTTCCCCGGCCTCACCTTCCATTTGCGCCAGCGCAATTTGCCTTTCCGCATCCTCTGAATGACCCTGCTCGGCCATGAGCTGTGCGATGGCCAGGCGCACGCTTACCCGGTCGCTGTCCGTCGCTGCAAGCGCCTTGCGAAAGCGCTCCATTGCGGCCGCGTGGTCTCCGATCGTACTCAGGGCTTCTCCCGTTGAGACGTAGACCTCGCTTTGCGTCGAATCCGATCCCTTTGCCGCGGTTGGCTCCAGTTGGGCCTGTTGCTCCGCCAACTGCACGTAGCGCAAGGTTTGATCCCGATCTTGCAGGTTTGCATAGGAACGAGCGAGCAATGCATAAACATCGGCGTTGTCGGGAGAATCCTTCGCAGCGATTCGCAGTTCGCCGATCGCATCGTGATATTGCCGCTCCACGAACAACGTGTTTCCCAGCCCGAGGTGGAGCGCGCCATCATCGGGCGTGAACTTCAGCGCAGCCCTATACTCAGCCGCGGCTTCGGTCAGCATGTCTTGCCGGCCGTAAGCGGTCGCGCGAATCACGTGAATATCCCTTGAGTTTCCCAGCGCTCGTTGCGCCAGTTCCGCATGCCGCAGCGCTGCCTCGGGTTTGTGCAGATCGAGGCTCGCATAGGCCAATCCCAAGTGTGCTTCGCCGTTGTTCGGCTCCTTCTTGAGAGCCGATTCGAAGTCCGTTGCCGCGGCCTGGGCCTGGTGAAGGTCGTTCAACATGTAGCCGCGGTTCACGTAAGCCGTTACTACATTGGGATCCCGATTCAGCGCTTCGGTAAAGTCCTGCCGCGCCTGCTCGCTGAGCCCTTGATGCTTGTGAACATAGCCTTCGAGCAGCGGAATGTCCGGTTCCTTGGGGAAAATGTGGAGATAGTCCGATGTCAACTTGAGCAGGTCATCGTATTTTTCAAGATGGAGAAGATCGTAGCCGAGATACACAACCACATCCCTGTCCCGAGGCAACACCAGTATTGCTTCCCGGCCCACCTCAGCGGACTCCAGATATTTGCCATCGAAGCTGAGGTACCTTTCCTTCTCACGAAGGATTTGAGGTTCCTGTTCCATTTCCTTGGTTACACGGCTCAGCCATGTCCCGGCCAGGCTCAGGTTTTGAGCCTCGATCGCGGCGTTCATTGCGTCCGCCAGGATCAATGCTTTCCGCGGGGCCAGGGCATATCCCTTGCTGTAGGAGTCTTCGGCCGCTTTGAATTCTCGCCGAGCTGCGTAGAGGTCCCCAAGCGCAAGATACGGTATGTACAACGAAGGGTCGGCCTGTTCCAGGCGCAGAAAATACTTCTCCGCGTCCTGGTCACGGCCCGCTGCGCGTGAAGCGTACCCGATGGAGATGAGAGCAAACCGGTTGACCGCATCCGTCGCGAGAATCTGCTTGTAAACCGTAATTGCATCCTCGGTGCGGTCGAGTTTCATGAGGATATCCCCGTCGAGTTGCAAATCGTCGCGATCGTGCGCGTTCATCGAAAGAGCTTCCTTGATGTCGCCCAACGCGGCATCGAATTCGCCGGCGTCCATTCTGATCAGAGCTCGCAGGCGCAGGAACTGCGCTCGTCCGGATACCGGTTCACCCAGCCCGTTAATCTCGGCTTGCGCTGCATCGAACTGCTGCTTGGCGGCGCCTTCATCCGCCAGGTCCTTGTAATCCGCCATCAGATCCATGTGCAGTTGGATACCGTAGAGGGGCCCCTCGGCGGGCGCGGCAGGCAGGTTGGCAATGGCCAAACTGTATTCCCGCGCCGCATCCTGGTCGCGCTCCTCGATCCTCGCAATCTCTCCACGGATTGCGTGAAGCCGGTAATGGTTGGCGTCGATTCCTGCGGCGCGCAGGAGAAATGGATTCGCTTTCTCCATGGAGCCGTCAGCGATCTGGGCCTGCGCCGCGGAGAGCTGCATGTCCATGTCTTTCGGCGCGGCGTTGGCCGCTTGAGCATAGACTTTGGCGGAATCGGACAGCTTGCCATCGAGCTGGTAGGTGTATGCGAGCTCAGCCGTTATGTCCGGCTTGGGATTACGGATAGCCTTGAGCGAGGCAATCGCTCCTGCATAATTCCCAGCCTCGCGATAATATCCCGCCATCGATCGCTGCACTTCAGGGTTGTTGGGGTCCCGCCGCTCGGCCAGCTCAAGATAATGATCGGCCAGGTCCATTTGCTTCAAGTGCTGGTACGAGAGCGCCATCAGCAATTCCGCCCTCGCGTCGGGCCGTATTCGTTCCGCCTTGCTCAGCCATTCGATTGCATCGGCATAGTCTGCCGATCTCATGTAAAGATCTCCGAGCAAGAGGGTGTCATCTCTGCGCCTCGGGTCGGAGGCGACGACTTGCTTGAGAAGGCGCTCGGCGTCCTCGGCGCGGCCCATCATGCTGTCTGTCTGCGCAAGCCCGGAGATGCCCTCGAGCGACGAAGGGCTAAGTCGAAGTCCTTTGGAGTAGGCGTCCGCCGATTGCGGGTACTTTCCGTTAAGCCGAGCCGCATAGCCAAGCAGAAACCATAACTGCGGATCGTTTGGAGTTGCCTGTGCCGCGCGTTGAGCATAGTTGAGCGCAAGCGCGCGGTCGCCGTGCTGCAAAGCCAGCGCAGCGGCGCGAGCCAGACGCGCGTTTTCAATATTCGACCCCCAGCCTAGTGTTTGATCAGCAGGCTGCGTTGGCTTGGTTTGGGCCTGCGGAGTCTTGGGGGCATCGGGTCCGACGTTATACACCTGCGCATCGAGAGCGCACGCAAGTGAGGCAAGCACGATCGGCGTAACGACGCGTAGGAATGCGAGTCCAACGCCACAGGGCCACCAGCGCAACGTCATATCGCACTTTTCGAATTGGGCACCGTCACATTGGGGCAGAACTCATCTCGGTGTCTGCATCCCGAAATGAATTGCCCGGCCAATGTTATGCTTTTCGCGGAGGGGCCGGTTCTCGCCAGCCAAACCGGGCGGTTCGGCACACCGCAGGAGGGGATTTCATAGGGGCTGAATGTCCCGGTGGAAGGCCGATTTGAATTTGACTCTGCACTCATCGGCAAACTCCGTAGAGACTTACTTAACTGATGAAACCGTACACCGCTGGTCCTCCGAATCCTGAGCAATAGTGAACAAGCACACGGCGCTCGACGTTACCATAAGCGCGGCAAACCTGTTCAAAATTGGCCATACTTGCGATTCTCCAAATGAGAAACTTGCCTAATTGTTGAAGAGGAACGTCTCGTCTGGGGTAGTTTGCGCATTGCGGGAGTGCAAGAGTTCTCATCGTTGAAAGTGGACATTCAGTTCGATGCCCGATGTCGTTTGTGCTCGCTCAGACGGGTAACAGTGTCTGTTGAGCGATGTAGTGCCTGATTCCCGAAGGGGAGTTCTGTGCATGGGCATCGAAGCATGAATGAAACAGCCGCAGAGAGTGGGCCCCATGAATCCCAGCGATTCTTTGAGAGGCAATTGTGCAGAAATCTGAATCGATTGCAGCATCATCGCGGCCCATACCGCTAGGCATTCTTCTGATGGCGGCGCTGGTGGTTCACTTGCCGCTCTTGCTGATGCAATTGCCTCTGAAATCGTACGACACGAACTTTCATATTCTCTCCGCTTCCCACTATGTCCAACATTGGTTCGATCCGTGGAACCCCAAGTGGTATGCGGGTTTTTCTCAGACCACCTACCCTCCGCTGCCGCAGCAGTGGGTGGCATTGGTATCTCGCTTCCTGGGTATGGACATGGCTTATATGGCGGTGCAGCTTGCTGCCATCATGCTTCTGGTCGTGGGCGTTTATCGGTTTTCCCTGCTTTGGGTCAGCCCGCGCGCCGCATCGATTGCGGCTCTGGCGAGCGTTCTTCTGGGCTCGGAAAGCTTCCTGGTTTATTCCGCTGGGCAGTTGGGGACTACGTGTGCAGCGCCAATTTATTTGAACGCTCTTCCATTTCTGTTCGAGTGGGTCCGGCACGGTAATTGGCGATCATTTCTCAAAGCGAGCGTGCTTTTCACGGCCGCTGCCGCCGCGCACCATGCCACACTGCTCTTCGGATCAATCTTCTTTGCGGTGCCCGTCCTGGCGCTGGTGATCCTTGACCGTGAGGATGGCAAACGGATTTCGACACCGGCTTTTTTGGGCCGCACCATCACCATTGCTCTAGTGGTGGGCGCTGCGATTGCAATCGTGCTTCTTCCATTCTGGATCGCATTGATTCATTATCCCGTCACGCAGGCTCCTATCCCGCATCAATCTCGGGCCAATTACATTTTGAGTCCCCGGTGGGGCCTCAACTACTTCATCATCCCTTATGGAGCATTGATTCTTGCTCTGCCTTTCATCTTTCTGCGCGGCTCCATGGTCGTTCGGCTCCGTCCCCTGCTTCTCGGCTTCTGGGTGGCATTCCTGGTCGGGCTGGGAGGAACAACCCCGGTGGGCCATCTTCTCCTGAGACGTGCCTTCGACGTGTTGACCATGGAACGATTCAGCTATTGGGCAACACTGCTGGCGCTTCCGTTTGTGGGACTCCTGGCCGCAGAACTCGTCCATCGATATCGTATGAGAGCGATTGTCGGCTTGACCACGCTGGCAGCCATCAGCTGTGCAATGGCAGTGGGTTGGGCGAGTTATCGGCCCGCGGATGCCGAGGATTTCAAGGTAGATACAGTGGCCGCGTGGCTGAATCGCGACGGCCACGATCAGTATCGCTACTTCACACTTGGATTCGGCAATAAGATTGCGCGGTTGGCGATGATGACGGATGCGAGCAGCGTGGATGGTGATTGGAATTCGGGCCGGATGCTGCCGGAACTAACTCGATACGGCGGGGGCGCGCTCACCAGCTCGAAGTACTTCGGCGAGCCGGGTCTCGATGCACTTCGCGCAATGATGATGCATGCGGATCATTATGGGCTCAAATGGGTGTTCGTGCGCGACCACTATTACGATCCGCTGTTGTCCTTTGCGGGATGGCGCCAGGTGGATAGCCTCGAAGACAAGACCATCACCGTGTGGAGCAAAGACGGGGTGCCACCGGCGCAACCGGTGAATGCGCCACAAATTCCTCCCCACTGGCAAGGTCTCATGTGGGGCATTTTCCCGTTCGGCAGCAGCATCCTGGCAATACTGGTGGTCATGATTCCCGAAAAGAAGCAGCTCGAGCGCCGGGCGGAACGGCCTGTCTTCGCAGAAGAGAATCTTGCGCAGGAGAGGCGGGTCTCATGAGCAAGGGACATCTACTGGCCGCGCTTCTCGCTGTTGCAACTGTGGTGCTGGTGGCGATTGGAACCTTGTGGCCGGCGCCATCGGCGGAAGCTTACGCCGGCGCGAAGAGCATGCTCGGTTCGTCTTCGACTGCGGAAAAAGCAGTTGCGAATCTCGGCGACGAAATCCGCGCCCAGGCCTGGCAGAAGGCGTATGCCAGTCTCGCCAACAAGGCTCAGTTCACCGAGCCTGAATTTGTGCATGACTTGACCGGATATTACCCCAGCCTTCTTACCTACTCGACTCTGGACAAGTTCGAAATACGACCGCTTCACGCCTCCGCCAATGAAGAAGAGATTGAGCTCAAACTGCATTGGGCAACAGTGGTCGGCAGTTCGGTGAGCACGCGCGACTTGCACGTCATTAGAAACGGCGATCGCTGGGAAGCAGAGTGGCCCATCGCCAAAGAGCCCATCGTTCCGCCGCAAGTCATCCCAGTGAATTATCTGCGCTGGGATGTCATCTACGGCAGAGCCGGGAGTGACTGGGGCACCCAGGACGTGGAAGCGCCTCATGTGCGCATTGTTGACATGCATCCCGTGGAACGGGCAGAGGGCCTGGTGATACTGGGCGAGCTGCTGAACGAGGATGTCGTGCCCGCCTACGTGTCAGTCTCCGCCACACTTCTTTCCAAGAACCAGACTCCAATCGGGACCGAAGGCAGCTTTGACAAAATCTCCCACCTTCTGTTGCCGAAGCAAGTTACTCCTTTTCTCATCAAGTTTCCCAATGTTTCGCTGTCCGATGTCGGAAGTATCCGCATGACACCTGAGTCTGCCTTGATCGCAGCTTCAGCAGACCCCGTGATCGAAGTCGCAAACGAGCAGTTGCATCCGGCTCCGGGAGCCACAATGACCGGAGAACTCGTCAATCAAAGCGGCCAGATCGTCAACGTGGCGCATGTTCTTGGAACCTTCTACGACAAGTCTGGCCAGGTGGTCTGGGTCGCAGACCAGTACATCGACACCGCCCTCTTGCCGCAGATTCCGGTTCCGTTTGAGATTCATATTCCTGAAGATCTCGCAAGAAGCGTCAGCAGTCAGCGAACGGTGATTGCGACATACAGTTCAGGCGGTTCTTAATGAGAGCCAGACTGACCTTCCTGCTCAGCGGTATGACTTTGACTCTGATGCAGTTGGCCTTTGCCCAGGACGGAACCCTGAGCCTGCCCAAAATCGTCGAAGCGGGCAATGGGTTCTCAATACGGAGTACCGGGAGCGGCAAAGCGACCCTCTATGTCATTGGTCCGGGGCAGGTGTTGAAGCAAGATGTGCAACTGGGAGAGTTGACATCCTTTCCTGCCGGGTCGCTCTATAATGCCGGTCACTATCTGGTCGTTCTTGCAGGGGCCAATTCCACTGAGAGCGGTTCATTCGATGTTATCCCCGCGAGCAAACCTGCCGACCTGAGTTTTCTCGCCAAGCCTTCTCGTCTTCCGGTCGGCATGCATAACGCCATCACCGGTGTGGCGTATGTATTTGATGCCTATCACAACCTGATTACAACCCCGACACCTGTGTCCTTTGAACTGTCAAGTCCATCCGGCGCAGTTGAGAAGCACATTGTGGTCAGCCGCGATGGCGCTGCCTCGACCGCAATGGACTCGACGGCCCAACAGGGAGTCGATAAATTTGTGGCTCGAATCGATCAAGTCTCCAGCGTGCGCGTAGTGGGACAGGTTCCGGGTGACCCGTGCGGCTTGAAGATGACGGTTCGGCCGTCGGGGCAGCAGCTTCAGCTGGTCACCGATCCGGTGCGAGATTGCAACGGAAACTCGGTGCCGGATGGAACGATTGTTACCTTCACTGAGACTTACAACGGCGCTCAGTCCACGGTAGACGAACCTCTCAAACACGGAATCGCCGAGGCGGAAATGCCCTCCCATGATGGAGCGACTTTCTCCGTCGCGAGCGGAGTCGTTCTGGGAAATCAGATTCGCTGGGCGAAGTAGCCATGCTAAAGCCCCTGCTGATCCTTGGCGCATTGTTTACCGCCGTCTCGTCGATCGGGGGCGCCCAAGTCGCAGTTCGCGTAGAGACGCCAACCCTGCAAGGGCCGCGGCCCTTGCCGGAGCAGACTGCAACAGCGGCCATTCGTGATTATCTTCAGTCTTGGCAGAGTTTGAGAGCCGCGCTTGAGCAGAATCGCACAGATCTTCTCGACCCGGCATTCGTAGGCACCGCCGAGGATAAACTCGCAGCGACCATCCAGCAGCAAACCACTCTGGGGATTCGCACACGTTATCTGGAACGTTCGCACGACATTCAAATAGTGTTCTACTCACCGGAGGGACTATCTATTGAGCTGACAGACAGGGTTGAGTATGACGTGCAGATCCTCGATCACGACGGGGTCAAAACGGCACAGCATGTGACCGCACGATACGTCATAGTTTTAACACCTGCAGAAGTGCGATGGAGAGTCAGAGTTTTCCAGGCCGCGCTCAAGTGATGCAAAATCTCGCATTCGCAGTTGATTTGCCCGGAACCTTGGGTGGCAATGAGCGAAAACGAGAACGAGCCTCTCAATGAACGCACAACTCGGAACTCCAGGAGTCGAATATGATCTCTGTCGTGGTACCTATTTATAACGAAGAAGAAATCGTCATGCGGTTCCACGATGCCGTGGCCATCGCCATGGAGAGCGCTCACACTCCATGGGAAGTAGTGTATGTCAACGATGGTTCCTCGGATTTCTCGCTTCAGTTGCTGCGAGGGCTGCAGTCAATGGATTCGCATGTTGTGGTGGTGGACCTTTCCCGCAACTGGGGCCATATGGGCGCCATCTCGGCCGGCATTCAGACGGCGCGCGGCAGCGCGGTGATCTTGATGGACGGCGATTTTCAGGATCCGCCGGAGGTTCTTCCCAAGCTGATCGATGCATGGCGCGAAGGCGCTGAAGTTGTGGTCGCGGTGCGAAAGAGCCGGAAGGAACGGAGCAAGGTCCTGGCCAAGCTGTTTCCCCTCTTCTATCGTGTCTTGGGAGCGCTCTCCGACTATCCGATACCTCTCAACGCCGGGATATTCAGTCTCATGGATCGGAAGGCCGTCGATTCGGTGAATGCCATGGGAGAAAAGAATAGATACTTGCCGGGGCTGCGGGCCTGGGTCGGCTATCGAAACAAGGTAGTCTTCTACGATCGCCAGGACCGATTGGCCGGTGACGGCAAGCTGTCGTTCTTAAGTCGGATCAAGTACGCGATGGATGCAATTACAAGTTTCAGTTACAAACCTTTGCGCCTGAGTTTCGCGCTCTTCTTCCTGGCAAGCAGCGCAGCTGCCCTTCTGGCGCTGTTTATGCTTCTCTCCAAGAGTTCGGTGGCAACTGCGGGGTTCGGTGTGGGGGCGGCGGTGTTCTTCGTCGGAGGTCTGTTGCTCCTGTGCATGGGTGTACTCGGTGAATATCTTGGACGTGTATATGACGAGGTCAGGAGCCGGCCTCTTTCGATCATCAACATGGTTCACCGCTCGGCAGGCAGAGTCGTTCCTCAATTCGCCGTGGTCGCAACACAAACCAATGGCCATTTCGCCGTAGTCGCAACACAAACCAATGGCCATTTGGGCCAATCTAACGGCCACATGGGGACGGACGCTATCGACGCCGCGTAGATGAACACATCTTCCGGCGAGCATCGGAGGATGTGTGTTGGCGGATTCTTAGTCTCTCTAGAACGACACAAAGCGTAAGAGACCCGGATGGAACGACGCGGCTCGAGCATTCGATGCGCCTTTGAAAGCGGCCCTCGCGGACTCTCCGATCGAACCGTCGAGGCGCTGAGCTATTTCCTTCTAAGGTTTTTCCTGCACTGCCGGAGACTTCCCAGTTCCCGCCGCAAGCGATCGTTGCTGCGGCCCCGAACCGCAAGTCGGAATGCCGTCCTCAATTGAAGTGCCCTCCTCGTGGTCATTCCATGTCTCGATCATCGTGAATGGCGGAGGATCCTGAGGCGGGAAGTACTTGTGCCATAAGTTGGATGTATCGGCAAGGGTCTGACCGCAGCGGGCAGAAATATGACGGTTCAGCCCCCAGGCAGCTTTGCTGTCGTCGAAACCGGACCACTCGCCTCCGACAATGATCTTGTCAGAATACTTGGATTGCATCGTTTGATAGAAATCGCTCAAATATTGCTCTCCCCAGTTGCTTCCATCCGCCGCCCACCCTTTCTCTCCAGGGCTTATCCAGGCGTAGAAGCCATCGAATGCGGCAGCGTCTGAGCCAGGCAAGTTTTCGTAGATGAGCCAAGGTGGAACGCTCCATTTGTCTACCAGGGAACGCAATCTGTTCCAATCTGTGTGCTTCCCTTTGGGAAAAATGAAGATCACAGGACGGCCTTGGTAAGTGAGATATGCCTGATGGCCGGGAGCCTTCGGCGAAAGATAGGTGTCATGAAACATGGTGAAATCGGCCATGGCCTGGTCGGTCGCGCCTTCTTCCTCGTCTGTCTCGTCGTACATCATCGCAACGTGGAAATTCTCGCCGGCGGCCGCTGTCTGCATCAAGGCATAGCTGCGATCGATGAAAGGCTCCCGGTCCCCGTACCAGTCCACCACAAACGCGGATATGCCCATCGCTTTCGCACGGCGAATCTGGCTGCCGATCGCAGCGGGATCATGCGAAGAGTAGCCGACGGAGATGTGCTTGGGATGTCCAAACCAGGCCTCGTACAAGGCGATTGTCTCCGGGGAGCTTCCCGTCGCCTTATACTTCAGCGGCTGCCCATGGCCCTCCCCGGGACCGGGGCACCCTTGAAACAGCAGGAAAAGAAAGAGAGATGCCGAACTTATCCGATTCATCATTGCCTGATTCATTAGAGGCAGTCGGAATCTCTCCGGTTGTAGCCCATGCACCAAATAACTCCACCAATCATTGAATGCGAGCAGCCGAACCTTGATTGTCCGCATCGTACAAACTGCCTATGTGAATAAAGCTGCGCTTTGAGCTTGATGCATCGTCTCTCTTGCGTGATTAACCGGGGGCTAACAAATGCGGTGGATGGTTTGATCCAAAAGTCGAAAACACTGCAGGCCCGCATTGTCTCCGGAAGTGTTGTGTTGCTCACGGGCTCGGGCCTGACGACTGCAATCAACCTCGCCTACAATATTGCCGTTGCGCGATTCCTTGGTCCCCGGGGCTTCGGGCAGGCCACGGTTGTCTACACGATCCTTACCCTGATATCCGCGGTGACGCTCTCCTTTCAAATTATTTCCGCAAAGCTGGTTGCGCAAGAGGCAACTCCGGAAGGGAAGGCCGCGGTTTATCGCAGTTTTCATCGAGGCGCATGGGCATGCGGCATTCTCGTTGCACTCCTATTGCTTGTATTCCAGAGCGCGATTGCAAATTACTTGAATCTTCCAAGTCCCACTCTGGTCGCGATCCTCGCAATCGGCGCTGCATTTTATGTTCCTTTGGGATCTCGGCGAGGCTACATTCAGGGCACCTACGGTTTTCGCCGGCTTGCGACCAATCTTGTCGTTGAAGGTGCGTTCCGGCTCGGGGGATCTGTCCTGTTGATCCTCTTGGGATTGGGCGTCGAGGGAGTGATCGCGGCTAATGCGGCCGCAGTGTTGGTGGCCTATCTAACTGCCGCACCGAAATTGGTTGGCCGGACTCCTAATCCCCTTCGTCTCTCAAATGCCCTTTGGGAAACTTCCCAGGCATTGGTCTTCTTCTTTGGCCAGGTGGTCATCAATAACTGCGACATTGTGTTGGTGAAGCATTTCTTCCTGGCAAAGGAGGCTGGACTCTATGCGGCCGTTGCGTTGGTTGGCCGCGTGATATTTGCTTTCTCCTCGGCGGTTGTGAACAGCATGTTTCCGCTTGTGGCCGGCACTCGCTATGAGGAGAGAAAAGATCTCAGGGTCATCGCGACCTCTCTGTTAATGGTCTTTGTGACCGGTTCCGTCCTGGCGGTCGGGCTGGGGTTTGCGCCCGCCGGAATCTGGAAAGAGTTCTTCGGATCTGGATTCGAGATCGCTGGGAAGTACAACTTTTCTTATCTCTTGGCCCTCTACGCCATTACAACAATCGTCTTTTCGCTCAGTGTGGTGATCATTACCTTCGAGATGTCCTACAAGATCGCGAACACAAGTTGGGTGCAATTGGTGTTTAGCGGTATGGTCATCGCAGCCATCTGCCAGTTCCATTCTTCATTGCGCGAAGTTATCCTCGTACAACTGATCTTGATGGTCGCACTGCTCATTTGTGTTGGAGTACCATTCCTCATCAAATCGCTGGCGGCGCCGAAGGATCTGATACGGACAGGAAGCTCTAGAACGGCTTGGGTACTTCGGGGAATTTCGGAAAACGAGGTCATCGCCGAGTTTCTCAAGAGCGACTTTCACTCTCCGGAGTTTAGAGACTATCAGGAGAGTCTGCGTGAAGTCGTGAGTAACCCCAATCTTGATAATACCGTCGACAATGCGAAACGACGGGCTTTGCTATTCATCAGGCACCTCGCTTTATGGAAGGAAATTCCCACGGGAACTGAGTGGTATGAGGTGGAGATCAACGATGCGGATCTCGACCAGATCAGGGCATTTCCTCGGGCCCAGTGGCGCAAACTCGCGCAGGGTGATTTTTCGATTACCGGGATTGCCGAAGCCATGCGGACGCGTCAGCACCTTGTCGACCGTCCATTCCTATCGAAGATGTCTTCCATCAGTGCCCAGTTCCAGGAAGAGGAGCCCGGATTTAGTTCTGTAATTCTTATTGGCCTTAACCAAAGCGAACCTCTCACAGTTTTGGACGGGAATCATCGGCTGGTAGCTGCAATGCTCGCGTCGCCGGGCAGCCTGAAGAAGCTTCGCTTCTTGTGCGGGCTTTCGCCTCGCATGACACAGTGCTGTTGGTACAACACCAACCTCCTGACTCTTTTTCGTTATGGCAGAAACATGTTGGCACGGGTGGTGCGTAATCCGGAGGCCGAGCTTGCACAACTTTTGCAAAACCCCGGTTAAGCAGGGCGCGGGAAAAGACCGTGGATTCAGCGATTGCCCGCACGTAGTCGAGACCAATGATGCACGCTCTTAGAGACTGAGCGATGCGCAGCAGGGAAATGGGCCGCGGATATGACAGCTCGAGCTTGCGCGATCACGGTGAAGCAGTTGCCTGCGATGTTAAGCGGAAAAGGCGGGCGCCTCTTTTTTAGAGGATTGGAGAGATCCACGAATATTGATCGCGCCTGCATCGTGCTTGACTGTTCTCAGGTTCGCCAGATCGACAGGTCCGCTATTTACCTGTTGCTTTGCTGCCTGGAGGACGCCATGATGCGCGATGTCGATGTGAAGCTTGCGGCAGTATCTTCTGAAGCGAAAGCGATGCTGCAATTTACCGGTGCGGACAGGTTGTTTGAATGCTTTGGCACGAAGGCTGAAGCGATTCGTAGTTTCCGTCAACTGCCGGTAGACGCGGATTCGGGCGTCAATGTAGATGGCAACCCACGATGGGCCCGCAAGAGTGCGGTGTAACCGCCTTGGGACGCTCATTCCAAGGCTCAAAGCAGCAACAGGGTGGGAGGAACATGAAAAGCTTGCTATGTTGGTTGAGAAGGCAGGTCGCTGCCGTTCTTGTGATTGTGCTGGCGATGCCATTGGCGGAAGGGGCCGCAGCAATGCCGCGACAAGCAGCCTCCGCCCCTCAGCGGAATACGTCCTTACCTCAGAGCCAGCCGAAAGACTCGGATAGCCAGGCAGGCAATCCAGCTACAGTCGCAAATGCCCCTGAAGGAACTTACCCGGACAGTCCGGCCCCTAAACCTCTGCCAATCGCGAACCAGAGTGGGCAGGTGAGCTCTTCACAGTCTGGCGCCGAGCAATCGCAAAACAGTACTACGAAACCTGTCGGAACGGCTGCCGCTCCCTATGAGAAAACCACTGGTGTTGCGGCGTCCAGACCCGCCGGAGCGGTCATTGCTCCGGGAAAACAGCGGAGAGCCCGATCCATCCTGATCCGAGTTGGTGTGGTCGTGGGCGCCGCAGTCGCTGTCGGAACTGTCGTGGCGCTCTCCCGTGCCAGCCCCAGCCGGCCCAACTGACAAACGGTCCACAGCATTGCAATGGTATGTGGGGCACATGAATGCGCGCACTCCGGATGAACCGCCGAACTTACTTCGTGAGTTTCTCCGGCATTGATGGTGCTGGGAAAAGTACTCAGATTGAGGCTCTTCGCTCGCGGCTTGAAGAGCTTGGTCTGAAGGTTCTCCTGGTAAGGTTCTGGGATGACATTGCGCGGTTAACCGGGCTCCGGGAATCGACCGGGCACAGGATATTTAAAGGCGAGAAGGGTGTTGGAACTCCTTCCACTCCCGTCAACCGGCGCGACAAGAACATCACATTTTGGCCTATGACCGGGGTGCGATTGTTCCTATACTTCATCGATGCTATCTCGGTCCGGCTCGCCGTGGAGAAGGCAGTGAACTCCGGGGCCGATCTCGTCATTCTTGACAGGTATATTTTTGACGAATTGGCGAATCTCAAGTTGCGCAATCCCGCCATTCGGGCTTACGTTCGCTTGATTATGAGACTGGTTCCCAAACCTGATATCAGCTATTTGCTGGACGCAGATCCGGTTAAGGCGCGCGCGCGAAAGCCTGAATACCCGCTCGAGTTTCTCCATACCAATCGTCAATCTTATCTGGCTCTGAGCGACTTGGTCGGTGGAATGACCGTTATCGCCGCCATGCCGGTCCAGGAAGTCAAGCGGGTTGTCCTCAGACACGCTCTGGAGGAACTGTCTTTCAAACTCCCCTAATGTGATTGCGACGCGATGGTGTACCTGCAATTCGCAAGAGCTCCCTCGCCCACATCGGAATTCTATTGCAAATGCATGTTGGGCGCGGTGACCAAAAGGCTACTTAGTTGCATCTTATTAGTATGCCGGGAAGGAATTGTAATTCGCCAGTTAGTCGACTTATTCGGAAGGTTGCAGCCATGCTAAGTGGATCGTCCAACTTGCCGAGCGCTCTCTTGCTGTTGTTGGCGTTTGGGGTTGCTGTATTTCCGTTGACTGCAAGGTCTGCCTCTTGCCGGACGCAATCCCAAATGACGGACGCACAACGCGATGTCCTGTCGGCTGCTGCCCGCACCATGGTTGGCGATGTGCAGCGCGGAGACGTGGAGGCCATTCGCGCCAACACGATTCCTGCGGTTGCTGCGGATTTCAGTGGAATTGCGGACGCAATCGCCAGTTTGAAGCCGCTAGTCCAGCAAGCGGCTATTACCGTCGAAAACCTTTATGCGCTGGATGCTTCATCCGATTCTGCCTCCGGCGGTCGAACAGATTTCTATTGTGGAACGCCTGTCGTTGTGCTGAACTTTAACGACCTGCCGCCTGGGTCGTATGCGCTAGCCATCATTCACGCCACCGGCGTCCCAAAACCACAGCAGATCTCACTCATTCTTTCTGAAACGGCCGATCATCGCTGGATGCTTGGCGGCCTGTTCAACAAGCCCATGATGGAGGCGGGTCACGGTGGCCTGTGGTATTGGTCTTCGGCGCGAAAATATGCACAAAGAAACATGAATTGGGATGCCTGGTTCTACTACCGAATCGCCTCCAATTCACTGGATCCGGTGGAGTTTTTGTCCAGTCCCAATCTCGAGAAACTGCAGCATGAACAGGATGGGGTGCACCCCGACAATCTTCCCGGCGCGAAGCCGCTGATGATTGTTGCTCAAGGTTCTGTGTATCAACTTACGAGGATCGACACCACGGATACATTTGGCGCCCTGGATCTGGAAGTCCACTACATTCCTGACGCCGCGCAGGCAGCCCAGTTACGCGATCCGCCAACTGCGCGGAAGCAGGTGACCGAGGTGATGACAGCGCTGCTGTCCCAACACCCTGAACTGCATGACGCATTTAATGGCATGTGGGTGAATGCCGACGGAGCGTCCGCGACTCTTTTTTCATTGGAGTTGCCGATGCCCAAGGATCTTTCCGGAATGCAGACTCCGGGAACCAGTGCGAGTTCCATTGCCCAATAGCTGATGTACGGTACTTGCGGCCTGATGAGCAGGTTCAGAAGAAAGATGCCGGTAGATTGTCGTTAAACGGACCACGCTTCACTTTCTTTGGCTTGCATCTGCATCTAATTGAAGCAGTGGAGAATTCCATTGCCGGCGTTCGACCACTTTTTATGCTCTCAAAAGCACTCCTGATATCGCGTATTTTATGGTCCACCGCTGTGATGGGCCAACTGCTGATTGTCGGCAATGGATCGCTCCTGCTGTGCCAAAACCAGTCTTCACCGCTTGCGCAGGCGCAGCTCACAATGCCCGATCCCACTCATGCAGAGTTTCAAATGCGTTTGGATGTTGACCGCGATCCGATTCCTTCGCCCGACGTTGAAGAAAGTGTGCCTGAGAGTACGGCGTCGTCTTCGGTTCCGGTACGTCCGGGAGTGGTTCAGAAGCGGCAGGACGGCATCTTCACCATGCACCAGGATGTGGATGAGGTTCTGCTGACCTGCGCAGTGGTAGACGAGAAAGGCAGAGGGATCACCGATTTGACTCGCGGGGATTTCCGGGTCTGGGAAGATGGAGTTGCGCAAACCACCAGTTCGTTTCTGCACCAGGATCAGCCGGTCTCGTTGGGCATTCTCGTCGATAACTCGGGGTCGATGCGCGACAAGCGCGCGGCGGTCAATGCGGCCGCGTTGAGCCTCTTGAAGGCATCAAATCCGCAGGACGGGACATTTATCGTGAATTTTTCCGATAGGGCCTTCCTCGATCAGGGCTTTACCTCGAATATAGACGCGCTGAATCGCGGCCTCTCGCACTTTGATTCCAAGGGCACCACAGCTCTATACGACGCGGTGGCTGCTTCTGCGGATGAGTTGGCCAAGCATGGAAAGCTTCCAAAGCAGGTGCTGCTGGTCATTACAGACGGAGCGGACAATGCGTCGCGCCTCGAGTTGGAGCAAGTCATCCGTCGTGTCCAGAACCTTGGAGGGCCGGTGGTTTATACCATTGGTCTACTCTTCGGGGCCGACAAGGAGGAATCGGAGCGAGCGAGATCTGCCCTTGAAAAGCTCTCTCAGGAAACAGGTGGCATCGCCTACTTCCCGCACTCCTTGCAGGAGGTGGACAGTATCGCAGTGGAGGTCGCACACGATATTCGGGATCAGTACACCATCGGCTATCGCTCCACCAAACCGGCAAGCCAGGAGGGCTACCGGTCTGTGCGCGTTGAAGCGAACGTGCCGAAGCATGGCAAGCTGATTGTGCGAACACGGAAGGGCTATTATGCCAAAAAGCCGCAGCCGCAACGCACGCAAACCGCGCAAGAAACCGCACCATGATGAGATAGCCATTCGCGTTTGCGATGCTACTTTGTTCGCTCCCATTCAGGTTTTTGCGTTAAGGCAAAGACGGAATCGAACTACATTTGTCGCGCGGCCCTCTGGCGGCCCGGGTCTATCCCCGTTGAAGGCGCTCATCATTTGAAATCGGAATTGAGGAATGAAAATGAGGAGCCGCGAATGGCTCCTCATTTCTTTTTTCTGTTCAGGCAATCAATGCAGATGGAAGTCTACGTCAATTAAGATCTGCACGGATACCGGATGGCCTTCGAACATGGCTGCCCTGAACTTGTATTGCTTCACTGCTTCGATGGCCTTTTCCTCCAACCCCATACCGAGATGACTGGCCAGGCGCACGTCTTGCGGGTTCCCTTGCGAATCGACGATGAGCTTGATCGAAACAATGCCCTGGTAATTCGCTCGGCGAGCTTCATCCGTGAACTCGGGCTCAACGGAGTGAACGAGGAGCGGTGCGCTCACGCCCCCACCCACACTCATCAGGCCGCCGCCGTAGCTGCCGCCGCTGCCTGGGCCGACTCCGCTGCCGTGGCCCGAGCCAATGCCACCGCCGATGCCCTGACCAAATCCGGAGCTGCTGCCTTTTCCCTGCGAGACCAGCGCGACTTGCTGCGACTGGGCGACTCCGAGACGCGGCAAGCTGTTGTCGTCCGGCATTCGCACCAGCTCAGTTGGCGCCATCTCCAGCTTTGGCCGATCAATTCGAATGATCTGCGTAGGCGCGATCTGGATCTTCGCGACCGTCGGCAGATGTCCCTTGCTGGCCTCCACAACTTCATGTGCACCGCCGCCTCCGCCGCCACTCATCGCCTTTGCCACTGGCAAGATCATGGGAGGGATTGGTTCCCTGAAGTCGACCGGCATCACAACCGTGATTGGCTGCTGCGTGACGATGGTGTGAGCCTTCAATGCCAGCAACAGCAAGAAGGATATCGCGATAATATGGATGACCGCTGAGATGGCACTCGATTTCCGGTCGCGCTTGAACGAAAGCGAATCGACTGCGAACATTGGACGCGACGACGCGTGCATCGGCGTCAATCTATTCGAGTGACCTCCATCAGCCAGCTTTGACCCCATTTGTGGCCACGTTGAAGGGCCTGTTTCCTGGATCAGGCGTGACCTCTTGGCGGATGACGTACCACCCAGGATCGTTTCCGGAGTCGTCGTTACCAGATCGGCCATAGTGTTTTGCCGGAGGCAGAAATCCCGGCATCTCCTCTCTTGGTTAACAACAGGTTGACTAGCAACGAAAGCAATCGAACCGCCCGGTTCCAACTTCAAACGGCTCGAGACTAAACTACTGCCTTACCAAATGCCCTTATCGCTTCCGGTAATTCTTTGCCCAACCAAAGCCGCAGTAGCAAGCCACGGCAACAGGCTGAGCCGGGCCCCGTTGTACAATTCCCGCCTTCGCACCAGCCCGGCAAGTTGTGATCCGTAGAGCTTGGCGGATTGTGGCATGATCGGGACACGCAGAAACTCTCGAGCGTAGTAAACCTGATCGCCGCCAAAGCGCGCTGCGTCTACCACGAACCGCGGCAAATCAAGACCTGGGTTTCCGTAGCTTCTGACGTAGTCCGACACTATAACGAGATACGTCGTAACCCCTTCCCAAATGCCGGCCTGAAGTGCCGAAGAGCGCAGATCCAAGAAGTCAATGCCACCCGTCGCTGACAACGCGGCGGTATCGACGATATCGCACAAACGGAAATAGAAATGGCGGTACATGCGCTGCAATGTCGAGATCATCAGCCGGTCAGAAGCGCATGGAACTCGAAATGCCTGTTTACCGATCATGACTCGCCGGGTGCGTTTCATGAGAAGCGAAGCAATTGCGCCCTGTTCTCCTGTTTGTCCCAGGCGCCCCATGTGGATCTCGACGGCCTCGGGTAGTCCCGGAATGAGAAAGTTCCACTTTCCCGCCAGGCGGTCTCCCCAGCTTCGCGAAGCTGTTTGCGCATCGAAGCACCTCTTCATGAGTGCTGCAATGTCCTTCGAATCCGCATTCGTGAACAGATCGAGGTCACTGCCAAGATCGGGCCAATGATCAAGCGACTTGATGACCGCAACGTCGCATCCCTCGCACTCGAGGGTGGTGCAGATGTCTTGCAAAAACGTCAGGGCTTTCGCGATGCGCGCACGCTCAGCTGCAAGGGCCGTCTCCGCCCATTCGACACGCGAGTCATCCTTTGCTTCGCTCACGATGTTCAGCAACACTTCAAGACCGCGCACCACGACGTGGTTTGAGCTGGCCAAGGCAACCAGGTCGTCGAAATCCTCACGGCCAATGTTGCGTACATTCGTCTGCAGCTCAGCCATCTCGGACGAAAAGGACCTATTGCCATTCCCCGGAACAAGAAGAAGGCGAGAAAGCAGCGTCATCGATTGCGGTGAAGGAGACTTGTCGGCTTGCGTGGTCATGTTAAAGTGATCCTTCTTGTGGCTACTGAAGTTGAGGGACGGGCAGGACTTCCGGTGACGGAACATCTGAGGATGAGGGCTTTTCTGGCGGCAGGCTGGATTCTCCGCCCGACGCGGCGCCACGAGGCGCCAGTTCAACCGGAGCTGTTTCTAAATGCCGAGCCTGACTGTATTTATCGAGCTCTCCATCCACGAGGTGGTCACTCTCCGAAGCAACTGTCGATAGCCGTTTCCCTTCGGCTGGATGCTGGGTCGCCAGACCCACGCGGGAGTTCGAATCAGCGGCTTTTCGAGCTTTCCCGTAGAAGAATTGAGCCGATTCTAGATCTCCCTCCATCTCCGCAACATACCCCCGATTGTTGATGGAAAACGCAGCGTCCGGGTTGAGCAAGTAAGCATGGAGAAAGTCGTCCTTTGCGGCCAGCCAATCATTTTTATTTGCGGCATTGACTCCCTGCACGGAGAGTTGGACGGCGCTCAGCTCCGCGCTATTCATCTTTTTCATCCTCTCTTCCAGGCGCCTGGCACTGGCCGCGGCCATGGTGCTAACGGATCTGCCCCTCCATGACCGATCCAGAGTCACGACGACGGGTTCTGAGGAATGGGATTCAGCCGCCGCGCCATAGCATTTCAACGCGCTGTCGTAATCGCCGAGCGTTTCGTCCGCGACTCCGAGGTTATTCAATGTGAAGGGATTTTGAGCGTCCAGCGCAAGAGTTCTCTTGAGAAGAGCAACGGCTTCCAATCCACGATTCTCCGACAGAAGCCCCATTGCATCGACGTTCATGCGGTTCACGCGCATCGGGACATCTTGAAGGCTCTCGAAAGCAGACTGCATCGGCTTCCCTAGCAACTGTTTCGCATTGCTCCGGTCGATGTTTGCGCTGCTGCCCTGTTCAGATGCCAAGGCATAGAACTTGCGCGCACGATCCAATTCTCCTTGCAGCTCGGAGATGTACCCAAGATTATTCAATGTGAAGGGGTCAGAAGTGTCGTAAAGATAAGCTTTGTAGAACAGCCCCGAGGCTTTTTCATATTGATGCTTGTTTACAGCATCGACGCCTTCGCGATTAAGGCGTTGCACAGGAGTTAGCTCGCTGTGCCTCGGGATAGTTATCTTGAGAACATCTGCGGCACGAGCAACCTGTGATCCCAGGGCCAAAACGATCGCAATCACTGTAATTAGTTTTGCCAGTAGCATGCGCGCTGTCACCCTTCGGTGCGGATGATATGCGCACACTAACTTAGATGCGCAACATAGAACTCCGTTGCCAGTCTGCGATGCTGATTACTCTTTTCGTATGGCAGCAGGCCACCGATACCCACTCGCTGCCATCAAAACAAATGTCTAACAAAATAGCAACGTGTAAAGGTGAGCAGTTATGCAACGCATTCTCGCGGGAACCATGTTATACGCAGTCGCACTTGGCCAGGCGTCGGTCGCGGTTGCAAGGTCGCAAGACGTGGCCCCGCAAGCAGCGCAGCAATCTGCAAATGCGCCAGTTGTTACGTCTGCCTTGCCGCCCGCGCCCAGAGGGAAGAGCACTATTCTGGGAGGCGAAATCCGGCGAGTCGATCCCGTGCGCGATGAAATTATGCTGAATGTTTTTGGTCAGCGGATGGTGAAAATACTTTTTGACGAACGTACTCAAGTCTATGTTGACGGGAGAAAGGCTTCTCTTCGCGATATAAGCGCCGCTAACCATGCTTCAGTACAGACGGTCCTCGATGGAACAGACGTGTACGCTCTCAGCATCCATATCCTTTCACAGGCACCAGCAGGCGAGTACCAAGGCCGGGTGTTGAACTACGACCCCGCCGCTCGTGAATTGACGGTTAGTTCCCCTCTTTCTTCTCAACCAGTCAAACTCCTCGTGCCGGCTGACACGTCTGTCGTTCATCAAGGCCAGGGTACTTCGTCGTCTGATCCTTCCAGCACGGCAGGACTTGTGAAGGGAGATCTCGTCGCGATCGAGTTTGAATCGGACAAAAAAGGTCGAGGCATTGCCAGCCAAATCGCGATCCTGGCCGCACCAGGATCTGCATTTGTGTTCGATGGCGATCTCTCTTCCCTCGATATGCACACCGGATTTTTGGTCCTGGTCGATCCGCGCGACGACAAAAGCTACGCAATCTACTTTGATTCCCGCCAACTCCCTGCCACCCAGAATCTTCACGAAGGAGACCACCTGAGAGTGACAGCAAGATACGATGGCACGCGCTACGTAGCCAGCGAGCTCGCGGTTAACTGAGCACACAGGACAGGGGTGCCGCATGGCCTTGTCGATCTGCGTGGCCTTTCTGTCTTGGCCCGCGCCGAGGGCAGGTTTTTTAACAGGTAGGGCGATCCGGTGTTGCCCGAGCCTGTTTGCGAAGTCATGGCGTCGCGCATTGCCCGTCGCGCCTTGTGCAACTGGGATTTGGTGTTGCCACAGGAACAATCGAGCATCGAAGCAATTTCGCTATGATCGAAACCGTGAACGTCATGAAGAAGAAAGACATTTCGATAGCCGGGCGCCATGGAAGCCACCGCTTGGTCGATAGCCAGACGATCGACGACGCCGGCTTGTGTCAAATCTCGTGTACCGAAGCTCCGTCCGGCGCGTTCTTCAGGAACGTTCTCCATCAGTTGATCGAGTGAAACAACAGCCAGAACGCGCTTGCGCAAGTGCATCAGCACGGTATTGACGGCAAGGCGGTGCAGCCAGGTGCTGAAAACTGAGTCGCCGCGAAATAATGCAAGCTTGCGGTGCACTTGAAGAAATGTCTCCTGCGTGAGGTCTTCGGCCAGGGAGAAATCGCGAACCATTCGCATGCAAATTGAGAAGACGTGCTTTTTGTGGCGCGCATATAACTCCGCGAAGGCATCCCGGTCGCCGGCTTGAGCGCGGAGCACAGCATCTGTCTGTCCGCGTCCACTTTGAACCTGGGAAGGTCTGCCGCCCAAGGGAGGAATGCACGTCGAATCGAGCAACGAAATCGGAGAAGTCAAGGTAGCCATATGCCTCCACATTGGACCGGCGAATTAGCCTCGAGGTCCATGTCCTTGCTGTGCGCGACCGGTTTGCTCAAAAGTGCGAAGTAAACAGCCGGGTTGAAGAAGCAAATGCAGAGAAGCGTTTCGCGATTTGGACGCGTGCCTCGGAATCTCCATCTGCCGAGCTCGAATGAGGACTGCCGACGATATTGGCAATGCAAATCTCTTCCGAGTTATGACCTAGTTTTCCATTTGCCTCGCCCGCCGTCTGAGCCGCATTGCTCAGGTTTGCCTGGGGGCCAATTGTCGCCCTTGACATCAACGACGAAATCAATGGAAATCACTCTCTTGTGTTGGTCATTCCGCGGCTCCGGCTTTTCGAATCAACCTGCCTCAATGGGATCGATTCGCATCCCCCAGATGCTAATACTCCGCGCAAATTCAGTACGCAGCGGAAGACGACCGTTGATCCGAATGGGGTTAAACGCGACGCTTCAATGTTGAGCAAGATGGAACAGGGTTGCCTTGGACGCATGCCCTGCGGCTACTCCTTGTGAGCATGCACTACAAATCGCTCGGGAGCGGCGCCGATAAATCGGAATGGATAGCAGGTTACGAGCGTAACTGCGGATTCAGACGATGGGGCCAGGACTCCAATGTTGTCAGGAGCGACAACCTGCAACCTGTCGACTTCGTAGCGCGAGAGACCGGTTGCGCTCTGAATCAGAATCTGGTCGCCGGTGCGAATGTCTTTCAGACCGCGAAAGTAGGTATCGCGATGGCCGGCGATCCCGCTGTTTCCGGGCTCTCCCGGAAGAGCAGTACCTTCGATGTGTCCAACGCCGAGCCGCAGTGTCCGGGATGTGGCGCCTTCAAGGATTGCCACCGTCACGCCAAGCCTTGGGACTTCGATGCGGCCCAGCACATCGCCTTCTTTGGGCACCTCTCCCGGCAGGCTCATATTTTGCTGTTCCTGCGCATGGATCCGTGGCGTGTCATTCAAGAGCCAGTGTTATGGAATCCGCTTTCGATTGCTTGCCAGTATTGACCGGAACGTGGCCACAGCCAGCTTCCAAAACAAGCTTCTTTCCGAGAACGCTGAACTTCGATCCCAGCTTTCCGCGGCCGTCGCCGACGTTGTTGAGAGATACTCGGGCATTGTGAAACTTGCGGCCATCGTTGCGAAAACCACGGGCCAGGCTTGAATTGGTGGCAGGGATCGCAGGTTTCAAAAGCGAGTCTGGAATGCCCGACTCACAGTGCTCCAATGTGATCAGACAACCGTCTGGGCCACTCTTAGGATGGCGTACAGGGAAGAAGTGGGACCGTCGCTGCAAGGGCAGGTTCGCTTCGTCTTGACAGTGAGGTCACAACATGGAAACTATCCTGATCGTTCTATTGGTGCTTTTTCTGCTCGGAGGCGGGGGCTGGGGATATTCGCGGTGGCGCCGCTAACAGTGCAACCGAAGAAGCGCGTACACGTGCTGATTGATCCTATTTGCGGAACTCGTGGAGGAAGATCGGCTCCGAACCCGATAAGGTAATTCACTGCTCATTGTTCCAAGAGGGGTCGACTTGATGAAAAAGAAAAGCCAGATCGAGATGGAAAGAGAAATTGTCTCTCGCGTAAAAAGGGAGATGGATCAACCGCGGCTGACCGAGTCAGTCCGCAACGGTTTCAGCGCCCAAGCCGCACCGGCAGTGAAAAAGCCTGCTGCCCCTTTTGCTCGAGCGTGAGTCCTGGTCGTTTCAGTGCCAGCCACGCTCAACTCCAATTTGCTCAGCTCTGCCCATGCATGGCGCGCCTGGCAGGCTTTGATCGAGTTCTTCCAGTGGCCGAAGATGGAGGTCTCTCGGGGGTAGCCAAGGGTAATTGATCGAGCAGGACCGCATTCAACAGCGACTTATGCACCTTGATGCGCCCGTTGTATTCGATAAACCCCAGTTTGCGAAATCGATTCATGAAGAAGCTCACGCGGGAGCGGGTGGTTCCAATCATCTCCGCAAGGGTCTCCTGCGAGATTTTGGGAATGTATTGTTCCGGTTCGCCCGGCTTGCCAAACTCCGCCATTAACAGGAGTATCCGTGCAAGGCGCTTTTCACTGGAGTTGAAAAGCTGATCGACCAGATCGGCCTGAATTCGCATGCTTCGTTCCAGCAAGACCTTCAAAAAGAGATCTGAGAAGGTGTTCTCTACATGCATTACATGAATCATCTCGTCGCGGCTGATTCTGAGAGCGGTGCAGGCGGTAATCGCAGTGGCGGTGGCCAACCGCAACCCAGCCACTGTCGCGAGCGCCTCTTCACCCACAAAGTCGCTTGCGGAGAGAAGCGTAATAGTAGCTTCCTTCCCAGCTGGGGAAACCACCGTGACCTTTGCACGGCCCGCCTGAAGATAAAAGACCGAGTCCGCGGGATCTCCTTGCGAAAAAAAAGCTTCCTTCGGCTTCAATTTGACGATTCTTCTCCCCAGGCCGGCACTCGCAAGGAAAGCGGTGACATTGAATCGGGGCTTTTCAAGTTCAACCATTGAAGGGCATCCTTCCGACTGCGGCCTTCGCGGAGTGACCGCTGGAGGCGCGCGGGCCGCATCGCCGTCATTTTAGCAAACCAGGATAGTGACAAGTAAAGAGCCATCTGCTGCGTGGAGGGCCCAGGAATGCCGGATCTTCGCCACTCGACTAGGCATCTGTCGCACTCTGTTGGGTCGATCCCTTAAACCAGACTTAACCATGGGATTCCTCCGGCGACGGGGAAATCTGTCCAAGTTTGCTCATCTTTCCGGAGGCATTTCAATTACTTTGGATCGCATGAAGCCAAATCGAGTCTGATGAATCGCATCGGGAATCTTGCAGCCGGAGGGATCGCGGCCAGAGTATTATCGCGGCATATGCTTCAACATCTATGCGAAGAGTAGCGTGAAAGGAAAGAACGGCACCGATGACTCCCCCGGAAAAGACGCGTGAATTGGCCCGCAGCCTGGTTGCTTGCGAGGCCGATGCAAGCACGGCCTCGCTGCACGCTGAACCTGCAACTGTGCGCGTGTATGAAAAATTGCGCCGGCAACTCGGCGCACCGGTTGGCGTCGACGGATTTCAGGCGCTCGCTTCTCGCGCCTTGGCTCTAGCCAAGTCCGAATCCCCCCGGCTCAGTACCGTCCAAATCACGGAGAGTGGAGGCTTGCGCGGTCTCGACGAGGTCGAATCCGAAGTGAACGCGGATGAGGCCGGTGAGGCCGGAATCATTCTGATTGCGCAGCTTCTCGGCCTGTTTCTTACCTTTCTCGGCGAGGCAACAACGCTGCGTTTGATAGAAGATTTGCGCCTTCAGGTTGGCGCCGGGACAGAATCGTTCACGACCTCAGCGGACACGATATATTCGGAGGCCGATGGGCCAGTAATGACTGCGGCCTTCGAGGACCTTCTGCAGGAAATTAACCGGCTGCGGAGCGTAAGCGATCGCATTGAATTTCTGGCGGACGTACATCCCAGTATGGAGGATGGACTCCTGAGTGTTGCGGGAAACATTCGCAGCATTGCCACGGTTTTGGACGTTTTCACGCTCATCCGAAGCAAGGCCGGCGGATCGCAGGAAGACGGACCTGATCCGGAATCGAATCACTACATGAATTGAGTTCCGCCGGCGCTGGTTCGAGAGCGGTTCTGAATGTCGAACACCAAAACTGCGAGGGCACTTCCGAAAAAATGGAAACGTCACCCTGGCCCCAACAAAGCGCGCAACGATGATCGGAATCGGTTATCTGGAACCATGCACCGCTGAACATGACGACTCCACCAAAAATGCGAGATTTGTCCCAGCGTCTTCTTGCTTACGAAGCCTTCGCGGGCGAGACCTCAGAACCTGCGGATTCCGCGACCATCCGCGTCTATCAGAAGCTTCGCCAGGGGCTTGGCGAGTTTGCTGGAGTTGCAGGTTTTCAGTCGCTCGCTTCTCGCGCCTTGGCGCTGGCCAGAACAGAAGCTCCCAGCCTGAACGCGGTGCGGGTCTCCGCGGATGGCGCACTACACGGCCTGGACAAGATTGAACATCAATTCGACATCGAAAAGATTCGGGCTGGGGAGTTCCCGGCAGGCGAGGGGGGAACCATTCTCATCGCCCGCTTACTCGGCCTGCTTCTTCTCTTCCTTGGCGAAGCCTTGACGTTGAGCCTGCTCCGGGCTATCTGGCCAGGCGCAACCTTCGACGATTTCAGTTTCGAGAACGGGAGAAAAGCTTGAGCACACAAGACAAAGTGAAGATCAACAAACTACCCACCGGAGTTCCGGGCCTTGATGAAATTGTAGGCGGCGGCCTCCCCGAATTCTCGTTCAACATCATCGCGGGAGCCCCCGGAAGCGGCAAGACGACGCTGGCTCACCAGTTCGTCTTCGCCAATGCGACCTCAGAGCGTCCTGCTCTCTACTTCACTGTCCTCGGCGAATCCGCCATAAAAATGCTGCGATACCAGCAACAGTACACGTTCTTCGATCCGGCCAAGCTGCCAGACGCGATCCGCTTTATCAACTTGAGCCAGGTTGTTCTGGAGAATGACCTGGGCGCCGTTTTGGAGCAGATTACCAAGGAAGTTGAAAAGGCCAACCCCGCCGTCGTGGTTGTTGACTCCTTCCGCACCATGGTTCGGAAGCCGGACACCGACATGGACCTGCAATCGTTCATTCAAAGGTTGGCCCTGTTTCTGGCAAGTTGGCAGGCTACGACTTTCCTGATCGGTGAATATGCCGAGGAGGAGTTACGCGACAATCCAATATTTACCGTCGCCGATGGTCTAATCTGGCTGCGCCAAACGGCGGAGCGAAATTCAATTGTGCGCAAGTTGCAGGTTATAAAACTGCGCGGCCAGGATTCCGTCCCGGGGTTGCACACGTTTCGCATCACCGATGCCGGAGTACAGGCGTTCTCGCGCACGTTTGGGTTGACCGCCCGCAAGAGAAATCCGCCCGGCGGCCGGCGGCTCTCCTTCGGCGTTCCGGAGTTGGACAAGATGTTGGATGGGGGCGTTCCCGAAGGCGACAGCGTGCTCATAGCGGGGTCTTCGGGAACCGGGAAATCTGTTCTGGCAACCCAATTCGTTGCAGAAGGCATTCGCCAGGGAGAGCCAGCCATTGTGGCGGTCTTTGAGGAACGGCCGGAAGCCTATGCGGAGCGCGCCACCAGTTTGGGTTTGGATCTGGAAACGCCGCAGAAGGATGGGAAACTCACGATCCTCTATCTACGCCCCCTGGATCTGTCGGTGGATGAAACCATGCAGTCGATTCTCGATGCCGTTGAGAAAATTGGCGCCAAGCGCCTGGTTATCGACTCCCTGGCCGGCTTTGAGATGGCTCTATCGCCCGGCTTCCGCGCCGACTTTCGCGAATCGCTCTACCGGATGATTTTCGCTCTGACGGGAATCGGCGTAACAATTCTCAGCACGGTTGAGGTGGACGAGTCTTTCACCGAGTTCCCGTTCAGTACCTACTCCATTTCTTTCCTTTGCGATGACATCCTCCGGCTGCGCTACGTCTCCATCGATGGTCAGCTTCGCAAGATCATGGTGGTGATAAAAATGCGGGGCGGCAATCACGCCAAGGATATTCGCGAATATGAAATCGCTTCCAAGGGAGTGGTTCTTCTGGGCAAGCGCCTTACAGATTATCAATCTCTTATAAGTGGGATTCCACAGCATTCGGAACCATCCGGCCCGAAAGAAGTGCCCTCGCTGCAGCCAGGAATCGGGAGCAAATCTTGACCAGACGCCGGATGCAACATCGCTCGACCGTTTCTCGGAGAATGGCCGAGAGTGTTATTCGATCAACTCAAAAAGGATCGAAATCTCCGCACGAAATCGAACCGTGAGCATTCGCCAGGCGCACAGATTGATTCTGCGTTGTGAGTATGACTGGATTCCAGGGGTCCTGGAGGCGTCGTCCGAGAGATTTCAAAATTGATCAAAACTGGACAGACATATTCGTCGGGGGCAGTTGATAATTCCGGCTGTGTGCTCAGTTGATGATTACCTGGTGACGGAAGTGGTGAGCAGACCCTCCGCTCGACACACTGGTCCTGGGCATCTATTCACCTCGCCGGGATCTTAGCGACCATCGGGTTGGGCTCTCTAGGAAACCTTGTTGCTTCCATCCTAATTTCCATTTTGAAATCGGGCCGGATGCCCTTATGAGGACAACCAATGTAGGAGGTTCCCATGGCTGCCACCCCCAAGCCGAGTTGGAGCAAGCCTTCCGCAATTCTTTTCGCTTCAGAGTTTCCCGCCAATGAGAAGGTTTTTGGCCTTGCTCTTGCACAGGCCGTCGAGTCAGAAGCCGATCTCCTCATTTTTCACGCATTCGACAGTTCAGACATCTCCGCATCCCAAGCTTCGGCGAACCACTGCTGCGATATCGCAGCTGCGCGCACCGCGAAGCAATGCTTTGAACCTCTCGCCAAACGCGCCAGGAAACTCCGCATTCACTGCAGGGTCATTGTCCGGCCCGGCTTGCCCGCCGACGAGATCCTGACCTTCCTGCGCGGGCGGAAGGTCGATCGGGTCGTTATGGGCGCTCAATCTCCCGGCCCGGTTGGCAAGTTGCTGGTGGGCTCGGTGGCCGAAGCCGTGCTCCGCAACGCCAATGTCCCGGTTTGCATCGTCGGTCCCCACGTGGTCGAGGGCACCTATCGCAACCTTGAACATCGCAAGGTTCTCTGTGACGTCAGCAAGCGGGAGGCCAGGCGCGTGGTGGCGAACTTTGGCGCGGATCTGGCCGCCAGGAACAACGCCAGCCTGATCCTGCACCAGGTCATTCCGCCCCAGGAGCGTGTTCAGGTCCTCGGAGACCGCACCATCGATCAGGTAGAGGCGGAATTACCTTCTCTCGTTCCGGTCGAGTTGAAGCGCAAAGTCAGCGTGCAAACTCGAGTGGCGCTCGGCGATCCGGCAGAGGAACTGCTCTACCAGGGCAGAACCCAGCAGGCCAACCTCATGGTGCTGGGTGCTCAGGGCGCGTCTCAGTTTGCCGCCGTCAGCCGCTCCGGCCACCTGTACAAGGTGCTGGCATACGCGCATTGCCCGGTAATTACGCTGTCGCCCATCGTGCTGGCCGAGTGCGAAGCTTGCAATGAAAGACCTCATCTGTCCGAAGTCAACTATATGGCTGGAGTAATTTAGAGAGAAATTCACCAGGTTTACTTATTGGGAAAACAAAAACCAAATCTTACAGAAAAGGATTTTGGCAACAAGAGGTGATCGCTGGCTTGGAACGTTAACCCAGATATCGACTGCCACGAGGCGATCTGGCTGCGACACATTTGACGCAAATGTACTGCCGCACACGGCTGTTTGCATCTGCTGCTGGAATGCAAGTTCGATCGTGTTTTGACAGGCAGCATCGACTTGGGCACGCGCAAATTGAGACCACCATGGGCCACTACACTCACAAGGTTGACGCCGATGACAGAGACGCTGCCGAGGCGATCGGGTCGATGTTGACGCCGAAGGCTGTAACTGTCATGTGAGTGGATTTTGGACCCCAGGGGTACCAAGGTCGTAATTGGGATTTGCTAAGTAATTGATTTAGGTGAATTTGAGTTGGTTGCGGGGGCTGGATTTGAACCAGCGACCTTTGGGTTATGAGCGACTCGAACTTTCGGTAAGTAACAGAAAACAGGGCACGAGTGGGAACCCTGAGGAACCCCTGGGAACGGCTGGAAACCGGGTATTGGGGACTTAATGGGGACTGATTTTGCAGTTGCCCAATGGTCTGCCCAACGATCCGCCCAACGACCTGCTCAAGGTCGCCAGCTGTGGCGATTCAGCCACGATGGGGTATGCCATGACTCTTCTCCCTTCCACGAATTCAGATTGCCAATTGGCTCTTGCTGAACTTGGCGATCTGCCGCCCAAACCTCCACGTTCCAAACTGGAACCGCACCGCGAACTGATCCGCGAGCTACGACGCAAGGGGCGGACGTACCGCGAGGTTGCGCACCTCTTTGAGGAGCGGCTTGGCTTGTACGTTGCGCCGAGCACTCTGCATTCCTTTGTGAAGGTCCGCGCCAAGCATCGCAAGCGCACACAATTCGAACTGCCGCCAATCCAGCTTGCATCGGCAGAATCGCCGGTGCTTGACCGCGTTAGCGCATTCAAAGGAAAGCCAGTGGTGCGGACTGCGAAGCCTGCCCGCTTTGTTTTCCGTGAGAACGAACCTTTGACCTTAACAGGCAACGGAGGTGAGCAATGACGGCGTATTCAAAGCGCGTTGTCTTTACCATGGGCGGCAAAGGCGGAGTCGGCAAAACCGGCGTCATGGTTGCCCTGGCCGAGTGGTTCGCCACCAATGAAATTCCGGTCACCCTGCTCGATCTCGATACGGAGAATAAAGCGCGCGGTTCGTTGAAGCACTTTTTCAACGGAACAGTGACCAAGGTCAACATTCACACTCCGGCTGGTCTCGACGCCTTTGTCGATCATCTCGACAGCGGTACACCGATCATTCTCGCCGACATGGGGGCGGGTGCTGGGCAGGTTGCCGCCGATTGGTTCGAGTCGATGTATGAGGACGTGGCTGCAATCGGTGTTCGTTTTACAGCCGTCGGCGTAGTCACACCGGACCCGGCCAGCGTCGAAAGCGTCCTGGCCTGGGCCAGCCGGTTACAGGATCGCGTCGAATACG
>Ga0302325_10003368_pt1 | contig 37802 bp, 24 predicted proteins | sample Palsa_T0_2_FD_201948 | JGI IMG/M metagenome (GOLD analysis project Ga0302325, IMG submission 201948) | Peat permafrost microbial communities from Stordalen Mire near Abisko, Sweden - Palsa_T0_2 | ecosystem: Environmental > Terrestrial > Soil > Palsa > Peat permafrost | place: Sweden: Abisko...
AACGGAACGATCTATCTCACGAGCACCATCGTCGTGTCCAACGATACTGTGCTGGATGCCACAGGTTATAATGTGGCGATCAGCGGCAGTAACGCGGTTCAAATCTTTATCGTCAATACCAACACGACCTTGGCCATGACCAATTTGACCTTGTGCGATGGATTTATCCAAAGCTTCAGCTATGGTTATCCTCTGGACGGGTGCGGAGGCGCGATTTCCAACGCTGGTACATTGCAAATGACAGACTGTACTTTTAGCAATAATAGTTGCGTCGGAATAAACTACCAATACGGGGTTGCCGCTGATGGCGAAGCGGGCGCGGTTTACAACTCTGGGATGGTTACAGCGTTGGGCTGTGTTTTTAGCGGAAACTCGGCTGTGGGGGGATCTGGAGGGTACGCTGGAGGCGTCATCGGAGGCGCTTTCGTTAATGCCAATCAGGCGACATTTATAAACTGTAGTTTTTCCAATAACATTGCCGCCGGCGGAATTGGCGCCTCCCTTACCTCCAGGGGCTAATTATCCCGGAGGAACGGGCGGAGGCGCCAACGGCGGCGCCCTCTGCAATAGCGGTAACCTTGTCGCCTCCAACAACACCTTCTCTCAAAACGCCGCTATAGGCGGCCAAGGGGGACTGGGCGGCTTCGAGGAAAATACCTCCGCTTACCCTGGCGGGCCGGGTGGCGCTGGTGGTGCTTCGGCTGGGGGCGCAGTCTGCTGCCTCGGCGGCTCTTCGATCCTTGTAAATGACACCTTTTGGAGCAATAGCGCCGTCGGTGGAGCGGGGGGTAATGGCGGAGCAGGCTCTTCTCCGGCTAATCCTGGCGCTGCAGGTGGCAACGGAGGGAACGGTGGTCAGGGCGGCAACGGCATCGGAGGCGCTCTCTCCGCAAGCGGCGGATCGCTCTTGGCTTGGAACGTTACGATGGCGTCGAACTCGGCTGTAGCCGGGGTGGGAGGGGCCGGGGGCGCGGGAGGTTTAGGTTTCGACGCACCTTCCGGATCGCCCGGTTTACCCGGAGCAGAGGGGATTGGGCAGGGCGACTCCGTTGGCAATCTTGGAGGCGTCGTGACCCTGAAGAATTCGATCCTCTGCCCCAACGCACTTTCGGACACCAACATTTACGGGGGAATTGTGGATGCGGGCAACAACATTGATTCCGACATGCAGAATTCATTGACAAACGCGACGAGTCTCAATGGCGTCAATCCCGATCTGGCTCCCTTGGGCAATTATGGCGGGCCGACGCCCACGATGGCGTTGTTGCCCGGCAGTCCGGCCATTGATGCCGCCGATCTCGCCGATTTCCCGGCCACCGATCAGCGCGGTGTCCCTCGCCCCTTCGGCCCGGCGCCTGACATCGGCGCTTTCGAGAGCACTTATTCCACCACTATTTCGGGAGTGATCACGGGATTGATGCAAGGCGACCAGGCAACCATTGTTTCAGGTCATGAAGAAACGCTGACCACCAATGGCGGAGGTTATTCGTTCGTGATTGATGATGCTTCGTTCGTTATTTCGCCCAGCAACGCCAATTATGTTTTTGCTCCGCCCACGCAAACCGTGAGCCTCACCTCCGACCAAACAGGTGTGAATTTTCAAGCGTATCGGTTGAATGCGATAGATCTGGCTCGAGCGTTCGATAATTCGCTGGATCTGGCCTTTGCGGGAACGAGCGGCCAATCCTTCCGGATCGAAGTTTCCACCAACTTATCGAGTTGGACGGCCATTGCCACCAACACGATCGGCGCCTCGGGTTTTATGAATGTTTCATTTCCCATGACCGATACGGGCGGTCAGTACTTCCGGCTAGTCTCCCCGTAGATCGCAGCATGCTCGCAAGGATTTTTTCGCGCAGAGAGCGCGGAGAGCGCAGAGAAAGAATAGGAAAGAAGATCGGTCATTTATTTTATCTCTGCGCCCTCTGCGCCTCTGCGCGAAGCCCGGGCCAAGGGGATTTTGGTAGCGGCTTGCCGCGCTGCACTGCAATATCCCGAATGCACTCATTTCTGACAAAACTTTTTCACGACAGATCAGCAAAGCCGCAACAACACGAGGATGGACAGATGGAATGCAGGGCGATGCATGGCAGAGGAATGATTGGCAGAGGAATAATCCTGAAAGCCTTTCTTCTCATTCCGCTGCCAAACATTCCCCTGCCCAATTTTCCCGAATTGGGTTGCGGCTGGCCGCGCTGTGCCTTTGCGCCCTTGCGTTGAAGTTCCGCGTTAAAGTTCCTGCGCTTCTACTGCATGGTTCCGGCTGAGTCATTCCGTTGGCCGGTCTTTTGGCTTGCATGGGCGGCCTTTTGCGGGAAAACCATGGCCATGCAGATTCCTTTTTGGCTCCTGTCGCTTCTGGTCTCCGGCGTGGCTTTGCACGCGGCGGATGCCACTTACGACGTCATCATCCGCAACGGCCTCATTTACGATGGTTCGGGAGAAAATCCCTTCACGGGCGATGTCGGGATTCGGGGCGACAAGATCGTCGCCATCGGGAACCTCGCCGGCGCCAAGGCCATTGTGGAAATTGACGCGCGCGGTCTGGCCGTCGCGCCGGGTTTCATCAACATGCTCAGTTGGGCCACGGATTCGCTGATTGAGGACGGGCGTTCGCAGAGCGACCTCCGCCAAGGGGTGACTTTGGAAGTCATGGGCGAGGGCGAATCCATGGGGCCGCTCAGCGCCAAGATGAAAAAAGGGCTGCGGGACGCCCAAGGCGATATCAAGTACAAAGTGGCGTGGACAACCCTGGGCGAGTATCTGGAATACCTGGCGCGCCGGGGCGTCTCCTGCAACGTCGCCTCCTTCATGGGCGCGACGACGGCGCGCATCCATGAAATCGGCTACGCCGACCGGCCGCCGACGCCCCAGGAATTGGAGCGCATGAAAAATCTGGTGCGGCAGGCGATGGAAGAAGGGGCCATGGGCGTGGCCTCCGCGCTGATTTACGCGCCGGCTTTTTACGCCAAAACGGATGAATTGATCGCGCTGGCCAAGGTCGCGGCGGAATATGACGGCATGTACATCTCCCATCTTCGGAGCGAGGGCAATGATTTTTTCGGCGCGCTGGATGAATTCCTGCGAATCGCGCGCGAAGCCAATATTCGGGCGGAAATCTACCATCTCAAGGCCGCCGGCAGCAACAACTGGCCCAAGCTTGACGGCGTCATCGCCCGGATTGAAGCGGCGCGGCAGAGCGGATTGAAAATCACCGCCGACATGTATCCTTACACCGCCGGTTCCACCGGTTTGGACGCGGTCATGCCTCCCTGGGTGCAGGAGGGGGGTTACGAGGCGTGGGCCGGACGGCTCAAAGACCCCGCCGTCCGCGAGCGTCTGCGGCGCGAAATCGTCACGCCAGGCGACAAATGGGAAAATTTCTATCTCGCCGCCGGCACGCCGGAAAATATTTTGCTGGTCGGTTTTAGGAATGACAAACTCAAATACCTCACCGGCAAAACGCTCGGCGAAGTGGCGCGATTGCGCGGCACGCCGCCCATTGACACGGCCATGGACCTTGTCATCGAGGACGGCAGCCGCGTGGGCACGATCTATTTTCTGATGTCGGAGGAAAACGTGCGCAAGCAAATCGCCCTGCCGTGGGTGAGTTTTGATTCCGATGCCGGCTCGATCGCGCCCGAGGGGGTGTTTCTGAAATCGAACCCGCATCCGCGCACTTACGGGACGTTCGCGCGACTGCTGGGCAAGTATGTGCGCGATGAGAAAATCATTTCGTTGCCGGAAGCGATCCGACGCCTGACTTCATTGCCGGCCGCCAACCTCAAGCTCGACCGCCGCGGCTGGCTCAAGACCGGCTATTACGCGGACGTGGTGGTGTTTGATCCCGCCCGAATTCAGGACCATGCCACTTTCGAAAAACCGCACCAATATGCGACCGGGGTGGTTCATGTTTTGGTCAATGGGGTGGCGGTGATCAAAGACGGCAAGCACACCGGCGCCAAACCGGGGCAGGTTGTGCGCGGCCCGGGTTGGAAGCCGAAAAAGAAGTGACGTCCTCCTTCTCCCGGCTAAGGCAGTTTGCCTAACTTGCCGCCAGAATAATGTCGAAACGCGCGGCCACTTCGCCGATGCGGGAGTCCGGGAGCGGAACAAAATCAACGGTGACGGAGGCGCGGGCCTGGGCGTCGCCGATTCTTTTATAGATGCCGTCCTGTTCGTTGCCCGGCTCGCCTTTGACAAATAATTGCGTGTTCCACGGCTCCTGCCCTTTGCGCCTTACTTTGAAATGGATGTGCGGCGCGCGCCGTCCCGGATAACTCACAGGCTTGATCGCGCGGAAATAATACTCGCCCGTTGACCCCGTCAAGAACCGCCCAAAGCCCTGGAAATTCGCGTCGTATTTCGCCTGATTCGTTCGGTCGGCCAGATAGATGCCATTGCTGTCAACCTCCCAAACCTCGATGGTGGCGTTGCGAATCGGGCTGCCGCCGGCGTCGAGCAAACGGCCGCTCACGTGCGCGATCTGGCCGACGGCCGGCGTGATCGAATTGTTGACGATGATCAGGTCGTTGTCGGTATCCAGCGGCAGTTGAGGCGGATAAAACGGGCCTTCCTCGAGCGAGGCCGTTTTCCGGCTCAGTTCTTCGGCGAAAGCGCCCCGCACGGTAAAGAAAGCCGCACCGAGACCAAGTTGACGCAAAAAGGCGCGCCGGGGAGTCCGATACGCGGCCAAAGGAAAAGGGGCAGGCGATTTCATATCTGAAAACATACAACGCGGGAGGGATTTTGCAAGGCAAGAATCCGCGACAGCGCAAAAATCCGGCGGGTCCCATTTTGGGCGTATCTCACTTTTTGGAGGGTTGCGGCGTACATGGAATTGTCTAATGAGCGAAATCCTCTCGTCCCGATCTGGAATCTCGTTTTTTTCTCGACAAAGAATGAGAATGAATATAAAATTGAGCCTCCCCTCATTGAAAGCCACAATGAGGGGAGGCTCAATTTCTAATCGCCCCCAATCTGCAGGACGAGCGCATCGTAATCCTCATACACCACCGGTTTAGCTCTGGCAAAATGCCGGGTAATTCTCTTGCCAGGTTGTTTGACTCGCGGCGCTCAAAAAAGAAATGTGCTCCATCCCATTTTGCAGTTGCCGTGCGGAGAATTTCTGTAAAGAATTCACGCCATGACAATTGCAACGAATCACGGCACGGGTGTCGCCGGGCTTGATTTGCGAACTCACAGGGCAAACTCTCATTCCATTCGGCACTGATATGCAACCGATTCATCTCGCCTGGGTTGATTACGCCATCCTGCTTTCTTATACGTGCTTTGTCATCGGCATCGGCTTTGCCCTGCGGCGCTACATGAAAACGTCGTCGGACTTCTTCCTGTCGGGGCGCTCGATTCCGGCCTGGGTGACCGGCCTGGCTTTCATGGCGGCCAACCTCGGCGCGTTGGAACTGGTCGGCATGTCGGCCAGCGGCGCCAAATACGGCATTGCCACCGCGCATTTCTATTGGGTCGGAGCGATCCCGGCCATGGTCTTTCTGGCGGTGTTCATGATGCCTTTCTATTACGGCTCCAAAGCCAGGTCCGTCCCGGAATATCTCAAGCTCCGGTTCGACGAGCGCGTGCGCTGCCTGAACTCGCTGACGTTCGCGGTGATGACGGTATTCGCCTCCGGCATTTCGATGAACGCCCTGGCCAAGCTGCTCAATCACCTGCTGCCGTGGAAGCTGGATGCCGGCCTTTTCGGAATGCGCTTCGGCAGTTATGACGCGTATCTGTGGATTTGTTCGGCTGTCGTGCTCGTTTATGTGCTCAAGGGCGGATTGACCTCGGCCATTTACACCGAAGTGCTCCAATTCTTCATGATCGTCCTGGGTTTCGCCCCGGTGGTCTTTCTCGGACTCAAAGACATGGGCGGATGGGACATGATCAAGAGCAAATTGGTGATTGTGGCCCAGAACCCGGCGGCGCTCTCGTTGAACGACAAAACTTTCCAACCGGACGCCTGGACCAGCGCGTGGAAGCCGGTGCTGGCAGGTCCGAGCGCCAATCCGATGGGCGTGGATGTGTTCGCGATTGTCTTCGGACTCGGCTTCGTGCTTTCGTTCGGCTATTGGTGTACCAACTTCCTGGTCGTTCAGCGCGCCATGGCCGCCAAGGACATGACGGCGGCGCGGCGCACGCCGTTGATCGCCGCCGTCCCGAAAATGATATTCCCCGTCCTGGTTATTTTGCCCGGCATCATTGCCATCGCCCTGGCTGTCACGCCCGACAAAGGATATCGCCTGCCGCCCATCGCCATCAAGCCGGGCGCCTACCCATCCGCGGTGGCTGACATCAAAGCAGCCAATCCGGCGGAGGCCGAGGCGGCTTTTGCCACGGTCAGCAAAGAGATCGGACTGAAATTGGACAAGACCAAAATAGCGGCGCTGATCGGCGAAAATTCGGCGAAACCCATGACGGACGATCAGATCAAGGATCGTTTGCAGGAAGCCGTGGCGGAGAACGATTATGACAGCATCATCCTCTCGCTGGTGAAGCGTTATTGTCCCTCCGGATTGCTGGGCTTGGCGCTGACGGCCTTGCTGGCGTCGTTCATGTCCGGCATGGCGGGCAACGTGACGGCGTTCAACACGGTTTGGACTTACGACCTGTACCAGGCTTATCTGGCGCCCAACAAGCCGGATCAACACTATTTTCGGATGGGCCAATTCATCACCGTGGTCGGCATTATCTTGAGCATCTTTTGCGCGTACTTTGCCAGCCACTACTCCAACGCCATGGACGTGGTGCAATTGGTTTTCGGCTTCGTCAACGCGCCGCTCTTCGCCACCTTTCTGCTGGGGATGTTTTGGGCGCGCACGACGGGCACGGGCGCGTTTCTGGGTTTGCTCGGCGGCACGCTGACTTCGGCGGTGTTTCACGCGCTGACCATCGCCAGCGGCAACACCCCTGGCATCAAAGGCGGATATTTGACAGTCGCGCAAACTTTCCCCAGCGAAATGGCCCAAAATTTCTGGCTGGCCAGTTTTGCCTTCGCCGCCTGTTTCCTGCTCACGCTGGGGATTTCCCTGGCCACCCGGAGGACCAAAACGGACGAGGAGTTGAAGGGATTGGTCTATTCGATGACACCCAGGCTGGCCGACGGCGACCAGCCTTTGTTCCTGCGTCCGGCGGTGCTGGGCAGCCTTCTGCTGGTTGGCTGCGTCGTTCTTAACATCATTTTTTGGTAGAAAGGATCGAAAATTATGGGACTCGATATTCGCTGGCCAATTGGCATCATGTTCTCGCTCGTCGGAGTGCTGCTGATCGCTTTTGGCGCGGCCACCGGCTCAGACGTTGAAATGTACCGCCATTCCCTCGGCATAAACATCAACCTGATTTGGGGCGCGGTGCTGCTGGTCTTCGGCGCGCTGATGCTGCTGGGCGCCATCTTCGGACGCAAGAAGCCGCCCACGGCTTGATGGCGAACTTTTTCCATGAACCTCCAGGAACTTTGCGCTCGCACCGCGAGTGAATTTGAAAGGGCCTATGGCCATGCGCCGCATTGGATGGCGGCCGCTCCCGGCCGCGTCAACTTCATCGGCGAACACACCGATTACAACGACGGCTTTGTTCTGCCGATGGCCATTGAATTCTACTCCGTCATGGCCGCAGCCCGTCCTCCTGGCGGCGGGGCCATGATGCAGATCCGTTCCGCGGCGGAAAAGGAAACCGCGCACATTGACACCTCCAAGCCTATTACCACCAGTCCGTTGAGATGGAGCAATTATCCGCGCGGTGTCATCGCCGGTTTCGCGGCGCGCGGCCTCGACCCGGGCGGGTTGGATGTGCTGTTGCATTCGACCGTGCCGCTGGGCAGCGGTTTGTCCAGCAGCGCGGCGTTGGAAGTTTGCACCGCGACCTTGATTGAAGCCGTCACGGGAAAGAAATTGGACCCGGTCGAGAAAGCGCTCCTGTGCCAGAAGGCGGAGCACGAATTTGCCGGCGTGCCGTGCGGCATCATGGACCAATTCATTTCCGTCATGGGCCGCGAGGGTCATTTGCTTTTGCTGGACTGCCGTTCCCGCCAGACCGAGCTGGTGCCGATGCGCGATCCTTCCATCGAATTGCTCATCGCCAACACCAACGTCCGGCACGAATTGGGCAGCGGCCAATACGCCCGCCGCCGCGCCCAATGCGAGGCCGCCGCGCTCATCCTCAACGTGCGCGCCTTGCGCGACGCCTCGGCGGGCGAGTTGGAAAAACACCGAGGCAACATGGACGGCGAAGTCTTCCGCCGCGCGCGTCATGTCATAAGTGAAATCGAGCGCACGCTCCAGGCCGCCGAAGCCATTCGCTCCTCCAACTGGCAGAAGGCGGGCGAGTTGATGTACGCCAGCCACCGCTCCTTGCGCGACGATTACGAAGTCAGTTGCGCGGAGTTGGACGCGCTGGTGGAAATCGCCGAGTCCATCGGACTTTCCGGCGGCGTGTTTGGCTGCCGGATGACTGGCGGCGGTTTCGGCGGCTGCGCGGTGGCTCTTGTCAAGAGTAACTCCGTGGCGGCGATTACGCAAACGCTCGCCTCCGAATACAAAAAGAGAACAGGCATCGAAGCCACTATTTTCGGCTCCCGGCCCGCGGCGGGGGCGACGGAAATTAAAGGCTGACTTCCTTCCACGGCGGCAAGGCAGGCAGGCTGGCGTCGAATTCGGCGAACAACCGTTGCTCATAGTCACCGGCGAATGTCCCGGCAAAGAACCGGTCCAACCCCTGCTCGAACAGTTCCTTCCACGAGGCTTCCTCGGCGTTGGGCACAATCGGAAAAAAAAGCGCGTGGTTGGATTTGGCGGCCTTGTGGTCGCCGGGAGCGTCGCCGATCATCAGAATGTTCTCGCGTGGGTATTTGCCGGCGGCGGCCAACTTTAGATGCTCGCCCTTGGACCCCATCTCCTGGCCGGCGATGAGCCGGACGTGCTTTGCAATGCCGTGCTCGGCCCACTCGCGGCGCAGGGCCTCGCCCGGCGTCTGCGAAATGACCATGACATCGGCCTGGGGCGCAATTTTTTCCAGGCATTCCCGCACCAGCGGAAACGGGGGCACGCCCTGCACGATGTCGGCGATGGCGGTGTTGACCGCCCTGGACCAATCCAAAAGCGGAGCCAGTTCGTTGCGGCCGGCCTTGATTTCCGCCGCCAAAGTGTTCTCGCTCAATTTGCTTTCGCGCGCCGTCCATTGCTCCAACGCCTTGGTGTCGAAAATGGCCGTGTGGCGCGCGAGGACTTCCGGGCGGCGCCGCAAAAGGCCCAGGCTCAAAGCCAGGGCGTGAAAGCGGTTGCAGCCGCGAGACTTGGAATAGAGGTTGACGAACTCCCAGGCCTGCCGGGCGTACTTGCTGGCCGGCTGCAGGCGGAAATGTTTGACGAACATCGGGGCAAAACATTCCTTGTGCTTGATCTCCATCGTGTCAAACACACAGCCATCGGAATCGAGGCCGATGAAAAACTTTTGCCGCGGCTGGAAGTCGCGCAGGGGCTGGGCGGGGTCCGCGGGCGTCATCCGTGGTTCAGGCCGAGTAGCTTCCCGAGGCGGTGACGCCGCCGTGGCCGGTCCAGTTGGTGTGGAAAAACTGGCCGCGCGGCTGATCCACGCGCTCGTAGGTGTGGGCGCCGAAGTAGTCGCGTTGGGCCTGGAGCAGATTGGCCGGCAGCCGCGCACAACGGTAACTGTCGTAGAAATTGAGCGCGGTGGAAAAGGCCGGGGTCGGGAGGCCCTTGCGCGCGGCGGTGGCGACCACCAGACGCCAGGCCCGCTGGCATTTTTTGATTTCGCCGCGGAAAAAATTGTCCAGGAGCAGATTGGACAGCTTCGCATTGTTATCGAAGGCCTCCTTGATCTTGCCCAGGAAACGGCTGCGGATGATGCAGCCGCCGCGCCACATCAGGGCCACGCCGCCGTAATTGAGGTTCCAGCCGTAATCCTTGGCCGCCGCCCGCATGAGCATGTAGCCCTGGGCATAGGAAATAATCTTCGACGCGTAGAGCGCCAGGCGGATGGATTCGACGAAGGCCGCGCGATCGCCGGAGATTTTGGGTCGCGGGCCTTTCAATTTCCTGGCGGCGGCCACGCGCTCCTCCTTCAAAGCCGACACGCAGCGGGCATAAACCGCCTCGGCGATCAAAGTGATCGGGATGCCCAAATTGGCTGAATTGATGACCGTCCATTTGCCCGTGCCTTTCTGGCCGGCGGTGTCAAGTATTTTGTCCACCAGCGGCTGGCCGTCGGCGTCCTTATAGGCCAGAATATGGGAGGTGATCTCGATGAGATAGGAATCCAGCTCGGTCTTGTTCCACTTGGTGAAATCCTGCTGCATTTCGGCGGGGCTCATGCCCAGGCCGTCTTTCATCAATTGATACGCCTCGCAGATCAATTCCATGTCGCCGTATTCGATGCCGTTGTGGACCATTTTGACGAAATGGCCGGCGCCGTTTTCGCCGACCCAATCGCAACACGGGGTGCCATCCTCGACCTTGGCGGCAATGCCCTGGAAAATATCTTTGACATGGGGCCAGGCGTCCCTGGAGCCGCCGGGCATGATGGAAGGGCCGTTGCGGGCGCCTTCCTCGCCGCCGGAAACGCCGGCGCCGACGAAGAGCAGGCCCTTGCTTCCAATATACTTGACACGGCGGTTGGTGTCCTCGAAAAGCGAATTGCCGCCGTCAATAATAATGTCGCCCTTTTCCAGGTGCGGCAGGATTTCCTCGATCAAGTCATCCACCGGCTGGCCGGCCTTGACCATGAACATGACGCGGCGCGGGCGTTTGAGCAGGGCGGCCAATTCCGGCAGCGAATGAGCGCCAAGGACCTTGGTGCCTTTGGCCTCGCGGCCGAGAAATTCGTCCACCTTGGCCACGGTGCGGTTGAACACGGCCACCACGAAGCCGTGATCATTCATGTTGAGCACGAGGTTTTGGCCCATGACAGCCAATCCAATCAATCCAATATCAGCTTGCGCGTCCATAGAAAATTCTCCAATCGAGCTTGAAGATACGATTCAAAGTTCAAAGTTCAAGGTTCAAAGTTCAAGGTTTGCAACCCCGAAAGATTTCGGGGCAAGAGTTCAAAGTTCAGGAGCTTCGACGTGCTGTTCATCATTCGGATTGCATTTTTTTCATTTTACCTGAATTCACCTGAATTTGGTTGAATCCACCTGAATCCGGCTGAATTTTTGAGACCGCTTTCGGCCTAAAATGAGTAAATCCTATTGAGTCCTATCCACTCCTATTAATTGGGTGGATTTGGCTTTTCCTTTCCCGCCGGCCACTCACCATTAACCACTTGCCACTATCCCCTGACCCCTATTTCAAAGAGCAGGGCGCCTGAGCGCCCGACAAATTCTAATCTGGCATGTTTAGATGGGATTGCAAATGAAAAAATTCATCTATTTTAACACCACCCCGCTTTTCCCGGCAAAGTTCGGGTGGCTATAGGCGACGATGCAAAGCTGACCCGTTTTAGGTTTTCATCCAAGATTATCTGAGGAGGAATTTGTTCACCCGGACAGGCTATTTGCGTATGGGTAAAACACCCCATAGAAGACAGCCACGCCGCCTGCTAATATGCGGTTGTTGATCAGAGTTTCGACGCGATTATGGCAATGAATAAAGCAACGAGATTGGACCCGGCGTTTATGATGGCTGTGGCGAGGGTGCAACCAGTCCTGGCAGCTTGGCGCAAGCAGCGCAAACGCCGAGATCAAATCCCGGAGTCCTTGTGGCACGACATAGTGCAGGTGGCGCGAGTTTATCAGCCGAGTCCTGTTGCCCATGTCCTCCGGGTCAATTACACCGCTCTCAAGCGCCGGGTGCTGGCCGTTCCGTTAGCCCCTGAGGAACAGCAGCTTAAGTTGCAGTTGCAGCGGTCCGCAAAAACATGCGCTTCCGTGAGGCCGTGAATCATTGGATTCTTTGAATTTTTAGGAGTATGCAGAGACGAGTCAAGCGTTGACGACTTCCAGTCGAGGCTGGGTGGTGCTTCATGCCACCCTGGCCCGCTTCTGGATATTCGACGCGGAATTTTCCGGCGCTGCCGCCGAATAAACGCCAAGGAGGGATGGGTCAATGAAATAAGCGATTGTGCAAAACTGATCCGTTTGCAACTGTTTTGTTCTCGACAACGTGTCGGCAAAGACATAAGGAACATCTCGTTATGGCTCTCACTGAACTTTGGAAGACCGCGAAAGACGAGATTCGTGAAAAGCAGATTCAGCAAGTCATAGGATTCGCGGGTGAAGGCAAGCTGCGCGACGGCGGATTGGCCTCAAAGGAGTTGCGAGATTTTCTCGCGCTCGTTCCGTCTCACTTTCTTTCTCGATACGCAGGGGAATGTTTGACCGACAAATTCGATGGCAGCGGCTTCGCATTGCAGGATGTAATTAACGAAGTGGGTAGACGTCTAGGTTTCCGCGTGCAACAGGGCCGATATCGTGGAACGCCAGGTGAAATTGGATTTGATGGCCTGTGGTTTTCACCAGACAACAACGCGCTTGTAGTAGAGGTCAAAACAACGGACGCCTACCGCATTGACTTGGATGCGGTCGCCATGTACAGACAAAATCTCATCGCCGGTCAAAAAGTGAACGAGGCGAACTCTTCAATCCTGATCATCGTCGGACGTAACGACACCGGCGATCTGGAGGCTCAAGTTCGCGGATCTCGTCACGCTTGGGATATTCGACTTATCAGCATTGACGGTTTGTTGCGACTGATGGCGTTGAAGGAGGATCTTGAGGACCCCATAATCATGGACAAAATCCGTCGAGTTCTTATGCCTCAAGAATTCACGAAGGTTGACGGCATTATTGATTTGGTTTTCTCGACGGCTGAGGACGTAAAAAAGGAATCCGAGTTCGTCGAGGAGCCAGATGAAGACGACAGCAGTGGCCGCAAACCCAAGTTTACGCCAGTGAATTTTCGTGATGCCTGCGCCGCCAGAGTCCAAGACCATCTCGGCCAACCTTTGATCAAGCGATCTTCGGCAGTTTACTCTGCGCCTGATGAAAATCTTTTAGTCATTTGCATAAACTCTCGAGAGTATAAGAAGGCGACCTCTTCCGGCTACTGGTTTGCCTTTCATCCTCATCAACGTGATCTTGTTCAGAATCACGAGCAATCATTCGTTGCGCTGGGCTGCGGCTCGAAGGACTCTATATTACTCATCCCTGCCGCAGATTTCTTGCCGCTCCTTGCACGGTGTCACAAGACAGAACGTGAAGATCGTTTTTATTGGCACATTAGGATTGAAAAAGACAAGGACGGCTACGTCTTGCGAACTAAGAAGGGCACCGAGCCAGTCCGGCTGAATCAATTTCTCGTCAAGTAATCTCCGTCCATGAGTTCGCGGAGCATTGTGGTGGCAGGCGGGGGCGCGGCCGGATTTTTTGCGGCCATCACGTGCGCCGAAGCCAGGCCGGGAGCCGATGTCACCATCCTGGAAAAGAACGCTCGCTTTCTGGGCAAAGTCCGCATTTCCGGCGGGGGCCGTTGCAATGTGACCCATGCCTGCTTCGATCCCGCGGAACTGGCCGCGCGCTACCCTCGCGGAGAACGGGCGCTGCTGGCCCCGTACCGGGTTTTCCAGGCCCGCGACACGGTGGCCTGGTTTGCAGCCCGCGGCGTGAAACTGAAAACCGAGAGCGACGGACGCATGTTTCCCATCACCGATTCGTCGCAAACTATTATTGACTGTCTCATGCGCGCGGCCACGGCTGCCGGCGTGAAACTGCGGCCCGGTTGCGGGTTGGCGCGGGCCGCCAAAGGACCCGCCGGTTTTCAACTTTCCCTGGCAGGCGGCGAATCGCTCGCGTGCGACCGTTTGCTCCTGGCGACGGGCGGGTGCCGTGCGGCGGCAGCGGGGGAATTGGCGGTGTCGCTGGGCCACACCCTGGAGCCGCCCGTGCCTTCGCTGTTCACATTTCATCTTGACACAGCCTGGGTGCGGGAATTGTCCGGCCTCTCCGTCGAATCGGCCCTGGTCTCGGCGCCGGGAACGGGGTTGCGCGAGCGCGGCGCGTTGCTGATGACGCATTGGGGACTAAGCGGCCCGGTGATTCTCCGGTTGTCCGCCTGGGGCGCGCGGACTTTGCACGCCTTGCACTATCACTTTCCGCTGCTCATCCATTGGCTGCCCCATCTCGACGACGAGAAAATCGCCGCCGAACTGCGGACCCGGCGCGAATCCCAGCCCGCCCGCCTGATAGTCAATACTCCGATCCCGCCGCTGCCGGGCCGGCTTTGGGAGCAACTTGTCCTGGCCGCGGGCATCGGGCGCGAAACGCGCTGGGCCGCGCTCTCGGGCGCGGCGCGGCACGCGTTGATCCAGCAACTGACCCGCACGGAATTCAAAGTGACCGGGAAAAGTCTCAACAAGGACGAATTCGTCACGTGCGGCGGAGTGCGGTTGAGCGAAGTGAATTTCAAAACCATGGAGAGCAGGATTTGTCCCGGTTTGTACTTCGCGGGCGAACTCCTTGATGTGGACGGCATTACTGGCGGCTTCAATTTTCAGTCCGCCTGGACTACGGGCTGGATGGCGGGAAAGGCCATGGCTGGGTGACGCGAATTTTTTGGGTGTCTTTCCTAATCTTAACCCTAATCTTAATCCTAATCCATCCTAATTCAATTACTTGAAGAGATTAAGATCACAATTAAGAGCATATCCGTAAATAGACTTTTGATGATAAAAACGATGAATTTCCTCGCTACGACCATGCGATTTGGATTGGGGAGCGCGACCGTCTCGGTCGCTGGCTGCTTTCCGGCGGGATGTTTTCGGCCAGAGGCCGAAAACGGCGGGCGAGACGCCCGCGCTCCCCCAAGGAAGCGCATCGGCGCGTTTAGACCTTTGCGGTGGGAAAGTTAATTAAGGATGAGCTCTACGATTAAGAAAACGCGCCCGACGGGCGAAAAACCGCTTGTGTTCGGGCGGGGGATGCGGGATGTTCAGGCAAGTTCCGCGATTCGGGACAACTTTTGCAGGCAAACGAGACGCCCCATAATATGCTGTCGTTTTTCAAGCGCTGGTTGATCACCACGTTGTCGGTCTGGGTGGCGGCGAGCATCGTGCCGGGGATCCATTCCACGACCCCGGGACTGTTGCTGGCGGCGCTGGTGCTAGGTCTGCTCAATGCGTTCATCCGGCCGGTGATGGTGGTCTTGTCGCTGCCGCTGGTCATTGTCACTCTGGGGCTGTTCATGCTGGTCATCAACGCCCTGCTGCTTTGGTCCGTCGGCCTGGTCCTGAAGGATTTCCACGTGGACAGCTTTGGCGCGGCGTTTTGGGGTTCGCTCATCATCAGCCTGACTTCGCTGGTGCTCAATTCCCTGACCAAAAGCGGCTCCGCCCGCGTGGAGTTTCGCGTCGGCAAACCACCCCGGCGCCCCCCGCCGGGAGACGGCGGCGGCCCGGTCATTGATGTTTAGAGCTTGCGGAAAGCCGCGCGCAGAGTCTGGATTCCTCGCTGCAAAAAACCACGCTCGAAATCAGTCAACGTGGACGCCAGTTCCTCCGGTGTCGGCGTTTCCGCAAAAAAGGCGCAGGCCCCAAAGACCTCCTTCATCTGCGTGAAATAATCGGCATCATCGGTGCGCAAGTAGATCACGCTTCCATCGGCCAGGGCTTGGCGGGCCATGAGAGGGAAGCGGTCGTTGATGAGGCGGTTTTTGTGATGGCGACGCTTGGGCCAGGGGTCCGGAAAGTAAATATGCACAGCTTCGGCGGAGCCAGGCGGAAGCAGGCGCTCCAGGAAATAGCCGGCCTCGATCCGCACCGCGCGCACATTTTCCAAACCCAGCCGGGCGGCCTTTCGATCCAGTTTGCGCAACCGTCCCAGCAACCGTTCCACGCCGATGAAATTGCGCTGGCGATGAAGTGCGGCGTAGTGCGCCAAAAACGAGCCGTCGCCGCTGCCCAACTCGATCTCCAACGGTTGCCAGAGCGGAAACATCCGGCCCAGGTCCAGCCGTTCGACCACGGAATGGAGCGGATGAATGAAGGTGGCGGCGGGGGCCTGGCTGGCGTCAGTGTTCAACCTAACTCCGGCGGTTACAATCTAAGAAGAAACAGAAGCCACAGATGGACACAGATGAACACAGATTTTTCAGAGCAGAGGCTTCAGGCATTGGGTGACTCGTGTCACTTTCGCAACTCGTTCTGATCTGTGTCTATCTGTGTTCATCTGTGGCTGCAACCGCGTTGTCAGTGTTCAAGCAGCCGCAGTTTGAAATCTTTGAGCTTGGCCGTGGTCGAGTAGGTCGCCACGCCCAAAGGGGCAGAGAGATAAATCGCGCCGGGCCGCAACGCCACTTTGCGGCCTTCGATGGAAACGTCAATAACTTTATCCTTGTCCAGCCAGGCCTCGATTTTCTTGGGCGTCACGCGCAACACGACATGGTAGGAGTGCCCGGTCTCAAGGTACATGGATTTGGACGTTTCGTTTTCCGAAGCGTCCTGGCCGTCCAGGCTGGAAAGCCCGACCAGGCCGCCGCCCCAGCCGCCCACAATCAGGCTGCACGAGGAATCGGCGACGGGAAAAGTCAGGCCGCAAAAGAAATCGCCGCCCTCCACCTTGACGGCGTCGAGGGAGATTTCGTAATCGGTTTTGGGCAGCGGGCCGTTGGTCCAGGTGATGCCGCCGAGGTCGTCGCCCATGGCGATTTTGATTTGCCCGGCATCCACCGTGACCGGGCCGTGGCCGGCGAAATCGGTCACCGCCCAATTGGTCAAAGTTTTTCCGTCAAAGAGAGCCGTCCAATTAGTGGACCAGGCGATGGCGGCCGGCGCAGGCGCGTTGGTGGGAGGCGGCGGCGCGGCCGGCAAAGCTGCGGAAAACAAAAAGGCAACGAGAACCAGCGGTGGAAAACCGCCCTTCGAACGAATCATCGCGCGCGTCATGCCGGAGAGTGTAAGCTCGAATCGGCCGCAAGAAAACACAAATTGATAAAAAACGCCCTGACCTTCCTGTAGTCGCCCTATATTCCGTCTTGCTTTCACGGGGGAACCGGCCAAAGATAACGCCCATCCGATGACGGAATCTCCTCAACGGCGCGGCACGCGCACGCGGATGATCGAAGGCCTGCTGTCATGGCTGCTGGCATTCGTCATGTTCCCTCTCATTTCGTCCCTCCACGCCCAAACCGCCACCCACCGCGCCCTCGACCTCGACGGCAGCAATGCCTGCGTCGTTCTTCCGTCCGGGCTGATCACCAACGACGTGGTGACGGTCGAAGGCTGGTTCAAGTGGCGGAGGTTCAGCAACTATTCGCGACTATTCGATTTCTACGGCGAGCGCGTGCAGTTCGGCCTTCAAAACCGCGGCACGGAGTCCAGCGGCACAAGGACTGGCCTGCATTTTGAACGCCCGCAGCGCGATGACATCGGACAAATTTTCCACTTCGCTGGCGTGGATGTTCCCGACCTGTTGGCCACGAATGAATGGTGTCACGTGGCCGTCGTAATGCGCACGAATTCGGCCAAACTCTTTTTCAACGGCCTGCTCGTTGGGACGAACGAATGGAATATGGATTGGACTCCGCCCAACGAGCCGGATCATTCCAACTATCTCGGCCGATCTGTCTTTATTTCGGAGCGGCTCGCGGGCAATAACCCGGACTTCGACGGCCAGATGACGGAAATCCGATTGTGGACCAGCGAACGCACCGAGGCGCAAATCCGCGAGAGCATGTTCAAGACCCTCACCGGAAACGAACCGGGATTAGTGGGATATTGGAATTTCGACGACGGCACCGCCAACGACTCATCGCCGGGACGGCATCACGGTAAGTTGGTGGGCAACGCGAAAATCGTGGAATCACGCCGGGTCAAGGCGCAGGAGTTTTTATTCCCGGCCCAGATCACGGGGAAAGTGGCGGATGCCGATGGTCGCCTTTTGCGCAACGCGGAAGTGGTCCTGCTCCAGAACGGGGCGGAGGTGGCGAAAGCACGCACGTCCATGCCAGGTGAGTACCGGCTGCACGTGCCCAAGCCGAGCCGTCAGCCCTACGACCTGCGAGTCACCAAGGATAATCTCGCCAGCGCCACCAACGGCTTCGACCTGGCCGGGGGCGGCAACAAGACGTTCGACTTTACGCTCTACGAAGCGCCCAGTGTGTTCGGCAACATCTTCTCCGCGGAAAAACAGTCGCGCGCCGGGGTGAAGGTGCAACTGGAAAACGTCGCGCAAACCAACCTCACCATCACGACGTTGAGCAATGTCCGGGGCGAGTATCGTTTCAAAAATGTGGCCCCGGGCCAATATCGAGTCTCCGCCGCCGGCGCTGACGGTCCGGTTTATTTTGCCGAGGGCCGGATCGTTGCGGTGGCGGAGCGGACACTGCCAAACCGGGCGGACATTCAGTTACCGGCGCCGAAGACATCTGCGGAGTCTGAACTCCCGGACAATCACGTGCTCGACGTTGGCGGCGGTTGGGTCGAACTGCCCGCCAACATCCTCGATGACCTTGAGGAAGCCACCGTGGAACTCTGGGTCAAGCGCGCCCCAGGCAGCTCGGGTGACCGCTTCCTTAGCTACGGCGAGTATGGCCATGATGTCGGCGCCGATGCCTACCACGAGGGGCGCTTGAGGTTTTTCGCGGTGGATAACTCACGCGGCTTTCAGGAGGTCAGCGCCGGCCCCGCTTTCGACGAGGACCAATGGTTTCACCTGGCCGTCACGACCGGCAAGCAAGGAACCCGCCTCTACGTTAACGGCATCCTGGAAGCCGAAACTCCATATCGTGGCAGCTTTGCGGCCGTGGGAAGTGGGAAAGCTTTCCGTCTCGGCCACTCGGTGGTTGACGATGAGCCGGCTTTCGGCGGAACGCTCGATGAACTTCGCGTCTGGGTAACGGAGCGGACAGAACAGGAGATTCGCGAGAACATGTTCAAGCGGCTGACGGGCCTCGAAGACGGCCTGGCGGGTTTGTGGAATTTCGATGATCCTGCCCAGCCGGGGCGCGACGCCACACCCAACCATTTCGATGGTCAACTCCGGGGCGGCGCGCGCGTTGCCCCCGCCGCGATGCCCTCCGCGGGGGACCTGCGCATTCCCTCCGTGCTCGTGGGCCGGGTGACCGACGCGAAAGGCGAGCTGTTGATAAACGCCAATGTGAGTTTGGAGCAAGAGGGGCAGTCCAAGAAGGAGGCCATTGCGGATGCCAAAGGCGAGGTTCGCTTTCTCCTGCCGCAGACCACCAAGCCGTGGTCCTTGTCGGCGCATTCATCCACTTCGGAGGGGCGCGGTCTGAGTCTGTTCCTGACCAACCTCGTCTTTCAACCGGGCGAGGCCAAACGTGATTTGAAATTGCGCGAGTTCGCAAGTCTTTCCGGCAAAGTTGTCGCTTTCGATCACGATCAGACTCCGCTGGAAGCGGTGGTGGTTCAGGCGGTGTCCGAGGTTCTGCCATTCGCGCTCATGACCAACGGGCTGCTGGGCGAATACTTCCGGCTGCCGTCACGACCCGATCTTTTTCCAGATTTGCCCGCCGACGCCAAACCCGTGGCGACCAATCTCGCGCGCAAGCTCGATTTCCCGAGAGGCCAGGGCTGGCTGAACCTCAAGGGCGTGGGCGATAATGAAAGCTTTTATGCGCGTTGGACCGGTGCTTTCACTCTCGACCAACCCCGGCGCATCACGTTCGATCTGGTCGGCGGTCCCGGCGCGCGCCTGTTCATTGATGGCAAGACAGTGATAGACCTCGGTGTCAGCAGAAACGGCTCGGAGAAGAAGGACTCGGTCAATTTGGAGCCAGGAGAGCATCACGTGAAGGTGGATGCCCTGCGTCGCACCCCGAGTCACTATTGTGTGCTCACTTGGCAGATGGACGGTTATACGCCATCGCCTTTTCCGGTGGCCGAGCCATCCAAGACCGCCACTCTCACCGATGACAAAGGCGATTTTCGTTTTACCGCCTTGGCGCCGGCGCGCTATCGCGTCCGCGCCCAGGCGCCTGGCGAGTACGTGTATGCGAAAGCGGCGTCGGATCAGCCCCTCACCCCGGCCCTCTCCCCCGCTGGCAGCGGGGACGAGGGTGAACTTTTCACCGTCGTGCATGGGCAAGAAACCACCGGCCTGGAAATCCAGACCGCGCCGTTTAAGCAGGGAACCTGGAAGACCTACACCCGGATGGATGGCCTGGCCCACGACCAGGTGGTGGACATCCTTGAGACCAAAGACGGCGTGATGTGGTTCGCCACCTTTGGCGGGGGCGTCTCCCGCTGGGATGGCCGGCGCTTCGTCAATTACACCAAGGCCGAGGGCCTAGTCAACGATGGGGTCTGGAAGGTGGCCGAGGACAAGTCGGGGGCTGTTTGGTTCTCAACCTTGAGTTCTGGGGTTTCGCGTTGGGATGGCAAGAAATTCCAGACTTTCACCGAGAAAGACGGACTGGCTTCGACCAACGCCAGCTTTCCCGCTGTTTTCGCCGATCGAGACGGCGGGGTGTGGTTCGGCACAGATCGCGGTGTTTCCTATTGGGACGGGAAACGGTTCGTGAATTATTCCACGACCAACGGGTTGCCGGACGACCACGTCACCGCGATCACCCAAACCCGGGACGGCAAGATGTGGTTCGGCACCGGCGGCGGGGTGGCAAGAAAGGAAGGGACGAACTTTGTCACGCTCACCGCTGCGGATGGGCTGGTCGCTAACGGGACCCCGAGCATTCTCGAAGCGTCCGATGGCAAGATGTGGTTCGCCACGTTTAGCGGCGGCGTTTCTCGTTGGGACGGCACCAACTTCGTCAATTACACCGCCGCCGATGGCTTGCCGCAGGGCACGATTCTCTGCATGGACGAGGATCTGAAAGGGAGAATTTGGTTCGGGTTTTTCGGCAATTATGGCGTGGTTTGCTTTGATGGCACGAGTTTCGTTACCTACACGGCGGCGGACGGGCTGGCGCAAAACCGCGTTCATGCAATTCATCACGACCGGGACGGCGTGATGTGGTTCGGGACCTTTGGCGGCGGGTTGTCCCGGTTCGATGGCGAGAGTTTTGTTCGATACGCCAAAGCCGAAGGGCTGGCGAATAAGTTTGTCCGGGCAGTGGCCGAGGACAACGACGGCGGGCTGTGGATCGGCACCAGGGGCGGCGGGGTCTCGCAATGGGACGGCAAAAAATTCACCAGTTATACCACCGCCAGCGGGTTGCCGAATAATAACGTCAGTGCGATCTGCCGTGACCGGTCGGGCGCGATGTGGTTTGGCACTGGCGGCGGGCTGGTCCGCAGGAGCGCCGGGCGTTTCGAGACCTTCACGCAAAGCGACGGTTTGGTGGGGAATAACGTCCTGGCTCTCCATGAAGACGCGCAAGGCCAGCTCTGGATCGGCACCTACGCCGGCCTCTCCCGCTGGGATGGAAAACGCTTTGAGAATTACACGCAAGCCGATGGCCTGGTGGCCAACCTCATCGCCTACATCTCGGAGGATAAAGCAGGCACCATCTGGTTGGGCAGCCCTGGCGCAGGCATTTCTCGCTGGAATGGAAAGGGTTTTGACAATCTGACCGCTCCGCAAGGGTTGCCTAACGATCAGGTCTCCTCGTTGCATGCCGACGCCAAAGGCGGAATCTGGGCAGGACTGGACTCCCTCGGCGCCGGCCGTTGGGACGGAAAGAAGTTTGAACCTTTCACACCCGCCGATGGCTTGGGCGAGACCTACGCCTACGGCATTTTTGACGACGCTGACGGCGTCGTATGGTTCGGACATGACCGACAGGTTTCGCTCTTCGATGGCGTGGCCTGGTCATCCTTGGCGCTGGACGCAGGACAGGGCAATAAAGAGCGTGCATTCGTTCAGGACATATTTCAAAGTCGGGATGGGACCATCTGGCTGGGCACGGGTGACGGCTTATTCCGCTACCACAAGAGCCGTCCGCTGCTGTACCGGCCAACGCTTCACCTCACCGCCGGAAAGGAATACACCGACCTGTCGCAGCTTCCGAAGCTCAAAACCGGAGATCGGCTCACGTTCGACTACGGTTACATTGACCGGCGCACAAGGCCCGAGAAACAGCAGTTCCGTTATCAGATCTCCCGCGGCAACCCCACCTCCGAACAACTGGCCAAGAACGGTCCCTGGTCGAAGCCGTCCACCGAAACACACCTCGACTGGACCACGAACCAACCCGGCGCATACACGTTCGCCATCCAATACATCAACCAGGACCTGCGCTATTCCGAGCCGACGCTGGCGACTGTCACCTTGGAACTGCCGTGGTATGCCAACGCGTGGATAATGTTCCCGGGCGGAATCGTTATGGCGGGGTTAGTCGGCTGGGCCTTTGTGGCCCGGTCACTCGTCATCCGCCGCAAGCGCGAGGCAGAGCAATTGCGGGAGCAACTGTTGCGGGAGGAACACGACGCGCGCGAGGCGGCCGAACGCGCGCGCACGGAGATTGAAGCCAAGAATACACAACTCGTGGCCGCAAAGGAAGCCGCCGAGTCCGCCAACGCAGCCAAGAGCGAATTCCTGGCGAACATGAGCCACGAGATTCGCACGCCGATGAATGCGATTCTGGGCTTCTCCGAATTGCTCCGTACGCAATTGGCCGCGTCCAAGGAACGGAACTACCTCGACGCCATCTCATCGAGCGGGCGAACCTTGTTGACGCTCATCAACGACATCCTCGATTTGTCAAAGATAGAAGCGGGCAAGCTGGAATTGCAATATGAGCCGGTGGCGGTAGCCCGGGTGGTGGACGAAATTCAGAAGGTCTTTTCGATCAAGGCGGGGGAGAAAGGAATCAGATTGTTGACAGAGATTGATCCCAAGCTGCCGTGCGGGTTAATGCTGGATGAAGTGCGCCTTCGCCAGGTGCTTTTCAACGTGGTGGGGAACGCCCTGAAATTTACCGAGAAGGGGCACGTGAAGATAAGGGCGTGGGCGGAGTACGCGGTGGCGCGGAACTCTCCAGCAAACGAGAGTGAGCAGCAGGCCCCTCACCCCGTCCCTCTCCCGGAGGGAGAGGGAGAGAGTACGGCCGCCGGTAAAAGTTCCCATGCGCCCGAAAAACACGGCGGGCTGCCAACGCTTCTCCCTCTCCCTGGGAAGAGGGCCGGGGTGAGGGAGAGCCAACCCGATGAAACTCGCGTCAACCTTTTCCTCGAAGTGTCGGACACCGGCATCGGGATCCCGAAGGAACAACAGGAGCACATCTTCGGCGCTTTCTCACAGGCGGCGGGCCAGAGCACGCGCAAATTCGGCGGGACCGGACTGGGGCTGACCATCACGAAACGGCTCACCGAAATGATGCGCGGAGTCATCACCGTGCAGAGCGAAACCGGGAAAGGCAGCGTGTTCAGGCTTAAGTTCCCGAACGTGGCCATTGCGGAGCTGGCCGAGTCCGACGCCATTGCGACAAACGGCCAGGGCGACTTCAACCAGTTTGCGCCAGCGACGATCTTAGTGGCGGACGACGTGGCGTTGAACCGCGCCTTGCTGGCGGGGTATTTTGAAGGCACGCCGCTCAAGTTGATCACGGCCACGAACGGGTTGGAGGCGCTGCAACAGGCGGAGAAGCATCGGCCGGATGTGATCCTGATGGACATGCGGATGCCGGAGTTGGACGGCCATGAAACGACCAAGCGTTTGAAAGCCGACGGGGCGTTAAAGCACATTCCGGTCATCGCGGTAACGGCTTCGTCGTTTCGGGATGAAGAAGCGCGCGCGCGCAGGATTTGCGATGGGTTTATCCGCAAACCGTTTAACCGCGCGGAGTTGATCGCGGAGTTGAAGCGATTTCTGAAACCGGTGGAAAAGTCCGGCGCCTTCAGATCGGCAGCGGCGCAACATCAGCCTGTTTCCGCGGGTCCGTCCGTGGCGCCAGTCGTGCTGGCCCGATGGCCGGAGTTGGTTTTAAAATTACGGGCGGAACAGAGCGGGGTTTGGCCCGAGTTGTGCCAGACCTTGGAACTGACGCCGGTGGAGGAATTCGCCGCGCGCTTGCGGACGCTGGGTGAAACGTACGGCGCCACCGTCTTGCAGCGGTACGGCGATGAACTTTTTAACCAGGCGCAGCAATTTGACCTCGACCGGATGCCGAAGTCGCTGGAGGCGTTTCCTCAACTCATAGAAAATCTGGAGGCGCACTGCCCGCCTGCATCATGACCTCTGCCACGCCAGCCCCTGCGCCGCCACCCCAGGAATCGCTCATCCTGGTGGTGGATGACGTGCAGCAAAACATTCAAGTCGTCGGCACGATGCTGCGCGAAGCGGGCTTTTCGGTCATGCCGGCCACCAGCGGCGCGGCGGCCTTGCAGCGCGTGCAGAAGAAGCTGCCCGATCTGATTCTGCTCGATCTCATGATGCCCGAGATGGATGGCCTTGAAGTCTGCCGGCGGCTCAAGGACGACCCGGCCACGCGGTCCATCCCGATCATCTTCCTGACCGCCAGCAACGAGATGAGCCACCTGGTGCAGGGCTTGCAGGCGGGCGCGGTGGATTACGTGACCAAGCCGTTCAATCCGCCCGAACTGCTGGCCCGTGTCGGGACCCATTTGGAACTCAAACATGCGCGCGACACCATTGTGCGCTACGGACAGGAACTCCGCCGGCTGAACGAGGAAAAGAATGAATTCATGGGCATCGCCGCGCACGACTTGCGCAGTCCGCTCAACGCGGTCAAGGGCTACACGGAAATGATGCGGGAGGAGCCTGCCCTGGAGCCGCGGGAACGGGCCGAGTTGCTGGACCGGATTCACGACGCCACAACCCGGATGGCGGATATGGTGCAGAATCTTCTCGACGCGAATCGCATTGAACGCGGCGAAATGCGGTTGAGTCTGGCGCCCACGGAACTGTCTGCCCTTGTGGTCGCCGTGGCCGAGGCCCAGCGTTCCCGCGCCACCGCCAAGCAACAGACGATTCATGTCGAAATCGAAGCAGCCCCCATGACGGCGCCGGTGGATCCGAACGTGATGGTTCAAGTGCTGGAGAATCTCATTTCCAATGCGATCAAGTACTCGCCGCCCGGAAAGAATATTTTCGCGCGTTTGAAGAAACACGGGCAAAGTGTGCGGGTGGAAGTGAAGGACCAAGGTCCGGGCTTGAGCCTGGAAGACCAGAAGAAGTTATTCGGAAAGTTTGCCCGCCTGAGCGCCAAACCCACTGGCGGCGAGCACGCCACCGGGCTGGGCTTGTCCATCGTGAAAAAGATGGTGGAAGCCATGAACGGCAAAGTGTGGTGCGAAAGTGAACCTGGACATGGGGCGGCGTTCATCGTGGAGTTTCCGCCAACGTCATTGTGAAAGGTTGAACGAAAACACGGGGCGCTACATGATGGACGCGGCCACGATCAGGCTCACGCCAATGATCACCGCCGCGGAAATGATCGCTACCGCGACATTGTTGTTGAGCAGTTCTTTCTGGATTTCGATGCGCGGCGTAGCCCAGTCAAACACTTTGAACGCGACAAAGACCAGCACCACGCCCGCCGCCGCGAAGACGATGGAATTGAGGAGCGCGTGCCCGATGGATTTTGCGGGCAATGGCTCGGCGGATTGGGCGAAGACGTTGCCGGCGAACGCGGTGATGGATGTGATTCCCGCCAGAAGGCGGGCTGTTCCTGTATTCATGATTCTTGTTTTCATTAGTTAAAGGTTAAATTAGATGTGGCACAAAGCGGCTGAAATTTCCAGTGATCAGAGAAGTGTCTTCGCGGATGCCCAAGCCGCACGCTTCGTGGTTGACGATCCAGACACCCAGGACAGGATGGTTTCCGTCAAAGTCGCACGCTCGCGCCAGCGCCTGGAACACAAACCCTTCCTCCCCATAATCCCCGCCGGTGACCTGGGCGGCCGCGCCCGGCAGGATCAGGCTCACATTTGCGCCTTCGCGGCTGAGTTTGGGTTTCTTGACGTAACCCGCGCCGGCCAAGGCTTGCGGACAGGCCGCCCATTCTTCAAGCGTGAAGTAAGCCGGAAGCAGATTCGGATGATTGGGAAATAATCTCCACAAAACGGGCAGCAACCCCTTGTTGGAAAGCAGCATTTTCCACATAGGCTCAATGAAGTTGCACATTTCCATTTTCAAGGAAAAGGCGAAGGCCTCATGCCACATCCATTCCCAAGGATAGAGTTTGAAATAATCCAGCACGCGCTGGTTTTCCAGATCAACAAATTGCTGCTTGTCTTTGTCGTAGCCGAGGTCTTCGATGAAAATCTGACTGACCGCCAATCCTGCCTGGTGGCAAGTGTCCTCCAGGTAAAGGACTGTCTGCGCGTCCTCCAGGCAGCCCTTGATTCCTCCAAAGTAAATTTTCCCCGGCGATTTGGCTCCGAATTGCTTCCAGGCCCTCACCAACTTTTCGTGGATGCTGTTGAACTGGTCGGAGTGACAGTTGAACTCCTGCAACCAATACCATTGCGCGACCGCCGCCTCTACCAGCGCGGTGGGGGTGTCCGCATTGTATTCCAGCATCTTGGGCGGGGTTATCCCGTCAAAGGCAAAATCAAAGCGACCGTAAATACTAAAGTCGTCGCGCTCCCATGAATTCTTGATGTAGGGAACCGCCTCTGAGGGAATGCCCAGAAGCTCGAACAAGTCTTCATCAATCACCGCTTGCGCCGCCTGAATGCACATCTCGTGCAGGTCGTTGCCGGCCTTCTCCAGGCTGTCCACCTCGGTGGCCTTCAGTTGATAATAGGCCGATTCATCCCAGTACTTTTGTCCATTGGGCGTGTGATAAGTCAGGCCCAGTTCCTCGACTTTGGCCTGCCAATCATGGCGTGGAGAAATGGCGATACGGTTCATGAGCCTGCCAAGCCTCCGTGGCCGATTGAACCGAACCCGCCCCGCGTCACACCTGAAGACGATTTGGCGGAACCAACATGCGGACCGACAGCTCCCCCGCTTCCTCCATAGGTGGATGGAATGGAAGCAGGGCCTGAGAGAATGTCGCTCACGTAGGGTTGCGGGGTGTAGATGCCGCCGTGATAGTAACCAAATCCGGGCCGGTAGAAATTGTAAGGGTACTCGAACCAGCCATGATAAGGCGCATGATAATAACCCAGGCCGGAAACGTAGGTATTATTGGTCAGATCCGTCCCGGAGGCGTGGCCCAGATCGCCGTATTGGCGCTGGTCATCGCATCCGCTCACCAACGCGCCGGAGAGGACCAGCGTTACCAGAGCTGATTTTTTCATACTGTTACTCCTCTATAACAGCGGGGCGGACTCTTTGCAGCTAGAATACGGGGCCTGGTTTGTAATCAGGGTACCCTCCCAATCGGCGCCAGAGTCAGCGTGTCGAGAACGATACGCCATAACGGCGCAGCCGAACGCAAGGGCGGAGCGGTTTTGGGGGTAGTCAACCCGTAAGGTCAAGAAATTCGAATCAGTTGATTTGCAATGATTTAGAGGCCATCAAGTCTTGAACGGCAACGGGTGCGCTGGTTCACTTTAGATTCTTAATTTCAAAATCTCATGAAATCATCTCTCAGATTTTCGTTTGCTTTTCTCTGCGTCCTCCGCGACTCTGCGCGAGAAATTCCGGATCATGGAACCCAACGAGATCACAGCTCAAGTTGTGGATGCCACCTACAAGATCCACACTCAACTTGGGCTGGTGCTGAACTTTGGTTTGGAGCGAAGGAGGGACGGAATCACGCGCATCGTAAACCGGCTTCCAGAACCGCCAAGCCCAAGTGAGGAACTCGAATGAAGATGATCGCGCAGAGTCGCAGAGGACGCAGAGAAATCGAAAACAGTTTGAGACTGAGGAGATGTTCGTGATCAAAATTTCAAATATCTTTGGCTAGGTCTGTGAATTGGAAGCGTTTGTTTGGCTTATATCACTGCGTCTGTCGATCAAGAATTCCTCTTGCGAAATGAGTATCTCGCCACCGAGAATCACATTCTGAGGAAACAGATCAAGGGTCGGCTCCGTCTCACGGACGAGGAACGCATCACGCTGGCCGCGCTCGGCAAGCGGTTCGGCAGGAAAGCCTTGGCCGAAGTGGCACAGATGGTCCGGCCAGAAACCTTCCTGGTTTGGCACCGGAAGCTGGTGGGCAAGAAATTCGACGGTTCAAAGAATCGATCTACCGTGCGGCGTCGGATCGAATCGGCGAATCGACCGGGACAATCCGCACCCGCCAGTGCCTGGGAGGGTTACTGAAATTCTATTACCGCGAAGCTGCATGAATTGTTTGATCACGCGAGTTCCGAAACGCCTCAAATCCTCCTTGACAACCAAGTGTCGGAAGCGTGTAATCCCAAAAAATGTCGAAGTACAAATCCGAACACCTGCGCCACATCGCCTTGCACCAGCACAACAAGCTCAAAGCCGCCGCAGGCGATCAGGCGAATATCAGGCCGCTGCCGACCAAGCCGGAAGAGATGACCTGGCGGGACTATGTGATTATGCTGCTCCACATCGGGTCGGAGCTTGAGCACGGCCTCATGGTGCAGTACCTTTACGCCGCGTATTCGCTGGGCGGCGAGGGCGTGCCGCCGGAGGACCAGGCCAAGGTCCGAGGGTGGCAGGATCTTATCCTGACGGTGGCGCGGGAGGAAATGGGCCATCTCCTGACCGTGCAGAATCTGCTCTGCCTCGTGGGTGGGCCGGTTTCGTTCAACCGCGAGGAATTCCCGTGGGACACGCCGTTCTACCCGTTTCCCTTCAGATTCGAGCCGCTGTCGAAGAAATCGCTTGCCGCCTACATTTTCGCCGAGATGCCAAATAACTTCGCGTATTTGGAAAGCCATTACCCCGATTCGGTCTGGGGTGGCCGCGCGAAGCATTTCGTTGACCACGACGTTCCGTTCATCAAGGCGACGGTCAAAGAATGGGTGAAGCAGGACAGCGCCCACCCCGTGGGCGAGGTTTACCAACTCATCGTAGATATCATCTCGAATCCCGATTACCTTCCAGATTCCGAATTCCGGCCGGAGACCTACCCGCTGCAGGCCTCCTGGGATGATTGGGGGCGCAGCTACCGGCCGAAGCCGGCGCCGCCCAGCGGCGATTCGCCGCCGGTGGACAACGCCAAGGCCAACGTCATCATCGAGCGGGCCGCCACGCGCACGGAGGCGCTCTATGCCCTCCGCGAAATCCTGGGCCAGGGTGAGGCCTCGGAACTCAAGCCCAAGCGAAAGAACAGGTCAGGCGCTGGCGACGCCCCAACTCCGGCAGCGGAGCTATCCCATTTTGAGCGCTTCGTCGAGATGTTCCAGGAATTCGAGGAGAAGGAGGGGTCCCCGGGCTGGAATCCCGTTCGCGCCGTGCCGCTCAACCCCACCACAACCGTGGTGGACACTCCGCCCGACCCCCGGCGTCGCGCCTTGGAACGCACCCCGATCACCGCGAAGGCCTCGCTCAAGTTTGCCAATCTTTTCAATGTCCGCTACCGAATGCTGCTCACCTACCTGACGCACACGTTTCGGCTCGCCCGCGTCGTCTCGCCCGACGAGCCCAACGCCCGCGGCGCGGTCATGCACAGGATTTTCGGCGAGATGTACAATATCAAGACGATTGCGGGCTTTCTGGTCTGCATGCCCCTGACGGACAAGGCCAATGACGCGTGCCGTGCCGGCCCGCCGTTCCAGATGCCCTACACGATCGAGCTGCCGCTCGACGAGATTGACTGCTGGCGCCTGCACCGCGACATCGTCCTCAATGCAATCGAACTCTGCGACGCGCTCCTCAATCCCGCCGACGACCACCTCACCACAGCGCCGCCGGCGGCTGAGTCTTATCTCCGCGCCCTGCGCAACGCCGACCGGCAGGCGCTCATCTGGATTGACACCGTGCTCGCCGGACTGCGCGCCAACGGAGGGAAACGCCCATGAACATCCGCGCACTGCGCATCCTGCCCCCGCTGGCCATGGCCCGGCTCGGCTCCGCCCCGGAGCCTGTTGTCAATTACACGATAGAAGACGATCCGGACCAGCCCCTTGAATTCCGCCGGCTCAAGCCCCGGGAGACGCTTGTCGTTGACGAGACGACCGGCGAGATTTCCAGGTCCTGCGTCCCCTCGGAAATCACTTTCAAGGACGTTGATGACTACGGCAATCCGCGCATTCGCCCCGTGGCGCCGTTCCTGGAGGTGTTTGCCCTGACCGACGACGGCAAACTCGTGCCGTTGACGCTTGATCTGCTGCGCCAGGCCGGCGTGGGCGCCGACGCAGTGTCGTGGAACGTGCGGGTCGCCAACCGCAAGGCGGCCCGCCGCACCAACAACGAGCGCGACACCGTCGTTGCCGCGACCGGCTGGTTCTCCCACCATGAGTCGCATCGCCTCGAGGGCCACTGCCCACACTTCGTCAGCGCGGCGGCCTTCATCGAATTCGGCCAGGTTCGCTACATCAAGCCGAACCGGAATTTTCCCCAGATCCGCCTCCGGTTTATGCCGGCCAAGGGTCTCATTTACGGTCCGAACAATCCGCCCCCGCCCTCGCCGGAGCAGGATCCCTACATGACCAAGGACAAGCCCTACGACGTCCCGCCCGAGCGCAGGATTTACGATACGACCAAAGGCCCCTGGTGCGGCTTCACAGTGCCCCCCGGCATTGACAACGCCGATGCCGACTATCGCGGCAAATTCGTCAATGAAACGATGCCGCCCTCGCTCTTCGCGTCCGTGCCGCCGGCGCCGCCGTGGCTCCACGGCAACATCGCGATCAGCCGCGGCTACCTCGACGATGCGTGCGACGGCATCGTCGAGGTCCGGCTCAAGTTGAAGCCGGATGCGGAACTGACCGCCACCGCCCGGATCACCTCGGGGCCGCCCATGATGGCGCCTGACTCGCTCTTCCTGCGGAATCTTGCCGACGACCTCGATCAAGTGATCCACGGTCCGGCCGTGCCGGCGGACGAACCCGAGGAGGTCACGCGGGCGCGCGCGATGGACATCGTGCGCCGGGCTTTCGAAACCGTCCGCTTCCTGAACATTGCCGTGATGAACGGCAACCCGGTCGCGGGGCGCGACCCGCTGAACTTCGACACGATGCCCGCGGAGGAGGCTTTCGACACGGAACGGCTGATGCGGCCCATCGTGCCCGAGCGCACCGCCGACACTTTGGCCATACTCGGCCTGCACCAGCAGGTCTATGCGGCCCTGCGCGGCGGCGCCGCGCCCTGGTTTGCCGACGTGCTCCGCCGCCCCGACGAAGTGGCCGACTTCACTAATCACGGTCGCCGGAAGATGCCGGCGATGATGTGCGGAGCCGACGGGAACTATCTCGCGCTGACCTGGCGGCAGATTCAGACGATCGTCAAGGCGTCCCAACTGCCCCTGCGTTCCTCCCCGGCGGGCCAGGCCGCGAAGCCCATCGCCGATCCCCTCCACCCGGGTCCACTCACTCCGCGCAATCTCTCCGCCCAACTGCACTACGTGGCAGCCGGCAACCCGGTCAGTTCCCGGCCGCTCACCTCGGTCAGCAACTGCACGCCCGGTCTCGAGGTTGATTTGCGCGCCGTCTGGCGCCGCGTTTTCACGGGCATCGAACTGCGCGAGTACGACAATCTTGTGGTCAGGATGGAACCGGGTCATGTGGATCCAAAGCTCCCTGATCTGTCCGGCCACCGCCTGCTGCGTGTCGAAGGGCAACTGATGATAACCCAGTTTATCGGACCCTCGCCCGCGGGTGTTGACTCGCAATCGGTCGTGCTGGCCACCGATGCCAATCCCTTTGGCATCGCACCGCTCGAATGGTCCAACGCACTCGCACGAATCCTGCATGGGCGCCAGGGGAAGCCGGTGAAATGCGACTTCACCTCGAAGCCGGTCTGGCTCAAGCAGGCGCGCTGGACAGGCGAAGAGGGTTCGTATATTACGAGGAAGCTTATGGTCCGGCCATTTTTCGAGGCGGACAGCGCCGTGATTTCGCCCGCGCTGGCCAAGCCCGGGGAGCTTACCCAGGGCCTTTGCTCACCCTGGCAGAACGACTACCGCGAATGCTCGTGCTACTACTGGGCGTCGGCCCGGCCGGACTACGTCAACGTCGAGGCGACGCCTTCCGGCGCCAGCAGGGGTGACAACTGGATGCAGAAAGTGCGCACGGCTGATTATGTCGCCGACGACTATGTGGACACGCGGTTGCTCCATTACGACGACCTGTTCACGAGTTGGGAACGCGTCTTGAAATTCCAAGTTGGCGGACGTGATGTGCCCGAACCCCCGACTGCAAAGGTCGCCGCGCCCGTCGTCACCCCGGCCGTGGCCAAGCCGCCAACTGCATCGGAGAAGCCAAAGAAATCCACCCTCAAGCCGGCGCCCGGGAAAAAAGCCAGAGCCAAGCCCCGGTCGAAACGGTGAGCATGAACCACACGGTCACAGTTTCGGGGCATGACGAGCGGGCCGCGAACCTGCGTCGCGACGCCCGCCGGCACATGGCGTCATCAACCCCGCAATCCTCGCGCGCGCATCTGATCGAAGCCGCGATGGGCGGCCATGTTTTCGTCGCCGACGGCAGCCGGCTCTTCGACGTGCCCGCGGATCTTTTCGCGGAGTTGCGGACGGCGCAGAGCGACGCCAGCATCGCCAGCTTGCTGGAACGCCTGGGCCTGGGCGGTCCGCCGCGGATTGACGACCAGCCGCTGACGGATCCACCGCTGCACGCGCTATCGCTCGCGATCGCTCAAAAATGCAACCTCGGCTGCGCGTATTGTTATGCGCAGCAGGGGGAATTCGGCGGTGCCCCGAAGAACATGACCAGGGAGATCGCGGATCAGGCGGTTGATTTGCTGGTGGCTGGCGCCGAGCCTGGCGCGCGGCTCAATCTCGCTTTTCTGGGTGGCGAACCGCTGGTGAATCGAGCGACGCTGCAGGCGGTGACCCGCCGCGGGGCGGAGTTGGCGCGGCGCCGCGGGCTGACGCTGACATTTTCCATCACGACCAACGGCACGCTCCTGACCGAGGCCGACGCGGCCTTTTTTGAGGAGTTCGGTTTCGCGGTAACCGTAAGCCTCGACGGGCCGGGCGGGGTGCATGACCTGCTGCGGCCCTACAAGGGTGGGAAGGGCAGCTTCGACCGCGTGATGAGCAATGTTCGCCCCCTGCTCTCTCTCCAGCGCCGCATGCAGGTGACGGCCCGCGTCACAGTGACACCGAAAAACCTCCGCCTGCGGGACACCCTCGATGAATTCCTGGCGGCGGGATTTCACAGCGTGGGATTTTCACCGCTCTTGCGGTCGCCGAATGGCGGCGACGAGATGCAAGCCGACTCCCTGGAAGTGATGCTGGGAGAGATGATTGATTGCGGGCGGGAATTCGAACGCCGCTCTCACGCGGGCGAACGATACGCATTCGCCAACATGGCAAATGCCATGCGGGAGATCCAACGCGGCACGCATCGTCCCTATCCCTGTGGCGCCGGCGCGGGCTATCTGGGCGTTTCGGCCGACGGCGAGTTGGCGGCGTGCCACCGTTTTGTCGGTGACCAGGAGGGCGCGATGGGAAATCTGCAGGACAGAGTTGACCGCGCGAAGCAGTCGAGGTGGCTGGCCGACCGCCACGTGCATCGCCAGGAGCCGTGCCGCCAATGTTGGGCGCGGTATTTGTGCGGCGGTGGTTGCCACCACGAGGTCATCCGGCGCGGCCGGCCCGCCTGCGACTACATCCGTGGCTGGCTGCACTATTGCCTGGAAGCCTATCTTCGCCTTACGGCCGAGCGCCCTGGGCAAGCCGCCCCCCGCCCGCTGGTCCCAGCCTGACGGATGGTGGCGTGACTCTCGATGCGCAGCACAACCGACATTTGCATCATTGGCGGCGGACCCGCGGGCAGCGTGCTCGCGGCCCGACTGGCGCAACTCGGACACGACGTCTGCCTGGTCGAGCGCGCCGCGTTTCCACGCCGGCACCTCGGCGAATCGCTGAGTCCCGGAGTGCTCCCGCTTCTGGCCACGGTGGGTGTCCGCGCGGCCGTCGCGTCCGCCGGTTTTACGCCGGTGCGTTCGGTGACCGTGAACTGGGATCAAGGACAGCGAGAGTGGGAAGATCCGGCCGGCCAGGGACTGCTGGTAGATCGGGGCCATTTTGATCGGCTGCTCCTGGACCACGCCCGGGAGGCCGGGGTGCGCGTGTTCCAGCCGGCGACGGTCGTTGCCAAAGCGCTGCACGATGACGGCTGGAATTTGCGGATCGAGGCGGATGGCTCTCCCCTTGAACTATGGGCCGCATTTCTTGCCGACGCCACCGGGAGGACCGCACTCCTGCGGTCGGACCGACGCCAGACCGGCTGCCGGACCGTGGCGCTTCATGCCTACTGGGAGGGGCGCGATCTGCCGACGCAACCCCGAATCGAGGCCGGCGCGGCGGAATGGTATTGGGGCGTGCCGCTGCCGCGCGGCTTGTACAACACGCTGGTCTTCATGGACGCCGCGCGCTTTCGCACCGACCGCGCGAGCCTGTTGCGCGCGGGCTTTCGCGCCTTGATCGAAAGCTCGGGACTTCTGGCCGGCTGCACCAAGGCGCGCTTCCCCGGTCGCGTGGCCGCCGCCGATGCCACCCCCTACCTCGACGGGGAAAGCGTGACCCCACGCAGCATCAAGGTTGGCGATGCCGCGCTCGCGCTGGATCCCCTGTCTTCGAGTGGCGTGCAGAAAGCCATCCAAACCGCGCTCTCGGGGGCGGTCGTGGTCAACACCATTCTCCGCAAACCGGAGAGAGGCGAAGCCGCGCTGCGCTTTTATCGCGACCGCCTGAGCGAATCCTCGGAGCGGCATTGCAAGTGGGCGGCCGCTCACTACGCAACCGTGGCGGCGCACCGGGCCGCAAAATTCTGGAGGGACCGCGCCGCCGCTCTTCCTTCAACCGCAACGACGCTCCCTACCCATGAACCCGTTGACCATCGAACACCCAGTGAAGCGCCGCTCGTTCTGTCGCGGAAGGTCGCGTTTGTTGATCTGCCCTGCCTTGAGGGCGCGTTCGTTCGGGTCAAGGCGGCGGTTCAACACCCCGCGCTCGAAAGCCCCGTGGCCTACCTCGGCGACTGGGAACTGGCTCCCCTTCTTCATCACGTGCGCGCCGGAATGACCTCGCAACAAGTCGCGCTGGCATGGGCGCCAGCCATTCCACTCAACGCCGGCCGCGCTATTGCCCGCTGGCTGGTCGGGCGCGGCATTCTGGTGCCGCGGACCGCCGCCCAATCCGGCGGCCCCGGCTTAGGGAGGCCGGCCGTGTGAGCACTTCGATCGCCGACTGGCTCAAGACGAACGACCTCGAGGCCTATCTTCCGATCTTCGTCGAAAATCAGATTGACTTGAAGACTCTCGAGGTCCTGACAGAGTCGGACCTCAAGGAGCTTGGGCTGCCTTTTGGTCCGCGCAAGCGGATCCTCAGAGCGATCGAGGAGTTAAAACGTCAAGCAGCCCTCCCGAGGGGTGAGACATCGGCGGCGACTGCCTCGTCGGGCGAGCGGCGGCAGTTGACGGTGATGTTCTGCGACCTGGTGGGATCAACCGCCCTGTCCGCCCTTCTCGATCCCGAAGAATTGCGCGAGTTGATACAGACCTACCGCAAAGCCTGCGGTGACGTGGTCTCACGCTATGACGGGAACGTGGCCCAGTATGTGGGCGACGGTCTGATGATCTACTTCGGCTGGCCCATCGCTCACGAGGACGACGCCGAGCGTGGCGTGCGCTCGGCGCTGGAAATGGTGCAGGCGGTCAAGTCAATACGCGCGGCAAATCCCCTGGCGGTTCGCATCGGCCTGGCCACCGGACCGGTCGTCGTGGGTGAAACTTCGCGAGATGACAAGGCAGAAGCGGGATTGGCGGTGGGAGAGACGCCAAACCTGGCGGCACGACTGCAGGCGCAGGCCGGCCCCAACGAGATCGTCATCGCCGCCAGAACGCGGCGCCTGGTGGGTGATGTCTTCGCCCTTACTGATTTTGGCGCGCATCAACTCAAGGGAATTCCGGAGCTTGTTCGGGTCTGGCGAGTGGACGAGGCGCGCCGGACGGAGGGGCGCTTCAAGGCGGCCCACGGCGGTTTGGAACTGGCGCCGCTGGTCGGTCGCGATGAAGAGAGTACGCTGCTGGGCCACCGCTGGCGGCAGGCGCGCAGTGGCGAAGGGCAGATCGTGCTGGTCGGCGGACAACCCGGCATCGGCAAGTCGCGTCTTGCTCAGGGACTGCGCGGAGGCATCACCGAGCCGCACACCGCGCTCCATTACCAGTGCTCGCCCTACCACCTCAACTCGCCGCTGCACCCCTTCATCGAGCAGTTCGAGATTTCGGCGGCCTTTGGCCGCGATGACACGCCCCAAGAGCGGCTGGAGAAATTGGAAGCCGCGCTGGCGGGCGGCGCGGCACAGGCTGCCGAGTCTGCGCCGCTGTTCGCGGCCCTGCTTTCGCTGCCCACCGAGCGCTATCCTCCACTGCATCTTTCGCCGCGGAAACAGAAGGAGAAGACGCTCGAAGCCTTGGTCGGTCGAGTCGAAGCGCTGGCCCGTCAGGCGACGGTCCTGATGGTGGTTGAGGATGTTCACTGGATTGACCCCACCAGTCAGGAACTGCTCGAGCTTTTGGCGCCGAAGGTTCGGGGACTGCCGGTCCTCATGGTGATGACCCACCGCCTCGAGTATGTGCCGTCTTGGGCGGGGCAACCGGGCGTGACCACCCTGACCCTCAACCGGCTCGACCGGCGCCAGGGCGCCCAGCTCGTCTGCGCGGTGACCGAAGGCAGGGCGCTGCCGCCGGAGGTGCTCGACGAGATCCTCGCCCGCACCGATGGCGTGCCGCTGTTTGTCGAAGAGTTGACCAAGTCTTTGCTCGAATCGGGACGGTTGCGCGAGGAAGGCGACCATTATGCGCTGCAAGGTCCGCTGGCCGCCCTGGCTATTCCGGAGTCGCTGCGCGATTCTCTGATGGCGCGCCTGGATCGCCTTGGCCCCGTCAAGGAGTTGGCACAGATCGGGGCGTGCATCGGGCGGGAGTTCTCCTTTGAGTTGCTCGAACGCATCTCGACGCAGCGCGTGGATTCGCTAGAGGCCTCGCTCGAGACGCTGGTCGCTGCCGGGCTGGTTACTCGACGCGACCCGCCGCCTGATGCCACGTACATGTTCAAGCATGCACTGGTCCAGGACGCCGCCTACGAATCGCTGCTCAAGAGCAGGCGCTGTGAACTGCACGCCAGGATTGCGCAGGTGCTGGAGAACGATTTCGTAGAGCGCGTGACCAACGCGCCGGAGTGGCTCGCGCATCACCACACGCAAGCGGGCCATCTCGCACAGGCGATCCCGCTGTGGCGCAGAGCCGGCGCCCTTGCGGTCGGGCGGGTGGCCTTGAAGGAAGCCGTGGCCCATTTTCAGAAGGGATTGATGTTGATTGATCAACTGTCTCCCTGCGGAGAGCGCGACAGTCTGGAGCTGACGATCCGCGAACCGCTCAACGCCGCTTGGACCGGGTTGCGCGGATGGGCGGCGCCCGAGGTCGTTGTGAACGCGGCGGCGATCCTTCGGCTTGCCGAGAGCCAGGGCAAAGCGCAGAGCCTGCTGCTGGCAATTTGGTGGGTGTGGTCAAGCACCATCACCCAGGGCCGCATTGCCGACTCGCTGGCATGGGTTGATCGCCTGCTGGCCGGGGGCGGCGAGGACGGCGACATTGATATGCGAATGTTCGGGCATGCCACCGCCATGGTCCAATCTTTCCTGGGCGGCCATCTGCTCAAGTCGCGCGAGCACAGCGACCGTGCTCTGGCGTTGTACGACCCGCAGCGCGCCGAGCGGTGGATCCAGTTGACGGGGCATGATTTGCGCACCTTCGTCGAAGTCTATACCTGCCAGTTGATCTGGATGCTGGGCTTTCCCGATCAGGCCAGCCGGCTGAGCGACAAGTGCATGGCTCATGGGCA
>Ga0302325_10003369_pt1 | contig 37800 bp, 35 predicted proteins | sample Palsa_T0_2_FD_201948 | JGI IMG/M metagenome (GOLD analysis project Ga0302325, IMG submission 201948) | Peat permafrost microbial communities from Stordalen Mire near Abisko, Sweden - Palsa_T0_2 | ecosystem: Environmental > Terrestrial > Soil > Palsa > Peat permafrost | place: Sweden: Abisko...
TCGCCGACACCTCCGTAACGATAAACGGCGTGCCCACCCCTCTGCTTTTCGAATCGCCCGGCCAGATCAACGCTCAAGTGCCTTGGGAAATTGCCGCCGGAAAGGCAACCGTCGTCGTGCGAACTCGCGGCGCGTTGTCTTCCCCGATGAACATCACCGTTCAGCCGGCCGCGCCCGGCCTGTTCACCAATGAGAGCGGCTACGCCGCGGCGCTCAATGCCGACGGATCCGTAAATTCGTTGCAAAACCCTGCCTCGGCCGGCAGTGTTGTATCGGTTTTCTTCACTGGACAGGGCCCGGTTACCACCGCCATCGATGACGGCGCCGCGCCGAACGCCGGGCAAACGATCTCGGCGACTTCCAACGTGTCGGCCACGATCGGCGGAGCGCAGGCGCAAGTTCAGTTTGCCGGACTGGCGCCGCTCTACCCCGGCGTCGCGCAGATAAACCTGACAGTACCCGCGCTCGCGAGCGGAGCTTATCCGTTGATGGTCAGTATCGGTGGAACGGAGAGCAACGTCGCTCAACTGGTAATATCGGGGCTTGAGTAGGCGCCGAGCACCTCTTCCATTCCATCTGCGGGCGATCCGCGCGGCGCTCCGGCGCTTGAACATTTACTTCAGCAGGCGTTATGAATCTTCGGTGGCACGCAAACATCCGATGCCAGTCCTGGAGCATCCGGAAGAATTCCAGGCAGCTATGGAGCAATTGCGGGGGCTCGATATGCCGGACGGAGTCGCCCGCATCTACTTCGAGGGGCATCTGCCGCGGCTGGCTCGCACGCTAACGCTGGTGCCGCGATCTCAAAGCAGCGGGCGAATCCTCGAACTGGGCTGCTACATGCAAATTACGCCATTCCTCTCAAAGTGGCGCGGATATTCGGACGTACGGGGCGCCTACGAGGGTCCGTTGGGCCGCACCGACCAAAGGGTCGCGAGCGTGCGCGGACAGCGCGTCGAGATTCCGGTGGATTTGTTCGATGCGGAGCGCGATCGCTTTCCGTACGACGATGGCCACTTCGAAACCGTGCTCGCGTGCGAGCTGATCGAGCATCTGCTCCGTGATCCTATGCACTTCTTGATGGAGTGCGGGCGCGTTCTGCAGGAGGGAGGGCGACTGCTGCTCACAACGCCCAATGCCAGCAGCCTGACCTCGGTGGCGCGCGCCCTGCACGGATATGAAAACCCGCAGGTGTACTCCCTCTATCATCGGCCGCGCGCGGACGCCCCAGCGGAATTCCCCCACGTGCGGGAGTACACACCTTTCGAGCTTCAAGATGCGTTACAGGCGGGCGGCTTCGCGATCGAGAGTTTGTTCACCGAGCCCATCGCCGGATTCGAAGGCCATCGCGCAATGTGGAATTTTCTCGAAAGGAGCGGCTACAACAACTCGCTGCGGGGCGAGCAGATCTACTGCGTGGCCGTCAAGCGGTCGAACTTGCCCGTAACGCGCTACCCGCGGTTTCTATACTCGGATTAGAAGCGATGACTCGCCGGAAACTCTTATCCATCGTGCCCGGGGCCGCGGGGCTGACTTTTTGCGGGCATTTGTTCGGACGAAACCGCGCGCACCAGGTCCTGGCTTTTTATTACGGCTGGTATGCGAATCCCGATGTGAGCGGGCGATGGGCGCACTGGCCCGAAGGTATCGCCCATGAACCCCTGATCGGGCGCTATGACTGCCACGATCCGAAGATCGTCCAAAGGCAATTCGAGCAGGCGAAGTCGGCGGGCATTACGGGCTTGATTGTGAGCTGGTGGCGGCCCGGCGACTTTCAAGAACAAGGCATGCCGCTGCTGTTGGCCGCCGCCGAGCGGGTTGGGCTCAAGATTGCGATCTATTACGAAGCCGCTAAACCGCGAAAGTCGCCGACTCCGCAGGCTACCGAAGACGATCTCCTGGACATCCTCAACCGTTATGCCAAGCACGATGCGTGGCTGCGGGCGGACGGAAAGCCGGTGGTGTTCGTCTATGCGCGGGCGTTAAACGAATTGCATCTGTCCGGGTGGGAGCAAGTCATAACCCAAGTAAACCGGCGCTACGCTGGAGGCGTTTGCTTCGTGGCGGACGAGATCTCAAACGCGGCGTCCAAGCTCTTCGATGGGATTCACAGCTACAATCCGACCGGCCAAACGGCAAACAAGAGCGTCGACGAGATTCGCGCCTGGGCTCGCGCGACATATCCGAAGTGGGTGGCTACCGCCGGCAAACGGATCTCCTGCGTGACCGTGATTCCCGGCTACGACGATACGAAACTGAACCGTCCCGGACCGCGGCCGACCACCGACCGGCATGGCGGCGAAACGTATCGGGTTCTCTGGCAAGAGGCCGTCGCGGCGCAACCGGATTGGATCCTCATCACCAGTTGGAACGAGTGGCACGAAGGCAGTGAAATTGAGCCGTCCAAGGAAAACGGCGATCGTGAATTGAACGCCACCCCGGAGTTTGCGCGGCGGTTCCTTCGCTAGCGCCTATCGCAGGAAGAGAACGAACTCGCCGGCCTGAACCACCGTGCCGAAGTCGCCGTACAAGCCGAGCCTGGCGGGCTTGCCCGCGCAGTTCATACATAACACCGCGCACGGTTGCGACGGCCGCGCGTACTTCAGCGACGCATTGCGCACGCCAGTGTGCATGAATTCGACACTCGGTGTCGCTTCGCGGAGCAGCGCCTGGAAGGGATACTCCAACTGGAACTCGTTGATGTCGATCCCGACACGGTCGCAGCTTGCCTTACTCGCGGCCTCAACCACGGTCAGGTACGAGGCTCGATTGCGCCACTGGCCCAAGTCAGAAAAATAATCGTCGTCGCGGCTGGTGCGAAGAATGCTGTTCGGACCCCTGAGCGGCCGCACCCAATTCTCGAACAAATAGGGACGCGCGTTGTTCAGCAGAAACAGGCACAGCAGCCACTGCAGCGCGGCGGGGCGGAGTTTTTCTAGCTCGGCGCCGGCGACCGGGGCGGTCAAAACGAACAGCGGCAGAAGCAATCGCGAGGAGAACGGCTGCCACTTCAGATAGAAGCAGAAGAGTACGAATCCGAAAATCAGGCCCGCAACGTAGACGATGCGCGAGGCAGGCCCGCGGCGAACCGCCAGCACAATGGCGACGATACACAGGATCAGCAGGTGCCAGCGATTGTTGGCGTTGGTCTCATGGTTGGTGTTGCGCGGAGGCTGGTATTGCGTCCAGCGCCAGGTTGTGGCGGGATCGTTGAGGTCGGCGTGCATCCATCCATGTATCAGCAACACCGAGGCGTACACGTCTTCATTCCATCGATCGCTGCGCGCGCCCAGTTGGTCGGACGCGTTGCGAAGCAGATTGGACGCGGTTTGCTTCCATCCGAAGGTTTCATTTCGCCAGCGGAAAAATCCGTCGCCTTGAGCCGAATCAAAGCCGAGCGGCGACCCGCTAAGATCCACATTGCGCACGTACTGCGGCCCGTTCACCAACATCACACCAGCCGCGAGCACCAGAGCCATGCGCGCCAAGCCGACCCAACGCAATTGCCGCAGGGCGGGCAGAACAATCGCAGCCAGAATGCCGGGGAAGTACAGATACGCGGTTGCTTTCGTGCACAGGGCCAGCCCTAGCGCGATTCCGCAGTACGCGAGGTCCACCGGTTTCCGTTCCTGGACATACACAAGAGCGAAGTACGCCATGCTCGCGAGCCACAACGCCAGCAAGTAGTCGTTCTTCGCGCCCGACGCCTGCAGAATCCCATTGGGCAGCGTGGCGCAAAACAGGGCTGCAATCACCTGACCGCGCGCCCTGGCGCCGAACAACCCGGCGATGGACGACACGCAAACGACGCTCCCCAACATCCCCAGCCATTGCACGAAATTGACGAAGCGGTCGCTACCGGAAAGGAGGTAGGTGTGCAGCATGAAGTACTCCGCCAGCGGCTGCAGCATGATTTGGTTCAGGTACGGCGTCGGGAAGAACGCGACACTGTGTTGTTGCGCCCAATAAATCACGCGCGGCATGTGATAGGCCATCGCGTCGCTGCTGTTGGGCGGGGTGACGAACGCGATGAAGCCGACGATGGCAACGATCGCGATTACGCCGACCACCGCGATTCCTTCCAAGAGAGAAATCGCGGGAAGCGCGAGCTGCGGCGTTGCACGTTGGCGATAGCAGTGCGCGGCGAATCCGATGCCTGCCGCAAGAACAATGGACCAGGCGACGATCAGCGGAACCCGGCGCAACTCGCCCAGGCTTCCCAATCCCTCGGTGATGAGAACAACGGCGAGGCCGAGCGCGACGAACGCTCGCATCGCGGTGTGCCGCCAGCCGAATCTCACCGTGCCTTCAGTCTACTGCGCGTAGTATCCGCTGCGCGTCCGAATCTCGGCCGCCGGATATTTCTTCTGCCCTTCGACCGACAGCTTCACCGTGATGTGTCGAAAGGTTCCGGGTTGCGATTCCGGAGCGTGATAGGAGAGCATGTAGCGCGTACGGATGCGCTCGATCATGGCGGTGAACGTCGCGCCCGCGTCGCCAGCCTTCACCCACTCGCCGCCCGTTTCCTCGGCCACGTGGAAGACATTGGCGGGCGTGTAATCTGGATCCGGATTCTGGCCTTGCGACGGCGGGTTGGGCCGAATCGCGTGTCCCGTTACGATCGCGTTCAGGACCGTGTCGGCTTTGTCCAATTCGCGGATCAATTGTCCGTCGGTAAGCTGATAACTCGTGCTCAAATTGTCGGTGAGGATCAAAATCGCCCGGCGCCCTTCCCGGCCCGCGTGCTTCTGCATATAGTGGGCGGCATCCGCCACCGCCGAGTTGATCAGCGTGGTGCTTCCGACGTCCCAATCCTTCACCGCGCTGCCGATCTGGCGGGCGGTCTCGGCAAGATTGTCACTGAAGCCTTGATGCACCGCCGTCTTTCGCGCGAAAACCATGATCGCTACCCGGTCGCCGGGGCGCAGGTGATCCAACGCGTCGCGAGCGGTCTGGGCGATGGCCTCGATGTACGGCTGCATGCTGCCGCTGATGTCGAACAGGAGCAGCAGGTTCAAAGGCTCGTCGCCGGCCGCGAAGGAGAGGATGGTTTGAGGCTGACCTTCGTCGGTTATAACGAACTCTTCTTTGGAGAGCCCCCGGATCAGGTCCTTGCCCGCCGTCACCTGCGCGTCGACGCGCACGTCCGCCACTCCGGCCTTGAAGAGCGGGACTCCCTCTTCCTGCCCCGCCAGAGGCGTTAGGATGAAGATCGTCGAGATGAAGAACATCATTATCGGCACGGCCGGCCATATCGACCACGGCAAGACCGCGCTGGTGCGCGCCCTCACGGGGATCGACACGGATCGTCTCAAGGAAGAAAAGCAGCGCGGAATCTCCATCGATCTAGGTTTTGCCCACCTCGAACTTTCCTCGAACTTGCGCCTCGGTTTTGTAGACGTGCCCGGCCACGAAAGGTTCATCAAAAACATGCTGGCGGGCGTCGGGGGCATCGATCTGGTTCTGTTTGTCATAGCGGCCGATGAATCCATTAAGCCACAAACGCGAGAACATTTCGACATCTGTATGTTGTTGGGCATCCGAAACGGCATCGTAGTGCTCACCAAGGCGGACCTGGCGGGCGACGATCTGGTGGAGCTGGTAAAGCTGGAAGTGGACGAATTTGTGCGCGGCTCGTTTCTCGAAGGCGCACCGGTGGTGGCCGTCAGCTCCACTACCCGAGCGGGTCTTACGGAGCTCGCCGCCGAAATCGAGAAGATGGCGGCGTTCGTCTCCGAGAAGAGCGCGTCCCAATATTTTCGACTTCCTATCGACCGCGTGTTCACTATGCGCGGCTTCGGCGCGGTGATCACCGGAACGCTGATTTCCGGCGTCGTGCGCCTGGAGCAGGAGATCGAATTGCATCCGGCGCGCCGCCGTGTTCGCGTCCGCGGCATCCAGGTGCATGGATCTTCCGTCGAACAAGCTACCGCCGGACAGAGAACCGCGCTCAACCTGGCCGGCGTGGAGCCGTCGGATATCGCCCGAGGCATGATGCTCGTCGACGCCGGACGATTCCACGCGACCACGCAAATCGACTGCTCCTTCGATTTATTGAAATCCGCCAAACCTCTGAAGCACCGCGCGCCGGTGCATTTTCACGCGGGCACGGCCGAGGTGGAAGCCGAGATGCGACGGCTCAAAGGCGCCGAGCCGCTCCAGCCCGGCAGTTCCGACTACGTCCGCTTCCTGCTGAAAGAGCCGCTGCTGCTGTTGCCGGGCGATCGTTTTATCGTGCGCATGTTCTCGCCCGTAGTGACCATCGGCGGCGGGATGGTTTTCGACGGCGCTCCTCCGCGCCGCGGGTCCCGAGAGCGCCTGGAGATTCTCCGAAGCTCGCCCGCGGCGGATCGAATTGCGATGCTGGTCGCCGAGTCCCGCTATGGAATGGGAATGGCCGACCTGGTGGCGCGCACGGGGCTCCTCGAAGCCGACATTCGGCGCGCCGTGTCGTCGCCGCTAGTGATCGTTCTCGATGCGCCGCACTTCTGGGTTCTCGACAAGGAATGGGTAGCGAAGCAAATCGAAGCCATCCACGAGCACCTGAAACAGTTTCATCGGCGGAATCCGCTTCTGGCGGGCGTCTCGAAGGAGGAACTGCGCAGCCGGCGATTGCCGGGCGCGCCGCCCTGGCTGATGGACGCGGTGCTGTCGCGGGCCAAGACCCTGGCCGTGGACGGAGAGACGGTCCGGCTGGCGGCGCATCAGATTTCGTTCAAGAAAGACGAACAAGAGGCGTCCGCCAAAATCGAGGATGCTTTTCGCTCGGCCGGGCTGGCCGTTCCCGCTTTGCCGGAAGTGCTCGCCCAGGCCGGTGTCGAACCGAATCGGGCGCGCACCATCCTGCAGTTGCTCCTGAAGGACAAACGCCTGGTGCGGGTGAGCGACGAGCTGGTGTTTCACGCCTCGGCGATTCAATCCCTGCGCGAACTGCTGGCGGCGAGAAAGGGCAGCCGTTTCGCCGTGCCCGAGTTCAAGGACTGGACCGGGGTCTCGCGCAAGTACGCCATCCCCTTGTTGGAGTTTCTCGATCGGGAACGGATCACGCGCCGCGATGGCGAGTCGCGCATGGTGCTGTGATGCGGGTTGACAAGCAGGCGAACAAAGGGCGAAGATGGAACGGTGCTGTTCGAAGACGACCCCGCCCCCAGGCTCGTCGGTATCGCGCGGCTGGCTGCCGCCGGCGAACTCCTCGAAGCGAAGCGACGAGTGGAGTATCTCGAACTGGAAACCCGCCGATTCATCGGCCGCGGTTCCGGGCGTATGCGCTCCATCTGGACCATCAACCCGTATCGCGGCTGCGAGTTCGGTTGTAAATACTGCTATGCCCGCTACGCCCACGAGTTCATGGAGCTACGCGATCCGTCGCTGTTCGAAAACAAGATTTACGCCAAACGCTTTGAACCGGGGGCCTTCCGCGACGAGCTGCGGCGTCTGAAACCGGGCGCGACCATCTGGATCGGCACGGCCACCGATCCTTACCAGCCCGCCGAGCGTCGTTTCCGGATTACGTGCCGGATTCTAGAGGCATGCGCGGGCGAACGCCGGTTTGATTACGGGATTACGACCAAATCGGACCTGGTGGCGCGCGACGCGGAACTGCTGAGCCGGATAGCGCGCGGGAATTCGGTGGCGGTGCACGTCAGCATCACCACGCTGGACGAACGGCTGGCCCGCATGATCGAACCTCGCGCCCCTCGTCCGGCGCTACGTCTGGCCGCGGTCCGAAAGCTGAGCGAGAGCGGGCTCCCGGTCTGCGTTTTGGCGCATCCGGTAATGCCGCTCATCAATGATAGCGAGAAGAATCTGGACCAGGTGTGCGCGGCCGCGGCCGAAAACGGGGCGTCGTCCTTCAGCGCCGGGCCCCTGTTCCTGAAGCCCTGCGCGCAAAAGGTTTTCTTTCCGTTCCTGGCCGAGCGCTTTCCGCACCTGGAGCGACGCTACCGGGAGCGCTTCGAGAAGAGCGCCTATCTGCGCGGCGCATATCCGGAGACGATCCAGGAGCGAGTGCGCAAAATCCGAGATCGTCACGGATTGAAGGCCCGCGAAGCCAGGGAATGGCCGGTGGACGATCAACTCGATTTGTTCGGCGGAACCGGTCCCGTCCCAGAATCCACTTTACAACGCAAAGTAGATCTCTTATAATCACTGCATGGCCACCGTCCAGCCCATCCAGAGGGTTCGCGCGCAAGCGGTTTCTCTGCACACCCACGCAGTGGACAATCTGCGATTCATTCGCGAGACGATGGAACGCGCCGGCTCGTTTACGGCGGTTCCCGGATGGGGAGGCTTTGCTATCGGCCTAAGCGCGCTGCTGGCGGCCGCCGTTGCGTCCCGACAAGCGACCATCGAGGGCTGGCTTACGACGTGGCTGGTGGAAGGCGTGGTGGCCATCGCGATCGGAGCGCTGGCCATGCAGCGCAAGGCCAGTGTCGCGCAGGTCCCCGTGCTATCCGGTCCGGCGCGACGGTTCGTCCTCAGCTTCGCTCCACCGTTGCTGGTGGGCGCCTTGCTGACGATAGTGCTGTACCGCGCCGGGCTCTACGCCGCGATTCCGGGCACCTGGCTGGTGTTGTACGGCACAGGAATCGTGACGGGCGGAGCGTTTTCGGTGCGCGTGGTTCCGGTGATGGGTTTGTGTTTCATGGCGCTGGGCGCGGTGGCGTTGTTTTGCCCCCTCCCGTGGGGCACTTGGTTTTTGATCGCTGGATTTGGAGGCCTGCATCTGGTTTTCGGATTGATCATTGCCCGCAGGTTCGGCGGTTAGCATGGCAAAGCAAAACACAGCCCGGAAGGATGCCGCGGCCAAACCGCCAGGTATGGGGGGCGTAGCGGGCGGCAAGGCGTTACCGGAGCTCGACCGTTTGATTCACGAACGGATGCGGCTCGGTATCGTGAGCGCTCTGGCGGCGAACCAGTCGCTCGCGTTTAACGAGTTAAAGAAGCTGCTCAAGACTACCGATGGGAACTTGAGCGTGCATGCCCGAAAGCTGGAGGACGCGAACTACATCGCCGGCAACAAATCGTTTGACGGCCGGATTCCGAAGACCGAGTATCGGCTGACCGAGACTGGCCGGCGCGCGCTCGAAAAGTACCTGGATCATATGGAAGCTCTGATTTACGCGGTGCGCGGCTAACATGAAATTTCCGTCTCCGAGCATTTCCGATGGGCTGCATGCCGCCGTGATCATGGATGGCAATGGACGATGGGCCACGACGCGCGGGCTGCCTCGCATCGCCGGTCATCGCGCCGGGGTGAATGCGCTGCGCCGAACGGTGGAAGCTTGCGCCGATCTAGGAATCAAGGCCCTGACAGTCTACGCTTTTTCGTCCGACAACTGGCAGCGGCCTTCCGCCGAGGTCTCCGCCCTGATGAGGTTGTTCCATACTTACTTGCGCCGCGAGCAGGCCAAATGCGTGGAGAACGGCGTGCGCGTGTCCGTAATCGGCCGGCGGGACCGTTTGCCGCGCATGCTTCTGCCGGTGATCGAATCCTGCGAGAAAGCGACCGAGCAGGGAAGGAAACTGCATCTTCGGCTGGCTGTGGATTATTCTTCCCGCGATGCCATCGTGCAAGCGGCCGCGCATCTCAGGAAGAACCCGACGCGCGAGAATCTCTCGTCGCTGTTGGGCGGCAAAGACGTCGACCTGCTGATCCGCACGGGCGGCGAAAAGCGGCTGAGCGACTTCCTGCTGTGGGAATGCGCCTACGCCGAGCTGGTGTTCACGCCAGTGATGTGGCCCGATTTCAGCGAATCGGACCTGGCCGCCGCCGTCGCGGAATTCCGCTCGCGCGAACGACGCTTCGGCGCAGTCCCCACCGCCGCATTAGCCTGACCCGGGTCCATTCCCGACTTTCCTCCCTTCGCAAAAGCAGTAAAATAGGCCAACCGGATTGGAGGCTGGACATCCATGTCAGATGAAAGAACGCACCGCATCGAACGGCGGGAGTTGCTTCAAAAGACGGCGGGGTTGATCGGCGGAGCCGCGCTGGCCGGGCTGGGAACGGCCGAGGCCCAGGACGCCGGCGCCGACGCTCGCTTATTCCCCGGTTTCAAGGTGTCGAAAGTAGACACCAGCGGCGCCACCATCCACGTGCTCTCAGGCGGCCAAGGTCCGCCGTTGCTGCTATGGCACGGCGCGCCGCAGTCGCACGCCACCTGGTACAAGATCGCGCCCGATCTCGCCAGGGATTACACGCTGATCATCGCCGATTTGCGGGGCTACGGCGACAGCAGCAAGCCCGAGGGCGGCAAGAATCACGAGAATTATTCCAAACGCGCCATGGCGCTGGACGGCGTCGAGGTGATGCGCCACTTCGGCTTCGACAAGTTTGCCGTGATCGGCCACGACCGCGGCGGGCGCGCCGGCCATCGCATGGCGCTCGATCATCCCGACAAAGTAACCAAACTGGCCGTGATCGACATCGTGCCCACCTACAAGTTGTTCCATAACGTCACCAAGGAATTCGCCACCGCCTACTACCACTGGTTCTTTTTGATTCAACCGGCGCCGTTCCCGGAAACGCTCCTCAACAACAGCATCGACTTTTACATGGGCCGCGGCAGTTCGATGAACCAGGCGGATTCGGACGTGCACGCCGAGTACATGCGAACCTTCAAGAATCCGGCGACGGTTCACGCCATGTGCGAGGATTATCGCGCAGCTGCGTCCATCGATCTGGAACACGACGAAGCGGACATGAGCCGCAAGGTGGAATGCCCGATGTTGGCCCTGTGGGCCGCGAACGGCGCCATGGGCCGGATGTACGACGTGCTGGCAACCTGGAAGGAACGCGCCGCTCACGTTTCAGGCCGGGGTTTGCCCGGCGGGCACTCGCTGCAGGAGACCACGCCGGACGAGACATTGTCCGAGTTGAGGGCCTTCCTGCGCGCTTAACGGCTGCGCCGGCGGTTGGGTTAAGATGACCATGTTCCGAATAGAGAGGCCATGCAGTTCGAACTGAAACCGATTTCCAAGGCCGGCATCGCCGAGGCGCTGGAGAAAGCCGAAAGGTATCGGCTGCTGAACGAGCCGACGCTGGCGGAAAGCATTTGCCTGGATGTGCTGCACATCGAAGCGGAGCACCAGCAAGCGCTGGTGATGTTGCTATTGGCGCTGACCGATCAATTCGGCCACGGCGCCAGTCCCATGAAAGCCCGCGAGCTTCTGCCGCGCCTCAAGGGCCAGTACGAGCAGCAGTATTATGCGGGCATTATTTGGGAGCGCGCCGCTCACGCGCAGCTCCGCGCGGGCTCGCCGAACGCGGCGTTCACGGCCTTCGACGGATTTTCGAAAGCCATGGAATGCTACGACAAAGCCATGGCGATACGTCCGCCGGCGAACGATGACTCGATTCTCCGCTGGAACACGTGCGCGCGCACGTTAATGCGCAATCCCAATCTGCGCCCGCGTCCCGACGAAGCCTACGAACCCGTATTGGGGGAGTGACTCGGCAGCAGCTACTCAGAATTTGGTTGGGCTTCAACAAGGACGACGCAATCTGGCTGAACACCGATTCCGCCGTATTTTCCACCGAGAGTAAGGGATACCCACCCGCCCCAATCTACATCTTCAACTCTGTATGTATGCCCGAGTGCGGCCTCAAAAGCGGTGCGGACTTCAGGATAAGGATAGTCGGGACCGATATGAGGGGGAATGCGCAGCGTACGAACTATGTCCCCGATTTGGAACGGCCGCTCCACAGAAGAATTCTAACAATTGTGCCGCTCTTTCTAATCCTTGCCCCAAAGGTTCGAGCGCGCCGCCAAGTCCCGTACTTCCGTCACAGCCAATCAGTAAACGCCAACGGCCGAGCGACCTCATTTGAGTTTTGAGGCCCGCTACGATATCCTGGAAAACGTATAGTCTATCCGTAAGGAATCAATTTAAGCGAATGGCAAACACCCTTTCCGCCCTGAAGCGGGTACGTCAGACCAAGCGTAAGGCGATCGTAAACCGTCTGCGCAAATCGCGGCTTCGGCACCAGATCCGCTCGCTGCGGCGTTTGATCGAAACCAAGGACAGCAAGGGCGCGCAAGCCGCGCTTCCCACCACGTTCTCGCTGATCGATCGTTCGGCCAAGTGGGGCGTCATCAAAAAGAACACCGCTGCGCGTTACAAGAGCCGGCTGCAAGCTCGCCTGCAAGCTATCGCGTAAAACTCAGCTGGTCAGGCTGAACACCAACTCCTCCATCACCACGCGGTCGTCGGGACGAGTGTCCCGGAGCGCCTTGTCGGCCCAGAATAGCTTTTCGATCGCCCGCGGCAACTTTTCGCCGGGAAACGCCGTCACGGTTTGGGACACCTGATCGGCGCGATCGCGCCAGATCCGGATACCCTGCTTGGTGAAGTAAGCCTGGATTTGCTGGGCGTTGCGCAAACCGGCCTCGTGCGCCACCATCGCCAAGCGGAATTGCGTGGCCAGGAATGTCAGTGCGAGCGGCAGGTATTCGCCCTCCCGCAATAGCGTGTCCAGGCTGTCGAGCGAGCGCTTGCGGTCGCCCCGTCCGATGGCCGCAACCAGCGCGAAGATGTTGGATGCCTGCGCGCTCGGCACCAGCCGGGCAATGTCCTCGGCGGTAACTTTTCGGCCGCTGCCCGCGTATAGTCGCAGCTTTTCGATCTCACTCGCGATGCGGCCCGCGTCGGCGCCCAGCGAATCCACGAGCAGGCCGATTTCCGACAGCCCGATTTGTAGCCCGGCTTCCTTGGCCAAATCCTGCGCGAGTTGGCGCGCGGCCTCGAGGCTGTAAGGGCGGAACTCGACCACATCGGGAATCGCCGCGTAAAGCTTCTGGACGCGCTCCAGCTTGGCTCGATCGTCACCCTCAAAATCGTAGCGGCTGGATTCGAACACCAGCACCGTTCCAGGAGTCGGGTTTCTTAAGTAGCCGGCGATCTCGTCCGTCAGAGCGCTTTCTTCGGCGCTACCGGCCCGGCCTCGCGGGAGCGCGGCTTCGGCGCTTGACACCCAGAGCAGCCGATTCGCCGCGAAGAGCGATAGAGACCGGGCGTCGTCGAGGATCGTAGTCAGCGCAGTCTCCGCCAGGTCAAAGCGCACCAGTCCATTCTCCCGATCCTCGGGACCAAGCGCGCGTTCCACCAGCGCGCGGCGGCAGGCGCCCAATTGATACAGCTCCGGGCCAAGGAACAGGTAAGCTCCGGCGGGCGGGCTCTTGCGAATTCGTTGCAGAAATTGCTCGGGGCTCAAAAGTTGTCCAAGATCGACGTGACCAGATCGCGCGCCACGGATTTGCTCAGCCGCAGCAGCGCGGGATCGCTTTCTTCGAAGTACTGGTTGTCGTTTTGCGAAATTTCATAGCGGTCGTGCACTTCGAAATTGGGCCGGGTAAAGATGACGTTGCCCGATACGCGCTCCACCAGGCTGACCTGCATGGTGACATTCACCTGCAGGCCGCTGGCGCGTCCGGTAGCTTGGTCGAACACGATCGGGTAGGAGACGTAGTTGATCACCGTGCCCTTCAAAATCGCGTCGGCTTGGTCCGGATCGTTGATGATCCGATAGTGTGTGCGCGCGGTAAATTCACGACTGATGGCGTCGGCAAGCCGGTCGGTCAGCTTGTACCGAACGGTGGTGTTCTTGAACGGAGGGATGCAAATGCTGTGAACGGCTTCGGGCATCAGCGCGCCTTTGCCGGCGACGTGATATCCGCAAGAGGACGGCATGCAGATTGACCACAGGCAAACCCCAGCCAGGACAAGTTTAGAGCAATTCACGAGCGACCTCCACGGCATTTTCGGCGACGATTCGAAGGTTGTCCGCCACCACCCAAAACCAGCAGGCGCGCGGCTCGTTGCGATCGGCGGCAATGCCGCCTACGCTGATGCCGCCCTGGCCGGCGATGCCGGCGTTGGTGGGCGGCTCGTGGTCGGCGCCACGCACATCGATCTGTTCGGATTCAAGCGCGCGCAGGATCGCTTCCGTCCCCGGGTTGCTTTCAAATTCCACCCATACCGAAATGCTGTAGCCGTGAAACACCGGCGCTTGAATCAGGCGGAGCGAAGGCATCGGCGCCGAACCCGCGACGGCCAGCAGACTCGCCAGGTGCCGGTCGATCTTCGACTCGATTTCGGCCAGCGAGTGCGGAGAGTCGGCGCCGAACTGAGGCAGCATGTTGAAACTGAGTTGGGCGTCATAGACGTCTTTGGCGAGGGGCTTGAACGACAGCAGCCCTACGGTCTGTTTTTGCAGCTCCTCCAACCCTACTTGGCCGCGCTCGCTGGCCGGCTCGAAAATCTGCGCGATCGAACGCCGAATGGCGCCGGCCTTCCGAAGATGGATCAAGAACAGGGCCAGCGCGATGGCGGCCGGATGCGCAATGGCGTGAATCGCTCCTGCAACCGAGTGCCCGTCGGGCTCGACCATCGGTGCGCGAAGGCGCGTCTCGGGCTGATCCTCTAATCCGCCGTTAACGTCGATCACAACGGGCGCGGGCGCCCGGCCGCGGATCTGCTCGTACGCCTTGCGGCTGGATTCGGCCGAACCGGTTAAAATCGCGATCTGAGCCGTGCCGAGATCGGCCACCTGGAGCGAACTCATAACCACCGGCTCATCATGCCCGCGCGTAAGGATGGCGTCGGCGCCTTCCGCGGCCGCGATCAGCTTGACGCTGGCCGGCAGATGCCCGGTATCGAGCAGCTCGCGCACTTCTTTGCCGAGCAGCGACTCGCCTCCGACGACGGCGATGACAGGCTTCGATGTGCCTCGATGAAGGTGCATTTCAGCTCGCCTGATGCTCCGGCTGCGGCGGCGGCGGATGCGGGCGGAAGCGTCGCCGGATGATGCCGCCCGCGCGGATCATGATTCCGGTGGCGACATACACCGAGGCCATGGTCAGCAACACCGGCTGCGAGTAGTTCCAGATCAGATATATGAGCGCTCCGAACAGGATCACGGTGAGTGGCGAACGGGGCCCGGTGAGATTCACTTCCTTGAAGCTAGGGTAACGCCACGTGCTCACCATCAGGAAAGATAGCGCCGCGAGCAACGCCAGCCACAACGCGGACAACACCCACCACTGGAGCGCCACGCTCTCGCTCGCGTACACAATGGCCGCGATGATAGCGGCGGCGGCCGGGATCGGCAAACCGACAAAATACTTGCGATCAGGCCGGCCGGGGTTTTTCGGAACCGGGTTGGTCTGCACGTTGAAACGGGCCAGGCGCGCGGCGCCGCACAACAGATAAACAAAGGCGATGAAATAGCCCGCGCGATGATCGGGAAGGAATCCGCCCGGCGCAGCGAACTCCACGCCCCAAGTGTATGCCAGAACCGCGGGCGCGATGCCGAAGGCAATGACGTCGGCGAGCGAATCCATCTCGCGGCCGAAATCACTCACCGTGTTCGTCAAGCGCGCGATCCGCCCATCTAGCCCGTCCAGAACCACCGCCGCGCCGATGGCTTTAGCCGCCGCTTCGAAATGCGGATTGGCGCCGGTGTGGCCGCCTCCTTCGAGCAACGCGCCCTGAATGGATCGAAGGATCGCAAGAAAACCCAGGAAAACATTACCGGCCGTAAATAGGGTAGGCAGTGCGTATGCGGCGCGGCGCGGTCTTCGGGAGGGGGAGCGCGAATCGAAGAATCGCTGCCGCAACGTGAGTTTCGCCATCAGGCTTGTTTCCTTCGAGCGAGAACGCTCGATCCGCCGGAGACGTGCTCCCCAACTTTAACGATGATGTCCCAATCGGGGCCTAGAAAAACATCCACCCGCGAACCGAACTTGATCAAGCCGACGCGCTCTCCCTTCGCCACTTCATCCCCGGCGCTTTTGGAAAAAACGATCCGCCGCGCAATCAGTCCGGCAATCTGAGAAAAGCCTACGCGAGTGCCTTCGCCTTCGATGGTGACGTTATTGCGCTCGTTTTGGGAGCTGGCGACTTCGCGGCTCGCCACCAGGAACTGGCCCTTGGTGTATTCGACCTTGGCGATTCGGCCCGCGATCGGCGCGCGGTTCACGTGGACGTCAAAGATGTTCAGGAAAATGCTGATGCGCGATTCGCCCGAGCCATCCGTGCGGATGGCCACCAGCTTGCCATCAGCCGGCGATACGGCAACCGCGCCGTCGGGTATAGCGCGCTCAGGGTCGCGAAAGAAGTAGAGGCAGAAAAGGCCGACTAGAAAGAGCGGGATCGCGAAAGCGGGACGCGCGAAATACCATACCGCTGCACCGCCCACGCCGAGTCCCAACGCATAGTAAATCCCGTCGATTACCATCGATACCTCTATTGTACGTGGCGGGCGCGGATACAATAAATCATCCCTATGAATACCCTCGAACGAATCCCGCTTGGCGATTTGGCCGCGCGGCTGGGCTGTAAGCTTCGGGGCGATCCGAACATCGAAATCACGGGCGTCGCCGGACTGGAACAAGCCGGGCCCACCGAGCTGACCTTTTTGGCAAACCCGAAGTACGCGCCGAAGATCAAACACACTCGCGCAGCCGCGGTTCTGGTGTCCGAACCGTTGCCCGGGCCGTCGCCGGCCAGCCTGATTTCCGCCAACCCTTATCACGATTTCGCGCGCGCCGTCGCCTTGTTCTATCAGCCGCCCAGGCCCGCGCCCGGAATCCATCCCAGCGCCTGGATCGCGACCACGGCTAGCATCGGCGCGGGCGCGTCGATCGGCGCTTATGCAGTGGTGGGAGAGCGGGTAATCATCGGCCGCGACGCGGTTCTGCATCCGCATGTCGTCATCTACGAAGGCGCCGAGATCGGCGACGAGTTTTACGCTCACTCGCATGCCGTGGTCCGGGAATTTTGCCGCATCGGGAACCGCGTGATCCTGCAAAACGCCGTGGTGGTGGGCGGCGACGGATTTGGTTTCGCCAAAACCTCCCAAGGCACGCATTTTAAGATCGTCCAATCCGGCATCACCGTGATTGAAGACGACGTCGAGGCGCAGACGCTCACTTCGATCGACCGCGCCACGCTGGGCGAGACCCGCGTGAAACGCGGCGCCAAGATCGACAGCCTGGTTCAGATCGGGCATGCGTCGGTGGTGGGCGAAGACAACATCATCTGCGCGCAGACCGGGCTCGCCGGCAGTTCCATCCTGGGCAAAAACGTTCTGCTGGCCGGGCAGGTGGGAGTCTCCGGTCACCTGACTATTCACGACAACGCCGTGGTTTATGCGCAGAGCGGCATCGGCGGAGACGTTGCGGAGGGCGCGGCCGTATCCGGTTCCCCGGCGTTCGAATCCCGCGAATGGCTGCGAGCCATCACCGCCTTTCCGAAATTGCCGGAAATGTTGAAGACAGTGAGACAATTGGAGAAGCGTCTGGAGCGGCTGGAAGCTGCTTCAGACTCCTCGCAATGATCGAAGAATCCAGCAACGGCGCGCGCCGTCCGGTGGCCTATCTCAACGAAACGTTTCTGGAAAGCCCGGACGCGCGCGGTTTGCGCATTCTCTCCGAATACCTGGAACCGCTGTCGCATTTTCGGGACGAGAAGATCCAGGACACGATCGTTTTCTTTGGATCGGCGCGCGTCACCGAGGACGGCCCGCTGGGCGAGTATTATCGCGACGCGCGCATCCTGGCGCGGTTGATCACGGAGTGGTCGAGCAAGATCGAGCCGCAATCGCATCGCTTCGTGATCTGTTCCGGAGGCGGGCCTGGGATCATGGAAGCGGCCAACCGCGGCGCCGCCGATGCCGGCGGAAAGACCATCGGATTGAATATCGGGCTGCCCTTCGAGCAATTTCCCAACCCCTTCGTCACGCCGGAATTGTCGTTCGAATTCCATTATTTTTTCATGCGCAAGTTTTGGTTCGCCTATCTCGCCAAGGCCCTGGTCATTTTCCCGGGCGGATTCGGCACGCTGGACGAGCTGTTCGAGATTTTGACTCTGGCGCAGACTCGCAAGCTTGAGAGCAAGATCGTGATCGTGCTGTACGGTTCCAAGTTCTGGAAGGAAGTATTGAATTTCGAAGCTCTGATCAAGTACAACACGATCTCTCCCGAGGACCTCCGGCTGTTCCAATACGCCGACGACCCCGAAACTGCCCTGGCGATCCTCCAGGAGCAACTAACGAAATGTTTTCTGGAACCGGAGAAGCCGTTGCCAGAGCCGGTTCCGGAAACGCCCCAAATCGCCAAATCGCGAGTGTGAAGCTCGAACTCAAATCCCGCTGGAAGAAGCTCGGCAGGCTGGAAAAGCTCTGCGTGATCGTTCTGGCTTTGTATCTGGTCCTGCTCGCGCTCGTTCCGAAGGTCGGTTTCACGGCCTTCGTTCAATTTTTCGCGATCGTGTTGCTGGCCTGGCAGCTCTTGCGGCTGGTGCGTTTTGGATTACGCAAGGTGATCTGGCGGCTGCGCAACCGCTTGGTCGTGGCCTATCTCTTCATTGCGGTGGTGCCGATTCTGCTGATTCTCGCGCTGGCGGGCCTAGGCGCGTACATGTTGGCGCTGAATATGGCCGCATACATGGTGCGTTCGGAACTGGATCGGACCGTGGCTTCCATGCGCGAAGCCGCCGCGGTGCTGCGCGACGCGCTTCCGAAATCTCGAGCGGAGATCTTGCGGCGCACCGGCGAGATCTATGCCGAGCGTTTTCCCGGCATGATTTTGCTGATCGACGATCAGGGGACTGTACTCGAATGGCCGGAATCCGCGGGCATCGGCCAATCGCCGCGCGTGACCGAAGACTCCAGCGGTGTCGTAAAGCGGAACGGCCGCTTCTATGCGTGGTCCTGCATCGTCAAGGACGGGAACGAATTTCTGGCAGCCGTGCCGTTGTCGCGCCGCTATCTGAGCCGAATTGCCCCGGGCGTCGGCGACGTGTACTTTCTGCGAGGATACACCCGCTACGGGGAACCGGCGGGCGCGGAACACAAGCCCGACTTCAGCTATAAGGCCACGCAAGAGGGCGTGACCATCGACCAGGAGAAGTTCGAATTGCAGGCGGTGGGACGCGAACCGGCGGCCGGGACGCTCGTTGCGCCGGCCAATCGGTTCGATCTAAGCGTACGCTGGTTCTCCCTGGTCCGCGCCGTCAGTTGGGAAGCGCCCAGGCAAAGGGAAACAGCCTTGCTCATGATCCACACCAGGCTCTCCGCGCTCCTGGACGTGATCATGAGCCAGAATTCGGACCGAATCCAAGGCGCGCTCCCAATCGCCTTCTTTGCCGTATTCATCGCGTTTCTCATCGTGGAGATGGTCTCGCTGATCATCGGCGTTTCGCTTTCGCGCACCATCACGGGCGCGGTCCACTCTCTCTACGAAGGCACGCAGCGCGTGATGAAGAGCGACTTTTCTCACCGCATCGCGGTCAAGGGCAACGATCAACTCGCCGAGCTGAACACGTCGTTCAACGCCATGACGGAAAATCTCGAGCGCCTGCTGGCCGTCGCCAAGGAAAAAGAACGCCTGCAAGCAGAGATCGAAATTGCCCGCCAGGTGCAGGAGCAGCTTTATCCTAAGAGCGCTCCGATTTTGAAGAATCTTCAAGTCACCGGACTGTGCCAGCCCGCGCGGATGGTCTCCGGCGATTATTACGACTACCAGCTTGTCGAAGGCCATCAACTGGCCATCGCGATCGGCGACGTAGCGGGCAAAGGGATCTCGGCGGCGCTGCTGATGTCGGCCATTCAGTCGGCTCTCCGGATGGAGCTTCGGACATCGCTCGAGGCTGTGGCGCCCGCCCCGGCTTCGGCGAACGGTTTTCATCTCTCCACCGGCCGATTGGTATCCGATCTGAACCGCCAGCTTTACGCCACCACGTCTCCGGAAAAGTACGCCACCTTCTGCCTGGCGCTCTACGACGACGAGACGGGTATGGTGACGTATACCAATGCCGGCCATCTGCCCCCGATTCTGATCGGCGACGGCGGCGTCACCAGACTCGATGTCAACGGAACGGTGGTGGGCGCGTTTCCACTCTCTCGATACGACGAAAGCAAGATCCAATTGCACCGCGGCGATCTCCTGGTGTGGTACACGGACGGCATCACGGAGCCGGAGAACGAATACGGCGAGGCATTCGGAGAAGATCGCATGATCGATCTGGTTTCGAAAAACGCCAGTCTGCCGGATGGGCGCATCATCGAAATGCTGATGGATTCGGTTCGCCAGTGGACCGGAACGCCCGAGTTGTTCGACGACATGACCGTCGTAATCGCGCGAAAGAACTAGCATGGGACGCTTCCGCAACCGTCTGCTCCTCATCCTCGGCGCGTTGGCGGTGGTTCTGACCGGCGGAACGCTCGGTTTCATCTTCATCGAGCACTACCCTCCTTTCGACGCCTTCTACATGACCCTCATCACCATCAGCACGGTGGGTTATGAGGAAGTGCATCCGCTGAGTCATGCCGGAAAGGTCTTCAATTCGTTTCTGATATTCTTTGGCGTGACCATCATGCTGCTGGCGGTCGGCGGCATGACCCAGGCCATCATCGAGCTGGAGCTGAATCAGTACTTCGGAAAACGGCGGACCAAAAAGATGATCGATGCGCTACAGGACCACTACATCGTTTGCGGTTACGGAAGAATCGGGCGGGGCGCGGCAACCGAATTGCAACGGGCGGGCGTGCCTTTCCTGATCGTGGATCAAAACGAGGACCGCGTCGAGTGGGCCATGAAGTCCGGCATGCTGGCGGTGCTGGCCGACGCCACCGACGACGAAACGCTCAGAGAGGCGGGGGTTTTGCGAGCCAAAGGCCTGATCGCGACGCTGGGGAGCGACGCCGACAATCTCTTCGTGATCCTCTCCGCTAAAGCGCTGAAACCGTCGCTGCTGGTGTCGGCGCGCATCGCTTCCGAGCAAAGCGAAAAGAAGATGCGTCTGGCGGGCGCCGATTATGTCTTCGCCCCTTACGACATGACCGGCAATCGCATGGCGCAAGTGATGTTGAAACCGCATGTGTTTCAGTTCATCGATTTCACCACCACAAAGAGCATGGGGTTGGACGTCGGGATCGAGCAAGTGCGCGTGCCTGAGAAGAGCGAATACGTTTCCAAGACTCTGCTCGAAACCAACATCCGCAAGGAGCTCGGTGTAATCGTGCTGGCCATCCGCAAATCCGGCGGCCAGATGATTTTTAATCCGCCCGCGGAAGCCGAAATCGCGGCCGGTGATCACTTGATCGTGATGGGGGAAGCGAACGATCTACGGCGGCTGGAGCAGGTAGTGGCGGAGGTGCGCGCGTGAAGGTCCTCACCGCCGCGCAAATGCGCGAGGTGGATCGGCGCACCAGCGAACTGGGCATCCCGGGTATCGTTCTCATGGAGAACGCGGGGCACCGGGTGATGGAGGTGCTCGGCCATCGATACGCGCCGCTCAAGGACCAGCGAATTCTGGTCTTTTGCGGCAAAGGGAACAACGGCGGGGACGGCTTGGCGGTGGCGCGCCAGTTGTATACGCGTATTCGCCCTCAGGCGCTGCATGTCGTACTGTCCGGCGACCCCGGCGAAATGCGAGGCGACGCCGCCGAGAACTATCGGATGCTCGAAGCCGTCGGGTGTCCCGTGTCGTTCGAGATTACGCCCGCCATGGAAACCGCGACGCTCATCGTCGACGCATTGCTCGGCACCGGCATCCACGGCGCCGCATCGGGGCGCGCCGCGGAACTCGTTCGCGCCATCAATGATCGGTTTCCGCTGGCCGACGTGGTGGCGGTGGACATTCCGTCCGGGTTGGACAGCGACTCAGGAGTGATTGCGGGGGACGCCGTATATGCCAACGACACCGTCACCTTCACCGCGCCCAAGCCGTGCCAAGTGCTCTCGCCGGCCGCGCAACTGGCTGGCCGGCTGCACGTCGCCCAGATAGGAAGCCCGCCCGAGTTATTCGAGAATGACGCATCTATTTGGCTTTCTCTCTCCGAGCCTTCGTTGTTCGCGCGCCTTTTCCGGCCGCGCGTGAACGATTCCAACAAGGGCATGTACGGACACGTGCTGGTGATAGCGGGAGCGCGCGGCAAGACCGGCGCGGCGGCCATGGCGGGCCTGGCGGTGTTGCGGGCCGGCGCGGGACTGGTGACCGTGGCCTCGGCTGAATCCGCCATCAGCGCCATCTCCGCTCATGCTCCCGAGATCATGACCGAGCCCTTGCCCGAGACCGCCGTAGGTTCCATTTCGACGCGGGCGCTGGATCATTCGCTGCTGACGGGCATCGCGCAGAAGAAGAATGTGATCGCGCTCGGTCCCGGCCTGGGCCAAGATCCGGAGACGGTCCAATTTATTCGCCGCGTGGTGGGCGATTTCACCGTGCCGATGGTGCTGGACGCCGACGCGCTGAACGCCTTGGGCGAACTGCGATGGGCCGCGCGTGCGGCTCGAATTCTGACGCCCCATCCCGGTGAAATGTCGCGACTGACCGGCAAGACCATCCCTGAAATTCAAGCCGACCGCATCGGCGTGGCGCGAGCGTTTGCGTCCGAGCGCGGCGTCTACCTGGTGCTGAAGGGGAACCGCAGCGTGATCGCTGCTCCGGACGGGCGCGTGTGGATCAACCCCACCGGCTCGCCCGCCATGGCCACTGGTGGAACCGGAGACGTCTTGACGGGTATGATCGCCGGCCTGGTAGCGCAATTCCCGGATCAACTCGAAGCAGCGCTGCTGGCCGCGGTGTACCTGCACGGGCGGGCCGGCGAGCTGGGCGCGGCGAAGCTCGGCGAGAAGTCGCTCATCGCCACCGATCTCTTCGAGTTTCTGCCCGAGGCCATGCGTGAAATCGCGAACGTTTCAAACGCAGTCTGAGGACGAAACCATCGCGCTGGGCGAGCGGCTCGCGTCGGAATTGCCCGCCAAAGCCGTGGTTTTGCTGATCGGCAATCTGGGCGCGGGGAAAACCACGCTCGCAAAAGGAATCGTAAAAGGATTGAAAGCCGCCGATCCGGATCAGGTCTCCAGTCCAACGTTCACCCTGATTCACGAGTACAGCCCGGCCGTTTATCACGTCGATCTCTACCGCTTGGAAACGGAGGCGCAACTAGCCACGCTGGGCTTGGAGGAAATTTTCGACCGGCCTGCGATTGTCCTGATCGAATGGGGCGAAAAGTTCCCTCAGATGATGCCTGCCGAGCGGATCGAGATCCGGCTGCGGGCGACGGGGGAATGCACGCGCGAGATTGCGGTTGAGGCCATGCGCTAAGCCCGTTGGACCGCGAAGCGTCTTTGATGATTACGCCCAATCTACAATCTGGAATTTGCTTATCAGCGCAGCCTTGTAGTCTGCCGCCAACCATTCCGGCGGATCTTCATCCAATCCCAAAAGAGCAGACGCAGCTTCACCCAGCCGAGTGGAAATCTTAGGTTCATCTAGCATCACCCGCAGCTTTGGGATCAGACGTTGATCTTGCCGTTTGCCCAGACCATGAGCAGCCTCCTCGCGAACATCTTTATCCACATCGTGTAGGCATCGAAGCAGCGTTTCGCGAATCTCCGGCGAGTCAAGGTCCCCCTGAACTCCAACACCAAAGACCGCCCAATCGCGCACATCCGGATCCGCATCCGACGTGAGTTTCAACAGGCCCTTAACCGACTGCGGATCGTTCCGGAAACACCCGAGAGCAAAAGCCACGGCAAACCTGACTTTCGCGTCGGTATGATCTTGATAGCGGATGATCGTGGGGATGGCTCTGGGGTTATCCAGATGGCCTAGCGCGAAAATGGCGGATTCAATAACCCCGAAATCTAGCTCGTCTTCCAACATCTCCGTCACGAGCGAGAATGATTCGTCGTGAAAAATCCATTCCGGCTTCTCGTCTGGCGCGCCCAAGAAGGGAGCCTGTCGAAGCTGGCACAGGATGGCGGCCGCCCGTGCTCTCTTTAGCGAGACGTCAGAAGCACACCACGCCGCTGCACGATCAAAAATCTCCCGACTGCCACCCTGGTGCAAGGTGGCGACCGCAGCCGACACAGCTTCGTCCTCGAAGTCGCCTAGGAGTGTCTGCGCAAAGAGAGCCTCAACTTCTGGGGTATTCATAGAAACCCTGCTTGAAGTATCGTCCTGTGCGCTGCCCGAAGACAAGGTCCAGCATCCTTGGCACGAGCGTTTACCTGGTGCTGAAGGGAACCGTAACGTGATCACTTCTCCGGATCAGATCTCCGGTCTGATGTTCACTCTGACCCGCCGAACGCGTGGAGATCCGGTTGAAGGCGACCGGGGAAAACACGAGAGAGATCGAGGTCGGGCCCGGGCAGAATCGCGTAGAATAAATACGGGGATAATTCGTTGCCACACCAGTTCGACGTCGTCATAGAGCGCGATGAAGAAGGGTACTATGTTGCATCCGTCCCTCAACTCCCGGGATGTCATACCCAGGCGCGATCCTTAGACGAGGTTGCTCAACGCATTCGCGAGGCGATTGAACTGTGTCTCGAAGTTGAAGGTGCGCCCGAGCAAAGTCTGGAGTTCATCGGCATTCAGCGCATCACCATCGCGGCGGCATGAGCCGTAGTCCAAGGATTAGCGGCTCGGACTTGATCGCCGCGTTGACCTTTGGCGGCTTTCGGGTTACTCGCGTCCGAGGCAGCCATCACTTTCTTCGCCATAGAGACGGCAGGGTCACTGTAGTGCCCATCCATTCGGGTGAGACGATTGGACCCGGCTTGTAGCACAAGATCTTGCGCGATTGTCAAATGTCCGTGGAAGACTTGATGGAATTGTTGCGCCAACGTTAAGTCAAGCACCGTTGGCGTGCCAGATAACGTCCACCGTCGCCTCTGCTTACAATGACAACCATGGAGCATCGCAAACTTGGAACCCAAGGATTGAAAGTATCCGAGATCGGCCTGGGCTGCATGGGCATGTCGGATTTTTATGGCGCGGACGCTTCCACCGAACTCGAAAGCATCGCCACCATCCAACGCGCACTGGACCTGGGAATCACGTTGCTCGACACCGGCGATTTCTACGGCATGGGCCATAACGAAATGCTGATCCGCCAAGCCATTCAGGGGCGGCGCGAGCAGGCCATACTGTCGGTGAAGTTCGGCGCGCTACGCGACCCGAACGGCGCGTTCCTCGGTTTCGATGGCCGGCCGGCTTTCGCGAAGACTTCGCTGGCCTACACATTGCGCCGGTTGGGCGTGGATTACGTGGACCTGTACTACCCTGCGCGCGTCGACCCGAACGTCCCTATCGAAGACACCATCGGCGCTGTCAGCGACATGATTCGGGAGGGCAAGGTCCGGTATGCGGGGCTGTCGGAGGCCTCGGCGAACAGCGTTCGACGTGCTCATGCGGCGCATCCGATCAGCGCTCTGCAGATCGAGTACTCGCTGTGGTCGCGCGATCCCGAAGATGAGGTGATTCCGACATTGCGCGAGCTAGGAATCGGTCTGGTGGCGTACGGGGCGTTGTCGCGAGGTTTGTTCGGCGGAGACTTCTCGACCGCTCATCAATTCGCGCAGCGCGATTTCCGCCAACACTTTCCCCGGTTTCAGGGCGAAAACCTGGCGTCCAACCTGAAGGTATTCGACAAACTGAAGCAACTGGCTGCAGAGAGGAATGTTACGTCGCCGCAGCTCGCACTGGCGTGGGTGCTGGCGCAAGGAAGCGACATCGTACCGATTATTGGAACGAAGCGCCGCAACTATCTGGATGAAAACGTCGCAGCGACCGGCATCAGGCTTTCGAAGGCCGATCTCGATCTCATTCAAGACGCGATCCCCCGAGGCGCGGTAGCGGGCGAGCGCTACCCCGCGGCAACCATGTCGACGGTCAACCGGTGACCCTGGGCCCGATAGCGAGTTTCGACTCGATCAGAGCCAACAGTGCTTCTTCCTCCTCGACATGGACACCGATCTTCAGCCAGTACAGTTCCGCCGACTCGTCCAACAGCAGCTCCGCGGCTCGCTCCGGAAGGTTCATCGCGTCTTTTTCCGTGCACAGCAAAACGCTGGTCCCGTGCATTCGCGCCTGCGCTGCCAGGCGTTGCAGTTCGGTGCAACTGTAGCTGTGATGATCGTCGAAGGTCCAGGTGAACACCGGCTGGATACGCAGTCCTTTCAGAATTCCCCAGAAGCTGGCCGGGTTCCCAAGGCCGCAGAACGCCGCCGCCCCGCCTTCGGGAGGATGGGCCGGCTGGCCGGTCCGATGATTCACCCAATAGCGCGGATCGAATCTGGCCCGGAATATGGGGGCGCGCGGATTGAGCGAGCTCAGCTCGCGAAGCAGTCCGGCGTATTCGCGCTCCACGGCCGCGCGCATCAGCACCAGCGCATCCGCGCGGGCCAGCGCTCGAGGCGGCTCGCGCAACCTTCCTAACGGAAACACCGCGTGTCCGGCGAAGGGGTTCAAGGCGTCGATCAGCACGACGTCTAAGTCGCGATCGAGCTGCCGGTGTTGAAATCCATCATCCAGAAAAAAGACATCGGGGCGATAAATCTCTTCCACCATTCGCCCCGTGGACCAGCGGTCGGCGCCGATGCCTGCGTGCGCGTGGCCGTCGCGAATGTAGATCTGCGCCTCGTCGCCGGTGACGCTAGCCGGCACCGTCTCGCCGGCTTCGACGATGATGGTGGGTTCGATGGATCGGCGGCGATAACCGCGCGTTAGAATCGCGGCCTGGCGCCCGCGCTCATACATGCGTTCCGCCAGGTACTCCACCATCGGCGTTTTCCCGGCGCCGCCCATGCTGATTCCGCCGATGCTGACCACTGGAGTTTGAAGACGGTGCGCATGCGCGAGATCCCAGCGCTGGCCGATTTTGCCCGCCAACTTCCAGATTTGCGCCAAGCACCACAGCAGCGGCATGGCCAAGCCTCGAGGGTGGCCTGACGGAACCACCTGATCGTGCCACTTCAGAATCTCCGCAGCCGCGGCGCGGGTGACTCCGCGATGCCGAACGGCGAGTTCGGCGGCGCGCGCGCCAAGATCCTGGCGGGTTTTGGGATTATCGATGAGCCGGCCGACCGCGTCCGCCAATTCGACGGCGTCGGCGATTTCGCGGACCGCATGGCGTTCACGAAATTCGGCCGCGATGGCCGCGAAATTCTCCAGATGCGGACCGGTGACGATTGCGCGGCCGCACGCCGCCGGCTCGAGCAAATTATGTCCGCCGCGCCGCGCCAGCGTGCCGCCCATGAAAACTACATCGGCCACGGGAAACAGACCGGCCAGTTCGCCGATCGAATCGAGCAACACCACGCACGGTAGAGCCAGATCCGATTTCAACTTATTCCGCGATCGCCGCGCGTAGCGCAGGCCGGCGGCCCGCAGCTTTTCCTCCGCGGTATCGAACCGCTCCGGCCGGCGCGGAGCCAGGATCAGAAGCAAACCCGGATGCGATGGCGCCAGTTCCTCGAACGCCCGCAACACGACATCGTCTTCGTCTGGATCACCTGGTTCCGCGGCGGGCATAGTGCTGGCGGCGATCCAGACGGCGCTCGGATCGAGTTCGTCGAGCACTTTTCGAATCAACTTCGGAACCTCGCCGCGAATCGGCGCGGCGTCGTATTTCAGATTGCCGAGCGCACGCACCCTCGCTTCCGGCGCGCCTAGTTCGACGTAACGCTTGCGGTCCTGCTCGCTCTGGGCCATGATCGAATCCGGCCGCTCGAGCACATGCCTGAAGAAGAAACGCCAGCGGCGATAGCTGGGAAAGGCGCGGTCGGAAATCCGTCCGTTGACGATCAGCAGCGCGCAGCCCGCGCGTTTCGCCTCGCGATAAAGCACTGGCCAGATTTCGGTTTCGAGAATCACGACCGCGCTTGGCCGAATTCGGCGGAGTACCCGCCGCACCGCGAATGCGTAGTCGATAGGCGCGTAGAAAATTCCATCAACTATCGGGCCGAGCTTTTCCCGCGCGACCCCGCGTCCGGCCACCGTGCCGACCGAAACATACAACGGCACGCTGGGGCTGTGCTCGCGTAACTGCGCAATGAGCCCGGCGGCGGAGATCACTTCGCCCACCGAAACGGCATGCAACCAAATGGAGCCGGGCGGCGTCGCCTGAAAGGAACCGGGGCCCGATCCGAGCCGTTCGGTGAAACGCCGCAAGTAGCCTGCATCGCGGGCCGAGCGGTAAACGAAATAGAATACAAGCAGCGGGAACGCGATAACGCGGCACACCCAATAGAGGATTTCGATGAAAGCGTTTTGGATTTGCCTGATCGTGTTCATGGCCGAGGCCCTGCTTTTCGCCGACAAAAAGAGCGAGAGCAAGTTTTCGCCCGGGCCGGCCTCCTCGTATCCGGCCAAGCAGACCAACGACAAGGTAACCATCGCGGCGGTTGCTTACGATTCCGAAGCACTGGCTCACACGGCATTTGGGAAATTGGATCCGAACCAGTACGGCGTACTGCCCGTTTTGGTCATCATCCAGAATGACACGGACCAGGCGCTCAAGTTAGACCATATCGAGGTGGAATACACCGGCCTGAATGGAAGGCACCTGGAAAATACGCCGGCTTCCGACGTGCAGACCTTGGGCGGCACTTCGCGGCCCCGCGTACCGGTTGCCACTCCGATACCGTTGCCCAAGAAGCACAAGAATCCGCTGGATGTCTGGGAGATCGAAGGGCGCAGCTTCGCGGCCAAACTGCTGCCCGCGCACGAATCCGCAAACGGTTTTTTTTACTTTCAGACCAGTCACCGGCCGGGGTCGAAGTTCTACTTGACCGGCATCAAAAAAGCGTCGACGGGCGAAGACATCTTGTATTTTGAGATTTCGCTGGACAAACTGCGCTGAAACTCGGACCGGGAACCACGCGCTGCGATTTCCTTGCTGCGCTCGCTTCAGGAGACGGTCGAAGATGATGGGCGCGAAATAGCGATCGACAAACTAATCGAAAAGCTCAAGGTGCCCGAGACAATCGCAGCGGATTTTGGCTGCATAGACGCGCTAGTCTTAACCACGAAACCGATCAAATCAAGAAAGCAAGCTTCGGATTTAGTATTCAGAGACTCCAACGACAGCCCTTCCGATTATCCGATGACAAGGGTAGGCTGCTCCTCCTCAATATCGGGAATACTGAATCAGAGCCGGGGTGGATCAACCTACTCGTTTGCGAGCAGAAGACGTACGAAGCGAGCGGACTGGCAGTGGTTAGTCTGTGGGTGGACGCGGGCGGCCGCAATTCGCTCGATGCCTACCTGCGATCGCCGAAAGTATCGAAGCCGGACTATCCCATCGTTCTCGGCAGCGGATTCGTCGCCGAACCGTGAATGTCACCTGTAGCTCAGCTATACTACGCCTGAAGGCCGCGCGGAAAGGAGTGTTCCAATGTCCCGCTTTTTTTCGTTTGTTGCAATCGCGCTCGTTTTCCTGAGCGCGTCACTCCCAGCTCAGGTCAAGACCTGGACCCAGCCCCGAACACCGGACGGCCAGCCGGACATCCAGGGCATTTGGAACAACTCCACCCTCACCCCGCTTGAGCGGTCGCGCGCGTTTGCCAATAAACAATTTCTGGCCGAAAAGGAAACAGTCGAGCTGGAAAATAAGCTCGCCGAACAGGGCAATTGGGACCGGCCCGGTGCGCCCCAACAGCCGGGCACCGGACTCGGCTATAACTACGCCTTCTGGGATGCGGGAACCAAGCTGGCCCGGCTCGACGGGCGAGGGCTAACTTCGCTGATCATCGACCCGCCCGACGGCAGAATCCCTTCGCTCACGCCCGAGGCACAGAAACGAGAGGCGGCCCGACAGCAGGCGCGGAGCAAACGCGGGCCGGCCGATTCGTGGTTGGATTTGAACCTGGCGGAGCGTTGCTTGACGCGGGGATCTCCCAAGCTGCCGGGCGGCTATAACAACAACATGCAGATTGTGCAAACCAGCGACGCGGTCATGATCGTGCAGGAGATGCTGCACGAAGTCCGTGTGATTCACCTGGATGGGCGTTCGCATCTGCCGCCCAACGTCCGCCAATGGGTGGGGGACTCCACCGGGCATTGGGAAGGCGATACTTTAGTCGTCGACACAACCAATTACAACGACGATGTCCGGTACGCCTCTTTCAACTGCTGCGGCCCCGCGGGCGAAGGCTTGCATATCGTAGAACGCTTCCGGCGCGTTGACGAAAATACGATCGACTTCCGGTATACGGTGGAGGATCCATCCACCTACACGCGGCCGTGGACGGTCGCGGTACCGATGACCAGGATCGAAGATAAAATCTACGAGTACGCCTGCCACGAAGGCAATTACTCGATGGAAGATGTACTCAAGGGGGCGCGCGCCGAAGAGGCTGCCGGGGCGGCAGCCAAGCCGAAGTGAAAAAACTGTCGCTTTCTGATCGACGCTGCCACCGTCCGAGCTAGGAGCGATGACATTGGGCGAACTGCCGAGTCAACGAGATCGAGAAGCGGATGCTAGCAATTCTGCGAGAATCCGGACGGGCAAGGGCGGGGGCAGCCCAAAGTTCGCTTTACGCGAGAATACGGCTGGTAGACGCGGCGATTGGGGCCTTTCCCTGCAACGAACGGATGCACCTGTGCTCACGTACAACGAATTTGGCGCATTCCGGATGACTTCAATTAGCAGCGTAGCTCTTTTGGCCTGACAACGAACCCTCTACTGAGCGCCGGTGATCCGAAATCTCAGATTTAAGCGTTAACATAGGTATAGTCATGGTCATCCGAAAAAAGCCCGATCTTCAGTATTCGCAAGTCACGCCCAAACAGCATTACCTGAACCGGCGGCGATTCCTGGCCGGATCGATGGCGCTGGGAGCGCTCGCCGCCGCCCCCGCCGCCCGAGCCACCACCAAGCTCAATGGCGTCGCCAAGAGTCCTTTCAGCACCGACGAAAAGCCCACTCCCCTCGACGCCATCACACACTACAACAACTACTACGAGTTCGGCACCGACAAGGAAGATCCGTCCCGGAACGCGCAGCACTTCCAAACGTCGCCTTGGCAGGTGAAGATCGATGGAGAGGTCGCCAAACCCACCACCCTCGATCTCGATGCCATCTTCAAGATTGCGCCGCTCGAAGAACGGATCTACAGGCATCGCTGCGTGGAGGCATGGTCCATGGTGATTCCGTGGATCGGATTCCCGCTGAACGCCCTGTTGAAGCAGGTACAGCCGACCGCCAAAGCGAAATACGTGGCCTTTGAAAGCTACTACGACCGGAAGCAGATGCCGCAAGGCGCCTGGGGCGGAATCCCGTTTCCCTACGTGGAAGGATTGCGTTTGGATGAAGCCATGAACCCGCTGGCGCTGCTCGCCGTGGGTCTATATGGAGACACCTTGCCCAATCAGGACGGTGCTCCCATCCGCCTGGTGGTGCCCTGGAAGTACGGGTTCAAGAACATCAAGGCGATCGTGAAGATCCGCCTGGTGGAAAAGCAGCCGCCCACCACCTGGAACATCGCGGCCGCGAACGAATACGGTTTTTACTCCAACGTGAACCCGGAAGTGGACCATCCGCGCTGGAGCCAGGCCAAGGAACGACGCATTGGCGAGTTCAGCAAACGCAACACCATCAAGTTCAATGGCTACGGCGATCAAGTGGCCAGCCTATACGCCGGGATGGATCTCCGCAAGAATTACTGAGCCGCATGAATCGGCTTCTTTCCAGCCGCTGGACCAAGCCAGTCGGCTTCCTGCTGTGCCTGGTTCCGATCCTGATCCTCTGCTGGCGCCTGCTGGAGTTCGCCAGGGCCGGGGGCCAAGGTTACGATCCGGCGTTGACCGCCGACCCGATTGCCTACATCACGCACTACACCGGCGATTGGACCATCCGTTTCCTCCTCATCACGCTCTCGGTCACACCGTTTCGGAGGCTGTTCGGGCTGCCGAAGCTGGCGCGCTACCGGCGCATGCTCGGGTTGTTCGCTTTCTTTTACGGATCGCTCCACTTGATGACCTGGGTGTGGCTCGACAAGTTCTTCGACGTTCGGGAAATGCTCAAGGACGTCGAGAAGAGGCGCTTCATCACCATGGGCATGACCGCGTTCGCTCTAATGGCGCCGCTCGCGATTACTTCGACCGATCGTTGGGTGCGCCGCCTCGGCTTCGAGCGCTGGCAGCGGCTGCACCGCCTGATCTACTTCAGCGCGTTAGCTGGCGTGATCCACTACTATTGGCTGGTGAAATCCGATGTGCGGCTGCCGCTGATGTACGGGGGAATTCTGGCGGTTCTGATGCTCTATCGCGCGATGGTCTGGCTCAAACCCTCGCCGCGGGCGCAGCGCGCTAAGACTACCAGTCCGAATACGGCGTACCTTCGAGACTAGTCTTATCCGAACCGCTCCGAACGTCGAAGATGCCGGGTTCGGATTGGTTCACCGTGTTGCTGGCATCCTCCATGATGATCTTCCACGAATCGGAGCTATTCGTCATGGGATCCACCGGAACCTGCCGGAGATATCCGTCGCTTACCAGATCGTTCAGAGTTTGCGGCGCCTTCTGTTTGTCGTAGGTGTACTCGTCGATGACGGTCCGCATGGTGAACAGATTGTTCTTCAACACGCTCTCTTTGGCGCGGGTGATTGAGCGGTTGTAGATCGGGAGCGCGACCGCGAGCAGAATGGCGATGATCGCCATCACGATCATCAATTCGACGAACGTGAAGCCGAAGCGCCGCCGATTTTGGAGACGCGCGAGAGTTTTCACCATTCCGAGTACGGCGTCCCGTCGCGCGCTTTTTCCGTGCTCTTGGTGTAGACCTCGAAAACGTTCTGGCCGCCCCAGCTTTTCGCGTCCAGATCGTCTTTGGTGCTCCGCAGGCCCCAATCGAAGGAGTTCGTCATGGGATCTTTGGGGATGCGGCGCAGATACCTGACCTTCTTGTCCACTGCGCCAGTGGCCTTGATGCCGTCCACCAATTGCTTCAGGCTTTCGGGGTAATTGTCGGAATCCAATTTAGCGGGTCCGATTTTTCCGGCGTCCATGTCGTCCTTGAACTTGTCGATCGCGTTGTGGATCGCTCGCAGCGCGTTCACCAGATCGCGTTCCTTGTCGCGCTGCACTTTATAGCGCGCCAACGGGACGGCCATGCTGGTCAACAGCGTAAGAATGGTGACCGCAACGATCAGCTCCACCAATGTCAAACCGCGTTGCCGAGCGCGTCTCATAATGCCCGCCGCATAGATCTATTGCACGGAAACGGGCAGCGAGGGAGCGACCACGGTGATGGGCTGCTGCTTGGAATTGCGCAGATTCACATCGGTCACGCTCACGTTGGTTTCGCCCTTGCCGACGGCCGTAAAGGTAAGCTGCATGAGCGCACCGGAGCCGTTCACGCCGGCCGTCAAAGCGGTACGGCTGATGTCGATGGTCGCTTCGCCGGTGTCATTCCGAATGTCCAGGCTAGGCGGATTCACGCTGCCGCTCTGGCCAAGCAGACCGGAGGGAACAACCTGATTCAATCGCAGGATCATCGGATCCCATTTGATCTTGACGGGCACCGCCGCGAGGTCCGAAGCGTTGTCAATCTGAAGAGCGACCACCACGGGCGCAGACAACTTGACGAGCATGGCCGATGGGTTGAAGGACAGCTTGGCCGAGCCGGCTGGGGCCACGGCTGAAGTACCGGCCGGTGTGGTGGATGCCGGCGCGGCTGGAGCAGCAGGCGCGGGCGCCACAGGCGGTTCCTCCTTCGCCGGAGCGTAACTCAACTTCACGATCGCGTCGGTCCCCGCGGCGATGGTTCGAAGATCGAGGCCGGTGATGTCCGGCGTCCTGACGATGTGCGGGATCAGCGCGATCATCAGTTCTTCTTTCTGCTTGTCTTTGGACGTCCCGCCGAATAGATATTTGCCGATGATGGGTATATTCACCAGTCCGGGAATACCGTTGATGGTGCTGGTGTCTTGGGTGGACATCAGGCCGCCCAAAAGGCTGACCTCTCCGTCGCGCAGACGAATGTCGGCTTCGTTTTTCTTTTGCGAGATCACCGGCTGTGACAACCCTCCGAGATCCAGCGTGCTGGCCACGTTCGAAATGTCGACGCTCACGTGCAAAGTGACCTCTTCGTGTCCATGGACGTGCGGCGTCATTTCGAGATTCACGCCGGTATCGACGAATTGGAACTGCGTGCTGACCAGCGGACTCACGCCCACCGTTCCGACGCCGGGCTGGAAACTACCCGTCGCGTATGGATACTTTTGACCGATCTTCAAAACCACCTTCTGCCCATCGGACGCGCGAACTTCGGGCGAATACATCACCTTGGTGCTGGAATCCGACATCACCGCCTGCAGCAGCGCTCCCGGCAACGTCGTGGAAAAATCCGAGGTGCTGAGATGTCCCAACTGGTTCAGCCCGATGGCGGTGGATCCAGTAGTCGTGCTGCCGGTGGTCGTGGTTGTTCCCGTGGTGCTGGTGGTAGTGCCGGTCGTCGTGGTGCCGGTGGTGCCTGTCGTCGACGTCGCAATCGGATTGGTGGGGCTGAAACCGATCGGGATGGCGAGTCCGGTGGTGCCGTTCGAAACAATTCCGGCGGCAATGCTGCGGCTCTTGTCGCTGGCCACATCCATCACGATCACGTCCACCACAACTTCCGCTTTGGATTTGTCCACGTCGTGCAAAAGCTTTTCCACCAGCGCGACTTTGTCCACCGTATCCCGCACCAGGATCGCGTTCTGCGCGTTGAATGTGAACATTTTGCGAACGTCGGATACCGAGCGCACCGCCGTGACGATCTCCTGAAACTCCTGCACCGAGGTGGGATTCTTTAGGTAGAACACCTTCACCACTTCGTCTTCGTAATCGCGCCGCTTGGTGACGTTGTCTTCGGTAACGAAGATGGCATTCGCGCTCACCGGCTTCCAGAAAGTCTTCGTCAGCAGCGCGACGTAATCCAGCGCTTCTTGCAGCGTGACGTTGCTGAGATCCAGGTTGGCGTTCTTGCCCGGTTGGATCTGCGGATCGAATAGAACGTTGATGCCCGCCAGCTTGCCGACCGTCTCATACAGCACCTTGGGCGGCTGGTTGTTCATTTTGAGCTGGCTGATCTGGTTGGTGACGGGCTTCAGCTCCGGGACCGGAAGCAGCGACTCGATCATCTCGATGCTTTGCTTGCGCTCCTTCTCGGCGGAAGTCAGCGGTTTCTCCCCAGGATGGGCCTTCTTTTCTTCCATGACCTCCATGGTCTGCTTGATCTCCTGGATGGCGACAGCCGATCCAGGATCGACGGCAAACGCCTTCTGGAACTCCACCAGCGCATCTTCGAGCTTTTCGTCCTTTCGAAGCTTTATTCCTTTATCCACATGGGCTTGGCCGGCTTGAAACCGCACGCGGCGGGCTCCCAACTGATAAGTGGGATCATTCGGGTCTAAGTTGATTGCCTTCTCGTAAAGAGTCAGCGCCTTGTCCCAATCTTTCCTGGCTTCGGCTGCCTGCCCTTCCTTGTAGAACTTGTCGGCCTGCCTGTTCTTGGCTTCGAGGCTCCCGCCGGACAGCAGGAGGAATACCATCAACAGCGCCATGAATCCGCGTAATTTATTGCAAACAATCATCTTATTAAATATCTACTGCGTGTGCTAGAATGAACCAGCATCGGACGCAGCCAGCCACATAAACGGTTGACGCTCTGTACTTTCCTAGCGTTGAGTACTAAAAGCATAGAGGGAGCGCGGCTCCATTGCAAGATCATAGAAGCACAAAGTCTGGGGAACCCAAGATAAAAATCCTGAGCGACAACCGGCACGCCGGGCATGATTATTATCTGCTGGAACGTTTCGAGGCGGGGCTGGCCCTGACCGGGACGGAAGTGAAGGCCGCAAAAGACGCCCGGATTCAGCTCAAGGACAGCTTCGTAGAGGTTCAAGACAATGAAGCCTGGCTGCTGAATACCCACATCAGCCACTATTCGCACGGCAATCGGGAGAATCACGAACCCACGCGCCGCCGCAAGCTGCTTTTGCATCGCGAAGAAATCGATAAGCTGCTTGGGAAAACGCGCGAAAAGGGACTCACGCTCATCCCGACCAAAATGTATCTGAAGAATGGGCGGGTAAAGGTGGAGTTCGCGGTAGCCAAGGGCAAGAAGCTGCACGACAAGCGCGAAAGCGAGCGCAAGCGCGAAATGGAGGCGGAGGCGCGCGCGGCGATCGGGAGGCGACGTTAGCACGCTGTTTGTGTGCGATGCCTCAGCTACGTGAAGGTGAACTCGACAAAATAGGACGTTTGATGGTGCGGAGTTTTCTTTACCTGAAGTACGCGACCTCGAACAATCACATCCCATTTTCCTAGGTAAAGAATCCACAATGGCAGCCGACGTCGGAGTAAGAATCATCCCGGCCGAAATCTGGCAGAAACCTTCGAGCCTCTTAGGAGGTTCCCTTCCCCCGGCCTCAACAATCGTCTGAAGCGCTCCCGGATCTTCTCGTGGCGGCGCGCAGTTCAGATCGTAAATCAAGGCGTATGCAATTTCGTGAGCGATGCGGAACCATCACTACGAAAGGCAACCTTGCGCCGGAGAACAAATGGAGCACCCCCGCGGCATGGCTGGCGGTGGTCGAAAGCGGCTTCCTAAAGGAGTGGCGCGCTCACGCGGACAACACGCCAGGGTACGACATCCTCGCAAAATCTGATTCTTCATAGCAGACGAGATGTGGCGTCCCCAATCACTCAGAGTTGGAACCAGCTCATGGAGTGGTTGAAGGGGGTCGAAACGCTCCGAGAATTGGTGAATGGTGCCCCGATTGAAGTTCGGCCGCGCCATCGGCCCCCCGCGAGGCATTAAATCGATGACCCTTTGGCGGCCTGTCCCCGAAGCAAAAAGGTCTTGGGAAATGGCCCTTGGCCGCAAATTTTGAAGGAACCGAAACCCTTGTATCAGTCACCGTCCGGCACCTCGGGTTTGGATTCCACCCAAAGACGAAGCTGATTGAGGTCTTCCAGACTGATTGACCGATCACGCATTCGTTCGATGAGATGGTGGCGAACTCCAAGGGGCAGGTTCTCCCAAGTCTGAATCCTGGGCACTAGCCGCCAAATACCATGCGACCCAGTTCGTCCCCCAAGCGCCTCGCCTCTTCGGGGTCCGAAGCGCCGCGAAAGCGTTCGGCCAATTCGAAGAACTGCTACTGCTTTCTCGTTTGCGCCTCCATCCCGTCCTCGATCAGTTCGACGAGCATCCGGTTTGCGCTGAGACGGCGAGTCTTGGCCATGGAGCGAACCCGAGCCGCTACAGCGGCGGGAAGGCTGGAGCCCGCAGTACCATATAGACTGTGGGGAAACGCGAACTCATTGCCCGCGAGCTCGACCGAGTGCCGGAGCGAGATCTTGATAAGCTCCTTGCCTTCATGCGCGCCATCAATGAAGTGAATTCCGACGCCGCAACGCCGCTGAAACCTCTCTGGCGAAGGACTGGCTCAGTCCCGAGGAGGATTCAGCCTGGGCCGGTTTGTAAAGGGCGATGTCGTAGTCCTGAACTTCCCATTCTCCGATCTCAGCCAGACGAAGAGGAGGCCTGCGTTGGTAGTTGCGACGCCACAGGGGGACGACGTAATTCTGTGCCAGATCACAAGCCAGGCACGCTCCGACTCATACTCCGTTCCCTTGGAGCAATCCGACTTCTCGTCCAGCGGCCTTAACCAGAGCAGCCGAGCGCGTCCGAACCGCCTATTCACGGCAGACGAAGCGATCATCGCATACCGCGCGGGGCAAATCACGAAAGGCAAATTGAGTGAGGTGCTAGATCGGCTGATCGCGATTCTGAACCAGCCGTGAGCGGCCCGAGACATAGGTAACAGAACGTACCGGAGACATGGGTTACACTTTTGGCCCTGCCAGGGGCGGGAAGTGGATGCCATGGAAGGAAAGTTCTGTTATGGACGAACGCATGCGTTTCGTGATTCGGCTCAAAGACGGCGAGAGCATGGCCGCACTGTGCCGCGAGTTTCAGATTTCCCGCAAGACCGGCTACAAGGTCTTCGAACG
>Ga0302325_10003376_pt1 | contig 37756 bp, 24 predicted proteins | sample Palsa_T0_2_FD_201948 | JGI IMG/M metagenome (GOLD analysis project Ga0302325, IMG submission 201948) | Peat permafrost microbial communities from Stordalen Mire near Abisko, Sweden - Palsa_T0_2 | ecosystem: Environmental > Terrestrial > Soil > Palsa > Peat permafrost | place: Sweden: Abisko...
GCGAGCACGAAGTCTCGCTGCGCTCGGCCAAATCGATCATCGAGGCGATGGACGCGGCTCGCTACAAGGTCCTGCACTACTTGATTTCGAAAGAAGGCCGATGGAGCCCGCGGCCCATCGTTCCGGAGCCGAAAGGAAACCCGGAGATCGACGTTGTGTTCCCCGTTTTGCACGGCACGTTCGGCGAGGATGGCACGCTGCAGGGCCTGCTCGAATTGGCGGATCTTCCCTACGTCGGCGCCGGCGTCTTGGCGTCTTCGGTTTCCATGGACAAGGAGGTCATGAAACGGCTGGCCGGTGAGCGCGGTCTTCCCGTGGTGGATTATTTGGCGCTTTCCAGTCACGAAGCGCACAACTTGGAAGGCATTTGCTCGCGTTTCCAGTTTCCGGTTTTTGTCAAACCCGCGAACCTCGGTTCGTCGGTCGGAATTTCGAAGGCGCGCGATTGCGCTGAACTCAAATCGGCTCTCGAACTGGCGGCGGCGTATGATCGCAAGATCATTGTCGAGCGCGGCATCATCGGGCGCGAATTCGAATGCGCCGTGCTCGGTAACCAGCATCCCATCGCTTCGACGCCCTGCGAGATTCTTCCGTCGCGCGAATTTTACGACTACGACGACAAGTACCTGCTCGACCAGGCGCAGACCTTGATTCCCGCCAATCTCTCAGCCGAGCGAACCGCCGAGCTGCAACGGCTGGCCGTCGAATGCTACCAGGCGGTGGAATGCGAGGGTATGGCGCGCGTGGATTTTTTGATGGAGGCGGAGACCGGCCGCCTGTTCATCAACGAGATCAACACCATTCCCGGATTCACGTCCATCAGCATGTACCCTAAAATGTGGGAATATTCCGGGCTCCCGATGCCGAAGCTGATCGACCGCCTGATCGAGCTCGCGCTGGAGCGCCACGAAACCAAGCGGCGTTTGCGGTACTCGAAGTAAATGATTCTGCCCCTGCTGTTTTTCTTCGCCGAACCTCCGTCCACCGCGGACCTGGAAAGCGCGCTGAAGCGCTTCGTGGATGTGCTGGCCATCGTGCAGCAGCAAGGCGCGGACGTCGTAAACACCGAGCAGCCGATTTACCAAGGCGCGATTCCCAGCATGCTCCGGCGCCTGGATCCACACTCTATTTTCTTCGACCCGCTGCAATACCAGCAGCTCAAGGAGATGGAGCGCTCCGAGCAGCGCGGCTTCGGCACCGTCCTATCGGTCCTGCCGGGACGCGTGATCATTCTCCAGACCATGCAGGGGTCGCCGTCCGCAAAAGCCGGGCTGCAAGCCGGCGACGAGATCGTCGCGGTGAACAACGTTGCGCTGGCGCGCCTGGAGCCCGACCAAATCATCGAGTATCTCAGCCAATCGCGCCAGCACGAAGCTATACTCATCGTCCGGCGGCCAGGCGTGATCCGGTTGTCTCAATTCGTCCTCGACCCCGAGCTGGTGGATTCGCCGAGCGTGGACCGCGCGTTCCTTCTCCAACCGGACGTCGGCTTCGTTCGCGTCACCGGCTTCGATCCTCAAACTCCGAAGCAGCTCAAGGAAGCGATTGAAAAGCTCGGCGGCGACAAGCTGAAAGGCTTGGTGCTCGATTTTCGGGATAATCCGGGCGGCGCGGTGCAGAGCGCGATTCTAGTGGCATCCTATTTTCTTAAACCGGGTCAGCGAGTGCTGAGCATCAAGGGTCGAAGCGTTCAGGATCAGGACGCGGATACGCCCCAGACCGCCGCGCCATACTCGTTCCGTTTGGCCGTGCTGGTTAACGCCAAGACCGCCAGCGCCGCCGAGATCGTCTCCGGCGCCTTGCAAGATCACGATCGCGCGACCATCATCGGACAGCCCAGCTACGGAAAAGGCCTGGTGCAAAACGTGTTTCCGTTAGCGAACAACACGGCGCTCGCGCTCACCACGGCGTTCTACTACACGCCTAGCGGCCGTTCGATTCAGAAACCGCTGGAGAGCGGCCAACTGGAGATCGCGCAACAGAAGGAGCAGTTCCACACCGATTCCGGAAGAACCGTAAGCGGCGGAGGCGGCATCCATCCCGACTTTATCGTCGGTCCCGAGCAACCAACGCGCTTGCGCGCAGTGCTGGAAGCCAGCGGCGTGCTGACGTCCTTCGCCACCGAGTTCACGCAGAAGCACACCGTAACCGCGGATTTTGACCTCACGCCTGCGGTGCTCGAGGAATTCCAGGTGTACGCCGGCGAACGTGGCATCCAGCCGCCGGTGGCCGAATGGGTAGGAGATCGCGCCTGGCTGCAAAGCCGCCTAAAGGAGGAGCTGTTCAATCTAGCGCTGGGAGTGGCCAAGGGCGACGAAGTGGAAGCTCAGCGCGATCCCATCGTCCGCGCGGCGGTTGAGCACCTGAGCGCTCCGTAAGGGGAATTCTCGATTGACCGCATGCGAGTGAGCGTCCAGAATGGTCGTCACGATGCCTAAAGCCCGACTGCGCCGATTCTGGATGCCGCGCTGGTTCTGGATGCTGTGCCTTCCGCTCTCTGTCGCGGCGGGCCCGGTCTCGTATTCGATCGTCTACGTGCGGGCCCCTCGGGCGGGCGACAACACCTACATTCGTCTCCCCGACGTTTTCTACCCCACCGCCATGCCTTCTGGATCGGACTTGATGCTGTTGCATCCCGACGGCACGGAAGAAACGCTGTACGCCGCCGGCAAGGGCGCGGTGCTCGATCCCGCAGTGTCCTTGGACGCGCAGTGGGTATTCTTCTCGTACATACCCGACGCTTCCGCAGGCGCCGGCATTAACCCTCAGCGCGGGCTCGCGTATGGCGGCGCCGACATCTATAAGATCAATATTCGAACGCGCCAGATGGTCCAGCTCACGCATCAAGAGTGGACCCCGCCCACCGGGTCCGCCAATTGGTCCGCCGATCCGCTGAGTGCCAGCGCGCCCAATACCGTTTACCTCGGTTTTGGCATCTTCAATCTCGGCTCCTGTCCTCTGCCGAACGGCAAACTCATGTTTGTCTCCAGCCGCGACGGCTACCTGCCGAACAAAAGCTACACCGCTCCGAATCTGCGGTTATACATCATGGACGTTGACGGCTCGAATGTGGAGCCGGTTGGTCATCTCAACATCGGAAGCGCGCTGCATCCCACCGTGCTCATGGACGGCCGCGTGATGTTCGCCAGCTTCGAAACGCAAGGAGCGCGGGATGAGCGGAACTGGGGATTGTGGGCCATCTGGCCGGACGGCCGGCATTGGGAGCCGCTCATGAGCGCGTTCACCGAAGGCGGCGCGTTTCACTTTCAGGCCCAACTGTCGGACGGCCGCATCGCGGTGACCCAGTATTACAACCTGAACGACAACGGCTTCGGAACCATTCTCGTGTTCGATTCTCAAAAGAACCCCGCTGCGGTTCCCTTCGGCTCGCCCAACGCCGCCGATACATCGAATCCGCTGGTTCGTTGGGGCCTCTGGGATACAGGCGTGCCAACCGCCGGACAGCCACGCTACACCAGCTATTCTTTTTCACCGCCGGGCTTGATCAACCTGACCGGGTTTTCTCACGGCGAGGATCGGGCGTCGTCCACCGCTCAAGACGGCGGCTACGCCGGTAAAGCGACCCAGCCCGCTGCCGCGCCCAACGACGACATGCTGCTGGTCTGGTCTCCAGGTCCGGATAACAATCTGAATCGGCCGACGTCGATCCCTTACTACGATGCCGGAATTTACTTGCTCAAAGGCGGTCAGGAAGTGGACGACTACCGAAACCTCGTTGAGATCAAGAACGATCCCAACTACAACGAACTCGAACCCAAAGCGCTGGTTCCGTATCAATCGATTTACGGCATCGCCCAGCCCGCCGCTCTGCCGTACCTTCCCAACGACGGCACGGTGTCGCCCCTGCTGCCGCCCGGCACTCCCTTTGGACTGATTGGCACATCTAGCTTCTACAATCGCAACACCACGCCGGGCTACGGCGACAGTCTGTACAACGGGCTCGACCCCTTCAACACCGCGCAGAACGACGTAAGCTCCAACTGGTCCGATCAAGGCGCCGACGCGGGCTACTATACCAACGACGACATCTACGCGGTGCGCATCGTCGCGCTCGAGGGCGTCGCAAACCGCAGCTACCCGAACGGCGGCGACCCCGGCTTTCAGAATTTCGCGGACCGAGAGCGGATGCGCATCCTCGGCGAGATTCCGTTGAGAAAAACCAACGGCGCCGGCCAAACGGTGCTCGACGCGCAAGGCAACCCCGACACCAGCTTCCTGGCGAAAGTGCCTGCCGATACGCCGATTTCCTTTCAAACCCTCGATCAGAACGGCCTGGTGTTGAACATGGCCCAGACCTGGCACAGCGTGCGTCCCGGCGAGGTCCGCAACGATTGCGGCGGCTGCCACGCGCATAACAAACTGCCTCTGGATTTCTCCACCACGGCCGCGGCGCAAGCCGCATATTCGGTGACGGACCTCACCGCTCAAACGCCGTTGCTCGCCAAGAACGCAGCGGGGGACACCATCGTGAAATCGGCCGGCCGGCTGATCGTGGACGTAGAGTTTTATAAAGACATCAAGCCGATCCTGCAGCAATCCTGCGTCCAGTGTCATAGCAAGTCCGGCGCCGCCGCAGCCGGCTTGGTGCTCGACGACTCGACGCTCGTCAACGGCTACGACAATACCTACAACCGCTTGGCCAGCGACCCCAACGCGCAATGGGGAATTCCGCCTGTGATTTCCAGCCGGCAATGGCGGCAAACCAACGCGTCGCGCTATATACGGATGTTTCAGTCGCGGCGCAGTCTGCTGGTTTGGAAAGTTTTCGGCCGGCGTTTGGACGGGTGGAATAATTCGGACCATCCTACCGAATCGACGCCCGGCGACGCGAGCACTCTTCCCGCCGGCGCCGATCCCGACGAGGCCGACATCGACTACACCGGCACGATGATGCCGCCGCCCGGTTCAGGAGTTCCGCCCCTCACCGACGACGAAAAGATGACCGTCGCGCGCTGGATCGACTTGGGCGCTCCCATCACCGAGCAGGGCGACCCGACGTACCAAGGCTATTTCGCCGATGAGATCAAACCCACGCTGACCGTTTCATCCCCGGCGGTCGGCGCCAATTCCGGGCCGCTGGCGTTACTGCGCATCGGCATGTTCGATGCCTACTCGGGAATCGACGCGGCGTCGTTATCGGTGTCGGCCAATTTCTCGGTGAATGGAAATCCGCCCGGTTCCGAGCTCGGGCCGAGCTTTACGCAAACCGATTCGGCCATTTGGACGCTGCGGCTGTCGGCGCCGATCAAGCGTTTGACGAGCGGCAATATCGTGGTGAGAGTGCAGGATAACGCGGGTAACTGGACCACCGTGAACCGGTCGTTTAGCATCGGCGCGAACGGGCCGCCGATCTTGCAAAGGTGAACGCTAGTCGGCCGGCTCGAGCCTCGGCTTCCTCGGCCAGCGCACGCGCACCGCATGGCTGATCACTGGAAGTACGGAGACGAAGATCACCAGCAGCACGAACTTCTCGAAATTCCGCCGGATGATGGGCACTTCGCCCAGCACGTAGCCCAAGGTGGTCATCGACAGCACCCAGCCGATACCCCCGAAGATATCGAACGAAAGAAACCGCAGGTAGCGCATTTTTGCGACACCGGCGACGAACGGCGCGAAGGTACGGATGATGGGGACGAACTTGGCGTAGATGATGGTTTTGCCGCCGTGCTTCTCGTAGAACGCCTCGGTCTGCCGCAGGTGCTCCTGCTTGAAGAAGCGGGAATCGGGGCGGTCGAAAATCGTGACGCCCGCGCGGCGCCCGAGCAAATAACCGCACCAATCGCCCAACAGGCAGGCACAACTCAGCAGCACAAAGATGAGGCCCAGGTTCAATTGGCCGGCACCGGCCACCGCGCCGATCGCGAATAGCAATGAATCGCCGGGAAGAACGAATCCCACCAGCAGTCCGGTCTCGGCGAAGACGATGGCGGTCAGCGCGGCATATCCCAGCCAGCCGGACAGCACGGTGGAAAGCAGATGAATCAGGCCGTCCGGCGTAGCGAGGCTCCGCAGGAAATCCAGCAGGGAATGGAGCATGCCCGGAAGCTAAGTCCGATACCGCGCCAGCATGCGGTTGATCACGTCCTGGTGCTTCTTGATCTTGCCTTCCTGGATCAGTCGGAAGACCACGCTGTCCTGTAGCAGCGCCTGCCTCTGTCCGGCTTTCCTTTGCTTTAGCTGAGTGACGATGGAATCCCGTTGCGCGGCCAGCTTGGTCATGTCCGCGGGTTGCCGCTCGACGATCTTGACAACCACGGTCTGCGTTCCGACGTTAAGCGGCCCGATGACGGTTCCAACTGGTTTATCGAACGAGTCACCCAGGTATTGCGCCGAACCGATACCTTCGGCGGCGCCGTCTCGCGGAAAGAAATCGGTGGACTTTACTTCCACGCCCATCTTCTTGGCGGCGGCTTGCAGGTCGCCCCCCGAGGAATTCGCCAGGTCGGCTGCCTTGCGCGAGTTCTCGGCCACCAGTTCCACCGCTCTTTGCTGGTTGAAGTTTTGGCGCACTTGCGCTTCGATCTCGGAGAAAACGGCGGGATGCGGCGGATTTATGCTGGTAAGCTCCACCACCACTAATCGGTTGCCCGCCTGAACCACCGGGCTGACTTCACCCTTTTTCAAGGCCCCGATAGCTTGGCTGACTTCCTTTTGTTCGTTCCCCAACCCCGCAATGGGCGTACCGACTCTGTAGTTTTCGAAGTTCTGGAACGACAACCCGAGTTTGGTCGCGATCTGCTCGGCGTTCTGAGGCGCTTGAACCAATTCGGCGTGCGCTTGATCCTCGAGAGTCTGCATGCGGTCAAACACAATTTGGTTGCGTAGCGCACTGAGGATTTGCGCTTTTACCTCCTCCAGGGTTTTCAAGCGCGCCGGCTCCTTCTCCAGCACCTGAATGATGTGGAATCCGTATTGGGTGGTGATGACGTTGCTGATCTCGGTGGGCTTCAGCGCGAAGGTAGTGTCCTCGAACTCCTTAACCATTTGGCCGCGCACCACCCAACCAAGGTCGCCGCCCTTCGAAGCCGATCCGGGGTCCTCGGAATTCTTTTGCGCCAATTCGGCGAAGTTTGCCCCGGCTCGAAGCTGCTTCAATAGATCTTCCGCCCTGGCCTTGATCTTGACTTTATCGGCATCCGCTTTTCCTGTCGTACTCAACAGGATGTGGCGGGCGTGCACCCGATCCGGCGTCCGGTATTGATCCATGTGCGAATGGTAGTAAGCTTCCACCTGCGAATCGGAAATCTGGATGGTTTGCGCAATTTTCCCCAGATCGGCCACGATGAGCTGGAAGTTTCGCGTCTCCGGCATCGGGTAGAAGCTCTTATTCTTTTCGAAGTAGGCCTTTACCTCGTCGGGCGTCGGTTTCACCGTTCGCGAGGTCGCCACCGGATCGAATGCGATATATTCCAGTTTGATCTTGTCGGCGTGAAGGCGGTAAGCCTGTTCCACCTCCGCGGGTGCGACAATTACGCCTTCAATCGCTATGTCCTGCAAAGCCTTTTGATAGGCGCTCAGACGGACGTTGGCTTCAAAATCCTGAACCGTGGTCCCAATCTGCTCCGCGATGTACTGCCGGTATTGATCGGGCGGCATTGTTCCGAAGGGAAAGGTGCGAATGATGGCGGCCAGGTCTTGGTCGGAAACCTCGATGCCCAGCCGCTGGGCTTCATAGGCGATGGCGCGATCCGTGATCGCTTGATCGATCACTTGGGGCAGGTAGGAACCCACCATGCTAGCCGGCAACGAACGGCCCTGCAGGAGGTTCTTCACTTGCACATCGATCTGCTGCACGGTAACTGCGTCCTTGCCGATCTCGGCCACCACTTGGTCGTTCTTGTCTCCCGTCGTGGTGGTGCCCGCGCCCGGTATCAGATACACCAGCATTGAGAGCGCCACCATGGCGAGCATGGCGCCGAGCAGAATGCGCACGGCCTTCGCTCTGCTACGAAATAAATCGAACATCCGTAAAGGCTCCTAGGAGAATTAAGGGAGAATTTTCCTTAACCTCCAGTATAACTGAAAGACCCACGTTGCTCTCCGTGTCGCAACCGCACATTAGATCCGTCACCCACTCGAATCCGTATATACTACAGGTCTCGGTAAAACCTGTATGAAGCTCCTCCTTCGGATCGCTGCCCTGACTACCGCCGTTGTTCCCATGGGCGTCGCTCAAACGACGATCTTCGGAAGCAACGTTATCGTGAATGCCGGCGCCGAATCCGGAGCGGGCGGCAATGGCATCACCCAGGTGGCTAGTGTGCCGGGGTGGTCAGGCTCGGGCGGTTGCGATGTGTATGCGTATAGTACGGCGTACAACAACGTCAATGGGATCGCGCCGACTAATATAGTTCCACGAGGGGCGGGCAATAACTATTTCGCCGGTGGAATCCAGCCGGTAAGTTGCACTTTCACGCAGAATATCGATCTGTCCTCCGAAGCGGCGACCATCGACGCAGGAACCGTCACATTTGCGGCCGCCGCATACCTGGGCGGCTACGGCAGCGACAGCGACAACGCGACACTTACGGTCGCGTTTCAGGATGCCAACGGAAATCAGTTGGGTTCCTTGACCTTGGGACCGGTAGGGCCGAACGATCGCGCGGCCCAGGAAAATGGGCTGTATCTGCAGCGGCAGATCGGTCAGATACCAGCGGGGGCGCGGACCGCGGCGCTGACACTCAACATGAACTGGGTGAACGGCGCGAACAACGAAGCCTATGCGGACAACCTGTTGCTCATCTTGAATGCACCATCCACGCCGCAATCAGTGCTGGGCGTGAATCTGATCGTAAATCCGGGCGCGGATGCCTCGCTCGGGCTCGATGAAAACTCGAACAACCAAGTTTCCAACGACCTTCCGGGATGGGTGCGTAGCGCGTACCTGACGGCGGATTCTTACCAAGATACAGGCGGCGATCTATACCAGTACACAGGCGGACCATCCGATGCCGGAATCAATTATTTTTACGGCGGCCAGGACGTGTCCGACAATTCGAATCCGATCGCCACCGCCTACCAGGACATCGACGTTTCCTCGGCGGCGAGTTTGATCGATGCCGGCAATGTGCCCTACACACTGGCCGGCTGGTTGGGCGGTTACGAAGGCCAGGATGACAACTGCGTGCTGGCGATTCAGTTTCAGAGTTGGGACGGAACCGTGCTGGCTAGCGACCAGATCGGTCCGGTTTTGGCAGCCGATCGGAACGACAATAGTGGACTGCTACAGGAATCCACCAACGGGAACCTACCCAGCGGCACGCGAGTGATTCACGTGTCGATGACCATGACTCGCGAGGAAGGCACGGACAATGACGGACTGGCGGACAGTCTATCGCTGGTGCTAGGTTCGGCCGGAAACGTGGGTCCGGAAATTTCGGGAACCATCATAAGCGCCGGGGCGTACGGGGCTTTCCATGCCGTCACGCCGGGAACGTGGATGGAGATTTACGGAGAGAACCTGGCCGCGGGTGCGGCGGAATGGGGCGGCGCGGATTTCAACGGAGTCAACGCGCCAACGTCCTTGGACGGAACCCAGGTGACCATCGGCGGGCAGTCCGCGTTCGTTTACTACATCAATACCGGCCAAGTGGACGCATTGGTTCCTGGCTCCGTGGGTACCGGGCCGCAGCCGGTGATCGTTACCACGGCGCAAGGCGCCAGCGTGCCTCTGCTGGTGAGCGTAAATCCGTCGGAGCCTGGACTGCTTGCTCCGGCGTCTTTCGTTGTCAACGGTAATCAATATCTCGCCGCCGTATTCTCCGACGGGACCACCTTCGTGCTCCCTCCCGGGGCGATTCCGGGCGTGACCTCCCGGCAAGCCCAACCTGGGGAAACAATCCTGGTCTATGGAATCGGATTCGGGGCCGTCACTCCGAACATTCCTACCGGCCAGATTGCCGAGCAGGACAATTCGCTGGCCGCCCCATTTCAGCTTATGTTTGGGTCCACACCGGCCACGCTTAATTACTTCGGCCTCGCCCCGAACTACGTCGGTCTGTATCAGTTCAATGTGGTCGTGCCGAATATTTCCAACAGCGACCTGGTGCCCGTTACTTTCACGCTGGGAGGCGTGTCCGGCACACAGACGTTGTATACGGCCGTGCACGATTGATTTTCGGTGGGGCCCGCCGCCCCCTGAGCGGCCAGAGCCGGAGTCGCCGCGGCTCGGCGTGTTGCTTCCCCCCAGGCGAAATGGCAAAGTAAAAATAGCAGATGGAAACCACCACGAGCACCGGCGGTGTCGGCCCGGAAACGCCCGTGGACCTGCTGCCGTTTGAACCGCTGCCGGCCTTCCGACCCAACGCGTTGCAGGACGACGCGCCTTTCGCCGAAAACCGCGGCAAACGCATCGGGATTCTGATTGTCACTTACAACGCCGTCACTACGCTTACCAAGGTACTCAAACGCATCACGCCCAACGTTTGGAAAAACGTCGAGGAAATCGCCGTCTTCGACGACGCCAGCCAGGACGCGACGTATGAGCTGGCCATGGGCATCAAAGCCCTTCGCGGCGTCGATAAGTTGCAGGTCCTGTCGCATCCGAGCAACTTAGGCTACGGGGGAAATCAAAAAGCCGGCTACAAGTATTTCATCGAAAAAGGGTTCGATATAGTCGTTCTCTTACACGGGGATGGCCAATATGCTCCCGAGATTCTGTCGCATCTTTACCATCCCATCGTCCAAGGCGAAGCGGACGCCGTTTTCGGCTCGCGCATGATGAAAACCTACGGCGGTCCGTTGAAAGGCGGAATGCCGTTGTACAAGTACGTCGGCAACCGCATCCTGTCTTGGTTCGAGAATCGATCGCTCGGCATGCATCTCACCGAGTTCCACAGCGGCTATCGCGCCTACAACCTGCACGCTTTGCGGAACATCGACCTCTCCCGCATGACCGACGATTTTCATTTCGACACCGAGATCATCATCAAGCTGCATCACCAAGGTTACAGAATCAAGGAAGTCCCCATCCCCACTTACTACGGCGACGAGCTTTGTTATGTGGATGGCTTGAAGTACGCTCGTGAAGTAACTCGGGCGGTGTGGCGCTATAAGCAAACCTGCCGGTCGGTTAGACGCTACCCCGAATTCCAGGAATATTTCGTTCACTATCCCATCAAGCAGAGCAAGCATTCCAGCCACGACTACGCCCGCCGGATGACCGGATCGAACCAGGATGTTCTGGATATCGGATGCGGAGAGGGTTTCTTCGCGGTGGAGCTAGCCGCCGCGGGCAATCGAATCACCGGCATCGACGATCGTGTTGTGCCGCAAGAGAACTCGGTCTTCGAGCATTATTATTCGGCCGATCTGGACGCCGGCCTCGAGCCCGCGATTTGCCGGCTCGAAGGCAAGCGATTTGACCGCGTCCTGCTACTGGATGTGCTGGAGCACCTCAGGTCTCCCGAGCGCATACTGGACGAGTGCCATCGAGTATTGAAGCCGGAAGGCCGGATTATCGTTTCTCTGCCGAACGTCGCCAATATCGCGGTTCGGCTGGCGCTGTTCGCGGGCCGATTTGATTATCAGGAACGCGGCATCCTGGACAGGACGCATCTTCGGTTCTTCACTCGCAAAACGGCGCGCCGCTTGCTCGAGAGCGCCGGATACGCCATTGTGACCGAACGAGAAACGGTGATACCGATCGAACTCATTCTTGGCATGTCTCCTGACAGTCTGGCATTACGAATCCTGAATGGGCTGTCGGCGGCGGTAACACGGCTGCTGCCCGGGTTGTTCGGCTACCAGATTATGTTCGTGGCTCGCAGCGCAAAGCCCGATTCGTCTTTGTGAGCCACTTACTGGCCGCTTGTTCGGCGGCGACTCCGAGTAGTATTACGAAACAGGCATCCAATGGAAATCGGTAGCGATTGTTTTCAAAGCTAGACAAGAAGTTAACAACCGCCGTCAAGTAAGTGATATTGAAAATAAGAAAGCCGATTAGCCACATCTCCGGAACAGCCACGGACTTTCGGCGCATCCCGCTCCATAAGTAAACCATGCTCCACATCCACAGAGCCGGCAAGCCGAGCATGAGAAACCCCCCGGTGTATTGGATGAGCCCGAATCTGACGCCCGATGCCTCAAGCTTCCGGAGGCCCTTGCGATCCGATGCGTCTCTCAACTGGCCGAAACATACCAGGTTGACAAAGCGGTCTAGCGTGTAGATTTTGGGACGGTTCAGATCGAAGAAAGGGAAATCGCCGGCGGGTAAAAAGTAAGTGAACCAGGCGCGTTCCACCGAGCGCAGATAAGCAATGGGCGCGTGCCGGATTATCTCCAGTCCATCCCGCATATAGATGCGGCCGATCTGGAGAAAGACCGGATTGTTGAAGTTCGTGGCCCCGGTAGAAGTTACTACTTCATCCAACACTGGAATTCCGGTCTTGGCGGGCATGCGGACATAGGGAGCGTACATTATGATCGGGGCGCCGGCGTCGATCAACGAAATGGGCGAAATCAATCCGCGCTTCAATAAATCCCGCGCCTCTTCCTCGGTCAGCTGGTGCGCTGTGATCACGTCCACGTTCATGCCGAGCCAAGTGCTGCTTGAAAAGCTTCCAAACAGAATCCAGTTCTTCGCATAAAGCCCGAGAATGACGGCCAACGGAATTAAGCCCGCCAGCAACACCATTCGGCGGCTCGCCTTAAAATACAACCACAACGCCAGCAACAAGCCCAAAAAGTAGACTAAGTGGAACAGGTTCCTGAGTAACACCAGCAGTAATGAGCTGCCGAAGAGAGTTACCAGACTCAACGCGCTCTGGCTGGCCGCGAACCGGTGGAGCGCCGCGGCCAAGACCAGCAGCAAGAGCGCAACCGGATACTCGTAGAGCATTAAATTCTCGAACAAGACGACGCCCGGCGAGACGATAAAGGCGCAAGCCAGCGGAAACGCGATCCAGCGCCTTACTCCGCAGCCGCGCATCAGATAGTAACAGAGCCAGCAGATTCCCAGCCCCGCGGCTAAATAAACCGCGTGAAAGGCGGCGGCATAGGATTCGGGGAACAGTTTGAGCACGATACCCGCGTAAAGGTCTAGTGCCGGAGGCTGCACATGCAGGTAATACAGGCTCTCCAGCAGCCGATGTTTCAGTAACTCGGGATCGATGAACTGGAAAAACTGAAAGATCGGACGCGTGTCGAAGCGCACACCCGCCAGATAGTACGCGATCCGCGAGACCGCAAACACCAGCGCCAGATAGAGATAAGGACCGCGCCACCGCATCGCGCCGCTAAATGAACTTGAGCCGTCTCATTGCGAGCGCAACCATTCGCAGTAACAACCAGCCGTGCGTCCAGCGCTGGATGTTGGTTTCTCCGTAAGTGCGCTCTCGATATCGGATCGGGATGTCCACGATCTTCAGATTGTATTTGGCCGCGCCGAAAGTAAGATCGAAATCGCCGAACGGATCCAGTTCCCCGAAGTAAGCGCGATTCGCGGCGATCATTTCGTATTGCCGCTTGCTCAGCGCCTTGGTCCCGCAGAGCGTATCCTTGACGCTCTGGTTCAGCAGCCAGGTAAATGCCAGGCTGAAAAACTTGTTCCCTAGAAAATTGAAAAAGCGCATGGCCTTTTGCTCCATCGGGTAGACCAGGCGCACGCCGTTGACGAACTCCGCCTTGCCGGATCGCCAGGCTTCGTAAAAGCGCGGCAGATCCTCCGGGGCGACGGTCAGGTCGGCGTCCAGGATCATCAGAAAATCGCCCGAGGCTTCGCGGAAGCCTACGCGCACGGCATCGCCCTTCCCGCGCCCAGGTTGCTTGAACAGCTTCACCCGCGTGTCTGGACGCCGTTCGATCTCTCGCTCGATCGCCGCGTAAGTATCGTCCGTGGAGTTTCCCTCGACAAAGATAAGTTCCGTCCCCGCGCCCATCTCGGGAACCCGCTCGAAGATATTCGGAATATTGCCGGCCTCGTTGCGGGCTGGAACAATCACGCTCACGACGGCGTTCGCAATCGCCGCCGGATTCGGCCGCGGGCGGGCGATGACAAAACTCGCCAGTGCCAGCCGATCGAAAGGCCACAGCCGGCCGACATACTTATTGAATAGCCCGTCCAAGATCGGCGTGCGGATCGGCCATACGATCTCCTGCGACGTTCGAATGGTTTCGAAGTTACTCAAGTACAAAAGATTGACTATGTCTTTAGTGGTAAGCCAGTTCTGGGGTAGTAAGCGGCGCGCCATTCCAACCGCTTCGGCGGCGCGGCGAGGTAACTCCCAAACGCGGCTATAAGTATTGTTGATGAGTCGCGTGCCGGGATGCGAATGAGCGGCGGCGCGATCGAGCGCGCGCTGCACGTCCCAGACGTCGTTCAACAAGTCCGAACACACGATGAAATCGAACTGTTCGTTCAACTCGAAGGAATGCGCATCACCCTCGAGCCAGTTGATTCCTGGATGCCGCACGCGGGCGCGCTCCAGCATGCGCGGCGACAGGTCGATCCCGACGCCATAAGCGGGACGCAACGCGGCCAGCAAATCGCCTTGTCCGCACCCGATTTCCAACACGCGCATGCCGGGCGGAACCAGGAAGCGATAAATCTCGGCGAGCCGCCGCCTATAAAAGCGGCGGATACCCGGCTCTTGATCGAGCGATTGTGCTGCTTGGTTCCAGTACTCGCGGCGGGTGCTGGTGAATTCAGTCTCGCTCAGAGCGTTGCGGGACTGTTCCCTAACGGTGCCGGTTTCCATCGCGGGTCGAACATTGCTGCCCTAAGTATCCCACGCCGGCCCCGCATCCGCTTTCGGGCCCGCTTCTCAAAGTCCCACATCCAGCCGCATCGCCAGCAATTCAGGCAGCCCCGCTCCCAGGATTTTCTTCTGTGCCGACGCAATGTCATAAGGCGCCCGGCAAAAGGTAACCAGCCGCGCCGCCGGCTCGTATAACGCGTACGCCGCGCGCGGATCGTTGTCGCGAGGCTGCCCCACCGATCCAGGATTGATCAGGTAAGGCACGTCCTGTTCCAGTTCCAGCGTCTCGGTCTCCACCCCCACCGGCGCGCTGTTCAGATATTTGGTTCCGTTCCGATGACAGAGGAACCCGCCCTGCAGATGCGTATGCCCGAAGAAGGAAACGTTCGTATCCAGATACGGCGCCGCTTGGGCTGCGTCTTGTTCGGAAATCAAATATTCGTCCTCATCCAGCGGAGAACCGTGCAGGATCTGAAAGCCATCGATGCGCTTAGGCCCCTTCACTAGATCGTGCAGATATCCAAGATTCGCTTGCTGCAGCGCCTTCTGCGTCCAGACTGCCGACTCCCGAGCGATCGGATTGAACCATTCCAGGTCTTCCAAGCCCGCGCAGGCCTTGTCATGATTGCCGCGAACGACATCGGTAACATGCTCGCGCACCCATTCGGTCACCGCATTCGGATCGGCGCCGTAGCCCACTAAATCGCCGCAGCACACAATGCGGTCGTACCCGGATTCGGCGTGCGCCAGCACCGCCTCCAGAGCCTCCCAGTTGGCGTGAATGTCGCTGACGATCAGGTAGCGCACAGGCGAATGAGAGACACTTCCGGCGGCGCGCCGATTCGAATGGGAACGCCGATGGTACCCAGGCCCGTGGATACGTACAATGCAGAGTTACCATCGCGGTACAGTCCGCGCACGTACGGCGTGTAGACGCGCGCGATGTCGATATGCTGATGCAGTATCTCGAAATCCACCTGGCCTCCGTGCGTATGCCCCGCAATGGTTAGATGGAAGCCTTGCCGTGCGGCCACCGGAAAAACATCTGGGTTGTGCGACAGCAGAATGTTGAGCGCGCCCGGCCGGATCAAGCGATCCACGCCGTCGAGGTAGTGCGAGTGAAACCTCTGGTAATCCACGCCGGCGAAATTGACGTCTGCGGCACCGAAGCGCAAAACCTTGGCCTCGTGCCGCAGAAATTCGATCCCGATCCGCCTACCCTGAGCGGTCACGTAATTTTCGGTGCCGGTGTAGACCTCGTGATTTCCCAGGCAGCCCAGCACGCCCGCTTGCGCCCGCAACCTCGCCAGTTGCCGCAAACAGGCATCCAGCGGATCGCCCCGCCGGCTGATCAAATCGCCGGTCACCAGGGCCAGATCTGCCCGCGTCTCGTTCGCCATGTCGATGGCGTGCGCGAATTCCGGTTCGCTCAGGAACGGACTCAAGTGGATATCCGTGACTTGCACGATGCGCAGGCCCTGCAAATCCTTGGGCAAATCCGGAATCGGAATGTCCACCTCCGAGAGCCGAAAACGATTTCGGTTCACGATACCGAACGCCGCTACCACGCCCGGCACGATGCACAGCCCGGCGCCTGCCGCTTGCAGCAACGCGCGTCGCCGGGGTTGCAACTCGGCGTTGCTCCAGAACATCGTCGCGAAACCCGCTACAACCAGACCGAGGATTTCCATTATCGCGGCGCACTCGATCCAGGTGGCGCCCCACACGCCGAAATACCGGGCCACCCGCTGAAATTCGAGCAAGTAACCGAGCAGCAGCAGTGCCGCCCCCGCCGCGCCGAAGTACGTCACTCCGCGCGCGCGCCGCTTCAGCAGTTGGCGTGCGATCTCAAACAACAGTCCCAAGCCCAGCGCCAGCAGAACCAGTCCCGGGAAAAAGTGAATGCGGAGGAGCATTTAACGCTACTCCTATTCTATCGGTGTCTCGAAGCGCGATTTACTCGTAGCGCAGCGCGGTCATCGGTTCAACCCGAGCGGCCCGCCGGGCGGGGAAGTAGCAGGCCAGCAAAGAGACCACGGCCAGCAGGCTCGGCGCGCCCAGCAGCACCAGCGGATCGACGGCGCTGGCCCGATACAGCATTCCAGTCAGCAGCCGCGCCAGCATCAGAGACAGAGCCAGGCCGATGCCGGTGGCAATCGCGGTTACGATCATCCCCTCGCGCAGTATCATGAGCAGCGCGTCGCGGGTGCTGGCGCCGACGGCGATCCGAATGCCGATCTCGCGCGTGCGCCGAGCCACCGTATAAGCGCGGACGCCGTACAAGCCGATCGCCGCCACCAGCAGCGCGACGATGCCGAACAGCGCGAACATGCGCGCGCCGGTCCGGACGATCCAGAAATCGACGCTTCCGTCCAGATGATTGCGCAGCGTCTTGAGCGCGAGCACCGGCAGGCGTCCGTCGGTGGCGCGGACTTCCTGTCTCACGCTTTCGAGCAGGCGAGCCCTGGCATCCGGCCCCAGATGGTCGGTTCTCAAATGAAAGCTCATGTCGGATTGGTATTCCTGGGAGAACGGCACGTAAAGGTGCGGTTGGATTCCCTCCCTGCCGTTCGGGCCGTCACTCACCACGGCTCCTCCAATGATGTTTTCCTGCACTCCCTGGACGATACCCACCACCTCGGCGTCGCGCGTTTTCGCGCCGCTGGCTTCAGGGAGCGTCATTCGGATGTGCCTGCCCACCGCGTCGCCCTTCGGCCACAGCCGATCCGCCGCCTGTTTGTCAAGCACTGCCACCGCGGCCCCGTTCTTATCGCCGGCGTCGGTTGCAAGAAACGCGCGGCCGCGAAGCAGCGGTATTCCAAGCGTCCGGAAGTAATCCACGCCGACGATATTGAACTTGCAACTCACTTGACCGGACCGGGCAGACGCATCAGACGGGGAGTCGCTCCGTTCGATTGTGCGCCCCAGCGAAATCATTCCGAACGGGACGGTTGCGGCCATACTTGCGGATTCGACGCCGGGAATGCGCTTCAGACCATCCAGCAGGTCGCGATAGACCTCGCGGGCGCGCGGTTCCTTGTAACCGGCCAGGCTCGCGTCCACTTCCAGCACGATCCCGTCATCCAGGCGAAATCCCGGTTCCACTTGCGACGCCCGCACCGAACTGTGCAGGAACAGTCCGGCGGCGGTCAGCAGCATCAGCGACAAGGAGAGCTGGCTCATCACCAGAATGTTGCCGCGAGAGAACACGCGTCTCCCCACGCCGCCGGCGGCATTGTCACGGGTCTTCAGATCGGAAACCACGTCTTGTTTCGAAAGACTCCAGGCCGGCGCGAACGCGAACACCAGCGTGCTTGCCAGGCATAACGCCGCGGTAGCCGCCAAAACACGACCGTCGGGCGTCGCGTTGTAGATCAGCTCGAACGGCGCGAGCCTGGTAAGAGAGCGCACCAGCGCTATCGTGCTCCAGTGCGCGACGGCGAGCCCCGCCGCTCCGCCGATCACCGCCAGCAGCAGGCCTTCGGTGAAGAGCTGCCACAAAATCCGGCCGCGCCCGGCGCCCAACGCCAGACGAATCGCGATCTCCTTGCTGCGGGCCGCTCCGCGCGCCAGCATCATGTTGGCGACATTCAGGGACGCGATCAGCAGCACGATTCCGGCCATCGAGAGCAGCAGCGCGGAGACCACGGAAACCTGCGTGTCCGTGGTGGGATTGGTGGAGATGCTCAGCCGCGACAGCGGCCGCACGATGAATGTCTGGTCCTTGTTTTCGCCCGGATAAGCTTGCTCCAGGCGCGATGCCACCACGGCGAGTTGCGAATCGGCGGCCTTCTGCGTCATGCCCGGCCGCAGGCGTCCCACCAGGATCAGAGCGTTGTTGTCGCGCGCGGCCAGCGGTCGCCCCGCTCCCTCGAAGTCGTTCATCAGCCATTCGTAAACGCCCATCGGAAAGTACATTTCCGGACTGACCAGCGCGGTGGTCCCCGTAAATCCTTCCGGAGCCACTCCCGCCACGGTAAATGCGCGCCCGTTGATCTTGAGGATCTTCCCCAGAATGTCCGCATCGCCGCCGGATTTTTTCCACAACGAGTAGCTCATGATGACCACCGGTTTCACGGCGCCCGGGCGCTCTTCTTCCAGGGTGAAAGCGCGCCCGCGGAATAGCGGGACTCCGAAGGTGCGGAAGTAATTCGAGGAGACGATATCGGCAAACGTTCGCCGAGACGTGTTGCCGTCCTCGAGTCCGACCAACGCCATATTATGCGCCGTGAGGCTCGTGAACACCGCGTTGTTGTCGCGCAGGTCGGCGTAGTTCGCGTAAGAAAATGCCCGATAGGCGTCCGGCTTCTTTGTATCCCGGCTGTAGCATCCGACGATTTCCTCCGGCTTCTCGATCACCAGCGGCTTGAGGAGGAATGCATTCACCAGGCTGAACATGGCACTATTGGCGCCGATACCGAGCCCTAGCACCAGAGCCGCGGCCACGGTGAAGCCGGGACTCCTCAAGAGCATCCGAGTGCCGAACCGCAAGTCCTGAATGAAGGTTGTCATTGGCGCGCCCTTTCCGTGCGTTTCCTTCCCTGTCTTACGTTGGCATCGAAGGAAAGTTCCGTCCAATGACATCCCTTCTCGGAATATTGAGCCCTTCACCGCAGCCGCTTGCGCCATCCCGTGACCATTCGCCCCACTCGCAGGGCGTAATCTTGTCCTGATGGGCCGCCAAAAATCTTCGCCCTCCGGAGAAGCCGCCCGCGCAATTCGAATTTTTTACGAAACGAACCCAAATCCCGAATTCGGACACCGCCTTTTCCCGTCATGCTTGCCGGCTCCTCAGAGCTACAATGTAGGCGGAGGTCAGACTGGATGATTCTCGAAGCCACCCACCCTGTCGACCAGGAAGTGAATCCTTGGGTTTCCGCGGCCGCGCGGTTCGATGAAGCCGCCGAGTTGCTCGCCGTCGACGAAGGCTTGCGCAAAGTGCTGCGCACGCCGGGGCTGGAGTTGACCGTCAACATCCCCGTGCAACTGGATGACGGCCGGTTGGAGGTCTTCACCGGATATCGCGTGCAGCATTCGGTGGTTCGCGGCCCCGCCAAGGGAGGCATCCGCTACGCTCCCGACGTCACGCTGGACGAAGTCCGCGCTCTGGCCGCTTGGATGACGTGGAAATGCGCGGTGGTGAATATCCCGTTCGGCGGCGGAAAAGGCGGAGTGATCTGCGATCCGGCCGTGCTTTCGGACGGCGAGCTGGAGCGCATCACGCGCCGTTACACGTCCGAGATCATGGACATCATCGGCCCCGAACGCGACGTCCCCGCTCCCGACGTAAATACCAACGCGCAAACCATGGCGTGGATCATGGACACTTATTCGATGCACAAGCGCCGGAGCACCACGGCTGTAGTCACCGGCAAGCCTCTCGCTCTGGGTGGCTCGCGAGGGCGCACGGAAGCTACCGGGCGCGGGTGTATGGTGGTCACGCTCCAGGCCTTGCGCCGCCTGGGCATGGATGTTTCCAATACGCGCGTGGTGGTGCAGGGCTTCGGTAACGTGGGCAGCAACGCGGCCAAACTGATGGCCCGCTCCGGTTTCAAGATCGTGTCCGTGGTTGAATACGATGGCGCCGTTTACAATTCGCACGGCCTCGACATTGAAGCGTTGCTGAAGCACCGCGCCGAAACCGGCTCGATCACCGGCTTTTCCGATGCCGAAGATATCGACAAGGATCAGGCGTTGTTTCTCGATTGCGAAGTGCTGTTGCCGGCCGCGAGAGAGAACGTAATCACGTCCGCCAACGCCCACCGCATCAAGGCGCCGATCATTTGCGAGGGCGCCAACGGCCCAACCACTTCGGAAGCGGACGCGATTCTCGCCGAAAAGAAAATCTTCGTAATCCCGGACATTCTCGCCAACGCGGGCGGCGTCACCGTTTCCTATTTTGAATGGGTGCAGGATCGCCAGGGATTTTTCTGGAACGAGCAGCTCGTCAACGGCCGTTTGGACGAGATCATGGTGAACAGCTTCAACGACGTGGTCGGATACGCGGACAAGCATAAGGTGAACAATCGCCTGGCTGCCTATATGCTGGCCATCGATCGTGTCGCGTTCGCGCTCAAGACCCGCGGCATCTATGCCTGATCCCGAGGCGGATCAATCCACAACCACGTCCGCCTCCACGCCGCTGATGCGGCAGTATCACGCCATCAAGCAGCAGGTTCCCAACACCCTGCTGATGTTCCGCCTGGGCGACTTCTACGAGCTGTTCTACGACGACGCCATCACCGCCGCGCGCGAACTCGAAATCACGCTGACCTCGCGCAACAAGGAAAAAGGGCAAGCCATCCCGATGTGCGGCGTGCCCTATCATGCGGCCGAAGGCTATCTTTCGCGCCTGATTCAGCGCGGCTTTCGCGTCGCGATCTGCGACCAAATGGAAGAAGCCGGGCCGGGCAAGAAACTGGTGAAGCGCGAGGTCACGCGCGTGGTTACGCCCGGCACCGCCACCGAATCGTCGTTGCTGCGCTCGCACGAGAACAACTACCTGGCCGCCGTTTGCCGCAACGGCGCGCGCGCCGGGATGGCGTACGTCGACATTTCCACCGGCGAATTTCGCGCCACCGAGCTCGACGCCGCGGAGCTCAACGCCGCGCTCGAGAATTTGAACGTTCGCGAGGTGCTGGCGGCGGAAACGGCCGTCGACGTTGCCGGGCTTCGCACTCCGCTGGACGACTGGATTTTCAGCCTGGACTATGCCGACCGCTCCTTGCGCGATCACTTTCGTCTGCTGACCCTGGATGGCTGCGGGCTGAGCGGGAAACCGCTGGCCGTTTCCGCCGCCGGCGCGATCCTGCATTATCTGCGGGACACTCAGAAATCCGCCCTCGACCATCTCGATCAGCCCTCTTACTACGACCGCAGCGACTCGATGATCCTGGACGCCGTTACCGTCCGCAATCTCGAACTGCTGGAGCCGCTCTTCGCGGGCGAATCCCGCGAATCCACGCTCATCCACGTGCTCGATCAAACCTCCACCGGGATGGGCGGCCGTCTGTTGCGCAACCGTTTGCTGCGCCCGTCGGTGCAACTCGCGGAGATCGAAGCGCGTCTGGACGCCGTCCAGGAGCTGACGCAAGCCACCATCGCCCGTTCGGAAATCCGCAAATTGCTCGCGAGCGTGCTGGATCTCGAACGCCTGCTGGCGAAGCTGACACTAGGCACCGCCGGTCCTCGCGAGCTGCTGGCGCTCGGCCGGTCGCTGGCGGTCCTGCCGCGCCTCAAGGAGCACGTTTCCGCATTCACGGGCGCGCGTCTGGGGCGGATTCGCGAAGAGCTCGACGAGATCCCCGAAGTTCGAGATCGCATCCTACAAGCGATCGCGGAGGAACCCCCGGCTACGCTCGCCGATGGCGGCACCATTCGGTCGGGCTATCATGCTGAGCTCGATCAGCTACGCGACATCAGCCGCAATAGCCGCCAATATATCGCTCAGATCGAAGCTCGCGAGCGCGGCCGGACCGGGATACAGAGCCTCAAAGTCCGCTTCAATAATGTCTTCGGATACTACATCGAGATCTCGAAAGCCAACCAGCACCTGGCGCCTTCGGACTACGAACGCAAGCAAACGCTGGTGAACGCCGAGCGTTTCACCACCGGCGAGTTGAAGGAGCTGGAGAGCAAGATCCTGGACGCCGACGAGAAAATGCTGGCCCTTGAGCGCGAGATTTTCCAAGAGCTTCGCTTGTTTGCAGCCGAGCATGCGGTGAGAATCCGCCAGACTGCGGCCGCCGTCGCGGAACTCGATGTCACGTGCGCGCTGGCGCAAATCGCGGCCGAGAACCGCTACGTTCGCCCCAGTTTTTCGGATTCCGGCGAGGTTCGCGTCGTGGCGGGACGGCATCCGGTGATCGAAAAGCTGGCCGAGAAAGAAGCGCTGCGTTTCATCCCCAACGATCTTTACTTCGACGCGCAAGCGCAATTTATCTTGTTGCTCACCGGCCCCAACATGGGCGGTAAGTCCACCTATCTGCGCCAAGCGGCGGTGATCGCGATTCTCGCGCAGATGGGTTCGTTCGTGCCGGCGGATTCCGCCATGCTCTCGATCGCCGACCGCGTGTTCACCCGCATCGGCGCGGCCGACAACCTCGCGCGCGGCCGCTCCACTTTTATGGTGGAGATGACGGAGACGGCCGTGATCCTGAACACCGCCACGTCGCGCAGCCTGGTGGTACTCGACGAAATTGGACGCGGCACCGCCACCTACGACGGACTTGCGCTCGCGTGGGCCGTGATCGAGCACATCCACCAGCGCATTCACGCGCACACGCTCTTCGCCACGCACTATCACGAGCTGACCGAGCTGGCGGATCAGCTTCCGGGTGTTCGCAACCTGCAAGTTTCGGTGAAGGAGGCCGGCGATCAGGTGATTTTCCTGCGCAAGGTGGAACCGGGCCGCGCCGATCGAAGCTACGGCATCGAAGTGGCGCGTCTGGCCGGCTTGCCCGTTTCCGTGATCGAGCGCGCGCGCGAAATTCTCGCGTTGCACGAACGATCCGAACACGCCGTTACCGAAGAGCTCACCCCGCGCGCTCCCGGTCCCTTGCAGATTCAGATGTTCGAGCCGGTGAACTACCAAATCGCGGATCGCATTCGCAATTTGAAGCTGGACGAACTGCGCCCGATTGAGGCTCTGCAACTTCTGAACGAGCTGCAGAAAGAGCTGAAGCGGCCGTGAGAGTGGCGGGTCTGATCAGCGGAACTTCGGTGGACGGCATCGACGTCGCCGTTGTGGACATCGGCGAAAGCATCCAGATCGTTGCCACCCTCACCGTTCCCTACGCGCCGCACGTTCGCGAGGCGATTCTCGCGGTCTCTAACGCCGCCACCCACACCGCGACCATCGCGCGCCTCAATTTCCTGCTCGGCGAACTGTTCGCCGAAGCATTGCGGCAAGTGCCGGTTCCGCTCGAAAGCATCGAGCTGATCGGCTCGCACGGTCAAACCATTTTCCACGAAGGCGAACCGGCCGATTTTCTAGGACGCAAAGTCGCCAGCACCTTGCAGATCGGCGAGGGGGCGGTCATCGCCGCGCGTACCGGCATTCAAACGATCACCGACTTTCGTCCAGCCGATATCGCGGCCGGCGGAAAAGGCGCGCCGCTGGTTCCCTTCCTCGATTACCAGCTTTTCCGGCACGCCGAAATCGCGCGCATCGCGCTCAACATCGGCGGCATCGCGAACGTCACGGTGCTCCCGGCTGGCGCCGCGCCCGAGGATGTCGTCGCTTTCGACACCGGCCCGGGCAATATTCTGATGGATGCTCTTGCCCCGCCCTTCGATCGCGACGGCGAACGCGCGCGCGCAGGGAACGTGAATGAAGCGCTGCTCCAAAAGCTGCTCGCCGATCCGTACTATCATCGCGAACCGCCGAAATCGTGCGGCCGGGAGCAATACGGTGCCGAGTTTCTGCGGAGCTCCGGCATCGATATCGCAACCGCGGCCGAACTTACCGTGCGGACCGTCGCGCTGGCGGTGGAGGGCTATCCCGAAACCCGCGAAATCATCGTCTCCGGCGGCGGCGCCCACAACAGTTATTTGATGGAGCGGCTGCGCGCCACGGTACAGCCTCGCGTGACAACTTCCGCCGAGTTCGGCATCGGCGTCGATTCGAAGGAAGCCATCCTGTTCGCCGTGCTCGCGTACCAGACCCATCAACGTCGCCCCGGCAACCTGCCTTCCGCCACGGGCGCGCGAAAGCCCATGATTTTGGGAAAGATTTCGATGGTCCCGTGATGGAACAAACGGCGCGCCCTATGCGTTTTGATAAGCAGAGGTGAACTTCCATGTTCTGTACCAGGTGCGGAATCGAGCTCCAAGACCAGGTGAAATACTGCCACGAATGTGGAAGCCCCACCGGGCGCGAAATGCCGCGCGCCGGGCGCTCGGAGCTCTTGACGCGGCCCCTCCAGGGTGGGAAAATCGCGGGAGTTTGCGCCGGTTTCGCGCGCTACTTCGGCGTCGACGTAACGTTGATGCGGATCGTCTGGGCCGTTCTTACGCTTTGGCCATTGCCGCTGCTCGGCATCATCGCGTATTTTGTCGCTTGGATCGTGATGCCGAAAGACCCGGTGGTCGCGGTAGAATTGCGCCCCGTCAATGGCTGACGTTATCGGACGCGCCTGGCCGGCTCCATTTTGGGAAGAAATACGGTGAGCAAACCGATGGTGGGCAAGAACGAGCACACTCGGTACACATATTGAATGCTGGTGGCGTCCGCCACGCGGCCGAGCACAGCGGCGCCCAAACCGGCCATGCCAAAAGCCAGTCCGAAGAAGAGTCCGGAGATCATCCCGACTTTGCCCGGCACCAGTTCTTGCGCATACACCACGATGGCCGGGAATGCCGACGCCAGCAGCAAACCGATCACGACGGTGAGCGGCAGCGTCCAGAAGAGACTGGCGTAGGGCAGCGCCAGCGTGAAGGGAAGAATGCCAAGGATGGACCACCAGATCACGTGCTTGCGTCCGATGCGATCCCCGATAGGGCCGCCTGCCATGGTTCCCGCCGCCACCGATGCCAGAAAAACGAACAGGTGCAGTTGTGCGTTTTGCACCGAAACGTGAAAACGGCTAATCAGGAAGAAGATGTAGTAACTGCTCAAGCTCGCCATGTAGACGAACTTGGAGAAGGTGAGCGCCACTAGTATCGCGATCGCCGTCGTCACTCGCCTGGAAGACGGATGCGCGCCTTCGGCCCCACGGGGCTTCAGTTTACCGAGCGTCGAGCGGTGCTCTTTGTACCAGGCGCCCACGCGCACCAGTACAATCATCGCGACCAGCGCGGCGATCGAAAACCAAGCGATGCTCCGCTGCCCGCGCCGCAGTATCACGAAAGCGGCCAGTAGCGGCCCGAGCGACGCTCCGGCGTTCCCGCCTACTTGAAAAAGCGATTGCGCCAGTCCGTGCTGGCCGCCGGATGCCATGCGCGCCACGCGCGACGATTCGGGATGAAACACCGACGATCCGATCCCCACCATCGCCACCGCGACCAGGATCGCGCCATAGCTGGGCGCGTTTGCGAGCAGCAGCAATCCGACGAACGTAAACCCCATTCCTATGGCGAGCGAATAGGGCGCCGGACGCCGATCGGCGTAGAGGCCGACCATCGGTTGCAGCAGCGACGCAGTGAGTTGTATGGTCAGCGTGATCAAACCGATCTGGCCGAAATCCAGATGGTAGGATGCCTTCAAGATCGGATAAACCGCCGGAACGATGGACTGCATCAGGTCGTTCAGCAGGTGACAGAAACTGATGGCCGCCAGTACACGGAAAGCGATACTCTCCTCGGCCTTTTTCCCGAGGGAGACGACGGTTTGTGACAGACTCGTGCTGGTAGACACGCTAACTTACAGTGTAGCTTTGGAACGCTCGGGGTTGCATAGCATTGGGTTCGCCCGTCGCACATGAAGCGCACTATCATTGGTCTGAGGAGTCCGCCGCAGTGGATTGGGAGCGATTTCAACACGCCACATCACTTTGGTTGGAGGGCAATAACGAACGGGCTCTGCGGGAGTTTGACGAGCTTGTGACCGCTACCGCAGACAACGAAGAAATGGGCAGCCTGCTCCTCATGCAAGCGAGATGCTTATTGGATAGCGGTCGCGTGAAAGAGGCTAGAGAGCGTTGGTCGGAGGCGGCTTCATGCTGGAACAATCTCTACGCCAACCTTATGGATGCTTACCTTTCAATCGAGGAAGGCAAACGCGAAGACGCGGCGCGCAAGTTGATGCAATGGCTTCAAAGGCACAAGCATGAACTTGGGCAACTCGGAGATGAGGAAACTTTCTCGAAGGCTTGTGAAAGGCTAGGATATCTCCTGTTTGAGTCGCAGCGTTATGGGGAAGCAATTCAGCCTCTGACAGATGCACTGATGTACCCTCAGACGGACGAGCGCAAAAGGCAACTTTGTTTCTACATCGGAATTTCGTGCCTCGAAACTCTCAAACTCGCCGATGCTGAGCGGAGTCTGATCGAAAGCATTCCGCCGAACCCCGAGGATCCTCTGTGGGCGAAAGCGCAGTTCCACTTGGGTCGTGTATATTTCAGAAAAGCGCGTACGCAAAAGCCAAGGAAGCGTTCGAACGCTGCGAGTTTTTCAGCAACGATGACCCCGAACTAAAGCAGGGGGTTTCCATCTGGCTTGCAAGAATCGCTAAGCATCTTCCGATGAAGAGCCGCGCGAAAACCTAACGGAGCTGGTTCTCGACCTCTTCCAGCCAGTCCGGGCGCTTCAGCACTTCGCGCGGTTTGCTGCCATCCGGAGGGCCGATGATTCCCTCGCGCTGCATCATGTCCAGAATGCGAGCCGCGCGGCCGTAGCCCAATCGCAGCCGGCGTTGCAGCGTGGAAGTGGACGCCTTGCCCATCTCCAGCACCACTCTTACCGCGTCCGTGTAAGCGGGGTCGTCCGCGCCCTCGAACTCCGCTGCCTCGCCGCCCTCGTCCTCGGCCGGCGGCGCCATCAGGAACGTCTGATCGTAGTCTGGCCGCGCCTGGTTCTTCCAGAACTCTACCACGCGATTGATTTCGGTCTCGGTTACGAAAGCCCCGTGCACGCGAATGAGCCGCGACGATCCCGGCGGCAGGAACAGCATGTCGCCTTTTCCGAGCAGATGCTCGGCGCCCATCACGTCCAGCACGGTGCGCGAGTCCACGCGCGTGGCAACTCGGAAGCTGATGCGCGACGGGAAATTCGCCTTGATCAGCCCCGTGATCACGTCCACGCTGGGCCGTTGCGTAGCCAGCACCAAATGCATACCGACCGCGCGCGCCATCTGCGCCAGCCGCGTCACCGCTTCTTCCACGTTGCCGCGCTCCACCATCATGAGATCCGCCAGCTCGTCGATCAGGATCAGGATGTAGGGCAGCGGCCGCAGGTCGTCTTGCTCGGCTTCTTCGTCGAACAGGCTGCGAGGCTGGTTCATAAGCTGGCGCACTTTGCGATTGTATTGATCGATGTTGCGGACGCCCTGCGCGGCCAGCAGTTTCAGCCGCCGTTCCATTTCGAGCACCGCATTGCGCAGCGCGTTGGTGGCTTTCTTGGCATCGGTGATCACCGGCGTGAGCAAGTGCGGAATGCCTTCGTACAGGCCCATTTCGAGGCGTTTCGGATCCACCAGGATCATGCGCACTTCCTCCGGCGTGGCTTTATAGAGGATCGACATGATCATGGAATTGAGCATCACGCTTTTGCCGGCGCCGGTGGACCCGGCGATCAAAAGGTGCGGCATGGATTCTAGCGCGGCCACCTTGATCCGGCCGCTGATGTCCTTGCCGAGACACATGGTCATGTGCGAGTGCGATGCCGTGAATTCCTCCGATTCCAGAATCTGGCGGAGGCTGATGAGCTCGCGGCGGCTGTTGGGAACCTCGATTCCGATTGTCGGTTTGCCCGGAATGCGCTCGATCAAAATCGATTCGGCTTGCAGGCCGAGGCAGAGATCCTCGGTCAGCGTCGTGATGCGGCTGTATTTGATGCCGGCTTCGGGTTTGAATTCGAACGTGGTTACCACCGGCCCGGGATTGATTTGCACCACCGCGCCATGCACGTTGAATTCCTCGAACTTGGCTTTGATGCGCGCCGCGATTTCTTTCAACTCCACCGAATCGTAGGCGCTGCGGCCGGGAATCTCGTTGAGCAGGTCGGTTGCCGGCAGCCGATACTCGGGATGCTCGGTCATCTCCGGCGCCGCAGGCGTCACCACACGTTGGCGGCGCGGCTCGGCGGAGGATGCGGCAGCGGCGGCCAGCGAGAGCTCCGCCGCCATGGGCGCAAGTTGTTGCGGAAGGGACTCGATTTCCAACGCATGGATGGGAATATCCATCTCGCTTGCGGGCGGCGCATCTTGCACGGGAATTGGCTGTTGCGATTCCTGGATGGGAATGCGGGGTTCCGGTTCCGCCTCTTGGGCAGCGGCGCGCCGGGTCTCTTCCTCGAACCGCGCCTCGGCGATTCGTTCCGCCCGCTGCCGCGCCCGTTCGATGGCGGCCTGCTGCCGCTGGACCCGCCACGCGTTCCATCGCGCGCGCATCGTCGCGACGTAGTTCAACGGACCGGCCAGCCAACGCCCTACGATCTTCATCGAGAACGTGGAAATCAGATACAGCGACAGGATCAGCGAAATGACCGTCAACAGCATCGCACCCGCCACGTTAAACGAAGATCGCAAGGAATCCGCCAGCAGGATACCTAGCATTCCCCCGGCTGAGAAGGAACCGCCCCAAGGCCACCAAACGGGGCCGAGCGAAAGGAGCGCTGAGATGCCGAGAAAGAGGATCCCTGCTCCGATTAGTTTGATGGTCCCGGATTCAATCTCTTCCGAGCGAAGCCACTTCCACGCGAGGATCCAAAGCAGGAGCGGAATGGCGAACGAGCCGAGGCCGAGCATCTGGAAGCAGAGATCGGAAGTATAGGAACCGGCGAATCCGATCAGGTTGCGGGCATGAGCGGCGCCTGAAACCGAGTTCCAGGACGGATCTTGAGGATGATATGAAACCAGGCAAAGGGTGAAGAAGAGTCCAACGGCTAGAAACACCAAACCGCAGGCTTCGTTCAATCTAGCGAAGCGAGTAGGACCTAGAATTCTCATTCCGCGCCGACGCGGACAAATGCAGCAAGAGCGATTACTATTATGCCAAAAACGATTCGATAGTACACGAAGGGCATCAGGCTGTTCCTGCGGAGGTAGCGCATGAAAACCGCGATGACCAGCGCGCCCACGATTCCACTGACCAACGTGCCGACCACAAAGGGCGTCTTCATGTCGGGCGCGAAGCCGCCTTCTTTGTGGACGTCCCAGAGCTTCTTCAGGACGGCGCCCGCGATCACGGGGGTCGAAAGAAGAAACGAGAATCGCGCGGCGGTGGCGCGGTTGAGGCCGCGGAATAATCCGGTCGTGATCGTGATTCCGCTGCGCGAAGTGCCCGGGATCAGAGCCAGAGCTTGTGAGACGCCGATCCACAGCCCGTCCGACCAATCGACCTTGTCCATGGATTTGGAGCCTTTCGATCGCCGCTCGGCGATCCACATCAGAATGCCGATCCCGATCAGCATGCCGCCGATCAAGTAGGGATTGCGCCAAGTGGTGTCGGCTTTTTTCTCGAACAGCAGTCCGGCAATTCCGGCGGGAACGGAAGCGATGGCCAGCAGCCAGAGCAGCCCGCGGTTCCGCAGCTCCGGATCGTCGCCGACGTTGAGACCGAAGCCGTGCGCGATGATCTGGATCCAATCGCGGAAGAAATAGATGAGGACCGCCACCAGCGTTCCGGCGTGCAGCGCGACGTCGAATGTGAGACCGGGGTCTTTCCAGCCGAATAGCCAGGGTGCGAACCAGAGGTGCGCTTGACTGCTGATGGGCAGAAACTCGGTGAACGCCTGGATCACCGCGAGCGCAATCACCTGGTAGAGGGGCATCGAGAGCTATCGTAGCATTCGATACCGCGCGTTTAGCGAATAACCGCTTTCGCGAGACCGGCGTTGTTGGCGCTGTCGTAAACGCGGACCACGAGCAGATGCTCGCCCGGCCGCAGCTTGTCGATCGCGATGTGGAACTGCTCGCGTGGCGAATCGGTTATGCCGTCGGCCGCTTCCACGGGAATCCACGGGCCGGCGTCGAGCGAATACTCGCAGCGCCGCAGCGCGGAAGTTTGATCCACTGCGTCCGCATCCACATCAACATGCGCGTCGACGCGGCGCGGCGGGCTCAGCGTCACGGTGGGCGGCGTGTTGTCGATCAGGACCGGCGAGCTGACCAGCTCGCCTTCGCGAGAGGCTTTGATGTCGTTCGACGGCAGATCCGAAGCCACGACGCGGAAATAATAACGGCCATCGGCCAGGACATCGCCGTCGAGCAGAAGCGAGTTGTCATTGACGTTCGACTTGAGCAGCTTCCAAGCGGTCTCCTCTTCGCCCCGGAAATAAACTTCGTAGACCAGACGATCGTTGTCCGGATCGTCGGTCTGCCACGCGATCTGGATCTGCGAACCGCCGGCATGCGACAGGGTCTGCGTGGGCGTACCCGCCGGCGTGGAAGTTTCGCCCGTATCGGTAACGGTGATGCTGTACGCCGACGAACTGGTGGAATTCGATCCGGCTTTTTGCGACGATGCACTGGGCGCTTGCGAGGTTACGTTAATGCTGCGAACCACGGGAGGATTATTTTGCGGCAGATAAAACACGCGGACGCTTTCGACGGTTGCGCCGGGGCCGGTTAATTCGGTGCGCCATTGCAAATAGCGCGCGTTGGGGCTGGAAACGACGGAATCCCGCGGATCGGCCAGAGGCTTCGACCAATCGCTCCAAGTCTTGTCGGGCCGCGCGGAATTGCCAGAGCGCGTGGAGAAGCTGGCCGCGCCCCCCGCATTGCGCCAGGTGATGCGACCCCAGCGCGCTACCGAACCCGAGTCATGCACGGGCGATTCGTACGTCCCGCTTGCGCCTTCCGATGCGCCCAAACGAAACAGCTTGCCCATGTCGCCGGTGGCGGCAACCAAGCCGCTCGAATCTTCGAGCAGCCGCGTGGCTTCGCCCTCGTTGGTCTGGACTACCAAGGTGGCTTTGCGATCGGGAGTCAAACGGTAGACGCGGCCTTGCCCATCGGTCGCAAAAACAATCGAACCGTTGGGTTCGACGACCATGCCGTAGATGTTTTCTTCCCTGGAACTCCACAGGGTTTCGACCGTCGCGTCCGGATTAATTTTGTACACGGCGGATTTCTCGACGCCCGGTATCTCGGTAAGCGGACTGATTGCGGCGGCGGTCGGCTGGATTTGAGGCGCGGCCTGCCTGTTGGCGTTGGGTTTGATATCCCCGCCAGCCTGCGCATTGGATTCTGACGCCGTATCGGTGACGGTGATGGTTGTCGCGGGCGCCGTCACCGTAACGCTCATCGGCGCCGCCAGGCCCGGCGTCAACGGCCCGCTGCGATTGGCGATGGAGCCGCCCAGCGCCGCCGCATATACGGTCCCGTCGGGCATGGGGACGATGGAGCGGATCTCGGGCAGGCTGGCGTCGTATAACACGAACGCTTTGTCCTTGGCGCTGATGCGATAAAGAATTCCATTGGGTTCCGTGCCTGCCAGCAGGTTTTGGTTCGAGTCGAACGCGAGCGCGGTGACGTGCCCCTGGCCAGTCTCATAATACAGTTCGGATTTTCCCGATTTGTCGACGCGATAGACGTTACCAGGATCGCCGGTCCCGACCAAAAGGCTGCCATCGGCGGCAAAAGCGAGCGACCAGATGTACTTCGTCTTGGGGGCGAAAAACTCCGCGGCTTTGCCTTTGTCGATGCGATAGACCTTGCCGTCCGGGGAGCTGGCGGCGTACAAGACGCCGCTCGAATCGACCGCGACCGTGAAGATTTCCGGCTCATCCGCGGTCCAAATCAGCGAGCTCGTGCCGCTTGCTGTTACTCGATAGACGCGCCCGCGATGTCCGGTGCCGGCGTACAACGACCCATCCGGCGCTTTCGCGATGCTCCAGATGGCGGGCTGGCCTGACGTGAAGACCGTTTCGAGACGCGGCGCGAGCTTCAGGCGTCCGTCGCGATCGAGCGAGACTCCATCGAAGCGCCCCTTGAGCAAATCCTGATAGGTGTTCATCTCCCAAGTGGTGGTGGTGGCGGCTTCAAGCAAGCCCAGGGCGAGGAACCATGAAAAGAAGGCGGCGAGCTTCATTCCTTCACTTCCACGGGAACCGTTTTCGATCCTGTGACCACCACGTCGCCGGTTTGAATCTGCAGTTCGTCGATCTTGGAGCCGCGCGGAAACCAGGTGCCCTGCGCCGCCTGCGCGCGCGCCAGGATCAAGCCCACCGACGCCGGAGGGTCGGGCAAATCTTTATCCTGCACCTGGAACGCGGGATCGGTGCGCCACACTCGCACGTAGGCGTTGGTGTTCGGCCGCAGATTGTTCAAAGAGGAAACGAGCTGGGTGGGCGAACGGGGCGCGGTGGCGGAGATCTGCTGGTAATCGAGCGCGTTCGAATAGCCCGCATCGGCGACGGTAAAGTTCAACGTGCCCGCGGGCGCGCCGATCGGCACGGTGTATTTGACGCTCTTCAATACTTCGACGCCGTTTTCGCCGGTCAAAGTAACGGTCAATTCGACCGACTCGCCCGGATGAACGTCCTTGCGCGAGGCGGTGACCTGATCGATCTGCAGCAGGCGCTTCCGCTCGGAAGCCTCGATCGCGAGAGTGACGCTTTTGATCTTCAGCGCGTCGAACCCGGCGTTCATGATGGAAGCTAACGGAGAAGCGACGCCGAAGGAGGCCTGCGCCGGAACGTTGAAATCGCCCGCGTACGAATTATCGAGCTTCAGCGGCGGAATGCCGCGCTGGAACTCCACCGCGCCGCGCAGCGAGAAACTGCCCAAGCCGAGCGTTCGCTCGGTGGCGTCGATCACCGAATACACCGCCATCTGGATGATGAATGGCGAGAGCACGCGATCCTGGACCATTTGCATGTGATAAGCCAGCGGCGCTCGGCGGCCATCCTTGAGCGTGACTTCGAGCGGCACGGTATCCGCCTTTCGCCCCAGTTCGCCGTAGATGCTGGTGCTGCGGTCTTCGGTGATGGTGCCCATCCACTCGAGCGGCGAGGAAATCTTGAACGAGGCGGCCAGATTGGGAAGCAGCGCCAGAACCTCCGCGCGCGCGAAGGGGAGTTCGGTGTTCCCTACCGACATGAAGCGGTGTCCGAATGCGTAAACGCGGTTAGCGTCGACGTCGGTAACGGTTCCTTCCGCGCCGATCGAATAATCGCCGGAAAGAAGCTCCACCGCGATCATGTCGCCGGGCTTCAATTGCGACGGATTCCCCAATTTGGACGGCAGGCGGGCGCCGCTCGAAACGCCCTGGCGCGGCTCGAGGCCGAGCTTCCTCAGTTCGGGTGCGAAGCGTTCCAGCGTACCCGATGTGAATCCGCTGAACGAAACGGGCGTTGCGATTTCCATCAGGCTGCCGGATCCGGCGGACGTGAGCGCCAGGGGAACGTCTCGTCTGGACGCCCGGGTGTCCGTCGGTTCCTTGGACGTTGACGGAGGGATAATGGCGCGCATTTCCTCGATGGGTCGAATGCCCGCGATAGGCTCCTTGGCGAAGTTGAACGCCAGCGCGACCGCGCCCAGCAAGCGTCCGTTGATATATACCGGGCTGCCGCTCATGCCCTGCATGACGCCGGTCCTTTCCAGCGGTCCGCCCGACAGACGCGCGAGAATGACGGATTGCTTGGGGCCGACATTGTCCAGAACTCCCAAAATCTCGACTTGAAATTCCTCGACTTTGTTTCCGGAAAAAACCGTTTTACCGATTCCATGTTGTCCCGCCCGCACGTCCCGAAGCGGGAAAATCGGGGTCTCGGAAAACAACGGGAATGCTACAATCAGGGGGACAAGCCAACGCAGTACAGCCACAAACCTATTTTAGTCCGCTTGGGTCCCTGACATTCGGCCCCGGCCGCGAATGAGCGTCGTCTCACATTGGATTGAGATGAAATGGCAACTTTCGCGGGTCCCGTTTCCGGACGGAACCTGGCATCCACCAAAACGTCGTTCCCGTGGGCCACGATAGCCTGGTTCGGAATTCTCCTGACCGCGTGTTACGCGCCGTTGCTTTACGGGTTGGTCCGGCAGTGGGCAACGGACGAGGACATGAGCCACGGCTTTTTTGTGCCGGTGGTGGCCGGATTCATCGCTTGGCGCCGCCGATCCGAGTGGGCGGTCGCGAACCCCTCGCCAAACTATTGGGGACTTGTATTGGTTGGTTGGGGCGCAGTGCAAGCGCTGCTGGGTACGCTGGCCGCGCAGGTGTTCATCGCGCGAACGGCGTTTCTGATATCGCTCGCCGGCGCCGTGCTCTTTCTCGGAGGGACGCGGACCTTGAAGATACTGGCTTTTCCGCTTCTTCTGCTCGTGTTTCTTTTTCCGATTCCGGCCATCGTCTATGCGCGCATCACTCTGCCGCTGCAGTTGTTCGCATCCAGCGTAGCCGAGACGATGCTGAGCTGGGCTGGCATTCCGGTGCTGCGAGACGGCAACGTGCTGGAGCTGGCCAGCCAGCGCCTCTCGGTGGTGGAAGCGTGCAGCGGAATCCGTTCGCTGCTGTCTCTCGCTTTTCTGGCGTTGGTCTACGCGTACTTTTTCGACAAGAAGACGTGGATGCGATGGTTATTGCTGGCGGCGACTATTCCCATCGCGATCGCCGCGAACGCGATCCGCGTGGCCTTGACCGGGCTGATCAGCGAATATCGCACCGACCTCGCGCAAGGTTTCATGCATGTCCTGCAGGGGTGGGTTCTGTTTATGGTGGCGCTTGGGCTGCTAGTTGTTTTTCATCGCATGGTGAACCGATGCCGAAGTTGGTTCTGACCGCTTTGCTGATCGCGCAAGCCTTGGCGTACTACGGCCTGTCGCGGCCGGAGCCTGTTCCGCTAGCTAAGCCGCTCGATCAATTTCCAACGGAGATTGGGGCGTGGCACATGGTTCGGCCGCTGGCGATGGATGCGGAAACGGCGAACGTTCTGCGCGCCGACGACTACCTTCTGCGGGACTACTCGGACGCGCGCGCCGAGGCCGTCAATCTGTTCGTGGCGTTCTTCAAATCGCAACGCGCGGGACAGACGCCACATTCGCCGAAGAACTGCCTGCCGGCGAGCGGCTGGGTTTGGACGGACTCGAACACTTTACGGGTGACCGTCGCCGGGCGGGCCGAGCCGATCGAGATCAACCGCTACGTCGTCTCCAAGGGCGAAGAGAAGGCCGTGGTGTTGTACTGGTATCAATCGCGCGACCGCGTGGTGGCGAACGAGTTCAAAGCCGCGAAGTTCGTCGCCTGGGATGCGCTCCGCTATAACCGCACGGACACGGCGCTGGTGCGGGTGGTGGCGCCGGTGGCGGACGGGCGCGCGGATTCGGCTACGGCGGCGGGCGTCGATTTCATCCAAGATTTCTTCGCGACTTTGCGCGCGTTCTTCCCGGCGTGAGCCGCGCTCCGCTAACCTGGAACTATCCGGACAACCTTCGATGTCATCGTGGTGGGCGCGGGCCCGGCGGGCGGGACCGCCGCAAAAGTGTTGGGCGAAGCCGGCATCTCCACGCTAGTGCTCGACAAGAGCGCCTTTCCCCGAGACAAACCCTGTGGAGGCGGCATCAGCGCGCGCGTCATGACGCGCTTTCCGTATCTCGAAAACGCGCTCGCCGGTATTCCCACCAAGTGGATCTCGAAAGTTTATTTTGAATCGCCCGCCGGCGCGGCGGTCGACTACGAATCGCGCGACCGGCTGTACCTGATGACCCGGCGTTTGGAGTTCGACCATCTGCTGCTCTCGCTGGCGCGAGAACATGTCGAGTGTCACACGCCGGCGCTAGTGCGAGGGATCAGCGACAGTTCCCACTTCGCGACCGTGACCGCGGATGTGGCTGGCGTCGAGCGCGAGTACAAGTGCCGTATGGTCCTCGGTTGCGACGGCGCCAACAGTGTTGTGGCTCGCTTCTCCAGACTGCGGAGCGGTGGAATTCAGAGCGATTACGCCATCGACATGATGGAAGAGACGCCTAGCCAGGAACTGGCCTCCAACGATGGCGATCGCATGTACATTTACTACCGGATTCAGGGGCAGTACGGCTACGGCTACGTTTTCCCGAAAGCGCAGCATCTCAACTTGGGCGTCGGCTTCAAACTGGATTACTATTTATCCGCGCTGCGCGGTCGGCAATACTCTTATCATCAGGCCTTCGTCGAGGAACTGATTTCGAAACAGCTGATCGCCGGGAAATCGAATCGGGCCAACTTTCGCGCGTTTCCGTTGCCGATCGGCGGTCCGCTTGCGCGCACCTCTACCGATCGCGTGCTGCTCGCCGGCGACGCCGGAGGATTTGTGAACGCGTTCACGGCCGAGGGAATCTACTACGCGATGGTGAGCGGCGAGCTGGCCGCTCAATCAGCCATCGACGCGGTCAAGGCCAAACGATTCGATCGCGATCAGCTCGCGAGCTACGACCGGGCCTGGGGGCGCGAAATCGGGGATGAGCTTCGAAAGAGCGTCCACATCCAGCGGTTGCTGCTCGCCGATCCGGGCCGTGTCGACCGCATGGTTCTAGCTGCCAGCCGCAATCCAGCACTGGCCGATCTGCTGGCCCGCTACGCCACCGGAGCATTGCAATACGGAGAGTTCAAACGTTCGCTTCTGGCGCGCGCATTCCCTATTTATCTGCGCGAGAAAATGCAGGCGCTGTTTGCCTAGGTTTTGAACCAGCGCTTGGCGTGATCGACCGTGCGGCGAATCGCATCTTTGGCGTCGTCGTCGAATACGGTGGCCGCGCCCTCCGCGCGGCATTTGCTGTTCGGAAAAACTCCGCGCAACTGGAGAATGTATTTCTGGCCGGCGATGCCGTAGGCTTGCGCGTCCATGATGAGCGGCAGCGTCCGGCTGAACGCGTCCATGGCTTCCTCGCGCCGGCCGCTGATCCACGCTTGCCAGGCGGCGACGTAGAGGTCGGCGAAGCCGGCGGCAGGCATGTTGCCCACCGCTCCGCGCGCCAGATCGTCGAGAAACGTCGGGCCATGCTTGCCGGTGAAAACGCCGCGCAGAATCTGGCCGCGTTTCTGATATTCAGTCAGCCGGGGAAGCGTCACGCCCGCCTCGTCTTTCGCATAGCGCAGAGTCGGGATCTGCTTGGCCATCCGCAGCACCAGGTCGACGCTCATCGGGCCGAGGGTCTGCGCGATTAGCGGCCGACTGCACGCGCCGCCGATGGCTGCATAGTACTCTATCTGGCTGGCTTCGTCCTTGCCGCCATTCAACGGAATCGCGATGATCGCGTCGGCGCCCAGCTTGTCGGCGTGCCGCGCGTACTTGACGGCGGTCTCCGTGTCCGACGCTTGGACCCCGATCACGACGGCGGGGCGTTTTTCCGCGTTCAGGGCGTGGTTCGCGCGGATGATGGTTTCCGCGCCGGCTAGCCTCTCCTCGAAGCTCAACGCCGAGTATTCGCTCGCGTTTTGCGGCCAGGTCATGCCCTGGACGCC
>Ga0302325_10003377_pt1 | contig 37755 bp, 35 predicted proteins | sample Palsa_T0_2_FD_201948 | JGI IMG/M metagenome (GOLD analysis project Ga0302325, IMG submission 201948) | Peat permafrost microbial communities from Stordalen Mire near Abisko, Sweden - Palsa_T0_2 | ecosystem: Environmental > Terrestrial > Soil > Palsa > Peat permafrost | place: Sweden: Abisko...
GTGAATACGTCCTGTCGTCCACCCCTTTCAGGGCAAAGTCGGGCGCGGGATCCCCGAGCTTAAGCGTACGAGTATCGGGGGGTGCCTCGCTCGCCAAGTCGTATTTCGGCTGTTTTTTCGCCGCCAGGGCGGGGACGGTCGCCAAAGCAAGGAGGAGAAGGGTCTGGAATGGGCGGTTCATTGGAACGGAGGGGGGGTGGACGATTCGGCGGGGTGTGAGCCCGTCTAAAGAGGAATAGCGCTCGGGATGCTTATTGAGACGGTTGATGGCGCTTTCGTTTGGCTTGAGAGTGTCCTAAATCGTGAGGGTAGCGCTATTGCTTAATAGAGGCAGTCAAACCCGTGCAGCCGGAACCCCCCGAAGTAATCGAGAGCCGTAAGGAGTTGATGGCGCTGATGACCCGACATCAGCGGCGGATCTTCTCGTACATCTACACGTTGGTTCCGCGGCGGCATGACGCGGAGGATTTGCTCCAAGAGACCAGTTTGGTGATATGCGAGAAATTCCGGGAATTCCGGCAAGGAACCGATTTTGTCGCGTGGGCCTGCCAGATCGCTTACTGGCGAATTCGGTACTCGCGCCAAAAATATGCCCGGGCGAAGGTGGTCTTCGATCAGGACGTGCTCGATGCGGTGGCGAAGACCGCGGGAACGATGGCGCAGGAATTGGACGAGCGCCATGAGGCCCTTGCGCATTGCCTGCAGAAGCTTCATGCCCGCGACCGTGAACTGGTGCTGACCCGCTACGAACCGGGATTTGGAGTGAAGGAAGCGGCTAGCCGGTCAGGCAGATCCATGGAGGCCGCCTACAAGGCGCTGAGCCGGATTCGGACCGCGCTTTTTGACTGTGTGACCCATCAACTGACCACCGGGGAATCTCTATGACATCTGGCATGACGCGCCGAGAAATGATTGCCCGCACGGGAGCCGCGGCCCTCGGCTTTGGTTTGGCGGGCTGGCCGCGTGCCCGCGCCGCTGCCGCCGCAGCCCAAAAGAAGAAGGTGCTGTTCTTCTCCAAATGTTCCGACTTCATACACGACGTCGTGAACCGCCACGGCAAACCCCTCAGCTACGCTGAGCGGATTCTGTCGGAGTCCGGCCCCGATCACGCCCTTGAGTTCACCTTCTCCAAGGATGGCAGCCTCTTCACACCGGACTACGTCGCGCAATTTGACGCCTTTTGCTTCCACACGAGCGGTGATCTGCTGGTGGCGAAAAAGCCGGCCGGAACCGGCCACGGCGGCGACGGAAATCCTCCGATGACACCCGAGGGAAAGACCGCGTTGCTCGAGGCGGTCGCAAGCGGCAAAGGATTTGTGGGCATCCACTCCGCCGCCGACACGTTTCATAAGGGGGAGACAGGGGAGACCAATACCGGCCAGGTCCGAACCTGGCGCTACCGAAATCTAGGGGATCAGGCCGATCCGTATACTCGCATGCTCGGTGCGGAATTCATCGTTCACGGCATGCAGCAGGTGGCGGCTATGCGGGTGGTGGATCATCGTTTCCCGGGTCTTGAGAAACTCGGCGACCATTTCTCGCGAAAGGATGAATGGTACTCGATGACCGATTTTTCCCATGATCTTCATGTGCTGCTCGTTCAGGAAACAGCGGCCATGACATCGCCGGAGATCCGGGAGATTTCGCCGACACCCGACGACTGGAAGCCCTATGTCCGTCCGCCTTATCCGGCCACGTGGGCGCGGATGCACGGCAAGGGCCGGGTCTTTTATACATCCATGGGTCACGGGGACAATGGGCCGGAGGCGGGCAATGATTGGGATTTCCCGATCTTCCGGGACCTTCTCTTCGGGGGGCTCTCCTGGGCCACGGGGCAGGTGGACGCGGATATTTCTCCAAATATCGATCAAGTGACTCCGGAGGCCTGGACCTTGCCGCCGCCCTCGGGGCCTGTGGCCGGCCTCCCCAAGCTGAAAAAGCCCGCGAGCCCCTGACGCTCTGCTCTCGGCCGGGGCAACTGTCTACAACAGACTGACCGGCGCGCCGCTCTCCGCGGAGGCGTAGATGGCGCGAATCAGGGCAACCGCATTGCGCGATTCACGGCCGTCGACGAAGGGAGGGCGGTTCTCGCGAATGGAGTCGATCAAATCTTGGAGCTGAAGCAGATGCCCATGGTAGCTGATTTTGTCCGGCGCCCCGGCGCCTGATTGCATTTCCTCGCCGCGGCTGCCGGCTGCAGCGGTCTGTGCATCCCCTTCGGCGGGTTCGCGGAATTCCCACCGAATGAGGTGGTCATCCTCAAGAACGGCCGAGCCTTTCTCGCCGCAGATCTCGATCCTGCGCTTGAACCCGGGATACGCGGCCGTGCTGCCCTCGACTGATCCGAGCGCGCCGTCGGGAAATCGAACAACGGCCACGGCCGTGTCCTCGGCCTCAATCCCGACGTGGAGACGCCGGGTCTTGAATGCGGAGACCTCGACGGGCATTCCGGCCAGCCACTGGAGCAAGTCGATCGCGTGGATGCCTTGATTCATCAGAGCGCCCCCACCGTCCAGCGCTAGCGAGCCGTGCCAGCTGTCCTGATAATATTCCGGCTTGCGGTACCATTTGATATAGGCGCTGCAGAGCGCGAGGCGGCCAAACCTGCGGGCATCCACGGCTGCTTTGAGGGCGCGTGCGCCCGGCCCGAACCGAGCAGGAAAGATCGCCGCCACCTTGACCCCCGCAATCTCCGAAGCGCGCAGGACCTGATCGATCCGCTCCACAGTGATCTCGAGGGGTTTCTCCACGACGATGTGTTTGCCGGCGCGAATGGCCGCGAGCGCGGGTTCCATGTGCACGCCGCTGGGTGTGGCAATGCAGACGACGTCGATGTCGGAGCGACGCATGAGTTCATCGACGCTGGTGGTCCAATACGGGACTCCGTGCCGTTCGGCGAATCGCTTGGCTTTGTCGGCAGACCGTTCAGCGACGCCGATGAGGCGCCCGCCGACGGCGTGGCTCAAGGCCTTGGCGTGATAGTTGGCGACCATGCCGCAGCCAACGATTCCAAATCCGAGAACGGGGGTGTCCATGGGACGATGGACGTCAACACGCCGCGACGGCCGCGGCTTGGTTCTGAATGCGGGCAGCCGAGTGGGTGTCGACCCAGCGGCTCTCAATCATCACCGTCGTAGGCTTGTCAGGAATTCCATGGTCATGGCGCATCAGCTGGCTGACCAACAGATCGACCGCGCTGGCGCCAATGCCCTGGGCATCCTGAAAGATTCCGGGCCAGGCGGAATGGTCCAGGCCGGGAAGGTTGAGATCCACGTAGGAGATGGCTCTCGGCCCGGTTCGACCCGCCCTCTGGAGCCAATGAGGAATTCGAGGATCGATGCTGATGATGGCGTCCGGTCGCATGGCGTCGACCCAGGCGAGAAAGGGGCGCTCCCGAAGCTTGCTGGGGCGAAAAATCAGGGCGGGATCGCGAATGCCGGCCTCAACCGATTGCAGCAGGTATCCGGCGGACCACATTCCATTGACGCGTTGATCCTGGTCCTCAGTCAGGACCAGTCCTATCCGCTGCCGGCCCTGAGCGGCGAGGCGGGCCACGGCTTGGCGCGCCGAGGAGTAGTTGTTTTCGATGGCTCGGTGGAGGCGCGGTTTTGTCAGCGAATAGCCAATCGTCACCGCGCAGAAGCGTCCCCACGTCAAATCGAGAGAGCCGGGCTTGGGCAGCGGGGCGATGACCAGTCCGGCGATGCCGCGCGCATAGAGGATTCCGCTCAGCCGCTCGGGGCTTCCGTTCGCGTCGCCCAGCCAGAAATGCTTGAGATGGTAGCCCACCGTGAGGGCCCGTGCCCGGGCGCCTTCAAAGCAGCGCAGAAAGAACGGAACCTGGCGCCAGGCATCGCGCCTGGGATGGGCCGTCACCCAGGCCAAGACCACGCGATCGGCTGCGGGCTGCCCGGCCCTTAGGCTGCTCATGGCTCCCGAGAGGAGCGGATTGGGGCGCCAGCCGAGGCGAGCGGCGATTGCTTGGATGCGTTTGCGCGTCGACGGGGCGATCCGTGGGTGGTTGCGAAGGGCCATCGAAACCGCGGCCTTGGAGATCGCCGCCTTTGCCGCAATGTCGCCGAGTGAGGGACTTGAGCTGTGGCTGCGCATCGTGCGCCGGGCTGGACCTTCGGTCCTCAGGTCCCTGCCTCCGGAGTGGGAGGCGGCGCCTTCGACGGGGGGACCGGTTTGCCGTCCGCGGTCATCGCTTCCATGACTTCAACCCGGGTGCCGTCCGGATCGTAGCAATTGATCTGCCGCTTGCCATTCACACCGACCTTGATGGCCGCGGTGGGCTTGCAGACAGCCGGGAGGGTCCGGCCTTTGAGCGTGGCTTCCACCGGCTGGAGGTCGGCCACTTCGAGGCACACATGGTTGAGCGTGTGCAGGCGGTCCACATTGGGCTTTTTCCCGTAGAGCATGACCTCGAGATAGTCGTTGCCGTCCGGAACACGCAGATTGACCCAATTCAGAACCTTGCCGTTGGAGCTTCCGCGCCAGAATTCCTTGAATCCAAGGATATCCCCGTAAAATTTCATGCAGGCGTCCAGATTGCCAACGGAGACTCCCGTGTGGCTCATGCGCATCGAGACCCGCGTATCGGGCATGAACTCACCCTTGTGCTGAAGGGTCCATCCCTCGGGCATGTACTGCACCATCTCGACGATATGCCCGTCCGGGTCTTCGACAAAGTAGCCCAGATTGCCGATTTGGCCGGGCTTGATGGTTGGAGACAGCGCCTTGCCGCCCGGACCCTTCACCCCTTTGGCGATCAGATAGGTCAGCATGCCTTGGGCGTCGTCTGTCTCGAAGGCGATGTGATAGAAGCTGTCGCCATTCTTCGGCGTCTTTTCACTGATCGGAAAGAGTTCGAGCGTCTGCCGGTCGTTGATCTTGATCCAGGTGATGCGAACATCTCCCGCCTTGTTTTTGACGCTGAAGGGTTCGCCGAAGCCGAGGTAGTCTTTATAAAAGGCACGCGACAGCTCGATGTCCTTGACCCACATGCCGACGTGGGAAAGTCCGAGGATTCGTGGGCGCGGCGGAGTTGGCGCGGCATCTTCTTGCGCCGATGCGCGGGTCCCTGGGAGGAGAAAGCCGGATAAAACGGCGGACAGGAGGAGGATTTTTGGGGTCATTTTGAGGACGGAGATTCCAGTCAGGTCCAGTCCGTCGGGCCGGTCAAACCCCGGTCTGCTTAACGTTAAGCAAATCGGCCTGGGCTTTACGGCGCCGGCGCCGGGGGCGCATGCGCCAGATGGCCTCGCAACGGGGGAACGCAGATCAGAAGGTCGTCCTTCACCAGAGCGGCGACCAGGCGCGCGCCCTCGGCGTTGAAGTGGGTGGAATCGTCCGCTGATTTGGCCAGCGCCGCGGTTCCGGCGGGCCCTAGGCGTGCATACAGTTCGCCGCTGGAGCGGTGAAGGTCGATCAGGCTCACTTTGCGCTGCCTGGCCACTCCCTTCATGGCGTCCGAATAGGGGATCAGATTGTCGGTTGCTGTTCTGCGCTGCACGGGCGTGACGAGAATCGGCGTGGCCCCCGCCGCCCGCGTCTCGTCGATGAATCGCTCGAGGATCGAGCGGTAAAGGCCTTGCGGATCGGTGTGCTCGGGATTTTCGGCCGAATGCGAATCATTGTGGCCAAATTGGATCAGGACGATCGAAGGGCGGCTCTTCAACAATTCCGCCCATAGCCCTTCAGAGAGGAACGTTTTGGTGCTGCGTCCTCCTTTGGCGAAGTTGGTGACCTTCACGTGATCGTCGAAAAATAGCCCCAGGAATTGGCCCCAGCCTTTCTGGGCGATGTTGTCGGGATAGGTGGCAACCGTTGAGTCGCCCGCGAGTGCGATCCTGATGGGTGCTGTCGCCGGAGATTCGCTTGCCCTCGCGCCGCCGCGAGCCACCACGGCTGCGAACACGAGAAGGCAGGCTCTCACCATGGCCGAATGAGGGCAGATCATGGTAGGCAGCGCATCAGGCGTTGAGTTTCAAGGTGGTCCGTATCAGCTCGGCCACGACCGAATGCACCGTTTTGAAGGCGTGATCGTTTTTCAAGCCACCGGTCTCGTCGAATGCCTCATGGGCGCGGGGCAGCGTGCATTCGGTTGCAATCACCAGACAGCCGAGCCTGCTTAGCACCTGGCGGGCTGCCAACCCGGACTTCACCCCTCCGAAAGCGCCCGGCGAGGCGGTGATGACGGCCGCCACTTTGCCGATGAAGGGGTTGGGCTCGGCCCGACTGCACCAATCCAGCGTGTTTTTGAGCAAGGGAGTGATCAGGGAATTGTACTCGGGTGAGGCGATCAGGAGCGCCTGATGCCCTTGGATAAGGGTCACAAGCTTGAGGACGGGATCCGGAATCCCTTGTTTATCCTCTAGATCGCCTTCGTACAAAGGAAAAGGATCCTCGCCAAGATTGACGGCCGTCACTTCGGCGCCGCCGGCGCGCGCCTCGCCGACGGCAATCGACAGAAATTTCCGATTGAAAGACTCCCGCCGGGCGCTGCCAGCGAAGGCGAGAATTCGGGGGGCGGGCATGAGAATCTTTACCGAGGGAATCGCCGAGATTCAAGCTGCGTTGCGAGCGAGGCTGGTTTTGAAATGGGCGGATGAAATTGCGTTCGGCTTTCGCAGCTCTGGCGCTCGATCTCACGCCGCTGCGTGCGTCGAGAGACTTTCGGGTGCTCTATATCGGGCAATTCGTATCCACTTTCGGCATCTCCCTGGCCTACGTCACGCTTCCGTGGCAGGCGTACCGGCTGACGCATTCGACCCTGCTGGTGGGGCTGCTGGGCGTGGCGGAATTTATTCCGATGATCCTTCTGGCATTTGTCGGGGGCGCTTTGGCAGACGCGTTCGACCGGCGCCGGCTTGTGCTGATGGCGGAGACCGGGCTCGCCCTCTGTTGCGCAGCGCTGCTGGTCAATTCCTGCCTGGCACCTCCGCGGGTTTGGGTGTTGTTCGCCATTTCCAGTTTGGCGGCTGGGCTGTCGGCAATCCACCGTCCGGCGCTTGATGCGATCACTCCGAGGCTCGTTCCGGCCGAGCAGCTGCCTGCGGTGTCGGCTCTAAGCACTCTGCGCTATAGCTTCAACTTCATCGTCGGGCCGGCCATCGCGGGTTTGATTGTGACCGGCTGGGGCCCGGCTTGGGCGTACGGAATCGACCTGGCCTGCAATGCCGCAGCGGTCGTCAGCGTGCTTGCGATTGCGTCGGTGCCGGCGCCGGTGGGGGCCGATCGGCCCAGCCTCCGGCGCATCGCGGATGGACTTCGCTATGCCTACGGCAGGCAGGAGCTCCTTGGAACCTACCTGATCGACCTTTCGGCTATGTTCTTCGGCATGCCGATTGCGCTATTCCCCGCCCTTGCCGAACAATTCGGAGGCGCATCCGTGGGGCTTTTTTATACGATGCTGGCCGTCGGTCCGTTCGTCGCCACAGTGACCTCCGGATGGATAGTCCGCGTGCATCGCCACGGCTTGGCGGTGATCGTGTCGGTCCTTGTTTGGGGATTCGCGATCGTCGGTTTTGGCATGGCCCGGAATCTCGCCGCGGCACTCGCTTTCCTTGTGCTGGCCGGCGGCGCCGATTGCGTCAGCGGGCTTTTCAGAATGACCATTTGGAACCAGACGATTCCCGATCGGCTTAGGGGCCGTCTGGCGGGCATCGAGATGATCAGCTACATGTCAGGGCCGTACCTAGGAAATGCCGAGGCCGGGCTGGTCGCCGCCTGGCGGGGCCTTCGGTTTTCCGTGGTTTCGGGGGGTGTTCTCTGTCTTGCCAGCGCCGGGATTCTAGCCGTCGCGCTGCCGGGGTTCCGACGATACGACGCCCGGGAAGGATTGGCGAAAAGGAAGGCGGACGACGCGGCCTTTGGGGTAGGCTGATCTGATCATTCAGGCCTAGGGGCAACGGGATGGCGATTTTTGTCCCGATCTTCTGCCGGGCGCTATTATCTTCATACCCATGATTCGCTTCCTTGTCGCCGCACTCTTTGCGGCCGTGAGCCCGCTTCTCTTCGCTGAGGCACCCGCGCGCCTCTTCCATATCCCTTCGCTGTATCATGTCGGATACTGGGTGAGGGACATCGCGAAATCGCGGGCGTTTTATCACGACAAGCTGGGCTTCGAGGAACCCTATTCGCTCAACCACCCAGACGGGACGCTGCAGATGGTCGTGATGAAAGTGAACGAGAGGCAGGTGATCTATCTCTTTCCCGATCCAGCCAAGATCCTCCCCAATGGCGACAACCTCGATCACCTCGGTCTGGAGTGCGACAACCTGGCCGGCCTCCGGGAGTACCTGCTTGCCCGTGGCCACAAGGTAGGGGAGGCGCACCGTGGGCGCATCGGCGACTGGATTCTGGGCGTCAAGGATCCCGATGGGCGTCCCTTCGAGGTGACGCAGTTTGCGCCCGAAGGACAGCTCTTGCAGCACCAAGGCCAGAGCCTTCCGTCCACTCGAGTCTCCTCGCATCTGCGCTCAGCCACGCTGATGGTTGCGGATATGCCCGCGTCCCGGAGGTTCTACTGCGATCTTCTCGGTTTCAAGGCGTTCGGAGAGGATCCGGAAAGAGCGGGCTCGCTCCGCGTAGAGGTTCCGGACGGCAATGACGCATTGGTGCTCGTGCCGTATGTAAAGCAGGCTGGCGAGCCCAGCCCCCGGCTGGTTCCTGAGTACACCTTGGAGGCTCGCGAGGCCTCGCAGACCGGCACCGCGTTCATTGATCCGGACGGAACTCGGATCGTCTTGGGAAAATAGAAAAAGGCCTTTCTGGCGCGAAATACCGGGCCTGGGTAACACCCCATAGCTTTGAACCGGCACGCGCGCTATCCTCTTCTGTGCGGAAGAGCCTACAGTGAACCCGCCGGCGTCCACAAACGAAGCCTCACATCCGGCGGGTCTGACGAGCGATGAAGCCCGGCTGCGCCTCGAGAAATTCGGTCCGAACACGATCTCGGATACCCGCCTCCATCCTTTGCGGCGAGCATTGGCCAATCTCTGGGCGCCTGTGCCCTGGATGCTTGAAGCGGCGATTGTGCTCGAGTTCGCTTTGGGCAAAACCATTGAGGCCGCAATCATCCTCGTGCTGCTAGCGTTCAATGCGGCTCTCGGATTCTTCCAGGAAGGCCACGCCCAGGCGACCCTTGCCGCGCTGAGGTCGCGCCTAGCACTGAATGCCACGGTCCGACGAGACAACGCCTGGATCGGCGTGGCCGCCGCCGCGGTTGTGCCCGGCGATCAGCTCAAATTATCCCTTGGCGCGGTGGTGGCCGCCGATGTGCGTCTGATCGAAGGCGAGGTATTGCTCGATCAATCCATGCTGACGGGCGAATCGATACCCATTGAAGGGGGGCCCGGCCTGCAAACCTATGCGGGGGCGCTGGTGCGGCGGGGGGAGGCTGTTGGGGAAGTGACCGCCACGGGCGGCCGCACCAAGTTTGGACGAACTGCGGAACTGGTCCGCACGGCCCATGCGGAGAGTTCCCAGCAGAAAGCGGTGTTTCGGGTGGTGCGCAATCTTGCGCTCTTCAACGGCATCGTCACGACGATCATGGTGGGATATGCCCGCGCCCATCATTTGCCGATGGGTGAGATCATCCCTTTGGCGCTCACGGCGGTTTTGGCTTCAATACCCGTTGCGCTGCCCGCTACGTTCACCCTGGCGGCTGCGCAGGGCGCGCGGGCTTTGGCCCGCCTGGACATTCTTCCGACGCGCCTGTCCGCGATCGACGAAGCGGCGAGCATCGATGTATTGTGCGCCGACAAGACCGGGACGCTGACCTGCAATGAGCTGACCGTGGCTTCCGTGCACCCGATGCCCGGCTTTGACTCATCCCATGTTCTGGGACTGGCCGCCCTCGCAAGTTCAGATGGGGGACAGGACCCTGTAGATGCCGCCATCCGCGCCGCCGCTTCGCGGGCAATCGCTTCCGACCTGCCGAAACGGAGTCATTTTGTGCCGTTCGATCCGGCAACGAAGATGTCGGAGGCCGCGGCTGTGGAGCCCAGCGGCCTCGCGATCCGGGTCATAAAGGGAGCTTTCGCGGCAGTCGTGACCCTCGCTCAGTCGGCATCCGAGGCCACGCAGACCGCGACCCAATTGGAGGACCAGGGCTACCGCGTATTGGCGGTGGCCGCCGGGCCGAAGGAGGCGATGAAGCTCGCGGGAATCATCGCTCTGAGCGATCCGCCTCGGGGCGATTCGGCGGCGTTGATCGCGGAGCTGCGCACGCTCGGCGTGCGTACCGTCATGGTGACGGGAGATGCCGCCGCAACCGCGGCGATCGTAGCCCACTCGGTGGGTCTCGATGGAAAGGTCTTTCCGCCGGGACCTCTTCCCGAAGCGGTGCGCCCCGAAGATTTTGCGGTCTTCGCCGGCGTTCTGCCGGAAGGAAAGTACGCTCTCGTGAAAGCCTTCCAGAAGGGCGGCCACATTGTGGGCATGTGCGGCGACGGCGCCAATGACGCACCGGCGCTGCGGCAGGCCCAGATGGGGATCGCGGTTTCAACGGCGACCGACGTCGCAAAGTCAGCGGCCGGCATCGTGCTCACCAAACCGGGACTTGTCGGTATTGTCGCTTCGGTGAAAGAAGGCCGCATCACGTTTCAGCGCGTCCTGACGTATGCGCTCAATTCGATCACCAAGAAGATTGTTCAGGTTCTCTTTCTGGCGGCGGCCCTCGTCATGACGGGGCACGCGATCCTGACACCGCTATTGATGGTGATCATCATGCTCACGGGCGACCTACTCGGAATGTCCCTGGCGGTCGACAACGTGCTCCCTTCATCGACGCCCAATGCGTGGCGAATCAGCGAACTGACGATCGCGGGCGCCTACATGGGAATCTCCGAATTGGTCTTTTGCACGGCGATCCTCGCTTTGGGTAAATTTCGGCTTGGCCTCGGATTTGAAACCCTGAGGACTCTGGCATTCGTGGTCATCGTGTTCGGCAATCAAGCAACCACCTATGCAAATCGCGAACGCAAGCGCCTGGGCTCCACTCGCCCCAGCAGGTGGCTCGTCGCCTCGTCCGTGGCCGATCTGCTGATCGCCGCAACCTTGGCGGCGTGTGGAATTGCCATGAGCCCGCTCCCGCTATGGGTGGTGGGCGGTACGTTCGCGGCGGCTGTGATCTTTGCGTTCCTCGTGGACCTTGCGAAGGTCCCGTTATTTTCCCGCCTACGGATTGGATAGGGAAGGCGAAGGCACCTCGTAGAAACCCCGTGCTTTAGCCAGAAGCTGATTCTCGGTCAGATGATGTTCGTCCACCACTTGAGAACCGATGATCCGCTTGGCAAGTTCCGGATGATGGTGTTTCGACCACGCAATAAATTGCTCCATTTCACTGCCCATACCTGTACCGGTGCCGAATACTAGGATGGGGCCTCCTGGCTGAAGAGCCTTGGCGATAGGTTCGAAGAAACTGTTGGGATCGGGCTTTTCCTGGCCTCTGGAAAAGTCCTTGGATTTGTGCGCGTGACGAAAATGAGTCTCTGGCTCGTGGGGAAGGATCTGCAGCGGAAGCGAACCGTGCTTTTCCGTGCGGAAGATGCGGGCTTCGTGGTGGTCTATCACCAGCAACCAATGAGTATCTTTCGCTTCAGTTCCGGGCAGTGGGACTTCTGATCGTTCGAGAAATCGACGCAGGTTCATGATCTCCTCCGCCTCGGCAACGTCCTTCGTGCGGGGCGGGTGAAGGACGAGGATTTGGCCATTGCGCGTTACCTTCAGGTTGCCATTGGGTTCCTCCGAGATGTGGCCCAGTGTGCTCAGGAGGGCACGGACGTCGCGCCATTCCAAGTTATGAGCGATCGGATGGCGAAAGATCGCTTCATACGTGCGCAGGTGAGAGCCCGTGAGTGGGAGGGTTAAATTCATGCGTGGCTACGGATTGGAATCATTTCTTGCCCGCCCAGAATGGCTCAAAAAACAAGCCCGTGCTATGGGGTTTAACCCGGCTGAGGACACGCCCCAACGATCCACCCGGCAAGCGACAGCCACAACCTGCCGCCCCCGGCTCGGAAGAGGTCAAAATGGGCGGCGCCGTCGATGGGAAGGACGGTTATTCTCGTCTTGGACGCGGCGGCGAGTTGCTCGGTCATCGCCTTCGAAACGAAGGGGTCCTTGGTCCCATAGACGATCAATATGGGGCAGCGGACAGTCGGCATTTTGGACACGCTGTCGAGCTTCGGTTCGGCGGTGAGCCTTTCCAAAGCCCATTCGGGCATCCACGCGAGCCACGGATGATTCGCAGCGACGTAGTGGCCGATATCGCTGAGCTTCGTCGAGGTTCCGAAGAGAATAAGGCCGGCCAGCGGGTGCCTGCACGCCAAGTCGGTTGCGGCACCGCCGCCCACCGACCAACCCGCGGCAATCAGACTCCCAGGGTCGAGGTCTTTCCTGCTCAGGATATAGTCATAGACGGACTCGGCGGCCTGGTAGCAGCCGCTTTCGCTTGGTCGGCCGTCGCTCAATCCGAAGCCCGGATATTCCGGCATGATGACGTTCAAGCCGAGGCGACGAAATCCTTCAAATTGCGGCGCGCTCCAACGCAGGGTGCCACCGCCAGGATAGCAGTAAATGACGGTGGGGCACCGGCTGTAGTCTGCAAGCAGCTCCCCCTTCGGCCCCTTCGCTTTGCCGAATTGAGCGATGATTTTCGTGCCAAGGGTTGTTCGCAACGAAACGAGCTCGTACTCGGGACTGGGAGGAAGGAACGCTTTGGACGAGCCGTGCCACGTTCCTTGAATGACGGAATGGCTGACAAGTGAAGGGGCCGACGCGGCCAATAGAAGCAGCAAACAACCGCAACCAAGTGCAAGAACGAGCCATGTGCGCTTCTTCGCTGTCATGTTGCGCTCTTTTGTTACGGCTCGAAGCGTTTCCGTCAAACCGGGTAGGTTCAGGCGAAGAGAATCCGGATCGTGAGCGGCTTGACGCGTCCTTCTCAACTTACACAAACGGTGTAGTTGTGTCCTTCCCAGCGATTGCTGGTAAGCCAGAAGAACGTGAATCGGATAACGGTCCCTTTCGATGAGGACACGGCGAGAGGCAGATCGGCAAAATGGATCGCGAGAGCCTGGGTAGCCGAGTCGGTATCGCTTTGGGATCGCCAGTCATCGCTCGACCATCGCAGACGGAACGGTTCAGAGCCCTGGATGCGAAGGATAGAATCCTGCCGGATCGACTGCAGACGCCGCTCCGGCTTCCAGAATTCCACGCGTTTGCGACCGTTTCGGTCGCCGAGGTACCGCTGTCGGACCTGCGGAATGGAATCGTAGACTTGTCGGTCCGCCGACGAGCGCAGCAATTTGATATACTCGGCATGCGCCCACATCAGCGGCATCGCCGAGCCGGTCGGCCTGCCCAGAAACATGAAGGCCTTCGCATTGTCCGGCTTATCCCATACTTGCTCGGGAAGGAGTCCGGTTGGGGACGCGAACTGCTCCATCGCCCGGATATAGGCCTCAGGGCTGCGTCCGGCGGCCAGTTCGTAATGACCGCGTTCGCCTGTGAGCAGGGGCCAAGCGCGTCCGACGCCTACGCCGGTGAAAGGGCCGCCGTCTTCCTGCTGCCCGTAGCCGTCATGGTTGTAGCGATGCCAGACGGGGCCGCAGTGGGTATCCACCTTCAGAACCGCGTCGATCACTTTGATCGTATCGACAATGATGGGGTCTTGCGCGGAACGGATGCCATAGCGCACCAGTTCGAGAAAGCCCCCGTCGACAACGTCCTTCGCCGGGTACTCGCGCGGCCAATCGGCCGGAAGATTCTTGATTGTCAGCGAGCGTGCTTCCGGGTTTTCGGCCGGATTGGGATCCCCCACCTGTTCGGGCAGGATGCGCCGGTAGTAGCGGGTAATGCCTGGATACAACGATCCTTCGTTGGTCACCGTCCACTCCTCGATGTGGGACTCGAGAAAGTCCGCGTACTCCTCGGCCAGCCCGGCCTCCGCCTCGCTACCCCGCTCTCGGAAGATCGAGGCCGCGCATATCAAGGCGGCAATATTTGAAGCCAGCGTCGACGGCGAATAGCCGCTCGCCTCCTCCCAGCGTTCCTGTTGGGTCACCGGACCGTTCCGGATCAGGTAAGCGGCGCCTTTTCGCACGAGGCTGTAGGGATCAAAGTTTCCGAGCACCTTTTCGGAAGAGAGGCGCCAGGCCAGCATGATCGGAAATGCGGCCTCATCCAATTGGATGCCCGACCAGTACGCCTCGCCCGTCACCCAGAAGTTCTGCGCAAAGCCGCCATCCTCATGCTGCGATACAGCGAGGAAAATCAGGGCCCGCAGGGGTGTGGCGGTGTCACCGGCTGCAAGAAGTGCGGTGGCGCTGTTGACCATGTCCCGGGTCCATACGAGGTGGTAGCCTCCCTGATCTTGATCGCCTTTGGCTTCACCCCACGGGATGGCGAGGGAGGCGATGAGGGCTCCGGGGTACGATTTGTCCTCGTGCGCCAGGATCAGACTGTAGCTGCTTTCGAAGAGGTTTCCGCGGTCAAAGGAGGCGCTTTCCAAACCTCGACGATGGACTGCGGCGCTCTCCCACTGCTTGGCATAATGGGCAAGATGCTCATCGAAGGGGATGCTCAAGGACTGAAGGAGCGTGGCAATCGCCCGGTGTTCGGTCGGGCCGAAGGCGGTTGCCAGAGTGAATTCACGGGATTTGCCGAGATCGAGTTCGCCCGTGAGGGCGATGTTGCCGTCCGGCGCCCTCTCGAACTGATAATCCATCTGTAGATTCTGATGGAGGTCGGTCCAGCCATCGCTCGCGCCCACGTAACCGCAAGAAGTCCGGGAAAAAGGAATCGTGGCGAGCATCGCCAGCCAGACCCCTTGCTTGCAGGCCATCAGGATCCGCCGATCGTCGACCGTGATGACGTAGCCGGAATTTCCGGCTCCTCCCACACAGAGATGGGGCGCGCACAGCGCGAACAGCTTGAGGGACGAGAGAAACGCCTCGTCCGAGCCGGTGAGACGGGTGCGCTGCAGGAGGCACGGGAGATGGGGGTCGGCAATCACCTCCTTGCTCAGGACATACCGCCCCTCGGGATCGGAATTGGTGCAACGGTAGCCCAGCACCGGGCCGGACAGACGTTCGACCGTGGACTTTAGGTCGCGCTTCTCCTCATGGAAAAAACTTTTCCCATCGGTGATCAGATACTGCAGATCGCGCATCTGCGGGCGATCGACCGTGGAATAATAGACTTCGGTCACAATCCCCTCGAACAGGGTGAACCAGATCTTGCTCGCCGCGGAATAGGCCGTTCCCACTCCGTTTTTGTTTCCATGCGTCCATCTCGCCTCGATGCCGGGCGCGCCAAACGCTTCTTGGCCAGGATTCGGCGGGGTGGATGGGGCGGGGGCGCTCAATGGAGCCGCTCCAGCAGATGGTCTCCGACGCGAAGAGCGTTGGCTATGATCGTGAGGGATGGATTTACGGCGCCGCTCGAGGCGAAGAACGAACCGTCGACTACATACAGATTGTCGATGTCATGAGCCTGGCAGTTGGGGTTGAGGACCGATTGTTTTGGATCCGTCCCAAATCGACAGGTGCCATTTTGATGGCCGACGCCCTCGAGTGGAATCCGCTTCTTGAAGTAGGCATTCAAATGAAACCAATGATCGGCATGACCGGCCTTCTTCAGGGTGGCGATCCACGTGTTCTTCAGCCGTTCGAAGGACTCGGTATTGTTGGGGGTGTACTCCAGTTGGATTTGGCCGCGGATGATCCGCACTCGATTGTTCACATCCGGCAGATCTTCCGTGGTCAGCCACCACGGGACCGCGTGGGTGGTGAGCAGATCCAGGACGAACTTGGGAGTCAAAGGGGGGGCATCCGCCTTCATCATTTCATGGTGAAATGATCCGACGGGCTGAATGTTTCCCATCGGGAAGGGATAGTCCTTATCCCCAAAGTAAAAGTCATTCAGGGAAAAGGTCTTCATATAGGCGGAATGATTCGGCTCCTTGCCCACCGCCAAGATGGCGTCCGCCTGGTGAAACATGAAATTGCGGCCCACCATATCGGAGCTATTGGCCAGGCCGTTGGGATGCTTGTCGTTCGCGCTCATTAGCAGCAAGGCGGCCGAATTGATGGCCCCGCAGCAAACCGCAACGATATCGCCCGCGAATCTCGTGGTCGCGCCGTCGTCCTCCAACTCCACCTCGACGGAGTCTATGGACGTACCGGTGCCGTTAGTCAGAAGGCGGGTGACCTTGGCCCGAGTGATCAGAGTCACATTGGGGAGGTGCATGATCTCGCGAACGCAGTTCACATCGGAATCCGCTTTGGCGTGCACCAGGCATGGGTAGCCGTCGCAGGTGTCGCACCGAATGCATGTGCTCTCGACGCGGTTTGATTCGTTGAGCTGCAATCCCAGCGGGCAGGGGAACGGCTTCAACCCCAGCTTCTGAAGGTCGTCCTGAATCTCCTGCATCCTCGGCTCATTCGAGATCGGCGGATAGGGATATTCCTCCGTTCGGCGCGGTTCGCAGGGATCGATCCCTTGTCTGCCGTGCACGCAGAACAGTTTTTCCGCCTGGGTATAGTAGGGCTCAAAGACGTCGTATTTCACCGGCCATTCCGGTGATAGGCCCCCCTTGTGTTGCAGGACGCCGAAGTCCGCCTCCCGCAGCCGGAAGAGAGCGGCGCCATAAACCTTTGTGTTGCCGCCGACCCAGTAGCCGGTGCCTGGATGTAGGTCGTGACCGTCTCTGTCGGTCCAGACTTCCTTGGTATGATAGCGATTCTCGAGGAATACAGCGGCGGTATTCCAATTGGCTTTCTCGTGAGGGAGGAAAGAGCCGCGTTCGAGAATCAGCACGCGTTTGCCGGCTCGAGCCAAGCGGTACGCCAGGGTTCCTCCGCCGGCGCCCGTGCCGATAATCACCACATCGTACCGCTCGGTTGCCGTCACAATTCCTCGGGAGGACCGGCGGTTCAATAACTGCCGGATTGGCGGAGCATGCCACCATCGATGAAATAGGTGGATCCGGTAATATACCCCGCTTCGTCTGACGCCAGATACACCGCGAGGCCGGCAATCTCTTCCGGCTTTCCCCAGCGGTTGAGAGGAATTTCGCCCATCAACGCCTTCTCCATTTCCGGCTTGGCCTCCACATCGGCGTCAATCGGGGTGTAGACAGCTCCCGGGCCGATGTTGTTGACGGTGATTTTATCTTTGGCCAGCTCCACCGCGATCGTCCGCGCGAGCATGCGCAACCCTCCTTTGCTCGCGCAATAAGCGGAGTTTGTCGGCATCGGCAGATCTTCGTGAACCGACGATATATTGATCAGCCGGCCTCCCTGTCCCTGGAGAATCATTTGCCGGGCCGCCGCCTGTGAGACCAGAAAAGGGCCGATCAAATTGACATCCAAAATCTTCTGCAACTCCTCCAGTGGATAATCCACGAAGGCGGATTTCTTCTCTACGCCGGCGTTGTTGACCACGATGTCCAGTTTGCCGAAAGCCTCCACCGCTCGCGCTATCAGCTCTTGCACCTGGTCCGGTTTCGAGACGTCGGTCGCGACGGAAATGCTTCTACCCCCGAAGCTGGCGATTGCCTTCTCGGTTTGTGCGGGCGCATCCGGTTTCCCGATGTAGTCGATGACAACGGACGCCCCCTCCCGGGCAAATCGAATGGCGATGGCCTGTCCTATTCCGGTCGCTGCTCCGGTGACGATCGCCACCTTGTTTTCCAGTCGCATATGTGAGTGATCTGAGCTCCAGACACCCAATATGCTTCCGAGTGCGAATAAACCCGGTTATGCTTCCGCACTTGGCCTCCTGTCAGAATCCGTTCTATGGCGATGGGTCGATCCAAGCGCCGAGAGATCGGCGCCGCGACGATGAATAAAAGACCCAAGGCGATGGGGCCGCAGCTGAATCGATTGACGGGGGGTGAGTCCCTCCGGCAACACTGGCCGGAGTACTGCATGGAGGCGGCGGCTCTTGGGATCTTTATGATTTCGGCCGGAGGATTCACGGTCTTGTTCGAGTGGCCCGCGTCGTTGATTCACCAGGCGATTGCCAATCCCGATTTACGACGTGCCTGGATTGGCGTGGCCATGGGAGCGACGGCGACGGGCCTCATCTATTCGCCTTGGGGCAGACGCTCGGGCGCCCACATGAACCCCGCCATTACGCTCACGTATCTGCGCCTCGGAAAGATTCCAGGGTGGGACGCTTTCTATTATGTCGTTTTTCAATTTCTCGGCGGATTGGCGGGCGTCCTTCTGACCGTTTGGACGCTGGGGGAAAAGTTCACACAGCCACCCGTTAACTACGTGGTCACGGTGCCGGGACCGAAGGGCGATCTGGCCGCTTTTGCCGGCGAGTGTGTCATCGCCTTTATCATGATGGTGATGATCGTGACGGTATCCAGCGGGGCGCGGTTGGCCCGTTGGACGGGCCTCTTCGCGGGCCTCCTTATTGCCTCCTATGTGGCGGTTGAGTCGCCTCTTTCGGGCTTTGGGATGAACCCGGCTCGAACATTTGCGTCTGCGTGGCCGAGTGGAATCTGGACCGCTCTCTGGATTTACCTCACGGCCGCTCCCTTGGGAATGCTCATGGCGGCGCAGGCCAGTCTATTCGTGAACGGTTCCGGCGCGATTCGATGCTGCAAGCTTCACCACGCTTCCAAGCACCGCTGCATTTTCTGCGGCGAATGCACGATTCCGCGGTAGGGCCTCAGACTTCATAGGCGTAGACGGCGTTAAGACGCATATCCTGCGCATGCGACAGAACAAGGCCGGTTATAAAATTGCGGCCCATGACGACCCACGGATTCTCCCATTGGCCAATGGCCCCGATGCGACGGGCTTGTCGGCCGACAAAAGCGGTGCGGCGTTTTCGCATCGTCTCGTAGGCGCGAAAGGCGCCGGCCACATTGGGCGCGGCCATCAGGCATTTGGCGAGACACGCGGCATCTTCAATCGCCAGACAGGCCCCCTGGCCGACATTGGGTGTGATGGGATGCGCGGCATCGCCCACGAGGGTGACGGATTCCTTGCCCCAGTTGCTCAAGGGCCGGCGGTCTCGGGCGTCGGTTTTTAGGATCATTGCCTGATCCGTAGCCGCGACCAGTTCCGGGATGGGAGAATGCCAGCCCTTAAAGAGCTGGTAAATTTCGTCCTTCCTTCCGTTCGGCCCGTCGGCCTGCAACGGCGGCCCGTTGCGGGTGGCGTACCAGCAGACGCGTCCCTGGCCCATGGGCAAAATTCCGAATCGACTGCCTCGGCCCCATGTTTCGCTGATATGGCCGCGAAGGGTCTTTAGCGGAACTTCGGCGATGCCGCGCCAAATGCAGTAACCCCGGTAAATGGGCGCCGCTTCGCCGTGAAGCTGGGCCCGCACCACCGAATTGATTCCATCGGCGCCGATCAGACCGGGTGCAGCGATTTCGAGGCCGCTGGCAAAGTGCGCTGCAATACCCTCTGGGCCCTGAGAATACGAGAGGAGCCGCTGGTTGCCCTCCAGCCTGTCTGCGGGGAGGGGATCGCGCAGGCACCGGTGGAGATCGGCCCGGTGAACGCACAGGGCCGGCGTGTCGAAGCCGTCCATCGACATCTCGGCAATCAGCTTGCCGCCCGGCTGCATCAAATTGAATTGCGCGATCGGCTCGCCGAGGGATACGAGGCGGTCCAGCACCCCAAAGGCCTTGAGCACGCGGGTGGCGTTGGGCCAGAGACTTATCCCTGCTCCGACTTCGGCATAGGCTGGAGCCTGCTCATAGAGAACGAAGGGAATTCCGGCCCGAGTCAGAGCAAGGCCAGTAGCCATCCCGCCAATCCCGCCGCCAACAATCACGAGCCTTCTATGGGTGGGCATCAGGCCTGGGGGATGTGGGCGGACTTCTCAAGATCGAGACCACGCTGGCTGGTATGGAGGAGCGGAGCAATTTCAGCTTTGGCGGAATCGTCCGATATCTAGGTTATGACCGAATATCAGTACCCTATTGGGGTCGCGGGCCCGGATTCCGGGGATTTGGTCATTGCGCCCGATCCGATGAGTCCGGATCGGTGGCATGCGATTTTCGTTCGGGACGGCTACCGCCGGGAATTCCTCAGCGTATTTTGCACGCCCGAGGACGCGGCGACCGCCATTGGAACGTTTCGGACGGGCAATCCGCTTTGGGACGTCCTGAAGCGGTGGGGTTTTCTCGATCCGCAGCAGGCAATGGCGCTGTGTGATTTGAAGAATTGGACCCGGCCCGAGCTGTCCTGACTGGGACGCTCAAGCGCTCGTGACGGCGGGCTGAAGATCCGCATCCGGTTTGGGCGGAACCCCCCCGCCGAACTGCAGCGAACTCAGCCGCTGATAGAGCCCGTCAGGTCGGGCGGTCAATTCGTCGTGGGTGCCAATTTCGAGGACCCTCCCCGCCTCGATCACAGCAATCTTGTCGACGTTTCGCACCGTGGCGAGACGGTGGGCGATGATAAAGGTGGTCCGGCCCAGCATCAGTCGGTCCAGGGCAAGCTGGACCTGCTGTTCGCTCTCGCTGTCGAGTGAATTGGTCGCCTCATCGAGAATCAGGATGGCGGGGTTTTTAAGGATAGCCCGAGCGATGGCGATGCGCTGGCGCTGGCCGCCCGAGAGTTTGATGCCGCGGTCGCCGACCACCGTCGAGTAACCGTCGGGAAATGCGCTGATAAAATCGTTCGCGTTGGCTTGAACGGCGGCCTCGCGCACCGCGGCCTCGTCAGCCCCTGGGCGGCCGTAAACGATATTTTCGGCGATGGTGCCGCCGAACAGGAGGATGTCCTGCGGCACGATGGCCATCTGGCCCCGCAGCCAGCCCAGGGGGTAATCGCGCGCGTCGCGTCCGTCGATCAGGAGCTGGCCGCTCTCCGGGTCGTAGAAGCGAAGCAACAACGCCGTGATGGTCGACTTGCCCGCGCCGCTCGGTCCGACCAGCGCGATTCGTTCTCCAGGCCGCGCAGCCAGGCTGAGATCGTGCAACACCGCCACTTCCGTTCGTGCGGGATATCGGAAATTCACCTTCACAAAGGCCACCTCGCCGCGAAGCCGAGCCGGAAGCCCCGCGCTTGCGGGATGCCCGGTGGCGGCCGTGGTGTCTTCCACCGGCTCGCGTAGAATCTCCCGCACCCGCTGGGTCGCGCCGACGGTCTTTTGGATCTGGCTGTAAAGCTCCGCTGACTGGCCCATCGCACCGGCCACAAAGGTTGTATAGAGCACGAAACGGGTGAGTTCGCCCGCGCTGATCGCGCCGGTCTTGAGCAAGGTGGCGCCGAACCACAGCACGATCACCATCCCTCCGAACAGAGCGATAATAAAGAAAGCCACGAATACCGCTCTCCAGCGGGCGGCACGCAGGGCTGCCGCCAACACCTTGGCATTGACCACATCGTAACGGGTCAATTCGAAGGCTTCATTGGCAAACGCCTTCACGCTGGCGATCGCCTGCAAGGTCTCCTCAACAATTGTGTTGGTGGCCGCCAATTGGTCCTGCGTGTCCCGGGCATAGCGACGCAGCCGCCGTCCGAAAAAGACGGCCGCAGCGATCAAGATGGGCAGGGTCCCCATCATCACCGCGGTCAAGCGGCCGGAGGTGATCGCGATGAGGATGATGCCACCCAAAAGGAAAAGCGATTGGCGGCACATCTGCGGCAAGGCATCGATCAAAGCACCCTCGATTTGGGCGATGTCGGTGGAAACGCGGCTGGTCAGTTCGCCCACCCGGCGCTGACCAAAGAAAGCCATCGGGAATCCGATCAACCGTTGGTAGCACTCCCGCCGAAGATCGGCGAGGGCGCTCTGTCCCACGCGATTGAAGGACAGGGCGCTATTGAACGAGCACAGCGCCTGAAGCGTCACGGAGCCCACCAGGATGAGTGCCACTTGATTCAGGCTGAGGGCTCCAAGGCCGGGCAAATGGGCCCCGCCGGGGCGAAGGGCGGCATCGATCAACGCTCCCGCGAGGAGGGGAAACGCGAGCCCGCAACCGGCGCTGATGAGCAGCGTCCCTAGGCCGGCAAAGAAACGCAGCCGGTACGGCCTCACATAACGGGCGAGGGAGAATGCTTCCCTCAGACTCTCGCGATTGAGCTTCACCTTGGGCAGGCGCTCGAGGGCAATTTCTTGACTGGATGGACTACGGCGGGACATGGGCGGTCAATCGGCTAGAGCAGCGGTCCGTTATTCTTCGGGTCGTTCATCAGCGCCTCGATGAGCGCGGCAGAGCACCAGAGTTTGGCATTCGCGGGTTCGAGTTCAAGGCGGGCCCTTAATTTTGCCGGTGTCCCTTCGAGGCGGCGGTGCAAGGCCGCGGTGTCGCCGATGACAAGATAGACGTTGGCAGCGTCGGCAATGCGCTGCGCAGACGGCGCGTCCTCGCGAGCGTAACTGACGAATACGGCTCGACTAGCGGTTGTTGGAGGGCTGTCTGACACGGTTGGTGGTCGTTGTAGCACGTCGGCGGCCGGTCCGCCAGCGCGACCAACAACAAATGCTAAGGAGGGGCATTGCCAGCCTTCCTTCTCTGGCCATTCTCAAGGCCGACCGCTTCCGAACGAATGAATTTTGTATGACGCCTAAAATTTGTTTTTTCGTCTTGTTGATCGCGGGGATTGCCGCGAGCGCCGCAAGCCGGGCCCAATCGGCCAAAGGCTCCGCTTCGCCCATCGTGGTCCTTCCGCAATACACGGTTACGGACACGCCCATTCTTCCGGACCGTGAAACCTGGCGGTACCTTTCCATTCCCGGATACGAAATCATCGCGCAGACTTCAGACACGGCGACCGCCCTGCTCGCGAAGGACATCCTGGAGTTCGGGGAAATCATCCAGAAGGTCTGCCCGGCCACGGTGAATACGAGGCTGGAGCCTTCACGCCTGATTCTTTGCACCCAGCGCGCGACCTTCGAAAGCTTCATTCCGAGCAGCGTTCGCGCCGAGCTGCCGCTCGAACAGGTCACTCGTCTATTCCTGGGGGATGACACGCACCCGGTCATCGTGCTGTACTTCGACGCCAAGACCGGAGGAGATGGCTATGACGTCGAGCTCGCCCGGGCCTACGTCGCCAACCGGCTTCATACGCAATTTCCGCCGCTTCCCGGTTGGTACATAGAAGGCATCTCCAGATTGTATGCCGCCGCTGAGATCACCCCCCGGGGCAAACAGCTCGTGGTGGTCGTGGGCCGGCTTGACGCGCGTCCGCCTCCGAGGCTCCCGCCAACGGACGCTTCGGGGCTTTCGTCGGAAGACTTCACGCCGCAAGCCTCCGGGAAGGTTCTCACCACGGACGTCGCGCGAGTTGTTCAGGGAGACATATTGGGTGGAGTTGTCAGGCAGGCATCGGCCTTGGGAGCGACCACCCCGGTCGATCCGGATGAGCACCTTGTTGGCTTTCGGAAGTATTTCATCGATAATTCCAAGCATGTGCCGCCACTCGCCGCTTTGTTCGCGGGACCGACCGCGACAAACTTTGAGGATTGGAGCCAAGGATGCGGTTTTTTCCTGCATTACTGTCTGTTCAGCTCGGAAAAAAGGACCCTTTTTCCGGCGATGCAGAAGTTCTTCAAGACTATGCCCACGGCCGCGGACGCCGACCCGGCGGCTGCTTTTCAAGCCGCTTTCAAGAGGTCTTATCGAGAAATCGAAAGCAACATGGGGTTCTACGTGGTTGAGAATCACTACCAGGCGACAAAATATTTATTTCCGAACGATCCGCCCTCTCTGCCGCCAGTCCGCGAGGCCACGGACGCAGAAATGAGCGATATCAAAGCGGGAGCCTATCTGGCCGCCGGATATAAGGGACAGGCGTATGCCGAACTGATAGCCGCCTACAAACGTGAAAAGACCAGTGGAGATATAGAACCACGACTGCTCGCGGCTTTGGGGGTCTGGGAAGCAGCGCACGGGCAGCCGGGCCGGGCCGCGCCGCTTCTTGCGGCGGCCGCCGCGACACGGTACCCCGAGCCGGAAATGTATGTGGCCATCGCGCGTCAGCGCCTCGAACAGATCGGATCTGGCCGACCGCTTACTGCCGACGAAACGCTCAACTGCCTGGAACCCTTGGCGAGCGCGCGAGCCATGGAGAAACCGGATCCGGGTATTTACTACCTCGGTGCCGAGATATTGACTCGGACCTCCGTGGGTCCGCCAGCCACCGATTCGGCCATTTTGGCCGAAGGGATCAGGAATTTTCCCGGCGACTCAACGCTGAACTACGACGCCGCGCTAGCCTACCTGCACCTGGGCCAGGCCAAATATGCCAAAGTCATCATCGAGCGCGAACTGGCCTATGGGGATTCAGCCACGCGAGCCTCATTCGGAAAACTTTTGGCTGGGGAGCCTTCCGGCGGATCGTCTGCGGCGCTGAAGATGCCGTCTTCGGAGAGTCGGTGATGCCAAATCTGCCCCGAGCCGTGGTGGTTTCAGCCATGCCGATTCAGCTATGCCAGTTCCTGAAGTTTGCCGGCCTGGTGCCGAGTGGTGGAGAGGCCAAGCAAGTCATCAGCGAAGGCCGGGTGCACCTCAATGGGGTCTTGGAGACCCAAAAGAGGAAGAAGCTTTCAGCCGGCGACCAGGTGACTTTTGCCGGGCAGACGATCGTGGTTCACGTGAACCCTGCCTAAAGAGACCGAAAGAGATCCGATCATGCGCCGCTCTTTGCTGGCTCATCGCGAGTTGCGACGAGCCAGCAGAGCACGCGCTACTGAGCCCGGCCTAGAAGTGCCGGCTGATCTCGAAGGTGAACTGCCGTCCGACGGCCAACTGGAGGTAGAGGGCCGTGTCGATGCCCAGATTGTTGGGCGCCAGCGGCGGCTTCTCGTCCAGCACGTTGATCGCGCCGAACCGAAACGTCGTGTCGCGGATCCAGAAGTCCTCGGTGTGCCCGAAGGTGTAGGATACCCCCATGTTGTAATTCAGGGTGCTTCTGATGACGGGCCAGTAATTGAGCTGGTTGTTCGTATAGATCTTGGCGAGCCAGTTCGGAGCGTTGAGAGCGGCGTACTGAGCCGCCGTGGCGGAGGCACCGGATTCATAATACCTGCTGACAAAGAAAGCGCTGAGGTCCGCTTCCCATTGGATTGATGCGAGGTCCGTAGAATGAAACAAAGGGGCCCAAAATGCAGGAGCTATGCCATTCCCGGAGTTGGCGGGCAGCCATAAGCTGGCCACTCAGCGATCGTGCGGCCCGTTAATCATCCGCCAGCTGGATCGGCCGTCCGAAGTTGCAACAACCTAGGAGACCCAATTTCTTAGCAGCAGGTTATGTGCGGACGCTTCACCTACACCGACCCTGATATTGTCCGAGCCCTGCTGCTGGATACCTTCGGCCTGGAGGCGCGCATGAACGCCCGCTTCAATGTCGCCCCGGGCCAAACCCATCCCATCGTCAGTTCAACGGCCAACCGGGCTTTGGGAGTTTTTTCCGCCCGCTGGGGCTTCATTCCGTTTTGGGAGAAGTCGGAGAGACCGAGGGTAGCGCCCATCAATGCTCGGTCCGAGGATGTGCTGTCCAAACCCGCCTTCAGGCAGGCAATCCAACGGCGGCGGTGTGCGGTGCCTGCCGATGGATTCTTCGAGTGGGGAACGCTTCCCCTGATGGTTAAGCAGCCATTCTTTCTGAGCCGCCTGGAGCGCCGCCCTTTCTTTTTCGCAGGCATCTACGAGGAGGCGACCGCAAGCCGGCCACCGACCTTCGCGGTGATGACCACTCAGGCGAATGCTCTTATTGAGCCGTTTTACCATCGCTCGCCGGTGATCCTGACGGGCGAGAGGGCACGAGGATGGGTCAGGGCGGGCGAGATGACCACCGACGCCCTCGACGGCTTCCGCACGCCATTTCCAGCGGAAGACATGCAGGCATGGCCGGTGTCCACGATCGTCAACAAGCCGGCCGCAGACATTCCGGAATGCATCGTCCGGGTGGACGGCAAACTGAGAACGGAGCCGGCACCACCCGTGCAGTCCGAACTATTTTAGCAGTCCAGGCATCACCGCGCACTTTCTCCCTGGCGGTCGCCGAGCCAGAGAAGGCTCTGAACGATCAGCTGGTTCTGGAGATCATTGGCAAAAGTGAACGACAATTCACGATGGGCCGGATGTTCGTAATCCATGTCATTGTGCCCCATGTTCACATAGATCATGCGGTAGCGCTTATTGGTCCAAACCACGGGGTAATACCCGTTGCGCCAGATCTCCTCAGGTTTCGGTCCCGTACCGACGGGAAAGCTGCTCGGATCGATCGAAAGAAGAATTCGGATATCGGGATTGGCGCGCAGGTCCTTTTCCCATCGGTACCATTCGTTGGGTGAGGAGCGGAACGTGGAGGGAAGGCCCTGGGTCGCCGGATGCCCCGAATCCTCTAAGCGCAAAATCGCCGCGGTGGGCCTCCACGTATTGCTGCGATACTGACCCGAGCCGAGGAATTCGTCGTGATACCAATCCCAATTCTGCGGAACCTTTGAAGGAGTCAGCGCGAATGCGGCGAAATGAAACCCCATCCAAGCGCCTCCATGCTTCATGTACCGCTCGAATGCTCGGCGTTGCGCCGCTTCTTCCGGTCGGCTGTCCAAAAAGACCACCACTTGGTAGCGGTTCAGGAACGCCTCGTTTAGCTTATTCCAATCGGTCGTGGATTCGTAGGTAAATTGGCGCTCAAGGGCCGTTGCCGGAAACCAACGATTGGCCTCATGAACGAAGCTGATATGAGCAGCGTCCTCTTTTCCAGTGTAGAAAGCGATCACGTGAAACGGGTTCCGCGCCTCCGCGGTTAAGGCGGAGAAACCGATCAATCCAATGAGGCGCCAGGGGGGCATGGGGCCGCTAGGGCGCCGGAAAATCCGGCCTGAGTTGGCGGGCTATCGCAAAGTGCGCGGCGGCCTCTTGCGTGTGTCCCATGGCGCGCAGAATGAGGCCCAAGTTGTAGTGGGCTTCGGCATACGACGGCTTCAATTCGACCGCCCGCTCGAAATGAGCAATCGCCTCGGGAAGGCGGCTGGATTGATTCAAGGCCAGGCCTAGAGCGTAGTGAGCCTCCGCGTAATCAGGCTTTATCCTCAAGGTTTCCTGGTATTGCGCAATCGCGTCGCCGAGGCGTCCGGCCTGCGTGAGGGCTCCTGCTAGATTGACCGAAGCATCGGCGTATCCGGGATCAAGCCGCAACGCGGCTTTGAACCGGAGGATGGCTTCCTCCAGCCGCCCCTCGTGCGCCAGGGCGTTACCCCAACTGCATTGAGCGACGGCGTATCCAGGCTTGAGGCTTGCCGCCTCCGAGTACTGGTCTGCCGCCTCTGAGTATCGCTGCATTTGATACCACGCATTGCCCATCCCCAAATGGGCGATGGCATAGGTCGGCTTGAGCTCGACCGCTCTCGTGTATTCCGCCATCGATTCCTGGGTTTTTCCTGCGGCCAGAAGGGAGTTGCCCAGGTTCACATGAGCCTCGGCCAATTCAGGTTGCAGCCGAATCGCCGCCTCGGCCTCGGTTTGTGCTTCTGCAAACTTCCCCCCTTCGAAGAGGGCCCCCCCAAGATTGATGTGAGCATAGGGATTGCCGGAATGTTTGGATACCGTGTCGCGCCAGAGAGCTTCCCCGCTTCGATAGTCCTGATTTCGCCGGGCAGTGAGCGCGCAGCATAGGGCCGCGCACGCGCCGCATACGGCAAGAAAGGGGACACGGGAGACCGCCTGGGAGAGAGCGATGAGAACGAGGACGACAACGGCCGCCAGCGGTAGGTACATCCGATGCTCCACGATCATCTCGGTGGAGCCAGGGATGATGCTCGAGGTGGGCGCGAGGATGACAAAGAACCAAGCACCCAGGAAACCCAAAGCGGGACGACGCACGAGTGCAATGACGGTGGCCGCCGCGAGCGCCAGAACGAAAATGGCATACGGCAGGACCTCACCTGCGCCTCTCACCCAGAAGGTCCCGTAGTTGAACGATAGCGGGCTGGGCCACACACATAATTCCAAGTAGCGCGTGATCGCTTGGAATTGAGTCAAGGCATACTCCCACCAATGAACGCCGATCCCAAATCCAACCGTTCCACCCCGATTTCCTCCGGTCGTGACGATCAGCCGGCCCAGGAGCGCCCAGGTGGAAGCCAGCGCAAGGTGCGGCAACCGGTGCCTCCGCCAGGCTTCGCGGAACGAACCGGAAATAAACGTGCGATCAAATAAGAACACGATCACGGGGGCTGTCACCATCACTTCCTTGGTGGCCATTCCCAACAGGCAGCTGGCAACAGAGAGGGCATACCAGATGCGGCCCTTTCGTTCGTCGCCCCGAATAAAACAATATAGGGTTAGAAGATAAAACAACCCGGCCAACGATTCTGCTCGCTGCACGATGTACGTGACCGATTCGGTCTGCAGAGGATGAACGGCCCAAAGCAGGGCGACCGCGAATGCGATACTGACACAGGAATCGACCCTTCCCGTAATTCGGCGGAGGCCTCGAAGCCCCAGGGTCCGCCGCACGATTCCGAACAGCGTCAGCCCTGCCAGAGCATGGATCAAGAGGTTCAACCCATGGAAGCCCCAGGTGGACTGGCCGCTGAGGGCGTGACTCAACGCGAGCGAAAAGTTCAGGACTGGCCGCCCGCTGACCGTGGCGCCCTCCGGCGGAGCGAAGGCCGTGGAGAAATGCCGAAGGGTGGGATTGGCCAGGATCGCGTCGACATCGTCGTAGACGAAGGCGCCGGAAAAACTATTCGCATAGGCTGCGATTGCCGCCAGCACGATTAGACCGGCCATCCAGAGGATCCTTGCGCGAGATTCCATCGGGCCGTTCACGGGGCTTTCATCGAGCGGGAGAGCCAACGGGTTTCCTGGCGCGATGACAAGCCGCCGGCCTGCCGCGATAGCTGTGCTAAATTCCGCCTTGTCGCGCCTCGAGGGCGGGATAAGGCTCCCGACCGCTGATGAATAATCCCATCTGCCCATTGAGATACCGAGTAGCCTCGAGGAAATGAGCTCGGTACGAATTCTTGTGGGCACGCGCAAGGGCGCGTTCATTCTGGGGTCCGATGGCACGAGAAAGCAGTGGCAGGTGGACGGGCCTCATTTTGGGGGGTGGGAGATCTATCACTTCAAGGGGTCGGTGGCCGACTCAGACCGTCTCTATGTGTCGCAATCCAACGGTTGGTTTGGTCAGCTGATTCAACGCTCAAACGACGGCGGTCAGACCTGGGAGACGATGGGAAATGAATTCGCCTACGACGGGCTGCCAGGGACGCATCAATGGTACGACGGCACCCCCCATCCTTGGGAATTCAAGCGCGTTTGGCATCTAGAACCCTCGTTGAACGATCCAGACACGGTCTACGCCGGTGTCGAGGATGCTGCCCTGTTCCGTAGCAGCGATGGCGGCAGGACCTGGCGGGAGCTATCCGGTCTGCGGGGTCACGGTTCCGGGGCGCGTTGGCAACCTGGCGCCGGCGGGATGTGCCTGCACACCATTCTACTGGATCCGAGCATCCCGGGACGGATCTTCGTCGCCATTTCTGCGGCTGGCGCCTTTCGGAGCGACGATGACGGAAAGAGCTGGTGCCCAATCAACCGTGGGCTGCGGTCGGAATATATTCCCGACCCGACGGCGGATGTAGGTCATTGCGTCCACAGCATCGCGATGCATAGAACGCGTCCGCAGGTGCTCTTCATGCAGAAGCACTGGGATGTTATGCGCAGTGACGATGCTGGCGAGTCCTGGCGCGAGGTCAGCGGGAATTTGCCGAGCGACTTTGGGTTCCCCATCACTGTTCACGCTCATGAACCGGAGACGGTCTATGTCGTGCCGATCAAGAGCGATCGGGAGCACTATCCTCCCGAAGGCAAGCTTCGCGTTTATCGCAGCCGAGTTGGAGGAGACGAGTGGGAGCCCCTCACGAAGGGTCTGCCGCAGCAGGATTGCTATGTGAACGTATTGCGCGATGCGATGGCCGTCGATTCCCTGGACGCCTGCGGCCTCTATTTTGGCACGACCGGAGGACAGGTGTATGCCTCTGCCGATGGCGGGGACAACTGGACCTGCATTGTCCGAGATCTGCCCGCCGTTTTGTCGATCGAGGTGCAGACATTGTCATGATCCGGGTCGTGCTTCCGGGACACCTGCGGACACTTGCACAGGTCGGGGCAGAGGTGGCTGTTGATGTGAAAGGACTGGCCACGCAGCGGTCTGTGATCGACGCGATCGAAGCGCGCTATCCGATGCTTGCCGGTACGCTTCGCGACCGAGCCACGCTTCGGCGCCGGCCATTCGTACGTTTTTTTGCCGGCGGCCAGGACTTGTCCCACGAGCCGCCCGACAGCCCTCTGCCTGCAAATGTCACAACGGGATTGGAGGCATTTCTGATCGTCGGCGCCATTGCCGGCGGCTAGAGCCCGGCGTCGAACATCGATGCGTACCGGAGGTACTGATGGATGGCGTCTCTTGGATACCGGATCGTCACCCGAGCGACGGCGCCGTTCGGGGCAAATTCGGCCGCTAGCTCGGGATTGATGCCGGCCCAGAACGTGGGAAGGTCCAACTTTCGGTACCGAGCCACCACCTCGTCCCGCAGTACCGGGTCGAAATGGACGGCGTAGGTGTCCACCAGCGCCTTGATCGCTGCGTAGTCCCCTTCAGCCTTGATCCGCATCAATTCCGCGAGAAGTTCCCCGACGCCGACGCGCATCTTGGGATAGTCGACCACCTGGATGTACGTCTTGCCGGCGCGGGTGAATTGCTTGATAGCTCCGGTCCGTTCCATGATGTAATTGGCGATCAGAGCGCGGTCTCGCTCGTGATCTTCTTCGATCGTGTTCCCACGCGGAATGGTGCGCAGCTGGACCAACACGGCCAATGCGGCCCTATCGTACATCGCTTTGGCTTCCTCCTCCTGGTTTGTGACCAGGCCAAGCTCTTTCAATTTCGGATCCCAGGCGTTCCATAGGGCCATTAGGTCCGCCCTGGCCTCCTCGAGGGTGGAGAAATACTCCTTAAGATAGGGCTCGGAACCCCCCTTCAGGCGTTCGCTTAACTTGCCGGATCCGTGCCCGATCACCTCGTGGAGGGCGGTCATCAAGTCGTCCGCGGCGTTGCCGTACTGCTTCTGCCGCGCGATGATTTCCGGTGTTGCGTTGAATTCCTGGGACGACTTTTCACCGGCGGCGTCCTTCATCGCCCGGCTGGAGGCCGTGAATAGAAAGTTCTTCGTGCCGTACTTCTCATGGATTTCATTTTCGTTCGGAAGGTTGTCCCCGATGGTATTCACCTCGAAATCCCCGGTTTCGATCAACGTCTCGACCGCCTTGACAACGGGCGGCCGAAAATCGTTCTTCTTATACGCATCGGTCCATGGGGCCTTGGCTTCGAAGTAGCGGGCGTTTGCCGCCAGCTGAGTCATGGTGCGGGTGACGGGCTGATCGGTGATGGTGACAAAGCTTTGGCTGCTGCCCTTCATCCCGTTGGCGTCGCGATAGATTTCGATGAAGCCGTTCATGAAGTCGACCGTCGCGTTGTCCTGCACCCAGGCGGCGTCGAAGGAGAGAAAGTCCTGAAAATCGCCTGTTCGGTAATAGCGAACCAGATGGCCTATGACGGCTGCCTCCGCAGGATCGGCGGCGGCTTGAGCCTTTTCAAGGCACTCGGCCGCGCGGCCGAGGTAGGTGGAATAGAGGCCGGGCGCGACCTTTCCGTCCGCTGTGCCCGCACGGTAGACCTCCTCCCGCAGCCGGCCTTCGGCGTCTTTCACCAAGCGTGAATTGAGTGGGTTTTGTCCATGAAAATCCTTCAGATCGGCAAGACTGAGGCCGGCGTAGAACGTGTTGGAACTCGCCTGGATGATGTCTTTGCCGTCTCGGGGACTTTTGGCCGTGATCATCGGCTCGAATTCCGCGTCAAAAAAGGCCCGCTGCAGCTCGCCCAATTCGGCTGTGAGGGCTTCACGGGAAGCGATGGGTGGGAGATCGGCGCACTTGGTCGCGAAGGCTCCGTTCGCCAACGCGGCCAGGGCGGCTTGAAGCAGCTCGGCAGGATTAAAATCCGGAAGAAATTTTTGGGATGTATACAGGTTGTGGTTACCGCGGTTGGCCCAGAACCGCTTCGCGTATGCCTCCACGAGGGTCTCTATGCCCGGATCCACCGCTTTGCCGTGGGCGACGATCTCCTCGAGCAGGCGTTTCTCGCGCAAGCCGAAGGCGGAGAGCTGATCGTAGATGATCGGGTCGATGGCGATCGAGGCCTGCGTAAGCCAATAGGCCAGTTCCTGCTGCCGAGGACTTAGGTCCTTGAAACTTTCGGCGCGCAGTTGGATGAATCCCGTATCGGCGACGCGGTCGACGAGGACGGCGCCTTTTGCCGGCTCATCACTGCGTGCCGCTCCTGCGAGCACACAGGCGCCCAGAATAATCGCGACGCGGCGGGGCCAAAGTTGCCGCAGGGGTTTTTCCATCGGCCTATTGGAGTCGCCTTGGAGTGAGTTTCAATGCCATTTCCCGCGCAGGGGGGCATCTTTACCTTGATCCTGTTTCGAACCCTGCCTCGATCAAGGTCCGCATGACCCGACGAGAGTTTCTTCAGCAATCCGCGGCCGCCTCTGTCGTTGCAGCATTTGCGGGGTGCCGCCGCCGGGTGCCTATCAACTCCGCGGATCCTGCGCTGGCGCCGCCGGCGTGGTATGATGCCGTGCCCGCGCTAGCTCCCATTCGCGCGCACACGGATCGCCTCTTCCGCATCACGGTCTGCCTGCGCCCTTTTCGCGCACAGGGGCCGCGGGTGGAAGCCGAGCGCGTCGGTGGCAAGCTGGTCGTGCATAACTACGGCCATGGCGGGTCGGGATGGTCACTTTCCTGGGGGTCAAGCACGCTTGCCCTCGAAAAGGCCCGGAGTGCGATGGCCGCCGATCTCAACGGCAAGGAAATCGCCGTCATCGGATGCGGCGCACTCGGCCTCACATCCGCGACGCTGCTTCAGCGGGCCGGAGCGCGGGTCACGATTTACGCCCGAGAGCGACCGCCGTACGTGCGCTCTTCCCGCGCCACCGGCTCGTGGACCCCGGATTCGCGCGTGGCGCTGACCGCCGCGGCCCCCGCGGCCCTCGGGGATCAGTGGGAGCAAATGGCGCGCGCCTCGTGGTTCATGTACCAGAGCTATCTTGGCATGGCGGGCGCGCCGGTCGAGTACATCGACACGTACGCGCTCTCCGAAATTCCTCCCGCCGAGGCGCTGCAGAAGCGCCAGCTCGAAGACCCGATCGGCTTTGCCCACTATGCCCAGCGCATCGGAGACCTCACGCCGCATCCCATAGACCTGCCGCCCGGGTCCCACCCGTTTCCGACGAAATTCGCGCGCCGCAATACCAACCTCATGTTCAACGTCGCCGACTACTCGCGCCAACTCCTCACGGACTTCCTCATCGCCGGAGGCAAGATCGAGACAGTCGAGTTCCACGCTCCCTCCGATCTTCGAACGCTGCCGCAGTCTGTGGTCTTCAACTGCACGGGGTATGGCGCGCGCCGGCTCTGGTCGGACGAATCGGTCATTCCTGTGCGCGGGCAGATCGGCTGGTTGATTCCGCAGCCCGAAGTGAACTATGGCCTCAACTACGGAAATCTCAACGTCCTGTCGCGGCGCGACGGGATCGTTGTGCAGGTCTCGAACCAGGGCGATGCAACCGGCTGGAAGAATGATAATGAAAGTCCAGATCGCCAAGAGGCTGAAGGGGGAGTGCGCGACCTAGCGGCGCTGAATGAACGCATGGCGGGCTGCTTTCAGGCTGCGCATGAGCCCAGGGTTTAGCGGTCGGTGCTCTTGAACAGCCGCTCCGATGGGACCGCATCGGGGTCATGGCGATCGAATACGCCTTTCCGGCCGAGATTCGCTCCCATTTGTGATTCAAAGGACTAAGCTAGGCCGCTCCTGCTCTAGCCAGCGTCGCTCGGGTCGTCGTCTCCGCTTGATGATAGGTCCAATAAAGTGGGATCAGTCGCTAGATAATCAATACGCAGTCAGCACGGTCAGCCCTTACTGATGGCTCGCAGCCTGCCAGATCTCGCTGATGTTCACCCGTGCCCCGAGCCGGTGCAGAAGATGATAGAGTCCGAGATCAGCGCGGGTCAGGAATGCAAAATCCGGCGCGATGAGTTTGTTGCGCAAAGCAAACTCGCTCGAGCTGCGAAGGGCGTCCCAGATCTTCGGGTTGCGGTAGTCCGTTACCGGTGATGCACCGCGCGGAAATAGGATGTCCGCTTGCGTGTCCATGATCGGAATAAATTGGCGGGCTCGGGCCAGGGGTGCGCGCGCACCGAAAATAAATGTCAGGATGCGGCGCTCGCCCTCCGGGCCATCCCGCCACGAGCGCTGCCGATAGGCTTCGACGATCGGCGCCATGTCTATCCGCTTGACGCAGCCAAAATCCACGAGGCCGATTCGACCGTCGGAATGAAACAAATAGTTTCCCGGATGAGGGTCGGCATGCACAGCTTTAAGCCATTGCAATTGCCCATGGTACACCTCGACAATCCGACTCCCCACCAGGTCCCTCAACGCTTGCGGCGGCCTTCGCCGCAGGAATTCGTCGAAGGACTCGCCTTCGACGTACGACATGGTGAGCACCCGATCGGACGATAACTCCCGATATACAGTCGGAATAGTCAGGTACTTCAATCGGCTCAGACCACGGTGGAACAGCTCCAGATTAGCCGCTTCATTATGATAGTCCGTCTCTTCCAGAATGCCTCGGCGAAGTTCGTCGACCAAGGTCTTCGGGAAATATCCCGCCATCCTACCGGGCAGCATGGCCGAGCTCAGCAATGTAAAATCGTTCTCAATCGCGGCACGGATCGCGGGATATTGGATTTTCACCGCCACCTGGGCGCCGTCTTTGGCGATCGCGCGATGGACTTGTCCCAGCGAGGCTGCGGCGAACGGCACGGCTTGAAATTCCCGATACACTTCCTCAGGGTACGCGCCGAGCGATCCCTTGAATTGGGCTCGGGCGAGGCTCGGATGCATCGCTGGCGCGTGCATCTGCAACTGCGCAAGTTCGCGCACCACGTCCTCCGGCAGCGTCTGGCCCTGCAAACTTAGCAACTGACCTAGCTTCATTGCCGCTCCCTTGAGTTCGCCCAATTCCTCGCGCACGCGTCGCGAGGCGCGTTGCCGAAGACGTGCCGCGCGCGCCGCACGCCCGTCATCGCCAAGCCAGATATTTTGCGCCTGGTAGCCCACGTAGCTGCCCACGATGCTCAGGCCGAGCCGTCCGAGCCGATAGCCGCGCCGCACCGTCCCCTCGTTTGCCTTGAGTTTCGTCACCAGTCCCATCCCCCTTTTTTCAGCACATGCGTGGAGATCTTTAGGCAGCGATCGAGCATGGCCAACGTCGCTTCCTTTCCTTTGGACCTATCCTGGAGCCAATAGGTGATCATGGCCAGATGGAACAGGCCGAATGAATATGCGCCGAAATCTCCCACCTTTGGAATTTCCCCGGCCTCTTCCGCCTCTTGGAGAACACTCCGTATGAACCTCAAATAGCGCAGATTCCGCTCCTGCATCTGCAGGCTGACCGGATTGAGCTTGGATGTCGGTGAGAGCGCCCGCAGGTACACAGCCCCGATGAATTCCTCGTAGGGAGCCAAGCGGTCGAGAAAACGCTGCACGATCGCGAATAACTTTTCCGGAAGCGGAGCGCTCTTGACTTGTTTGTCGCCGCCGTACCAGGCGATGACCGCATTCTGCTCCTCTTCAAAGAAATAGAGGGCCAGGTCTTCCTTGGTGGGAAAATAATTAAACAGCGTCCCTTCGGCGATCCCCGCCTTGCGCGCAATGGCCTTCGTGGTGGTGGCATAAAAGCCTTTTCTCGCGAACAGTTCGATCGCCGCCCGGAGGATTGCCTTGCGGGTCTTCTCCTTGTTCGCGGCGCGCACCGGGCGTCGTGTCCTCATGAATATGAGGACACTCATGTTTGACCGCGAGGTCAACCAACAAAATGAGTGCACTCATGTTACGTGCCGGCGGCGATCAGCGGCTCGATGATCCGCGACGGAATATTGACTGTGTTGGTCGCGGCAAGGGCGAGCGCTCGAAGCCAAAGGATCACTTCAAAAGTAGCAGCCTGGGGCGCGTTGGCGCATGCCCACGCTACGAAAAGGACCCAAAAGACCATTTCGTATGAACGGTGTTCGAACAGGCCGCAGGCATGCCGAGGCGGAGGGAAAAGCACCTCCGAGCTCGCGTTAAGAAGGCTCTACTTAGAGACGCCGTCGATTGCCGTGGCGAGTCGCGACTTGCGCCTTCCGCGCACGCTGTGAAAGATCCGGGCCGATGAACAAACGCATAATTGGAACGTTACTGGCTCTGAGCATGGCGATCACCTATGTTGGTTGCTCGAAATCCGGTTCCGGCACCAATCCTTCATACCCAGTCCTTGTTGTCGACGAGGCCCATCAACAGGCCAAAGGCCTGCCCAATGTCCCCGGCTATGACATCGCATCATGTGACGGCATTCGCCTGGATGGATCCAATTTCAACTTCGCGTCTCTCGGAGGCAATGCAACACCGGACCTAGTCCAGGTTGTGATTGATTCCTCACACGTCTACAAGCTGGCACAGCCGACTCCGGGTAAGACTTTCGTGGTGGACGCTTCCACCACGACACCGCTGAAAGGCGATGCGTTTCCCGGCTTCAAGCCAGGCACGATCGTGATTTCGATCGGGCATTCGATGCCGGCTGACAAAGGCCCGGATGCGATCGCCATCTCGTGGGTGGGCAAGCTAACGGTGAGATCAAAGTAGGCCGGCAAGCCGCCACTGAACTTGCAAGCCTCTCACTTGAGTCAAACCAAGCCCGGCCTCTGGCTTCAGCGATCCGCCGCCTCTGCAGTTCACAACACTTGGTCCCGTGACTCCGGGTCGAGTGAAACCCGGTTAGTCTAAAAAATTCAGAGCGCTTAGATCTTCGGCGAGACATTCGGTACCGCGAGGGCTTATTATCTCCGATCCCCCCGTCTAACCAATGGGGTCCCTCTCAGACCTCCGGATAAGGGCCCATCAATGTCGTTGTAGTTATAGCTTAGTCTTACACCTTCAGGCGGATCTGATGAACCAGCACTCGATCTTCTGGAGTTTCTTGAGGCTCGGGATTGAACACATCTGGACCGGATACGATCACCTGTTCTTTTTGGCCGGACTGCTGATCGTCTGCACCAACCTGCGAGCAGTCATCGGGATCGTTACCAGTTTCACGGTTGCTCATGCGATCACGCTGGCACTGGCTGCGACCGACACCGTCCACCTGCCCGGTCGAGTAGTCGATCCCCTCATTGCCGCCTCGATTATGTTCGTCGGGCTCGAGAATCTCTATCGCCGAGACGCCGAACCGAAAGGCCGGCGCATCGTCGCCTTCATCTTCGGACTAGTTCACGGTTTTGGTTTTGCCGATGTTTTGCGTGGCCTGGGCCTGGGTACCCATGGGAATAGCCTGGCCGTGCCTCTATTCGGCTTCAACCTGGGGGTTGAGTTGGGTCAGTTGGCGGTTGCCATCGTCGTCCTGCCGATCATCTGGCAGTTGCGGAAGTATCCGGGTTTTTCTCGGCGCGGCATCACCGTCATCTCGGGAGCGGTGGCCGCCACGGGCTTCTACTGGTTGATTAAGCGCACCGTCTTCTACTAAGCTATACTCGGCGCTTGACGCTCTCCTCTGCAAACTTACCTTCGCGCGCGATGTCACCTGGCCGTCATTCGCAAAAGAAAGCTGCGAAGTGGCCGTTTTGGTTCCTGCTGGCGGCATGGTGGTGTG
>Ga0302325_10003379_pt1 | contig 37712 bp, 34 predicted proteins | sample Palsa_T0_2_FD_201948 | JGI IMG/M metagenome (GOLD analysis project Ga0302325, IMG submission 201948) | Peat permafrost microbial communities from Stordalen Mire near Abisko, Sweden - Palsa_T0_2 | ecosystem: Environmental > Terrestrial > Soil > Palsa > Peat permafrost | place: Sweden: Abisko...
TGCTGAAACTTTCTTTACCCTTGCGCCCACCCGGGCTAACGCGCTTACGTCTTCACCTAGCTTCATCCGCTCCACCGCCTGCTGCTTCAGGCCGATCGGATGGCGCCGGTAACCCTGTAGCTCGTGATCCGCGTCTTTGCGCTTTTCCCGTTTCGCTCTTGACACCTTTCGATGAAAAGTGTCGCATCTCAGCCTGTCTCATTTTAGGGGCGCGGTCCACGGCCCACCTTTCACCTGGAATTGGCTTTCGTTTTGACGGTTTGTTGAAAACAAAGGATCAGATTGGGTTCGTTTCGATTTTTGATTTTGGCTTCGTCCCGGCTGGGCCGGGGTTTTCCGGGAGATGCGACGCCGGCCGTTTTTTCGATTCTGTGTAGCATTGTGTAGCATCAGGTTGATTCGGACTGCGCCCTGGGCGGGTATCCGACTCTGGCCTGAGCATAGCATCACGGCGGAGGGAACTCGCCGGATCGATTGGCGTTGAGCGTTTGTTTTCAATTCACAAGAGGTAGCGCGCGACGCGTGATGGGAGCCGTGGACTGTCGGCGCGGTTTTCCCAAAACGGTTCAGCGCAGCCCACCCCCGCCCGGCCCAGCGTAGCGTACAATAGCCTGAAATGACCCGGATCGGTCCTTACGAGATTGTCGCGGAGATCGGGCGCGGGGGCATGGGGATCGTTTTCCGCGCGGTCGATCCGGTGATCGGCCGGCCGGTGGCCGTCAAGACGATTCGGCTGGACGACCTGACCGACCCCAAGGAGAAAGCCTGGCTACGCGAGCGGCTCTTCCGCGAGGCGCAGTCGGCCGGCATCCTGTCCCACCCGAACATCGTCGCCATTTATCAGATTGCCGAGCAGGACGAACTGGCCTACATCGCCATGGAGTTTGTGGGCGGCCCGAACCTGGACCAAGTGCTATCGGAGTTCGCGAAAAATGGAACGTCCGCGAAGTTCTTGACCGTGCTGCCAAACCGCGTACCCAAGCTTCTGTATTCAGCCAGCAGCGTTTGAAGACTTTGATCGAGCCGGCTTTCATCGAAGATTATGAGAGCGCGCTGCGTGTCTTCGTGAATGCAATCGCCGTAAAACAAATCACGACGGTTGCAGATTTCTTCAAAGACGCGGGCTATTGGATCGCTTGTATTGCACAAGTCATCGACGATCCGATTACGTTGCTCCGTTGGGCACGAATGCCACGGTTGCTCCCTGTGGGAAGCGATCGCCTGCGTGTGAAATTCGATTCGCGCTCGAATACCGCAACTCCGCCGGGGACAAAGTGTTTGTCCTCCGCGCCATCGGGGTTGCCAGATTCGTCAACATAGAACAGGTTATCTTCGATTCGACAGCGAGCGGGCAAAAAATTGCCATGCGAAGAACGTAGCCTACCTGCCAACCTCAGTTTATTGCATCCATCGGATCGCGTCAGTCGAGGGACAGCGGGCGGGTCTGGAGACCCGCTGCAGGCGTGGACGCCCGCCCCACAAGCGGCCAGTTGCTATTCCCACCCCGACAAAGCAAACTGTAATTGTCATGGCTTCCAAAGTTCGCAAAGCCGTATTCCCCGCCGCGGGTCTGGGCACCCGCTTCCTGCCCGCCACCAAGGCGCAGCCCAAAGAGATGTTGCCGCTGGTCGATAAGCCGCTCATTCAGTATGGCGTCGAGGAGGCCCTGCATTCCGGTATCCAGAACATCATTATCGTGACCGGACGCGGCAAGAGCGCCATCGAAGATCATTTTGACACGAGTTTCGAATTGGAGAATATGCTCGAAATGCGCGGCAAGAAGGATCTGCTTGCGATCGTGCGCAACGTCTCCGACATGATCAATATTTCATACACCCGGCAGAAGGAAGCCTTGGGGCTGGGACATGCCGTATTGCGCGCCATGGAACTGGTGGGGAATGAGCCTTTCGCGGTAGTGCTGGCCGACGATGTGATCGACGCCGAAACGCCCTGCCTGCGCCAGTTGCTGGACATCTACGAGTTCTTCTGCTCGCCGGTGGTGGCCGTGATGGAGGTTCCTCCGGAGAACATCTCGGCTTATGGCGCGATCGACGCCGAGCCGATCTCCCATAACGGCAGCCGGGACCGCGTCTTCCGCATTCGCGACCTGGTGGAGAAGCCCAAGCCATCGGAGGCGCCTTCCAATCTGGCGATCATCGGCCGCTATGTGTTGATCCCGGAGATCTTTCAATCGCTGCAGGCCATCGAGCCCGGGTCCGGATCGGAAATCCAATTGACGGATGCGTTGCGTCATCTGCTGCGGACGCGTCCCATCTATGCCTATCGGTTCGAAGGAACCCGCTACGATGCCGGCGACAAGCTCGGATTTCTCAAAGCCACCGTTGAATTCGCCCTACGGCGCCACGACCTGGGTGGGCCGTTCCGGGAATACCTGAAGGGCCTTGCCCTTTAGTTTCAATCATTTTCAGGTTTAGTAACAAACGTACTGGAAATCTTCCGAAAAATATTGCGCCTTAAATTGTCGGGTGGTATGATTATTCGGCGGTTTCCTTATTATCACCCGGTCGCGGATTTGATGGTTGAGACAATACTGATCCTTGCATTTTCGTTGGCATTGTTCGTGTACTGGTTCCGTTATACCGTTCTTCTGCTGTTGAGCGAAGAGCAGGTGGAAGATCACGGCACGGTGATCGGCCAGTTGAGTGTGTTGGAGACGCGCCAAGCCTTGCGGCAGACGCAGGGAGATCTTCCGCTGGATCGGCTGCAACGCGCCCTCGACGCCGATTACCGGATGCTCCGCTATCTGTTGGATCACGCGGCGGGTATGGGTTTGCACCCGGTGGAGCATCATCTGCTGATATTCGACTACCGGATCATGAAGGCTTGGTATCGGCTGAAACGGAACCGGCGGGCATTGGACGAGATGGCCGGCGTGCTGAGCTACATTGCTTACAAGATGGGGGAGCGCGCCGCCAGCTTTTCGTAGCGCACACATAAGAGCGGGTCCAGGGGGACCCGCGCAGACCAGGGGGTCCGCCCCACGAGTGTGTCTGTAAATTAAACAAAATATGTACCTCTCACCGGCCCGTCCGGTCCATCCAACCGCGCTCCCCCACCGCCCGCCGACCCAATCTTGACACTTTAGTACAGATTTAGCATCCTATAGAGGAGCATAGCTTTCTTGAGGAGAACCGCGTGAGCACCTCAGCAAACACCATCGAAACCTTCGCCAATCAGGAATACAAGTGGGGTTTCGTCACCGAGATCGACGCCGATACCGTCCCGCCGGGCCTGAACGAGGACGTTATCCGCCTGATTTCAAAGAAAAAAAACGAGCCCGAGTTCATGCTGGAGTGGCGCTTGAAAGCCTACCGGCACTGGCTCACGATGAAGGAGCCGACCTGGGCCAACATCCACTATCCGCCCATCGACTACCAAGCCATCAGCTACTACGCCGCCCCCAAGACCAACGCGGACCGGCCCAAGAGCCTTGACGATGTCGATCCGGAACTGCTCCGCACGTATGAAAAGCTGGGTATCCCGCTGCAAGAGCGTGAGTTGCTCGCCGGCGTCGCGGTGGATGCGGTATTCGACAGCGTCTCCGTTGCCACCACTTTCAAAGCGAAACTGGGCGAGATGGGTATCATCTTCGGCTCATTCTCCGAAGCCGTCCAGGAGCATCCCGATCTGATCAAGAAATACCTCGGCTCGGTGGTCCCGGCGTCGGACAATTTCTTCGCCGCCCTGAACGCGGCGGTTTTCACCGACGGCTCCTTCTGCTACGTCCCCAAGGGCGTGCGTTGCCCCATGGAGTTGTCCACCTACTTCCGCATCAACGCCAAGAACACCGGGCAGTTCGAGCGCACCCTGATCATCGCCGACGAAGGCTCTTATGTCAGCTATCTGGAAGGGTGCACTGCGCCTATGCGCGACACCAACCAATTGCATGCGGCGGTGGTCGAACTGGTGGCGCTCGATAACGCCCAGATCAAGTATTCAACCGTACAGAACTGGTATCCGGGCGATAAGCAAGGGCGCGGCGGCATCTACAATTTCGTCACCAAGCGCGGCGCGTGCCGTGGCGTCAACTCCAAGATCTCCTGGACGCAGGTGGAAACCGGCTCGGCCATCACCTGGAAATACCCAAGCTGCCTGCTGATCGGCGACAATTCGGTCGGCGAATTTTATTCGGTGGCGCTGACGAATCATTATCAGCAGGCCGATACGGGCACCAAGATGATCCATATCGGCAAGAATACTACCAGCACGATCGTTTCGAAGGGCATCTCGGCGGGGCGCGGCCAGAACACCTATCGCGGCGCGGTCAAGATTCTGAAGAGCGCCGCGAACGCGCGCAACTATTCGCAGTGCGATTCCATGCTGCTGGGCGACAAGTGCGGCGCGCACACGTTCCCGTATCTTGAAGTGAAGAATACGTCTTCGCAGGTGGAGCACGAAGCATCTACCTCCAAGATCGGCGAAGACCAGATTTTCTATTGCCGGCAGCGCGGCATCTCCACCGAGGATGCGGTTTCCATGATCGTACACGGATTCTGCAAAGAGGTGTTTCGGGAGTTGCCCATGGAGTTTGCGGTGGAAGCCCAGAAGTTGCTGGGAGTCAGTCTCGAAGGAAGCGTCGGATAAGTTTACAAATGTCACTACTCGAAATCAAGAATTTGCATGCCAGTGTCGCCGGGCGCGAAATCCTGAAGGGGATCGACCTATCCATCAATGCAGGCGAAGTACACGCCATCATGGGGCCGAATGGCTCGGGCAAAAGTACGCTTGCGCAAGTCCTGTCCGGCCGCGATCTTTATCAGGTGACGGCCGGAGAAGTCGTTTACGACGGGAAGGACCTGCTGGAAATGTCGCCCGAGGATCGCGCCCGCGACGGCATCTTCATGGCGTTTCAATACCCTGTGGAAATCCCTGGGGTCAGCAATCTGTATTTTCTGAAAGCGGCCCTCAACGCCGTCCGCAAGCATCAGGGCCTGTCGGACCTGGACGCCATGGATTTCCTGGCGCTGGTCAAGGAAAGGATGGCGCTGATGGAGATGGATCAGAGCCTGTTGAACCGCGCGGTGAACACCGGGTTTTCCGGCGGCGAGAAGAAGCGCAACGAGATTTTCCAGATGGCCGTGCTGGAACCCAAGCTGGCCATTCTGGACGAAACCGATTCCGGCCTGGACATCGACGCGCTGAAGATTGTGGCCAACGGCGTCAACGCGCTGCGCAATCCGGCCCGCGCCATGATCGTGGTAACGCATTATCAGCGGCTGCTGAACTACATCGTGCCGGATTTCGTACACGTGCTGGCCGAGGGGCGCATTGTGAAGTCGGGTGGTAAGGAACTGGCGTTGGAACTGGAAGAGAGCGGTTACGTGGGTATCGAGGGTGAGGCGGCATGATCGACCGCATCCGCGAGGAGGCCCGCCAGCGTTTCCGAGATGTAGGTTTTCCCACAACTCACGACGAAGACTGGCGCTTCACCAGCGTGGCCCCCATCTCGAAACTCGTGGCGCAGGCACTCGTGCCTGCCGCGCCGGCACACTTGCCGGCGCAAGTTCGCGGCGTAGAAATATCCAAACTCTCCGAAGCGCCTCGGGAGCTGATCGAGGCTCACCTGGCGCGCTACGCCGATTATCAAACGAACGCTTTCGTCGCGCTGAACACCGCCAACTTTCAGGATGGATTGCTTGTCCGCATCGCCAAAGGAGCGGTAATCGAAGATCCCATCCACTTGGTGTTCGAGTCCTCCGCGAACGGACATCCCACCGCCTCCCACCCGCGCACGCTGGTTCTTGCGGGGCCGGATAGCCACGCCACCATAGTCGAAAGCTACAGCGGGAACGGCGGCGCGTACCTCACGAACGCGGTAACCGAAATCGTGGCGGGCGACCACGCCGTCATCGATCACTACAAACTCCAGACCGAGAGCGCGCGCGCCTTCCATGTGGCGACGCTCCAAATCCAGCTTGGCCGCGACACAAATTTTCGCTCACACTCGCTTTCCTTTGGCGGTGTGCTTGTGCGCAACGATGTGAACGCCGTCCTCTCGCAAGGCTGCGAATGCACGCTCAACGGCTTGTACCTGGTCTCCGGCGATCAACACATCGACAATCACACCTGCATCGATCACGCCAAGCCACACGCCGCCAGCCACGAGTTGTACAAGGGCATTCTGGAGGGCCACTCGAGCGCGGTCTTCAACGGCAAGATCCTGGTCCGCAAGGACGCCCAGAAGACCGACGCCAAGCAAACCAATAAGAATTTGGTGTTGTCGGAAAATGCCGTCATCAACACCAAGCCCGAGCTGCAAATTCTCGCAGACGACGTGCGCTGCACGCATGGCGCGACCATCGGCCAGTTGGATCGGGAGGCGATATTTTACCTGCAATCGCGCGGCATCGGCCTCGCGGATGCGCGCAACCTGCTGATTTTCGCTTTCGCGCGCGATATCGTGGACCGCATCAAGGTCGAACCGCTGCGCGAGCAGTTGGAAGAGCTGTTGCTGGAGAAACTCCATGGCAGTCGTAACTGAGCCGCGCGCGTCAGCCAGCGGTCATCGCGAGAACTTCCCGGTGCTGGACCAGCGCGTCCATGGCAAGCCCCTGGTCTATCTGGATAACGCCGCCACCACGCAGAAGCCGCAAATGGTTCTGGACGCGATGAACCAGTTCTACCAAGCGGATAATTCCAATATCCATCGCGGCGTGCATGAATTGAGCGAGCGTGCCACTCGCCACTACGAAGAGGCTCGCGTCAAGATACAGCGCTTCCTCAACGCCGCCGACTGGCGCGAGATTATCTTCGTGCGGGGCGCCACCGAGGGCATCAACCTGGTCGCCTACACTTACGGGCGCAAGCACATCGGCGCCGGCGATGAGATCGTGATCTCCGCCATGGAGCACCACTCCAACATCGTGCCTTGGCAGATTCTGTGCGAGGAAAAGCAGGCTATTCTGCGCATCGCGCCCATCAACCAGCGCGGCGAGCTGTTGCTCGACGAATTCGAAAAACTGCTGGGCCCGCGCACCAAGCTGGTTTCCGTGCTGCATGTTTCGAACGCGCTCGGCACCATCAACCCGGTGGCCGAGATCGTGCGCATGGCGCACCGGCACGGCGCGCCCGTCTTCATCGACGGCGCGCAGGCAGTGGCCCACATGAAGGTGGATGTGCAGGCGCTCGATTGCGATTTCTACGCGCTCTCCGGCCACAAGATGTTTGGACCCACCGGTATCGGCGTGTTATACGGAAAAGCGGCGTTACTGAATAAGATGCCGCCCTATCAAGGCGGCGGCGACATGATCAGCTCGGTCACTTTCGCCAAGACCACTTACAACGAGCTGCCTTACAAGTTCGAAGCCGGAACGCCGAACATCGCCGGAACCATCGGGCTGGGCGCGGCCGTGGATTATATCAACGAAATCGGGCTGGATCGCATCGAAGCCTACGAGCACGAACTCTTGGCTTATGGGACTGCGCAGTTGGAGCGCATTCCCGGCCTGCGCCTGATCGGCACGGCGCGCGAGAAGGCCAGCGTCCTATCATTCGTGCTGGAAGGCGTGCATCCGCACGATGTCGGTACCATCCTGGACCGCGAAGGCGTCGCCGTGCGCACCGGAAACCATTGCGCGCAACCGGTGCTGGAATGGTTGGGCGTGCCCGCAACCACGCGCGCCTCGATCGCCTTCTACAACACTAAACAGGATATCGACGCGCTGGTCGCCGGCATCGGCAAGGTGAAGGAGATATTCGGCTGATGCTGGAAGATCTGTATCAGGAAGTCATCATCGACCACAGCAAGCGTCCGCGCAATTTCCATCAGATGGCGGATGCCACGCGTCGCGTGGAGGGGTACAATCCGCTATGCGGCGACAAGCTGGCGCTGTTCGTGAAGCTGGATGGCGATACGGTGCAGGATATCAGCTTCGTGGGCGCGGGCTGCGCAATTTCCACGGCGTCCGCGTCGCTGATGACCGAGACCGTGAAAGGCAAGTCGCGCCAGGAAGCCGTGCAGATGATGGAGCGCTTCCACGACCTGCTGACGACGGAGAAGCCGGCCGCCGCGGATCTGGGCAAGCTGAAGGTGTTCTCGGGCGTGCGTGAATTTCCGGCGCGCGTCAAGTGCGCCACGCTGGCCTGGCACACGTTGAAATCCGCGTTGACGAATGCGGAAGAGGTAGTGTCCACGGAATGAGAGAGAAGATCATCGCCGCGCTGAGCAAGGTCTTCGACCCGGAGATCCCCATGGATATTTATAACCTCGGGCTGATCTACGACGTGAAGGTGAATGCCGCGGGCGAGGCTTACATCAAGATGACGCTCACCGCGCCGAACTGCCCCGTGGCCGGAAGTCTTCCGGCCGAAGTCGAGCGCAAGGCGCGCGCGGTGCCGGGCGTAACGGACGTGAAGCTCGATCTGACGTTCGATCCGCCGTGGGACAAGAGCCGCATGTCGCCGGAAGCGCGCATGCTGTTGGGCTTGGACGATATCATTCCGATCGGCAACCTGTCACGGATGCGGCCATGAAACTCAGCGCGCACGAAGAATACGGATTACGCTGCCTGCTGCGCATCGGCTTGGCCGGGCAGGACGAGAGTCTGACTATTCCCGAGATTAGCCAGGCGGAAGCGCTCTCGCCGGCCTACGCCGCCAAGCTGCTGCGTATTCTGCGCCGCGGCGGCTTCATCACCAGCGCGCGCGGCAAGGACGGCGGCTACACGCTTTCGCGTCCGTCCGGCCATATCGTGATCGGCGACGTCATCGGCGTGTTGGGCGGACGACTTTTCGAATCCAAAGACTTCTGCCACGAGCATGCCGGACAGATCCAGGTGTGCACGCGCTCGGTGGATTGCTCGGTGCGTTCGCTTTGGCATGCCGTGCAATCGGCGGTGGACGACGTGCTGAGCAAGACGACGCTGCAAGACCTGCTGCGGAGCGAGGGTGAGATGAATTCGTGGGTGAAGACGATTCCCACTCACAGCCCGCTAACTTCCATTCAATGAGCCGGATCTGCCGTCTTGCGTTAAACGCCGCACGGTAGTATCCTGCTTGTGATCCGGTCCTTCCGGGACAAAGAGACTGGGAAGGTGTTCCGCCGCGAGTTCAGCAGGCAGTTCCAAGGTATCGCTGCGGCTGCAAAGCGGAAGCTGGACCACATTCATGCCGCTACGGTGATCGCCGATCTGCGGGCGGTTCCCGGAAACCGTTTCGAGGCCCTGGCCGGGGATCGGTCGGGGCAGTTCAGCATTCGGGTCAATGACCAAATGGAGGATCTGCTTCCGCTGGATGCAACCCGACGCTATTGACGTTGAGATTGTCGACTATCATTGAGGAGACTGACCGATGCCAGCCAAGACCAAGACCATGCCTCCCATCCACCCCGGCGAAACGCTGCGGGAGGACTTTCTGAAACCGCTAGGACTGACCGCCAATCGCCTGGCGACCGAACTTTTCGTGCCTGCAACGCGGATCAACGACATCGTCCGTGGCAGGCGCGCCATCACCGCGGACACCGCCCTGCGCCTGGCTCGCTACTTCGGAACGACGCCCCAATTTTGGATCAACCTTCAGTCGAACTACGATCTCGAAGTGGCACAGGACGCATGGGGCTCCGAGATCTCCGGCCGGGTTCGGCCTCACCGGGCGGCGTGAGTTGCGGTGCAGGTGAAAGAAATCAGTCGATCTTGCCTCTGGCTTGCTGGTGGATAAATACGAGCTGCTTAGCCAGCATGCCCGACAGAAGGTCTTGCATCGCGCTGACGTCAACCACACACCTTGTGCCCACGCCGCGTCAGCCGCATCGAGAGCCGCATAATAGGGCTGCCGATTGGCAACTATTTGCTCTGGAACGGTGAGTGTGCCCGGCAGTCTGTAGCCGAGCCTGGCACACAAGACGAGATTGGACACAGCCCGCGACGTCCTTCCGTTACCGCCGGCGAACGGGTGAATCCAGTTCACACGCCACATGGCGTAGGCGGCCAGGTGAATTGGCGAGGACTGCAACCACTTGCCGTTGATGTAATCGCACATCTCCTCCACAAGGCCGGCGACGCCGGCGGGTGCGGGGGGCTGATGCGTGGCGCCTTCAATGAATACCGGGCCAGTGCGATAGTTTCCGGCGCACGTGTAAATATCCAGAATGGCAATCCTCTGGAAGCCTTGGACCATCGACGGTCGTAGCCTGAAGGCGCTTGCGGATTTGTCGATGAGGCGGACGACCTCGTCAAACTGAAGAAGACCATTTCTGGCCTCCAGCCGAGCCTTCTCATCCGCGTCCGCGAACAGCCTGTGCGACGCAGGCCGGCTATCCCGCTGAACGTCGGTCCTTCGCATCTTCGGCCCTGAGTTCCTCGGCGGCCCGGTTCACCGTGTCCTTGGTTATCAACTCATTCTCGAAGTGCGTATTGCCGTACGCAAAACTGAGACGTTGCAGTTCGCGCTCCTCCTCCGTCATCTTGCGCTCTCTTGCCGCGTCCAGCAGATACTCGAGTTCCTTGGACACCATCAACTCCTTTCCGACCTGTTTTCCCCATTGCCTGACAGTCAATATGATAGCGGAAGACGCTCCGGTGCGTGCAGCGAAGATCCCTCACCGCCTGCCGGCGTCCCATGTTTGCGCCATACCATCCCACCACCGCACACCGCCTCCCGCCGCCGCCGGCCTAACCCGTTGAATCGATTCCCGCCGCCCTTGGAACAATGCCTGCCTAAACCATCCCGGAGGATTGTCCATGAACACGCTCGCCGGTCTTAACGCCGATCTCCGTTATGCCTTCCGCAACCTGAGCCGCAACCCTGCCTTTGCCGCAGTCGCGATCGGCGCGCTGACCATCGGTATCGGCGCGAACACGGCTGTCTTTACGGTCGTCGAATCGGTGCTACTGCGGCCGTTGCCTTACCGCGAGCCGTCCGAGTTGTACACGGTTCGGCCGATCGGGGTGGGGGCGATGTCGGACCCCCAATTCATCGCCTGCCGATCCGCCACGACGGCATTCCAGCAACTGGCGGCTTATGACTCTTGGACTTGGAACGGCACCGGTGTGGGCGATCCCGTAGCGATTCATGGCCAGCAGGTGACCACCAACTTCTTCGCCACTCTTGGCGTTCGGCCGCAATTCGGGCGCGGCCTTCGGCCTGAAGAGGAGTCGGCCAGCGCCGCCAAAGTCGCAGTCATGAGCAATAGCTTTTGGCGCGCTCATTTTCAGGCCGGGCACGATGCGCTGGGCAAATCGATAGTGCTCGATGGCGAGCCGCATACCATCGTCGGCATCATGCCGGCTGGTTTCGACCCGGCCGTGGAACTGTGGGTCCCGGCGGTCCTGGAGCCGAACAATCATCACATCGCCTTCCGTCAGGTGATCGGCAGGCTGGCGGCGGGGACCACGGTGGCACGCGCGAAGGCCGAACTGGACGCGGTCAACTCGCGTCTCGCAGAAGCCGCGAACCATCATCATTATGAGGATGTGATGGTCATCGCGCCCCTGCGCGACAGCGTTGTGGGAAACGCCCGGCCCGCTCTGCTGGTCTTCCTGGGAGCCGTGGGGTGCGTGCTGCTGATCGCCTGCGTGAATGTGGCCAACCTGCTGCTCTCCCGCGCGTCGGCGCGCAAGCAGGAGATCGCCATTCGCGCATCGCTGGGCGCCACGCGATGGCGTCTGGCGCGGCAATTGCTCACAGAGAGCGCCGTGCTTGGCATCATCGGCGGACTGCTGGGGCTCATCGTGGCGCTCTGGGGAGTGGAAACCTTGACCGAGTTCGCGCCGGCGAATCGGATTCCGCGCATGGATGAGATCCGGTTCGATGGCTGGGTGTTCGCCTTCAATATGGGCGTTGCCTAGTCAGCAGTCTGCTTTTCGGCCTGGCGCCCGCGCTGCAATTGACGCGCGCGCGGCAAACGCGAAACTGGAAGGACGCGGCGGCCCGCGGCAGCGCCTGTACTGGTGCGTTGCGCTCCGTTCTCGTAATGGCGGAAATAGCGCTGGCTCTGATTCTCCTGATCGGTGCGGGTCTGTTGGTCCGCAGCTTCGAGAAGCTGCGCGCCGTGAATCTTGGCTTCCGGCCCGACAACGTTCTGGCAATGAACATGGAGCTGAACGGCAAGCCGTATGAATCCGCCGCGCAAGTCGAGCGGTTCGATAATGAGATATTGGAGCGCATCTCGCGCCTGCACGGCGTGACCGCCGCGGGCCTGGTCAATTGGCTGCCGATGGCCAGCGCGCTCATCATGGGAGATTTCAAACTGGCCGACCAGCAACCGCCGCCGGATGTGGTCGCGGCGAAGCCGGCCGTCAGCCCCGGCTATTTTCGGGCGATGCGTATTCCGCTGGTGTGCGGTCGGTTCTTCGATGAACACGACACCCTGAAATCCATGCCCGTCGCGATGGTGGACGAATCGTTCGCGCGCCGCTTCTGGCCGAATCGGGATCCCATTGGCAAGCGCATCAGCTTCGAGGACAATCCCAAGGCGGAGAGCGACTGGATGACCGTGGTGGGAGTGGCCGGTTCGATCCGGCAGGAGAATCCGGCCGCGCGATACATGACTGTTTACCAGCCGGTCGCGCAGGTGCAAGTGTCTTTCTTCCTGCAAGAAGTCAGCTTCGTGGTGCGCTCGGCTGCGGACGCGAGCAACCTGGCGCCGGCTTTGCGTGCGCAAGTCTGGGACGTAGACAAAGACTTGCCCATACGCGCGATGACCAGCATGCAGGACCTGCTGTATGCCTCCACTGCCGAGCCGCGCTTTCAAACCCGCGTGCTGGCTTCGTTTTCCTCCATCGCGTTTCTGCTCGCCATGGTCGGCATTTACGGCGTGATGGCTTACTCGGTGACGCAGCGGACGCAGGAGATCGGCATTCGCATGGCGATCGGCGCGCAACGCGGGCACATCGTACAAATGATCCTTTGGCGCAGCGCCGCGTTGGTCGCGGGCGGGCTGGGGGTAGGACTGGCCGGCGCTTGGGCCGCGACGCGGGTGCTGAAGAGCTTTCTGTTCGAGGTGACGCCTTTCGATCCGCTCACTTTCGCCGCCTTGTCGCTGTTGCTGGCGCTAGTGGCGCTGGCCGCCTGCTACATTCCGGCGCGGCGCGCGGCCGCAATCGATCCGCTGGTGGCCTTACGATATGAGTAGATGGCGGAAGAATCCGGCGGCACTTGGCCGAAAGCCCTGAAGATCAATCTCGATGGATCGGAGGCGCCTGCTCCGCCAAGTCCGTGGCGGCCTCTTGGCAACCAGATATTCCGAAACCTGCTTGTTGCGAACTTGATCTCCGATATTGGGGCTTTCATGCAGAGTGTCGGCGCGGCATGGCTGATGACCTCGCTCACCAATAGTCCTCTGTACATTGCTCTGATTCAGACCGCTTCCGCTTTGCCTTTTTTCCTGGTGGCACTGCCGGCAGGCTCGATCGGAGACATCTTCGATCGCCGCAAGCTGATACTTGGCACGGAAATATGGATGCTCGGAATGGCGGCTGTGCTCACCGCGACAACAATCGCCGGAGCCATGACGCCTTGGCTCCTGCTGTTGCTTACGCTGGGGCTATCGATGGGCGACGCCGTCGAATCGCCTGCATGGCGGGCAATATTCCCCGATCTAGTAAAGAAGGACGACCTGCCTGCCGCTCTGGCGCTGAATGGAATCGAGTTCAACCTAGCGCGGGCGGTGGGACCGGGCCTCGCCGGTTTCATTATCGCGGCTGTAGGCGTGGCCGCTACGTTCGCTATTAATACTTTGTCCTTCTTGGGGGTGATTGTCGTTGTCGCGAAATGGAATAGGCCCGTGCGAAAGAGCAAATTGCCAGTGGAGACCTTCCTAGGGGCGACCTCCGCTGCGGTCCGTTATGTGCGGTACTCTCCGGGCATTCGCACACTCCTGCTGCGGTCGGCTTTTCTTATCTTCTTCACGAGCTCCTTTTGGGCGCTCTTGCCAACGGCGGCAAGAGAATTAAGCAAGAGTCCAGTCGGGTACGGTTTCCTGCTGGGGTTCTTCGGAGTGGGTGCAGTGCTCGGCGCCGTGGTGCTGCAGCGGACCCGGTCGAAATTTTCCACAGAGGCCGTACTTTCTCTCGCCACGGCGACATTCGCGGCGGTGATATTGAGCCTGGCGTTGTTGCGCACGCCCGTGGTTCTCTGCGCGCTGATGCTCTTCGGAGGCGCCTCCTGGACGGTGTTCATGTCCCTTTTCAACATCATGGTGCAGAAGCTTGCGCCCGATTGGGCGCGTGCGCGAGTGCTGGCAGTCTATCTTTTTGTATTTCAGGGAAGCGTTGCCCTGGGCAGCACCCTTTGGGGATTTGTGGCGTTGCACACGAGTGTCCATGTCACTCTTGCATTTGCCGGCATTGGAACCGGTGCGTGTTTGTTGCTGCGACCTTTGTTTAGGCTGCCGAATACCGCGGTGGACCTCAGCACTTGGAATCACTGGGTTAAGCCAGCTATGCTTGAGGAACCCGCCCCCGACCAGGGGCCCGTCCTGGTCACCGTGAAATATGTCGTCGATCCGGCGAAAGCGCCGGAGTTCCTGCATCAAATCCACAAATATCAACGAGTTCGCCGCCGTGACGGTGCGACGCGCTGGGGAGTTTTCTTCGATACGGAAGCCCCGGATGTCTATCTGGAGAGCTTTCTGGTCGATTCCTGGGGCGAACACGAGCGACAGCATGACCGCTTCACGCTGGCCGATCGCGAGCTTGAGAAGGGAGTGCTTAGTTATGCCCTCCAACCTATCGAGGTAAAGCACTATATTTATGCGCGGGCGAGGCCTCGCTTCTAACGGTCCTGTCATCCGCGCGGGGCTGGCCGCCTGCTAACATTCCGGCGCGGCGCGCGGGCGCCATCGATCCGCTCGTGGCATTACGATATGAGTAGATGGCGGAAGAATCCGGCAGCACGCGACCGAAAGCCCTGAAGATCAATCTCGACGGCCTTAAGTACGGCACGTTTGCCGAGATCGGCGCCGGCCAGGAGGTCGCCCGTTGGTTTTTCCACGCCGGCAAAGCCGCGGGCACCATCGCCAAGACCATTTCCGCTTACGACATGGCCATCAGCGATGGCATTTACGGCCCGACCCAGCACTACTGCAGCCGCCAGCGTCTGGAGGCCATGCTCGACCACGAGTTCACACGTCTGGTGGAGCGCCTGGATCAGACCCGCGGCGAACGCACCGCGTTCTTTGCCTTTGCGGATACCTCCGCCACCCAAACGCGCTCGCAACGCGCCGCTGGACATAGCTGGCTGGGAGTGCGCTTTCAGACCGAGCCGCGTGGCGAGCCTTCCCAGATCATTCTCCACGTGGATATGCTGGACCCTGTCACCGTCGAACAGCAGGAGGCGCTCGGCTTGGCGGGCGTGAACCTGATCTATGGCGCGTTCTACAATGCGGAAGATCCCGCGCACCTGATCGCCTCGCTGATGGACGATCTGAGCCGCCGCCGGATCGAAGTGGACACGATCAAGTTTTCCGGCCCAGCTTTCGCTAAGGTGGACAACCGTCTGATGAGCCTGCAACTCGTGGAACAGGGGCTTACCGACGCGGCCATGTTCACGGCCGCGGGCGAAGTAGTGCAACCCGCGGAAGTGCTCTATAACAAGCCGGTCTTGATCGGGCGCGGCAGCTTCCGGCCGGTTACCAATGTCGCGCTGGAGGTGTTGGATCGCGCCGTCCACCAGCTTCAGCAGGATTCCCCGGACGCCCAGGATCTGGTGGTCCTCATGGAGATGACTCTCAATAACCTGATGTCCGAGCAAGCCATCGATCATCGGGATTTCCTGGCGCGCGTCGATATTCTGGGCGCGCTGGGAAAAATGGTGATGGTTTCGAATTACACCAGGTTCGACAAAGTCACCAGTTACTTGCGCCACTACACGCAAAATTGGATCGGGATGGCCATGGGCGTCCCCACTCTGCGCGAGATTTTCGAGGAAAAGTATTATACCGATCTGGAAGGCGGCATCCTGGAGGGTTTGGGCAAGCTCTTCCAAGGACACGTAAAGCTGTTCATCTATCCGACGAGAGAAACAGATGCAGGAGATCTGACAACGTCCGATTCACTGAACGTGAAACCGGAACTGAGCCACCTATACAGACATCTCGTCGAGAACGGGTACATCGAGTCCATACGCGAGTTCGACGCCGGCGGGTTGCATGTCACGCCAGGCGCCGTGCTGGCAAGCATCCAGTCCGGCGATCCGAGCTGGGAAAGCCTGGTGCCGGCGCAAGCTGCCACTATGATTAAGGAAAAAGGCCTGTTCGGGTACGGAACGGGCGGCGGCTGAGCCAGTCTCGCGTGTTGCTCCACTTGAAACACCAAATGAACAAGCTACTATGAGCTACAGTCGGTGCCGCCCGCCTGATGGCCGCCGGCTGCGCCAAGAAGGTTGCCGTGAAGCCTGCTACGCCACTCACATATATGTCGCTTACCCCACATCACTCAGGCGCAGTAAAGAAAAGAGCGGTTGTGCTATGCTGATCCAGTACGGAGGATATGCGCATGCCTTTGCGTACTGCTTCACACGGTTGCCGATTTTGGGCGGCCTTGGCCTGCATCCCTTTCTCGGCCGCCCTCGCGAGCGAACCCATCCTCTTCAATCTTGGTCCGAATCAGCCCCTGGCCATTGCGCTCAACCTGGCGCCTAACCAAGCTGACATGCTGTGGTTTGGCGATAACACACCTCTGTCGACGACCGGTCTTCCCTCGATCACGGGCCAGCTTTTCAACAATGGCAATCTGCTTGGGACATTTACTCAGCAACAGACGGGCTATTTTGAAATGGCTTTCGAATCGCTGGCCAGTCAGTACACTCTCCCCCCAGGTACTGCGTTTGGGATCCTCCCTACCCGGGTGGACCTCAGCAATTTCAACATGGGAACCACTACGGGCTGTCTGTTCGTGACCGTGACAGGGGGATCGATCAGCCTCAATCCCGCCACACTCTTCGCCTACGATACGCTGAGTTCGGATAACCCGCTAGGCGGCATGAGTGCGGAAACGTACTGGACGGTACCTCCGCCGGCGACTTCCATCACGGGTGTGGCGAACGCGGCCAGCTACAGCGCCAGGGCGGCTGCCGAGAGCAGCCCGCTTCCCACCCGCCTTTCGGGACTCTCCATGCAGTTTGGCAACGATCTTCAAGCGCCTCTGTTCTACACCTCGACGTACCAGGTGAATCTACAGATCCCCTGGGAACTGGCAAGCCAGACGCAGACTACATTGGCCGCGACGCTCAATGGCCAGACTATTCCGGGGCAGACTTTCAACCTGACGGCATTTTCGCCCGGAATCTTCGCGACGAATTCCGCGGGAACCGGCCAGGGCGCGATTTGGGAAACGGCATATCGGCTGGTGGACACAGCGAATCCGGCAACGCCCGGCACGACCGCTATCTCGATCTACTGCACCGGTCTCGGACAAGTTACCAACCAGCCTGCGACCGGTTCACCCGGCATGGGCAACCCGCTCTCAGCGACGGTTACGAAGCCAACAGCGACCATAGGCGGAGTGCCCGCTACTGTGCTGTTCTCCGGGCTTGCCCCAGGATACGTAGGCTTGTATCAGGTAAACGCGCAAGTGCCCGCGGCCGCGCCGGCCGGATCTTCCGTTCCCGTAGTCGTCTCGATGGGCGGAATCGACTCAAACCCAGTCATGATCGCTGTGCAGTAAGCGGCATCGCTACCGTTCGCGGCTGCATGCCGGCTTTCGCAAGAATGGCGTAAACTACGAAGCCTGTCACGAAGCTATACAGCACCGCGGGCTGCACGTAGGTCTTCAGCGCATCGGAAACCGGCAGGAACGGCAGGATTCCGACCAGGAAGCCGAGCGCCCACGCCAGATATCCGGCCCAGTTGACGCCTTCGCGGGGACCGGCCCAACGCTTGCCCGAAAGCAGATAGTCCGCCGCCATGGCCCCGCAAATGGGTCCGAACGACGCGCCCACGATGGTGAAGAAGCCGATCAGGTTTTGGGCGACGCCGGTCACCGCCAGCACGATGGACACGGTCACACCGGCCATGGTGGACGAGATGCGCGGCACGCCCGGTATCATGGTGGAGAAGCTATTACCGGCAATGAAGGCGCAGAAACACGCGGGCGCCACCGAGGCGATGGTGAACAGCAGGAACATGGCGGTGGCCAGCACGCCGCCGATGGACCGGATCACGTCGTCATACCCCAGCCCCGGCAGCTTGTACAGCGTGCTGGCGCCGGCCACCGAGAGCAGCGGCAATCCGGCCGCAAATACGATCGCCAGGGTGATGCCCGTTAACCCGCCCAGGCGTACGTCTTTCTCGTTGCGGCTGTTCATCCCGAAATCGGCGCCGGCCGCGCCCGCCGTGGCGAAGAAGCCGATGACGATCTGTATCAGCAGCGTGAAGGCTACGAACGGCTGCGGATCGGCCGGCACGTATTGGCTGATGCCCGGGCTGGTTTGAGAGAAGACCAGCAGCACCATGGCGGCGGGAATCACGATGAGGTAGCGCGAAAGCTTTGCCACGTATTGAATCCCCATCACGCCGATGTAGGCCATCCCGTAGCACCAGAGGATGCCGATGACGATGAAGGGCAAGCTCCCCGGCCCAGACGTGGAGCCAACCGTGTTCAAGATGAACTGCGTCGAGATGGCCGTATTCACCGCGAACCAGCCGACCTGGAGCAGTCCCATCAGCAGGCCGGGCATTACGTAGCCGCCCGCCGTGCCGAATGTCGAACTGCCGACCACGTAGAGCGGGAAGCCTGTCTTCATGCCCAACATGGCCGGCGCGTAATAGAAAAGCGCGTAGCTGAGCAGCCCGGCGACGACGATGGCGGCGATGCACAGGCCCAGACCGGCGTGCGGAATGGTGTCCTTGGCGATCGAGATGTAGAAGGCGATCCAGAGGAAAATGCCCGCGTAGCTGGGCGCTGTATTGGCATACCACGGACCGCGGTTCGACGCGGGATTCGGAACGGCTTTGGAAATGTAGTCGGGCAGCACGGCCCCTCCTTGGCGAAGCCGCCAGTATACTACGAGGCGGGTTCTGGGTGCTGGGTTCCGGCCTACTTATCATTTGGCCGAATTTGCCCGCAGAGGCGCGTGGGCCATCGCCGCCAATCCGCCTGCGATTAGCTAGCGATAATGCCTGATAACGCCGTCTCCAGGGATTCTGGGGGTTGTGAAATCCACAGATGCTGCCCAAGTAGTATTGTCGCCAAAGTAAAATTGAGTCGATGAGCAGTATCGGCAGAAATGATCCGTGCTCCTGCGGGAGCGGCCGAAAGTGGAAGAAGTGCTGCGGAGCTCGTGGTCCTGGAATTATCCCGTTTGAGCCTGCGGCGGACAAAGGCGCGCTGTTCGGTTCGGGCACAGCGTTCCTTACGTCCTCGCTGGACTCGTTCGAGCGTACGGCGGAGCCCCGTTCGTACGGGATTATGCCGATCGCGGAGTTCGCGGCCCTCCGTGGGATTGCGGAACGAAATCAGTCTACTGGCGTGAGATCTTATTCCGCGCTCATTTCGGTGCGCGCGCTGGCATGCTGCGCCTCAATGAATGGCCGCACGGTAGCGAGCCGCGGGTTTCTCGAAGCGTGCGCGGATACGTGGCAGGCATTTGCCGATGTCGCGCCGACGCTCGCCGATAGCCACGCGGTCGTGCGCCGAGCCATCAACGGAGAATTGTCCGAACAGATGGCGTTGGTGCCGGAGCTTGGGAGCACGCTGATCCATTTTGCGTACGCACGAAGGCTCCGCCCAGGTGAGGGTCCCGCCCTGCACAGCGCGACGACCGCGAAGGATTGCCTCTCGGTACTGTGGGAGTCTGCGCCCGATGTGGTCGAGGTATATCATGCGCTGTGCGACTACACTCACCCCGCAGCGCCTAGCTTGTTCCGTTTTGCCGGTGAGAGTGCCGATCCAGACACGCTCACGTTTGATCCAAACGCTGGGCCGCACAAGCGCTCGAGATTCTGAACGCGTTCGCGTTCGCGCCAGTAGTAACGCGCTTGGCCGAACTTCTATGCGGCCGTACAGTTCATTCCAATGGTGTCGCGGCCGACTTAAAGTTCCTCGACGATGATCACCAGATTATAGGACCCTCCCGTGTATTGGAAGCCTTCGATGGTGGCATAGCTCACCAGCGCAGCCCCGGCCCGTCCGCCAATTCGTAACCACCCAGGCGGCCCCGCTACCGGCCCCTCCTTGCCCTTCCACCGGAGTCTGAATCTCGAGTTCCCAGCACGGGGCAAGCCCGCACTCGGGACTCTGGATCAATGCGCTAATGCGATAAACCCCGTCGTGACTGGGAGTAAACGCGACGATTGGAGAGGTCAGCGAACCCAGAGGTTGCGTCTGGTTCGTCAAGACCAGCCTCGAAACGACGACCGGATGTATCGGCGCGCCGCCATCCTGTGCAGACGCTGGCACAAAGGCTTGTAAGACCCAAACAAAGCAAGAGATGTAGACGTTTCATCCTGACTCCTCAAACAACCCTACCACGTAAAGGCGAAAGCGAAGGCCTGAATCCGCGAACGCGCCGACCGGAGACCGCTACCGATATCAAGGGTTATCGTTGGCCGGTTTTCAGGCGATCATCTATGGCCGGTTTTGGGTGTTCACCGAGGCTTGCACCCAATTGGGCCGCTCTGGACATTCTGGGATTACAAGCTCGGGCGGTGGCCGGCAGACAAGGGCATGCGGCTCGATCATTTCCTTCTCTCGCCGGTGGTAGCGGAGCGGCTGGTTGACGGCCGTGTAGATCGATGTGTGCGGGGCGAAGAAAATGCGAGGTGACCATGCTCCCGCGTGGATCGTGCTGGATATTTGATATTGCAATCCCTCCTTTACTAGTGTGGGAGCCGTCAAACCTTAAGCAGCCTTGCCCCCCGCCTCGCGTGTACGCTTTTCAGGTTCACCAGCATCGTTACGAAGTCGCGCAAGCTGCGGCCCAGGCGGGTCGAGCTTCCACACAATGAGTGTGTCGCGTGTTCTGGGTTGCGATTCGTGGTCGCCGCGAGAGGTTCGACGACGGCCGGAAGACTCTTGAGGAATGAACCGCTTTTATGGAGTAGCCTTAGCGCTCCGACTGCGGACTCTGCTTCGAAGCGACGAGTCAGCACAACTGGTAACGCAAATCAGCACTTCGTAATTGAAGCAGGAGGGTACTCCGATACCCAGATAATTCCACCCCGGACTCGCTCCGCTCGGCACGGTCACGTTCATCTGGTATCCGGCCCCGACCGCGAGTGGAGTCCCCGGCTCAATGCCGGCATAGTCAATCGTGGCGGCCACGCCTGAGAAGCCGACCGACATGTAGGGGAGGTAGGTGGCGTTGCCCGAGGATTCCAGCAGGCCAAGGCCCGTCAGATAAATCGCCAATTCCTCACCGGCCACGGCCGGGTTCGCAGCGCTAACGATCGTACCGTCGGCATGGAAAATGGCCGGCGCGGAAGTGGCACTGTTGAATATGCCGGGTTGGCTCAGCCCCACGTAGTTAGTTACTGTGTTCGAAGTTCCGAAACTGTTGACCACCTGAATCGAGGCGATGCCGGTGTCGATGCCCAGCGGGAGCACCGCGTTGACCTGGCCGGGGCTGACGTAACGGACGGCTGCCGGACTTCCATTCACCAGCACTTGGACGCCACCCAAGCCGGTCGGGAGATTGGGGTCTGACGCAGTTGTGGTTGACAAGTTGGCCCCGAAAATCGAGATGAATTCTCCGGGCGCGAGCTGCGCGGTGAAGGGAACGAAAGAGCCTGCGTTCAAGATGCCAGTCGGATAGATGTAGGGCGTGGACGTGGGAACCCGCGTGTAATAGGGTCCCTCCATCAGGACCTCGATCCCTAGAAATCCGGAGCTCGCATTCGCAAAGCCGATCGCGAATGTGCCACCCGGGCCGAAGAAGTAGTGGTTGTCGAAATCGGCGTAGGTGCTGCCCGACACGCTTAGCCGATCAGAGTAAGTAGAATCCACCACGAAGGTGCCGAATGGTGGTCCCACCGCGTTATCCCGTTGCTGCGCCAGCAACTCCCCGCCGTTCGCATCCATGAGGACGTCATATCCGCCGTAGGTACTGTTGAGCCAGGCACAGCCACAAATGCTGAACTGGGAATCGTCCAGAAAAACACCGCCTGTGTAGTACGGAATTTGCGTAGCGAAGGAAGCACTGGAGTCCTGGCGCACGCCGACGATGAAGTCGGCATCCTGGGTATCGCCACCGAAAAAGAAATTACCATCCGGCGAGAAATAAAAGTATTTGGCGCCGGACATCAGGTTACTATCGAGATTGTTGGCCGTCAGTTCATTGCCGAATGTCACCGCCGCCACGCCGTCGCCGATAGAATATGGAATCCCGAGGAATGCCGGCTGCGTCATCGCGGCGATGTTCAACCCGCGGGCGCCGGTGAGGGCCGTGGTGGTGAGGGTGCTGCCGGCGCCCGTCATGGTGAATGAGTAGGCGCGCGTGTCTATCAAGTTAAGGGTCAGCGCGGGAATGCCTACACCGATAACCGAGAAGGTTCCCTGCAATGAAGGCGTCGATGTGGGCGCCGGCGCTGCAACAAACAGGTCGTTATAACCGGTGTTGTTATCGGTCGTGCTCCCTACCACGACTTTGGATGGCGAAACCAGCAATCTAACCTCATCGCCCCCGAATTGGGAGTGAACGAATTGGAGCGGTGTGGACATAAAACCGTAGCCACTGGCGGCGATGGTGTAGGCGCCAGTGCCGGTAATCGATGTGATCGTGTTTTCGGCAGCATCGGCAGCCGTTGCGGTGAGATTATAGGTTCCATCGCCAGCGAAAATGATGTTGCCATAAACCACTATGGCGTCCTGAAGATCATTGGCTGTATTATGTCCACCGAGCCACATGACCTGGCGGAAGTAGTATGTGCCATGTAGCAATCCATTTCCGCTCGTATCCCAGCTTTGTGCGGGGGCGGGCGCGGTAGCCGCCATGAACAAAAGCAAAGAGCTCCAGGCGAGTCGTTTCATATTTTGATATTTGGGTGTGCCGGACGCATCTATCAGGATAAACTGTTTGGATCTGTTGCAAACCGCTTCGCCACACACCTAATCAGATCGCCTCTGGGGGCGGGCAAAGGCGAGCGGTCCGGTTCGTATACCGAAGGACATGCCGTCGGCTGACGCAGCGCCGCTGCTCTGCGCGGGGCCAACACCACCGGTAATCAGACCGTCACGGGCAACGTGACCGCCACCGGATCGAATCGCCACCGGGGCGGGCTCCAGCCTCTCCGGGCTGACGCTGCCGGCACTGGGCGCGAAGGCGGCCGGCAGTATGTATTCCTGGCGGTCCAGGCGCTGGCCCTCCCCGTTCGTCCAGGCCTGAACGGTACTGGTGTTGATCGTGTTTTGACCTCCGTCGTTATTGTAATCGCGGACAGTCACGCCACCCAAGAGCGGTTGTGTGGCGGTCGCGCCGGCACTCCCGGTAAAGGCGATATACAGGTAGGCGTTCGGACCTGGCTGGCTGCATATGGTGTTGATCAGGATGAAAACAGAAGTGACGCCGGACACGCCGACGGGAATGGTGAGCCTGACGGTGCCCGACCCGAAGTTCGCCGCTGCGCAGCCCGCCCCAAAATTGTTGGGGCCGGTCGGAATCGCAAAAGGGACGCCTCCGAAATTCTGGCTGCCGGTCGGATACGTGCTTGCGTTTAGAATGTAGCAACCGCTACTGTCTGCAAACGTCCAGGGCTCGTTCACCAAGCCACTGATATCGATGGGAATCTGGCCGGCGCGCGCCGAGGCGGCGGTAAATGCAATGGCCATGAGCGAGACTGCGAGACGGTAATCAGCTTTCATTCCGTAAACCCTCCATGCGAATCGCCCGGTCCGGCCAGCCGGCCCGATTCCGATTATACAACTGCCACTGGTTTACGCCATCCTGGGGTCTCGACCAGACGTTGTGCCTGGACGATAATGGCAATTAACTGGCCCCCGCGGGCCGGGAATGGGACGTACGCAGCCGACACTATTGCCCGAATGTATAGCAGTAATCCGCAGTCTCTTCAAGAATCCTAAATCTGTCTCCGCGGGCGCCATCCCGATTTTCCCAGTACATGGGCACAAAGGTGACATAACCACTTCCATAGATACGGCCGCTGGTTCCCTTCCCTGTATCTCCAGGCCATGTGATGGACGTCTCGATATCCCGGCTGCCCTTTCGAACTGGGATGTTGACAGCCGTGACGAGTTCCCCCGAATGCCGGTCAGACGGATCGGACTTGCAACCGCTGGCCCGGGAGCGGAGCTGTTCCAGGCTTAGGCTCAAAATCGCCGAGCGTCTTGAGGTCAATTCGTAGTGGACGACGAAACGAAAGCGGAGCGGTGTTCCGCGCGCCAGAGCCGTGCCGGCGGGCGGCGAGATACTTACAATCCGCACCGAGTCCTCCGCGTTTGCTCCGACTGGGCCGATTAGCAGGAAAAGCGCAATCGCGAGTCTTGTTTGGCGCATTTCTTCCTCGTTGGTACCTTTACTTGTCCGGCCATCCCACCGGAGGCCTTGAGCGAGAAGCGCGGAGTTCTCCCTCACAGCGATCAATTATAACGCCCTGGGAGCATTGCCTGTCGCAAGGGCGCGCCTGGACGATATTGCCTGACAACGTTCTCCAATGCCGATTGCTTAGCGGCTTGATGCCCCCTCACCCAACAGCCCGTTCAGTCTGGTTTTCAGCGCCACATCAGCGGGCGATCCGCCCGGTCGCCGGAGCCAGGAGTCAAACGTGTTTCTGGTCAGCCGGTGTTCAGTGCTGGGTTCTCGGGATTCCACGATGAATTCGTGCAACCCCATCGGCTCGTAGCCAACGTGTTCGCAACGGCGGAAGCGATCAATCGCCAGGCCCACGGCCTCGTATAGCGTCCGCGCTTCCACTTCAACGGCATGCTCGACACCATCCGAATCCCGAAACGCTACCCGACACAGCTTCACTCGGGAAGGATACCATATTCGCTTTTTGTTCGCTGCGCTATCCGGCATCCGCCCCGTGATTGGGTACCGGCCGCCAAGGGCGAAGCCTGTGGGCAGTTTGCGCACAGTCCGTAGGCCCGAAGCTGAGGCGAGTATGCGGGACTCGCCGAAGCCGGCAAAGCTGATGTAGGCACGTAAACCCTCCCGTTCCCAATCGTTGGAATCGTAAACTTGGTCGAAAACCAGTAGTCCGTGCTCGCCCACAATTGCGTGCCGAGGTTTTCGGCGCCAACAGCGAACAGGATCCCCTGACCCTGTGAGCCTGACTCACCGCTTCCTTGACCGTTCGTCGGCACGACGGCCCACACGATTCCGTCGCTGTTCCCATTGGCGGAAACTGCCAGACCCCCTCCCGGATAATCCTCGGCGGTCAGAGTGCCTTGGTTGGCGTCGGCGTGGAAAAGATTAGTTGAGGGATTGAAGTCCCACATCCGCAGGACATCGCCTTGTGCCCAAACATAGAGCGCCGAGTTGCCGGTGGTGCGGTTCCACAACGCCGGACTATGGATCTCATAGCAGCCGGCAAAGCCGGGGCCGGTTCCGCAACCCAGGGTGGCGGCGGTGAAGGTCTGCACGGCGCCCGCGTTCGCAGAGCTGAGTCCGCCCATGCTCGCCCGGTTCAGGACGGACACCACTCCGGTCGTGCCGGCCACCAGCATCAGATTCGGAACCGTCGCGTTGGAGCTGGTGAACAAGATGACGCCGCCGTCGCACAGGTCCAGGTCGTCACGGTTGAGCGCGCCGTAGTTGAACGGTGTGAAGGAATCTACGACCGCCCCGGGGGTGTTCAACAGCAATGCCGATTCGCCCCAATTGCCGGTACCGGCGCCTCCGTATCCGCCGTTGCCCGACGACGCGAAGATTCCCGTTGTGTCCAATGCCGGCCCACGGCCCGACATCCAGATTCCCGAGCCATGGCCGCATTGATTCGAGGCGGGATCCGTGCCGGTACACGCCGGTCCAGTCTGCGTCACATTTTGTGAAGTGTTGAAGATCATGAACTGCTTGAACGCCCCGGCCGAGTATGCGTAACCGATCAGCCAGCCGTGGTAGGGGGTGGTTGTTTCCGCTCCGCTCTGGGCGCCGAACGCCATGTAGATCGTCGAGTTGAGAGTGTGAACGTAACTCCGAAGAGGTTATGGCTTTCCCGAAGGGGCGGATCGAAACTATGTCCCCCGCAGGTTTTGCGCCGATTGGGATGAAAACGCTTGGAGGGCGGCCAATGTTGGCCGCAGCCGCCTTTTTAGGCGGCCAGAGCCGGCTGAAAGTCGGCTGCGGGCAGGATTGCCCGCCCTCCAAGGTCTCACCGGCTTACTCGATGGTGGTGATTTTGGCGAGCAGTCTGAACTTGCCGGGCTCGTGGCCGGCCAAGGCCGCCAGCGCCAACGACATGAGTTGCACGGGGAGGATCTCGACGACGGGGCGGACGGCGGGCGAGGTGAGCGGAATGCGAAAGGCATCCACGTCGGATTGGGGCGCCACTAGCGCAGCCCTCGCGCCGGTGCTGCGCACGTCGAGAACGAGCTTTTCATTTAATGCCGCCGTCTTTGGATCGCCCGCGCAGACCAGCACGAAAACGCCGGGGCCGCTCATTTCGAAAGGCCCGTGCCGAAAGGCGGAGCAGGTCATCCCTTCGGCGTGGAAATGCGCCGATTCCTTGAGAATCAGGCCGCCCGCTCCAACCGCTGCCATGGAGGCGCCCCGGCCGGTTACGAACAGCGACCGTGCTCCTTCCAGCAGGTTCACCAGGCTGCCCACCTTGGCTTCCCATCCGGCCAGATAGCCCTGGGCAGCCGGAGCCGCCTCCCGCAGCGTGCTTTCGATCTGCTGCCGATCCGCGCCGCGGAGCGCGACCCCCAACCATTCGAGCGCCACCAGTGCAGACACGAACGTCTTGCACGAGACAGACGCTTCCGCGCCCGCGTGCGTCAGGATCGTGAAATCCGAGCCGGTGGCCAGCGGAGATTCGGGCGTGTTGGTTACGCCGATGGTGTACATTGCAGCGGCGGCATCCAGCAGCCGGACGATCTCGACACTGCGGCCCGACTGCGAGACTGCGACCAGCAAAGTCCGCGACGTCAGGGCCGCGGCGTAGTAGTGAATCAACTCGGAGGTCTCGTAGGCCACCGCTTGGAATCCATGCTGCACAAGTTGGATGTGGAGCGGGTGCAGGGCATGATAGGACGCGCCCATGCCGGTCAGTACGATGCGGTCGAAGGCGGGGAGGTTCGGGAGCGCCGGCGCGGCGCAGAGTCCCGCGACGGTATCCTCCAGCGCCCGCGGCTGCGCCAGGATGTCGCGCAGGTACGGGCCTTCCACCATGGACGGATCAAATTGCATCCTTACCGGCCTCGGTCCCGGCGAACTGTATCCCAAGGTTTCATATAGGGCGATAATCGCGGCAATTCCGGGGCGGTCCGCCGCGTTGAGGCGGCAAGCGCAAAAGGGCCGGCCATCGGATTCGTGCTATGGCCGGGGCTGGCCCCCTTCACGGCTCCGGTGCGAACCAAGCCGGACTCGCGCTTTCCACTCATCTACTGTCCGTCATATTATCAGATCTGCCCGAATGGCCCCTACCATTGAGGGATTAAATCGCATGCGCTTTCCCTTCGGGCCCGAAGCGGTGATGCCAGACTTGCGCCGCGCCGGCCAAGGCGGTGTCCGCACCGAGCAAGGCCAGGGCCAGTTCCGCCTTCTCGAACGGGACCATGGTGCAGCATCGCCGGACGACTTGCCGGGCGCGATCCAGAAACAGGTGGCTGCTGCGCATCACGCCGCCGCCCAGGGCGATCATGTCCGGACAGAATGTAGTGACCAAGTTGGCCAGTCCCAATCCCAGATAGTAACCCTGGCGGTCCATCACCGCGAGCGCCGCGGGTTCGCCGGCTTCCGCCAACTCGCACAGCCGCTGCATGGCGGGTTCGCCACTGCCGAGGTGGTCCGAGGCGATGCGGGTTTTCGCCCAGGCCAGAATGGCAGGCCCGCTCGCCAGGATCTCCCAGCATCCGCACGCTCCGCAGTAGCACGGCGGCCCGGAGGCGTCGATCACCTGGTGGCCGATCTCCGGGTGGGAGCCATCCACGCCGCGGTAGAGCGTCCCGTCCAAGACGATGGCGACACCGATGCCGGTACCCACGGTGACATACAGGAAGCGCCGCTTGCCCAGGCCGGCGCCCCACACGGCTTCCGCCAAACCGGCGGCGTCGGCGTCGTTCTCCAGAGCTACTGGAACATGGAAGGCTTCCGCAAGCTCGGCCACGATTGCGCCGTTCCGCCATCCGGGCAGCAGATCGACAGTGCCAAGCACTCCCGTGAAGGGATCGACTGGGCCGGTGCAACCGATACCGATGCCATGCAGTTTCGCGCCCGCGCGTGCGGCGGTTTCGCGGAGCATACGGATGGTGCGTTGCAGGCCGTCCGGGAAGCCGCGCTCCGGGGTGGTGGGGCATTCGGAGCGCTCGACGATGCGTCCGTTGCGGTCCGCTAGTCCCACTGCGATTTTGGTGCCACCGATATCGATTGCTCCGATCAAATTATGCCTTTCGCAGCACTAAGAGGGGTCCTGGAGGACCCGGGCAGGCCTGGAGGCCCGCCCCACCCCGAAGTCAGCGGCCGATCAGGAAATCGGTGACCCGGCGGGCCAGCGCGCCATAGGGCGGCCGCAAGAATCCGAGCGTGGTGAAGCGGCTCTGCAGGAACACGCCTTTCTTCTTCGAGAAGGTCTGGAAGCCGTCGAATCCGTGATACGATCCCATGCCGCTGGGTCCCACTCCGCCGAACGGCAGCTCGTTCTGGGCGATGTGCAGGATGGTGTCGTTCACCGTGACGCCGCCGGATGTGGTGCGCGCCAGCACAGCTTCCACGCGCTTCGAATTGCGATCGAAATAATAGAGCGCCAGCGGGCGGGGCCGGGCGTTCACGTACTCGATAGCTTCATCGAGCGACCGGTAAGCGACGACCGGCAGCACCGGACCGAAAATTTCTTCCTGCATCACGGCCATCCGATCGTTCACGTTCCAGAGCAGAGTGGGCGGGAACACGCGGTCTTGCTCGTTGGCGGTTTCGCGCGCCGGATTCACCTCCAGCACCTCGGCGCCCTTGCGGGTCGCGTCCTCTACCAGGCCGCGCAACCGCCGATAGTGCTCGCAATTGACGATACGGGTGAAGTCCGGATTGCCAACCAGCCGCGGATACATGGCGGCGGCGGCTGCTGCTGCCAGCCGCACAAATTCCTCGCGCGCGCCAGCTTGCACCAGCACGTAATCCGGCGCGATACAAGTCTGGCCGGCGTTGTACAGCTTGCCGGCCATGATGCGCGCGGCCGCCGTTTGCGCCGGAAAATCGGGATGCACCAGCGCGGGCGACTTGCCGCCCAACTCCAGGGTCACGGGCGTCAAGTGCTCGCACGCTGAGCGCATGACGAGCTTGCCCACACGCGTCGAGCCGGTGAAAAGCAAGTGATCGAAGGGCAGAGCCGCGAAGGCCGCGCCGGTCTCAGGCCCGCCGGTCACCACCGTGACATAGTCGTCGGGAAACAGATCGGAAACCAAGCCCGCCAGCAGGTCCGCGGTGCGGGGCGCGAGTTCCGACGGCTTCAGCATTACGCGATTGCCGGCCGCCAATGCGCCGACCACCGGCGCCAGGCTGAGCAGCAGCGGATAGTTCCAAGCGCCGATGACACCCACGACGCCGAGCGGCTGATAAACCACGCGCGCGCGCCCCGGCAGGAATTGCCAGCCGGCCGCCGCCGGGCGCGGGCGCATCCATTGCGGCAGATGGCGAATGGCGTGGCGGATGGTATCCACCAGCGGGAAGACTTCCAGCAGCAAAGTCTCCTGGCGCGCGCGCCCGCCAAAATCGTCGGAAATCGCCTGCACAAATTCCTCGCGCCGCGCGCGCAGGGCCTGCAGCAGGGCGCGCAGAGCGCGGATGCGGCGCTGCGCATCGGGCGGTTGATGCGCAAAAGCGGTGCGCTGTGCGGCCAGCATGGCCGTCAACTCCGGCTGCGCGACGCTGGTGTGGGTAGTGGCCGTAGTGTGGATTATAGCAAGAGCGGAAGTCAGGAGTCAGAAGTCAGCCCAGCCACCGGCGGCGCCGGATTGAACGTGGATGTGACTAAACGCCCGCGGCGCCGAGGTATGCTTGCAGGAGAACAGGACAGCAGTTAAGGCCCCTTTTTCATTGGTGCGTACGCCCCAAAGTCAGCATGGCTCCGGGAAGGCAATTGCACATCGGCGAGGCTTCTGTAGCTCTCCCCTAGATCGGAATCCGAATATCGGCCGACCTGAGCTGTTATGTGGACGAGGGAGCCGCAGCATATGAAAAACGCGATGAGGAAGGCCGTCTCAAACGCCTGACGGCCAGCGCCAAAGACCTTGCCTATCCACTTACGCCAAAGGCCGGCAGGGCCTGCAGTCTCAGTGGTTCGAGCGAGGGGTGTCACAGATCGGGAGACAGAAGCCAAGAATAGCAGCCCCCTTCTAGTCTTCCGACTTCCAAAAAATTTACCCCAGCAAGCCGCCATGTCCCAGGCAGCCCACCTCCCAGCCCGAGACCCTGTAACGGGCCAATAACGGAGGGAGAACCAGGTCTACCACATTTGCCTTGGCGGAACGGTAGCACCCCGGAGCCGAGATCATGGGGATGTCGTCCTTATAGGCCAGCAGCAGCAGGTTGCCCGGTTCGACCGGCGCCAGGAACCGTTCCACGTGGCCGCCAACCTTTTCCATGGCCCGCCCGACGACGTCTTCCGGACCTGCCGGAGCCGTGGTGGACGCGATCATGATCACGGCCGGATTGGACCGCAGCAATTGTTGCAGGCCCCTGCCGACCGACGCTTCATCCTCCGTGCAGGATAGGACGAAGCTGGCGCAAACGCCGAAGCGATCGAGGCGCTGTTGCATGATGTTCTCAAACAACTGCCGGGCGCGCTCCCCGTTGAGCGGATCGGTATACAAGACGCCCACGATGGGATTCCGCATGGGCCGCGCCTGCAAGATCGGGCCGCGCTCCTTCAGGACGCCGACCACGGCATCCAACTGGGCGCGCGAAACCGCAAACGGCGCGCTCTTCACGGTGGCAATGCGCTGACCCGGCATCGCGAAGCTGAAATTGAGCGCGGTGGCGACGACCACGCTGCCCGCGCAGTTGATCTGCTTCAGTTGCTCGTCGTCCACCAGTACGCAACACTTCTCGGTGGCTTGCAGATTGGCCCGGCCCCCTGCCGCCAGGCGGATCTCGAAGCTTCCGCAGCCCATCTCGCTGGCCACCGCGCAGACTGCGTCGTCTTCGCCGACTTCGCCTTCCTCCAGCTCGGTCACCCAGATGGATGCCATGCCTTCGGATTCCAAGACCCGGATATCGTCTTCGCTGATTACGTGACCCTTGGCCATCAGCTTTTTTCCGCCAGGACGAAACACGGTGCAGCACAGCACCCGGCCATTCGATGATTTCACCTCAACCGTTTGGGCTCGCATGATTCCTCGCTTCAGGTATTAAGGATTTTTTTATCCTGATTTAGAGTATAGTACACCCTGCCCAGGATTTCATATTGGGAATCGCGAATTATTTTCGGGGAAGAAGATCACCCCCTCATTTGAGGGTATTGCCGCGGGCTATCGCCGCTCTATCGCTGGTCCAACTCGCGCAGCACGGGCAACTGGACCAAATGGGAATCCTCGGGCTGCAGATACTGTTGAACATTTCCAGGGTACTCCGCCCGCAGCACGCGCATTACCGCGATCTCGTCGCAGCACTGGAATTTTGGGCAGCGCACGCAATCCTTCCAAACCTTGAGCGGCAACTCGCCGCGCTCTACTTCCTGAAAACCCATCTTGCCGAAGAAGCCCGCCACGTAGGTGAACGCGAACACGGCGTCGAGCGAATAATTAGACGCTTCCCGCACCAGCGACTCGATCAGCCGCCTGCCAATGCCGTGGGTCTTGGCGTCTTCGGCTACGGCCAGCGAGCGGATCTCGCCGATCGACGGCGTATAAAAATGCAGGGCGCCGCAGCCCATCAGCCCTCCCGCCGTTACGACGACCGAGAAATCGCGTATGTTCTCGGAAACTTCCAGCTCGGTGCGCGGCAGCATTACGCCTTTAGCCGCGTAACCGTCGATCAGCCTCAGAATGGGCCCGATATCGTGCATTCCGGCTTTTCGGACGATTAACTCCCGATGCGCCCCGGCATGCCCGGCATGCTCCCAAATGGCATCCTCTCGCAGACCGCCAATCATCCGGCGAAGACCTCCTCCAGCGCCAGGCGCGTGCCTACATCTTCGCCGGCCAGTATGCGTTCCAGAACGCCCTCCTCCGCGCCCGCGCAGATACGCACTTGCGGCACGCCCTGGCGCAACGCGCTATGCGCGGCATTGAGCTTGGCCAGCATGCCGCCGGTGGCGATGCCCGCGGCGATGAGCGACTCGCTCCGCGCCATCGTAAGGCGCGGCAGAAGGCTGTTGCCGGCGTCCAAAACGCCCGCCACGTCGGTGAGGAAGATCAATTGGTCCGCGCCGAACGCCACCGCGCAGGCTACCGCCATTTGATCGGCATTGACGTTGTAGAGCCGGCCTTCCCGGTCCCCCGCCACACACGCCACCACCGGCAGGAAGCCGGCCGCCAGCAGCGCATCGAGCAGCGCCGGGTCGGCGCGCGTGACGCGCCCGACGCTGCCCAGCGCCGGGTCCATCTGTGCGGCTTCGATCAGGCCCCCGTCGATGCCGGATATCCCCACGGCGCGCGCGCCCGCTTGGTTCCCTGCTTGATTCAAGGCCGCGACCAGTTGGCGATTGACGCTGCCCGCGACCACCTTGACCACGGCGTCCAGGACCGCGGGCGTGGTCACCCGGAGTCCATTGACGAACTGGCTTTCGATGTCGCGCTCGGCGAGGTAGCGCGTCATCTGTTGGCCGCCGCCGTGTACCACCACTATCTGAGTGGCGCGCGGGACGGCCCGCGAGATGGCCGCGATCTGCCGCGCCAGCCGCTCGCGCGTCGCATCCGCATCCAGCAGCGTGCCGCCGAGTTTTACCAGCAACTTCACAGCAGCCCCTCCGCCTCCGGATACCCGAGCATCAGATTCATGTTCTGCACCGCCTGTCCGGCCGCGCCCTTCACCAGGTTATCGATCACGGTGAGTACCACCGCGCGTCCGCTGGCGGCGTCCACGGCGACCCCGATATCGCAATAGTTCGTGCGCAGCACCGCGCGCAGGTCCGGTAGGTGGCCGGCGGGATACAGCCGGACGAAGGCTTCGCCCGCGTAACGCTTTGCGTAGATGGCCAGCAGATCCGCGGCGCTGGTGGGGCGTTGCGCGCGGAAGTAAATGGTTTCCAGGATGCCCCGATCGACCGGCAGAAGCTGCGCCGTGAAGCTGAACTCGCGCTCCTCCAGGCCGGAGATCATCAGCACCTCCGGGACGTGCCGGTGGCGCAGCACGGCATAGGCCGTGATGTTGCCCGTGACCTCGCAGAAGCTGGTTTCGAGGACGGCCTTGCGGCCGGCGCCGGTCACGCCGGATTTCGCATCGCACACGATGCCGGCCCTGCGGTCCACCACGCCTGCATCGAGGAGCGGCCGGATCGCTAGGTTGGCCGCCGTCGGATAGCAGCCCGGATTTGCCACCAGGCGCGCCGCGGGGATGCGCTCGCGGCAGAATTCCGGCAGCCCGTAGGCGGCTTCAGCCAGCAGTTCGGGCTGCGTATGGGGGCTGTTGTACCAGGCTGTGTAGGCTGCGGGCGTGCGCAAACGGAAGGCGCCGCTGAGGTCGATGACTCGGACGCCGGCGGCGAGCAGGCCGGGCGCAAGTTCCATGGAAACTTCGGGCGGAGTCGCGAGGAAGACGATGGAAATCCGCTCGGCGAGCACGGCTTCCGGAGCGTAGGGCACCTGCCGGGGGGCGGATGAGCCTTGAGAGCTGAGCTGGGCCGCGGCCTCTTCGCGATGCTCCAGAAGGACCGGCGTCACGCGCGGATGGCGTTCCAGTATGCGGGCGAGTTCGGCTCCGCTATAGCCGCGATATCCGACGATTCCAGCGATGTGTTTCATTGGTTAATTATTCACTGCTATGTATAAATATACCACAACGTGGCAGGGGTAGTGGGGCCACGTTGTGTGGAATAAATATACATCCTGCGGAATCAGTAGCTTGGCTGGCAACGCGAATTGCGCTGGATTCACGGCACTCATTGGCTTAAGTGTGTGTATTGTAATCAGCGGGACCGGCGACGACCCATCGCGGCCAAGATTCCGAAGGGCCACTATCTACCACTTGGCTGAATGCCCTGTGCATATACAGATAGCAGAACTGGAGTTTCCTTTCCTCTTTAGCAAAGTCGAAGTACCGAACGAATCCGTACACGTAAAGGAATCTCTGTCCATCCCTGATTTGTTGAACCGTTACGCCATCGAAGAGATTGTGCATTCCATCCCAAGTTTCAAGGGTTGCGCCAGGAGCCAATACGGTCCCATGATGAAACCCGAGTTCGTCGGGCGGCGGGGGCTTTTCCATGTAAGCGGGCGGCGTTGGAAGCGTGTAGCCAAGTTGGACGATATGAGTCTCGGTCACCAATTCTACGAGTTTGGCAACCGTCCTGCCTTCATTCTTAAGCACAAATCGAAATGCATTATACGGTGGCATCGCACCAGGAGATACTGCCATCAGTTCGGGACGACGCGCCGCCGAAATTACGACCCAAGCACGCTCGCTATTTATGAGCACGTTCACGCTGTCCTGAGTGGCTTTCGTCTGGACTTCAAGAGCACGCAGGCTGCGAATAGCAACGCATATACCGCCGACGCCGACGATGGCCAAAACCCCAGTAAAGACCGCATTGAGAACTGTAAGCTTGAACGTCCAACTATCCCGGTATTCCTTGGTATCGTTTTCTGCCTTACGTTTGGCGGACTCATCGGGGCTATCGGAGCGGCTATGGGTCTCGACAATCAGCGGAACCGATACCGCACCGCGTTGATCTGTTCCGGCGTTGGCTGTGTTTGGCTTGGTCTTCTGTTTCTGATTATGACTGGCCTGCACCCCTATACCTGGGGCTTGCCCCCACAGTGGTTGCCCGCAAAATGGAATCCATGCCCACAGGAGTACCGCGACTATTTTCCGGGTTCCGATCAATCATCCATACTACGCCAGCAGATCTGCCAGCGTCCACCGGGAAGTTGTAAGCTCTGCCGCCATCGCAGGGGTTGCCTTGATGGTGCGCACGACTCGACAAAAGTTGTAGTACGCAAAGTGCAGTGCAAGGGCGGCTCTCAAATTCTCCCATTTCTTGCGTGCGCACCTCCTTCTACTCTACTCCAAGTAGTGCATGGAGTCACAAAATAATTTCATTGTAACGCGATTTTTATTTTTGCAGGAGTTCTGCTAGGGTCCACCTGTGCGCTGCCACCCCAGACACCATCGCCGGGGTTGCCTTGATCGAACGATGGACATCGCAGCGCTGGCCAGCGTCAACTACCAGCTTGGTAATGGTCCGTTTCGTCAGTCCGGTGATGCGCGATGCGCTGCGGATGCTGTTTCCTTCAACAATGAGCGTCAAGGCCAGCAAGGCCGCGCCTTCGTCAATTTGCTTGTGGCCGATAACGCCGTAGCCGCGAGGGCAATGGGGAAAGGCCAGAATGTCTCTGCCGATCAAGGCGTGTATTCCTTGGTGCTGGTATCCGAACACCGCGGCGCTACCTTCAGCGCCACGCTGCCAGTGTCGACGGCCGCGCCTGCCGTGTTTACGATCGGGGCGGCCGGGCAGGGCGCGATCTTGAACGGCGATTTGTCCGTTGAACGGGCCGGCCAATCCGGCGGCGCGCGGATCGTGGATCGCGATTTATGCCACCGGCGCCGGCCTTCTTAGTCCCGCAGTGGCGGATGGCATGATCGTCTCGGCGACGAATCTGTCTTTGTCCGTGGCGCCCATCTCGGTGACCATCGGGGGCCTGGCGGCGCGGCGCCGGTGACAATTAGCGTGGGCGGCACGACCGTCCTCGACACGGTAGCGATGGCCTTGCATTAAGGGGAGTAACCGCTCCCCAAACGGTCGCGGCTCTGCGGCGGGTTATTTGTGGCTCACTAACACAAACCGGCTGTCTACCCAGTCCAGTACGTAGTCGTAGGTGTTGGGGTCCACGAACACGTGGTGCTCCTTCCACACGGTCATGCGCTGCACCTCTAGCTTTTGGTCGCCGTAATAGAGCCGCATCAAGAAAATTACGTCGTAATCGTCGCGCCCTTCGGCGTCGGAAAGCAGCAGAACGCGCGCGCCTTTGCGGGGCGCGGGGATCAACGCGTGAATCTGCTCGATGTAGCGCCTGTAGTGCGATTGCACCTCGTGCGTTGCGTGACGGTATACTTCCATCCATTTTCGCTGCCAGGGCGCCACTATTGCGACTAGCGCCGCGAACACGAGCACTTGTACCGCACTCCGCAGCCAAACCCGTTTACCCGTCAGCGATTCCAGGAGCCAGTCTAGCGACCCGCCGACATACACGGCCCAACCCACCGACGGTACCAGATAGCCGGAGCCGCCCCGCACGGGAATAAACGCCAGCGGCAACACACCCACGGCTATGAATCCTACCGCCCACAGCAGGCAGCGCCGCCGCGCAACGGCCGCCAACACCAACATGGCGATCAGCAAGCCGGCTATCTGCAACGCAGAGATCGTCACCGGATGGTGGATCAGCTCGCACAAATAGCGCGACAGCGACTCGAAGTAAGCGGCCACCGAGTAGTGCGGCTGGTATGGTCCTACCAGCCACAGCGAATCCGGGCCATACTTTTTGCCAACGATATAAGCAATATCCGCTATTCCGCCGAGGGCCGCAAATCGACCCTCCCGCCGCGTCCATCGCCACAATTCCGCGAGCTTCCAATTCGCGGGGGGATGCCATACCAACTCGTACAATCCCACGGCGACCGGTAGCGACACCGAGATCTCCTTGGCATCCAGCGCCGCTACAAACAGGCAGAACACGGCCGCCAGACCGCCCCAGCCAAGCGGGCGCCCCGCTTGGCGAAGATGCACATACAATGCGAAGCCGCCCCAGAAGAATGCGTACGCCAGGATGTCGTAAATATTCCCGGTGGTGAAGTATGCGAACCCGAATGCAGGGTTGATGCCGACCAGCAACAAGCCGATCAGCACGCCCCAACGCGATCCGGTAAGCTGCCACAACACCACGGCCAGCAGCGCGAAATTCACCGCAAGCAATGCCAGTACCGCAATCCGGAACGGCAGCGGATGAAAACCCCACAGTGCGAAGATGGACCGGTAGAACAAACCTCCCGCCGGGCGATAGAAGCTCGACCAGAATGTCAGGTTAGCCTTCAGCAAGGCGGGCCATGGCTTCGTCCAGTAGCCGTGCAGGTTCATCAGGTCGTCGTTGTCGAACCAGGCACTCAGCCCGCGACGAATCAAATAGATGAACCATGCAAACAGGGCCGCACCCGCCGCGAGCGCCAGCACTCTGCCCAGCTTATCCGCGCGCATGCCGGCTATCGCACCTCCAAGGCATCCACATCGACAAATCGATCGGAGGATTTCGGGTTCTTGTCCGGCAGTACGGTAATGACGGCGATGTGCTTGCCGGGGTCCACTTTGAAGGCCGTCCGGCTTTGCCATTCGGCTTTGCGGGAGTAAAGGTCCAGGGTGGCCCTGTGGACGCCGTCTATGGCGATATCCGCCCGGCCGCGATTAGCTGCTTTGGTATAAACATAGGTCAGTGAGCCGCCGCTGAACGCAAACCGAACCTCGGATCCCGGTAAGTTGGAATAAGTTACGGTATGGG